>Ga0315291_10006598_pt1 | contig 14402 bp, 10 predicted proteins | sample YL17G12_20_MG_FD_203070 | JGI IMG/M metagenome (GOLD analysis project Ga0315291, IMG submission 203070) | Sediment microbial communities from Yellowstone Lake, YNP, Wyoming, USA - YL17G12_20 | ecosystem: Environmental > Aquatic > Freshwater > Lake > Sediment | place: USA: Wyoming | collected...
TCAACTTTTGCGGGCCATTCGCCTCATGGAATCGGGGAAGGACCTGGGGGGAAACGACCTGGAAGGAAAGGTGGAATTCTGCGCGGGAGCGATCGTTACGCCGGAAGCTCGCCCTGTGGAGCCCCAGTTGATGAAATTCGAGAAGAAGGTGGAATGCGGGGCCGAATTTTTCCAGACGCAAGCGATTTACGACTTGGATAATTTCCGCAGCTTCATGGATTATGCCCGAAAGTTCCCGGTGAAGATTTTGGCCGGGATCGTCCTCCTCACCTCTGCCAAGATGGCCAAATATATGAATGAGAATGTGCCCGGGATCTTTGTCCCCCAAATGCTGATCGATGAGCTGGCTAGCGCCCCCAAGGGACAGGCGTTAAAGAAGGGGATCGAGATCGCCGGGCGGATGATCCGGCAGATAAAAGCGGAGGGGTTGTGCGACGGCGTGCATATCATGGCCATCGGGCGGGAGGAAGTGGTGCCAGAGATTTTGCAGGCCGCTGGCATTCAGCTTGATGGCCGGAAGCAAAGCAACCCGGGGGAATAATCCCCTGGCCAAAGAAAGGAGAGAATCATGGGTTCGCAGGCAAAAGTGCTTCTGGTTGACGATGACCCTGATTTCGTGGAGGCCACCAAGGCCATCCTGGAGACGAAGCCCTTTGAGGTGATCGTCGCCTATGACGGGAAGGAAGGACTGGAGAAGGCGCGCAAGGAGAATCCCGATGTGATTATTTTAGATGTAATGATGCCGCCTCCCGATGGGTACGCGGTGTGCTCGGAACTGAAGCGCGACCCAAAGTACAAAAAGATTCCCATTCTTCTCCTGACCGCTGTGATGCAAGCACTTCCCCACACCCTCTATACCATTGATATGGGGTTGCGGACCGAGGCCGATGACTATATCGATAAACCCGTGGAGCCCGCCGAACTGGTGCGCAGGGTAGAAGCCCTCATCGCGGGCTAAAATACATTTTTTCACCGCGGAGATCGCCGAGAGCGTAGAGGCTCGATTAAAAATAAAATCCGAAATAAAAATGGTAAATTGCTAAGCAAGTTTTACTTTCGCCTTTTGGTATTTGATTTTATATATTCTCCGCGTTCTCTGGGGTGAAAAGGTTATTGTACTTCTATGGCCAGCATCTTAGTAGTGGACGATGAAAAGATCATCCGGGATGGATGCATTAAGATCCTCGCTAAAGAAGGATGGGCGGCGCAGACCGCTTCCAGCGGGGAGGAAGGGTTAGGTTTGATGAAAAATGAGCCCTTCGACCTCTTGCTCCTGGACCTGAAGATGCCCGGACTCAGTGGGATGGATGTTCTCCAGCAAGTGAAGGGTTTGCATCCAGACCTTCTGGTGGTGGTCATCACAGGTTATGCCACCGTAGAGTCAGCCGTGGAAGCGATGAAAGCCGGGGCTTACGACTTTATTCCCAAGCCCTTCACTCCCGATCAGTTGCGCATCGTAGTCCATCGCGCCCTGGAGAAGAGGGCATTGCAGAGGGAGGCAGAGCTTCTGCGGAGGGAACGGGAGAAGGGGCTGCGGGAGATCGCGGATGAGAAGAGCAAGATTAAAGCAATTATCCACTCCATGGCGGACGGCGTTTTGGTCACGGACCATGAAGGACAGGCAGTCCTGCACAACCCGGCGGCGGTGAAAATGCTGGAGATGAGAACGTCACCAGTTTTTGGGCAGCCCCTGAAGGATTGCTTAGACAGCGGTTGCCTGGTCGATTTGGTGGGCAAGATCCTGCAAGTAAGCAAAGAAGGAAGTTCTGCGGTTTCGCAAGAAGTGCTGATGGGGGAGAGGGCCCTCATGGCCCACATTGCTGCCGTGCGCAGCGATGAGGGGGAAGTCCTGGGGGTGGTGGCCGTTCTTCGGGACATCAGCATGCTGAGAGCGATGGACCGGATGAAGTCGGATTTCGTAGCCATGGTCTCCCATGAGCTCAGGGCCCCCCTCGCTTCGGTGGAGCAACAACTTTCTGTGGTCTTGGCCGGGATTATCGGAGAGATCAACGAGCGGCAGAAGGAAATGCTCGGCAGGGCCAAAGAACGAACCCATGCTTTGCTCACCCTGATCAACGACCTCCTGGACCTTTCCAAGATCGAAGCGGGTTTTGTGGTCCAGCAAAAAGTACCCACCCAGGTCACCGAGGTGTTGAAGAAAGTTATTGAACTCCTTAAGCCCGACGCTGGAGTGAAGAACATTTCTTTGCAGCTCTCTTTCAGTGAGGGGCTGCCCCCGGTCATGGCGGACCGGGGAAATATGGAGGAGGTCTTCATTAATTTGGTGAGCAACGGGGTCAAATACACTTCTGAGGGAGGGTCGGTCAGGGTTTTGGCCCGTATCGAAGGAAGCCATCTCTGCGTAGAGGTCTCAGACGACGGAATCGGCATCTCAGCGGAGGACCTCCCCCGCATCTTTGATAAGTTTTACCGGGTGAAAAATGCTCAGACCCGCAAGATCACGGGCACCGGGCTCGGGCTTCCCATCGTCAAGGGGATCGTGGAAGCGCACCTGGGCTCGATCGAGGTGGAAAGCCAACCAGGGATCGGTTCCAAATTTAGGGTCTATCTTCCATTGGAACTCTCCGGGAAAGAGATGATATGAGAACGATGCCCAAATCTGCAGCCTGGGCTCTGAAAAGAGACTTAGTCCATTCACCCTATTTTCAGGGTTTACCAGAAAAAGTCTTAGAAGAGATGGTTCCATTCTTTCGTCAGAGATCTTTCGCAAAAGGGGCAATCATCCTGAAAGAGAACAGCCGGGCCCGCCTTCTTTTCATCCTCTGCAAGGGCACCGTTGCCCTTTCTATTCGGCGAGGGGAGGGGGAACTCGTCATGGAGATTGTCAAGAAAAAGGGCGCTCTCTTCGGATGGTCAGCGGTTGTTTCTCCCCGAAAGTACACGGCTTCAGCCAAGGCTTTAGAGAATTGTCGAGTCCTTTCGATCCAGGGGAAAGACATGGAACGTCTTTTCCAGCGCTATCCTTCCTTTGGCTTATTGTTTCTGCAGAGACTTTCCAGTTTGATCGCCACTCGCCTTCACTCCACCCGCTCCCTGTTAGCCGAAACCCTTTCCTGAAAAAGCCTTCACCACAGAGTCCATAGTGCGGCATAGCCGCAACCAAAAGAAAACAAAAACCTACTCTTAGCCAGTAGCTTAAGGTACCAATTGTTTTTGCTTAATAAGATTTCAAGAATTTGAACTTTAGTAGTAGAGAATGCAGAGAAATATATCAATGAAAAAGTAGAAATCAGGCCCTTCATACCCTCCCCCCTTGCGGGTTTTGGGTAGGGGGATTGAAAAAAAATCTCATTAGGAGGAGTCTGCTTGAGCCGGATGGGCAATTAGAATCTATCCAATTTCAGTAAGCAGTTCAATATTCTGGGTTTTTGTATTTTGATTTGAGGAATGGACTTTTTTTCTATCTCTGTGTCCTCAGCGTTCTCTGTGGTAAAGATTTCGCGGTTATTTCTTGGGAATTTCGAATATGCGGTTCAAAGCACGGAGCGAATGGGTCAAAGATTCCAGCAGGACGACCAGCAGGGCCGAGTTCAAAGAAGCACTCAGGGCAATAATTTCGACTCCTTCGCCGGCCAGGGCAGAGAAAATGCGGCTGGCGATCCCTGGGATTTCGCCGAAATGAGGTCCATATAAAGTAATTAAAACAGCCCTCTTTTTGACCTCGATTGCCTTCGACTGGGGCAGGTCAAGTCCCTCCTGAAAAGCAGCCCTCACCCAGTCCAAGTCCTTTTGGGAGGTGGCCAGAGAAAGGATGAAATTTCCATTGCGGTCGATGGACTGCACGATGAAAGGAATGGAAATTCCTTCTTCGCGAAGGGCATAGAGGATGGGTGGCAGAAATTCTACCTTTTTTTCTTCCACCCGGATGGTAAGAAAGGCCTGGTCGGGAATAGAGAAAAGGTTATGAATTTTGATCTTGGCCATCTCTAAAATTAAAAATTATCCGGGGAGCTCGAAATATTCACTGAGAGCGTTTAGGGCATCGGGGATAAAACGCTCGTCCAAAAGGCCGGAGATAGCCGAAAGGGAAAAGGTGACGAGGAAAAGTTTGATCCCGGCATCTTGAAAAGCAGAGAAAAAATTTCCGATTACCGCGGCCCGGATTCCATGGGGGAAGAGAGAAATCATCCCCACCCCATCCCGGGAACGAATCTCTTCTGTTCCGAATTTTTCCTTCCATCCCTGGAGCAAACCGAGAGCGGCGGCAATTTGATTTTGCTTAACCCCGAAGATGAGGTCCATAGTTTCATCATTTTTGCCGTGGCCCACGATGAATTCTAAATTTATACCGTTTTCGGCCAAAGGACTCAGAATCTTTGCCGGCCGGTACGTGCATAAGGGTAAGGAGAGAACTTCTATCAGAGACAAATCGGAAACCTGCCTGATTCCGGCTATTTTTATTTTCTTCATGGATGGTTTTTGCAGACCTTTTTCCACTACTACCTGACTTTTCATATGCTGGCATAGTCATTTTCAATTGGCAAGGGTTAAAAACCATACCCGTTATTGTGCTCAATCAGGTTTCTTGGATGGATAAGCGGGGAGGAAAAAATATGAGTTGACGGATTTTATAAAAATTGGGTATAATATATTTAAATCAATCAGGTGATGGAGTTCACCCGTTAACCGCTCTAAAGGCTGATAACTCCTGTTTTAGGAAGCATTTCCTGGCAGGAGTTATGAGCAAAAACTGAAAACTCCTGAAGGGATGACCTAAAGGAGTTTTTTTATGGGCTCTGCAATAAATGATTCAGCTATCAATCAAATTCAAAATGCTTCTCAAAATTTCCTAACCGGAATCCGGGAAGTCTGTAATCAATTTCGCATCGTCTCGCTGAATCGTCAGATCGAAGCCTGCGAGGGTCTTTTCACGGGGAATCGACTTATCGATGTGGCGGTGCTGGGGCAATTCAAAGCCGGGAAAAGTTCTTTTCTAAACAGCCTGATTGGAAAATCCATCCTTCCCATTGGGGTCATCCCGGTCACGACCAGTATTACCCGATTGCGTTATGGAACGAGCGAAAGAGCCGTTATCCGCTATTTTGACGGCCGGGAAGAAGAGGTAGCCCTTGGGGCCGTCGAGGACTATACCTCAGAAGCCCGAAACCCTTCCAACCAGAAGAACGTGGAAGTTGTCGAGGTGGAACTGCCCTCCCTGGAAGCCTTCGCCGGCCTGCGGCTGGTGGACACCCCGGGCCTGGGGAGTATATTTAAGTACCACATGGCCGCCTCCGAAAATTGGCTGCCGGAGGTGGGCACGGCTTTGCTGGCCATCAGTTCGGACCGCCCGTTGGCCAAGGACGACCTGCAACTCATCCGGGACTTACGAAAGCATACCCCCAAAATCGTTCTTCTCCTGACCAAAGCCGACCTTCTCACCCCGGAGCAGCAGAAGGAAGTCATCCAGTTCTTCCGGACCGCACTCCAGCGGGAGCTTCACGAGGAATTTCCGATTTTCCTCTACTCTACCCGGCAGGAGACTGCCCGATGGAAGCAAAGGCTAGAGGAGGAAATTTTCTGTCCCCTTTCCATTAACCGGGAAGAAGAATTTAAGAACATTCTGCAACATAAAATACACTCCCTCGGGAAAGGCCTCCTGAGCTACCTGGAGATTGCCCTAAAAACTTCTCTCCAGGCGGACCGGGACCGGGAAGGGCTGCACAGGCTGATTCTGGACGACAAGGTGAATTATACCCTGATCGGAGAAGAGCTTTATCGGATTGCCCGGGAAAATGCGCAGCAAACCCGCCTGCTCATCATGCAGCGTCTGGAAAACCTGGAAGAACCGGTTCTGAAAAAGAAACTGGCGGAAAGACTCAAACAGGAGATGCCTTCCTGGGATGGTAATCTCTGGAAGCTCACCCGCAGGTATGAGGAATGGATCGGAGAAAACCTGAGGGACGAACTGACCCGGGTTTCCCGGACCGAGTATTGGCATTTTCTGGGGACTCTTCACAAAGCCCATGGCGGCCTTTCTCGATCCCTGGAGGTTTTCCGTAGCCTCCTGGGGCGCAATGTGGAAAAAGTTCTGGGGGTGAAATTGGGCGAAGCCGACTGGAAGATTGAGATTGCCGAACCCAGTCAACCCGATATTAACACGAGCCGAGCCTTTGATTTTCACCTGGATTTGATCTGGTTTCTGATCCCCATGTTCATTTTCCGGGGTTTCTTTCAGAAGCACTTTATGAGACAGATTCCATGGGAAGTGCAGGTGAACCTTGGCCGTCTAGCTTCCCAGTGGGAAAATCAGATCAATCGGGCCATCGAGGGAATGAAGAAGCAGGCCCTAAAGTATGTTCATGATGAGCTGGCTACGATCGAGGCCCTGCTCTCCGAGACCCGAGGTCAGACCGATGAGATTCGTCGAACGATGGATGAACTTAGGGGACAATTAGAACGCTTGGCACTTTAGCTGATCTGGTTTCCTAAATGATTCAGACAAGAAACCCAAATATAGTTGGGGGATGGGAAGAAGGAAAGGAGATCCTTATGAATCATAAAATTGCGTCTGTTCGAGCATTGGAAATTCTCGATTCCCGCGGGAATCCCACTCTCCGGGTCTTCGTCACCCTGGACAACGGGACTACGGCCTCAGCTTCTGTTCCTTCGGGCGCTTCGACCGGAGAGAACGAGGCCATCGAACTGCGTGACGATGACGCGCGTCGTTATGGCGGTAAAGGAGTCCTGAAGGCAGTGGCCAATATCAATGAAACCCTTGCCCCGCTGCTGGTTGGCAAGGACCCTATGCGGCAGGCCCAAATTGACCGCTTCATGATCGAACTGGACGGGACTGCCAACAAGGGAAAGTTCGGGGCGAACGCCATTCTGGGGGTCTCCATGGCGGTCGCGCGAGCCGCTGCTATCGCCTGCAGCCTTCCTCTTTACGCCTACCTAGGCGGGCCTGGTGCTGTGAGAATTCCCGTGCCGATGATGAACATTTTGAATGGCGGCAAGCATGCCGAAAACAGCGTCGATTTTCAGGAATTTATGATCATGCCCAGCGGAGCGCCCACTTTTGCCGAAGCTTTGCGCTACGGAGCCGAAACGTTTCATGCTCTCCGGGACATCCTCAAGAAGAGGGGATATGCGACCGGCGTCGGGGATGAGGGGGGGTTTGCTCCCGACCTCAAAAGCAATGATGAGGCATGCCAGGTAATCGTCAAGGCCATCGAGGCCGCGGGTTACAAGCCGGGGAAAGATATCGCCATCGCCCTGGACCCCGCGGCAAGCTCATTCTACCAGGATGGAGTTTACGACCTAGCCAAATCGGGGCAGGGAAAGAAAAGCAATGCCGAGATGACCAATCTTTACGCAAACTGGGTTAAAGAATACCCCATCGTATCCATTGAAGATGGCCTGGCCGAGAATGACTGGCAAGGGTTCCAGGTGATGACCGCGGTTATGGGCAATAGGGTTCAGATCGTGGGAGATGATATCTATGTAACAAACACTCGGTTCATCTCCCGGGGGATTCAGGAGAAGACTTCCAACGCGGTGCTCATAAAACTCAACCAGATCGGTACGGTGACGGAGACGATCGAAGCCATTCAACTCTGCCGCCGGGCCGGATGGGGGTTCGTGATTTCCCATCGATCGGGGGAAACCGAAGACACCTTCCTGGCCGATTTTGCTGTGGCCATGGGAGGCGGACAGATCAAGACCGGCTCGGTTTGCCGCAGCGAGCGGATTGCCAAATACAACCGTCTGCTGGAGATCGAGGCCGAACTCGGCAAGGACGCTGTCTTTGAGAACCCTTTAAAGGAAATTTAGTCATTGTTCCCGGTGATGGAGTCCGCCGCAAGCGCCTTCCCGGGCTGACGACTCCTACCAAGGCGAATATCCCTGGTGGGAGGGGTGTTAATGGACGTGAGTGAAAAATCCCCGCCAGGGAAAAACTTGGGGGGGGATTTTTAATTTCCTTAATATGAACGTCCAGCGTGAAGATTTTGAAAAGAAGTCCGCCCCCATAAAATGGTGGCTTAATCGCAATGTTTTTGCCATTGGGCTGACCAGTTTCCTGAGCGATTTCTGCCACGAGATAGATGCGAAGGAAAAGTATAATTGATTCAGAAGAGGGTTTTATGGAAAGTCAGGCGGAGTCAGAGACCAAGGGGATTTCGACGGGAACCGCACTCAAATTTGTCATTTTACTGGGCGTCGTAAGTCTCTTTGCAGATATGACCTACGAAGGGGCCCGAAGCGTCACGGGTCCCTACCTTGCCATCCTTGGAGCGAGTGCAACGGTGGTTGGAATCGTTGCGGGGTTTGGCGAACTGATCGGGTACGCCCTCCGCCTCGTCTCCGGGTATATCAGTGACCGTACAGGCAGGTACTGGACCGTCACCTTATTTGGATATTTCGTCAACCTGCTGGCCGTTCCTCTCCTGGCTTTGGCAGGGAGTTGGGAAATGGCCGCAATGTTGATGGTGGCGGAGCGAATGGGCAAAGCGATTCGGAATCCCGCTCGTGACGCCATGCTTTCCCATGCCACCCAGAGGATAGGACGGGGTTGGGGTTTTGGACTGCATGAGGCGATGGACCAGATCGGCGCGATCCTTGGCCCCCTGATCGTTGCCGGTGTTCTCTATCTCAAGGGTGGTTACCGAACGAGCTTCGCCATCCTTCTTGTGCCAGCCCTTCTGGCATTGATGGTCCTCATCGTGGCACGGATGCTTTATCCCCGTCCCCGTGACTTGGAGGCTGCCTCCGCTGAATTAAAAACAAAGGGTTTCTCTCGTATATTCTGGTACTATCTTGCTGCGGTCTCGCTGATTGCGGCCGGCTACGTGGATTTTCCTCTGATCTCTTACCATTTTGAGAAACTATCCGTTGTGCCTAACGTCTGGATCCCGATTTTTTACGCAGTTGCCATGGGGGTGGATGCCCTTTCGGCCCTTTTCTTCGGGCACCTGTTTGATCGGGTGGGCCTTTCCATCCTGATCATCGTTTCGTTGGTCTCTTTCCTTTTTGCGCCGTTTGTCTTCTTGGGAGGCTTTTATCTGGCCCTTGTTGGAATGGCCCTGTGGGGAGTGGGCATGGGGGCGCAGGAGTCGATCATGAGGGCCGCCATTGCCGGGATGGTCCCCATGAACAGGCGAAGCACAGCCTATGGGATTTTTAATGCGGGCTTTGGGCTATTTTGGTTTTTAGGGAGCGCCTTAATGGGAGTTCTCTATGATGTTTCCGTTCCATCGCTTATTGTATTCTCGGTGGTGATGCAGCTTGCGTCGATTCCAATTTTTGTCCTAATTAAAAAAATGTCCGGATGATTTTAGGTTCGACAGGGATAGAAAAAACGCAAGCAACGGATGGAAAATACGGCAAGTTTGTTCAATTTCAATTCCCAAAGGGAGAAAAACCAAAAATCCAAAAATCCGAAAGGGGCTTGACTGTTTTAACGAAATTGGATAGATTTTAATTAGGTGATGGAGTTCACCGGAACCGCCCTTCTGAAGGGTTGATAACTCCTAAAGAGCCAAATCCTTGGCAGGGGTGGTTCTGGTGACAAACAAGCGGAAAAACTCCTCCAGGGAAAAACCCGGAGGAGTTTTTTTTTGAGGCTCCCCTTCCCGCTGAGGGGAACGGCGTTTCCGTAGATGGTGAAATGAAGACCCTTACCGGTTTGGACAATGAACCCATGGTAGATTTTCCGTCGTTTTGGCTGACCCCGAGAGCGATAGCGTGAAATAACCGGGGAAGAGGTGCTTCTCGCATGAGTTTTCACAGCATACTATTTGAAAAAACAGACGGCGCCGTAAAGAAAGAAACACCTGAAGCCCCCGTCTTTTTTGCTGATTTAAACCTTGATCAGACTATAGATGCCGTCTCGGCATGGAAACAGGAATATAACCTGAAGCCTTTTCTTTATACTTCTTTGAACGATATTGACGCGATCGAGTATCGGCATGAAATATTCCAGGACCTTGAGAATGAAAATCTGTTGGAGAGCATAAAATCATTCGCCCAAAAAATGCGCAAAATGCGCGAACATCTTGCCCAGGCAGATAAGTTTTACTACAAATACCAGAAGGAAAGTTGGTTCTTACACGCGGTGGATATTTATTGCGATGCCATTAATTCCCTGGAGCAGGATTTATCCCATGCAGGTTTACGATCAAGAGGGTTTTTGGCCTTCCGCGAATATTTGACAAACTACGCCAATTCCGATCGTTTCCGGTCGCTTCTGTCGGAAACGAAAAAGGTTTTCGAAGATTTGTCTTCCGTGAAATATTCTATGCTTATAAAGGGCAGCAGCATCAAGGTCCGCAGGTATGAAACTGCAATTGATTATAGTGCGGCGATTGAGGAAACATTCGACAAATTCAAACAGGGGGCGGTGAAGGATTACAGAGTTAAATTTTCCAGCGGGCCGGATATGAACCATGTGGAAGCGGGAGTACTAGATCTGGTCGCCCGATTGTATCCGGACATATTTTTATACCTTGAAAATTACTGTGCAGGGAACAGGGATTATCTGGATGAAACGATCGGCGTTTTTGACCGGGAAATACAATTTTACGTCGCCTACCTGGAGTTTATCGCTATATTCAAAAGAGCAGGTTTGAAATTTTGTTATCCGCAGATCGTCAAAGAATGCAAGGAGGTTTATGATTATGAAGGATTTGATTCAGCCTTGGCCTATAGACTCATTACCGAAAAGTCATCCGTTGTCTGCAATGATTTTCATCTGAAAGACAAGGAGCGTGTATTTGTCGTATCCGGCCCGAATCAGGGCGGTAAAACAACTTTTGCCCGCACCTTCGGACAGTTGCACTATCTGGCCAGCATCGGATGTCCCGTCCCGGGCAGACAAGCGCAACTCTTTCTCTTCGACAGGCTTTTTACACATTTTGAAAAGGAAGAAAACATCGAAAATCTCCGTGGCAAGCTGCAGGACGATCTGGTCAGAATTCACGATATTTTGGGCCAGGCAACCTCGAATAGTATCGCCATCATGAATGAGATCTTCACTTCCACAACGCTACAAGATGCGCTTTTCCTGAGCAAAAAGGTAATGGAAAAGATCATCGGATTGGACCTGTTGTGCGTTTGGGTCACATTCATCGACGAATTGGCTTCTTATGGCGAGCAAACCGTGAGCATGGTCAGTACGGTCGACCCCGAAAATCCAATCTTGCGGACCTATAAGATCATAAGAAGGCCTGCGGACGGACTTTCCTACGCGATCGCCATTGCCGAAAAGTACCGGCTCACATACGATCACCTGAGGGAGCGTATCAAATCATGAAGGCTTTTTTAATGTTTCGAGATCAAGATTTCGACCTGGGGAGGAAATTACCGTGGAATGAGAAAGCATTGACGCAGGACCTGGAACTAGACACGCTCTTTAATGCCATGGCGTTCGACGACAAATTCTTATTCGAAGTAGCAAAGAAAGTCCTCTTATCCGGTTTGAATAATAATCTGAACACGATCCTATATCGCCAGGATGTCTTGAAAGATTGCCTGAAAAACCCTTCCATTGTCAGGGATATATACGGCGTTGCGGTTGCAGCGATTGAGAGCGAGAAGAAGAACTATTGGGGCTTTTTCAGCAGATATCCCGGCTCAATACTGTCTAGATCGGTTGAAGCGTTGCAGATGTTCGTGGAGATGCTGAGAAAATTGCGAGACATCGCCGACGGACATGCTGATAAATTTGAATCCGAGGGCTTTACGACCCTCTTCGCGATGCTCAAGAAGGAGCTGGGTGATGAATATTTTGCGCAGGTCGAAAATCATCTGAGGGAACTGAAATTTCGCGACGGGGTTTTGATCAGCGCAGAATTGGGAAAAGGCAATAAGGGCGCCAATTACGTGCTTCGCCAATCCCAAGAAAAAAAACAGAGTTGGCTGGAACGGATCTTTGCCAAAAAACCCCCCGTTTTCACCTTTACGGTCGCCGAGCGTGATGAAAGCGGTTTCAGGGCCTTGTCGGAATTAAGAGACCAAGGGATCAACCTCGTTGCCAATGCGCTCGCGCAGTCCACTGACCATATTCTCAGCTTTTTTACCATGTTGCGGACTGAATTGGCCTTTTACGTCGGCTGTTTGAATTTACATGGACAGCTTGCCCAGAAGGGAGAGCCAATCTCCTTTCCCCTGCCCACGGCTTCCGGCGAACGCAGGCATTCTTTTAAGGAATTATACGATGTCTGTCTGGCTTTAACAATGAAACAAAAAGTTGTGGGCAACGATGTGAATGCCGACGACAAGGACCTCGTGATCATCACAGGGGCCAACCAGGGCGGCAAATCGACTTTTTTGCGAAGCATCGGTTTGGCCCAATTGATGATGCAATGCGGAATGTTTGTGCCGGCTGAGTCTTTCTCTGCCAATGTCTGCGATGGCCTTTTCACGCACTATAAACGGGAAGAAGACGCTGCCATGAAAAGTGGGAAACTGGATGAAGAACTGAGCAGAATGAGCGTGATCGTGGACAATCTAACTTCAAATTTCATGTTGCTGTTCAATGAATCATTTGCCGCAACAAACGAAAGAGAAGGCTCGGAGATTGCAAGGCAGATAATTTGCGCATTGTTGGAAAAAGGCATGAAAGTTTTCTATGTTACGCATTTATATAAATTTGCGCATGGGTTTCTTGACAGGAAAATGGGAAACGCCATTTTCCTGCGGGCTGAAAGGCAGGCGGACGGAGGACGGACCTTTAAGTTAATCGAAGGAGAACCATTGCAAACGAGTTACGGGGAAGATTTGTATCGAGCACTCTGGCCTGTGGAAGGTTGAACCCAGGCCCACGCGCCGAAAAGTTGGGTCATATTACCCATATCGGCAGGCCCCTTACTGGAGAGGGACCGCTTATTTCTACTCAGTACCTGAGCGTGATCGGGGAGGGATCGTTCTTGAAAGGTGACATGGCGGCAGCAATCAGAAACGGCACGATTGCCATCATCGCCGCAGATGACCTGCAAAGGGGAGACCTGGTTCTGATCCAGGCAGGGGATATTGTTCCTGCCGATTTGAGACTGCTGGAGGCGTGGGACTTGGAGGTGGATGAGTTTGAACTGACAGGGGAAATTTTGCCGGTTCCGAAGTGCGTCCAACCGGAGGCCGATGTTCGGGTATTTCAAGGGAGCCAGGTGCTTCGGGGCCACGGAAAAGGAGTTGTGGTCGCCGCGGGTGAGAATACGGAGTATGGCAAGGTATTAAAGCAGTCGGACCGATATATCAGGGATAAAAGGACCCGGATCAGGAAGAGTTACCTCCTGCTCTTATTCCTTCTCGTCCCCGCGATGCTGATAATGTTGCGATTCGGTGATGAACACAATCTAATCTACTTTGCCTTTCCGTTGCTCGCTTTCTTGCTATTGCTGGTGCAGAAAGATACGTTGATCAAACCCGTTCTGGCGCGATATCTGGAAAGAAAGCTGCTGACGCGCAATATTTTTTTGCGTCATGGAGGGGTTCTCGACGAAATTAGAAAGGTAGACATATTCTGTTTTGACAAAACGGGCGTGCTTACATCCCGGGACATTAAGGTAGGAGAGATTTACCTTGGAGGAGAGAAGGCCTCCAGCGACTGCGTCAGGAGCCTCCCGACACGGGACATTATCATGACCGGCTGCGCCCTCTGTCACGACCTTGCCTATCAGCAGACGATCGGGCTCGCCAATTCCCTGGATCGCGCCTTGATGTCCTTTGCGGAGGAAAATGGAATCAATATTGACGAAGCCCTGCATCAATACCAAAGAATTTATCATAAACCCTTCAAATCCGAAGAAAGATATATGGCCTGTGGTTTTGATCACGGTATCAGCGGAAAGCGGATTTATTTCGCCAAGGGAGATCCCGAGGTTCTTTTGAAAAAATGCAACCGTTATGTGACTCCTTCTGGTGAAAGAAGATCGTTGGACTTTCCGTTCTTGTCGGCGGTCCGGGTCAAGATGGAAGAGATGAGCCGGGACGGCAGCGTAATCATTGCCTTAGCCTGCAGTGAGAACTCTTGGACAAAGCCTCCGTCAAACTATACGTTCCTGTGTTTGTTCCGGTTGGAGAATCCTCTGAAACCGGAGGCAAAAGCGGTCTTGCATGAGCTGAGTTCAAAAGGGTTCAGGAATGTGATCTTGACCGGCGACCGGACGGAGACGGCACTGAGAATCGGCGCGGAAACCGGCATTGAGGATGCCGCGAAATTTTACCTGACAGGCAGAAACATCGAGCGAATGCCGTTATCCGAAATTGCGCGGCAGTGCGAATATGTTTCCATATTTACCAGGTTATCACCGTCGCAGAAAGGGATTATCGCCGGGATTTTTAAACAAAGAGGTCACGGGGTCGCCGTGATCGGCGATGGAACGAATGATGTGATCGCTCTTAAATCAGCCGATGTGGGAATATCTTTTTTCGAGCGGAGTTCCCCT
>Ga0315291_10006599_pt1 | contig 14401 bp, 9 predicted proteins | sample YL17G12_20_MG_FD_203070 | JGI IMG/M metagenome (GOLD analysis project Ga0315291, IMG submission 203070) | Sediment microbial communities from Yellowstone Lake, YNP, Wyoming, USA - YL17G12_20 | ecosystem: Environmental > Aquatic > Freshwater > Lake > Sediment | place: USA: Wyoming | collected...
GTGCCGCTGGAAAATGAGTATGGTTTGTATGATGCTTTTGAGAAGGCTGTGAAGGAAGGTTCTGAGTTTCTGACGAAGTTGGGCGTGTCTGAGGAAATTGCCAAGGTGTTTGTGGAGGAGGCTCAGGAAAGGATTCATATTCCGATGGTTAAGGTGAAGGGGACGATTGAGGTTAGGTGTGGGTCGCCTAACGGTGTGAAGGTGATTAAGGATGCTTTTGCTAACGCGAAGAAAGGTGAGAAGTTGGGGAGTGCCAAGGTTCGTTTTTATGTTATCGCCGCGCCGAAGTACAGTATTGAGGTTTTGGCTGAGGATTACAAGCATGCGGAGGATATTTTTCAGAAAGTTGCGGGTAACGTTGTTGAGGGTGTTTCGAAAGCCGGGGGGCAGGGTTCGTTTAAGAGGGAGAGGTAGTGGTGTGGCTCCTTCGGAAATGTGTGAAGTGTGACAGGTATACGTTGAAGGTGGATGTTTGTCCATACTGCGGTGGGATGGTTCGTGTTCCTCATCCTGCGAAGTTTTCGCCTGATGATAAGTATTTGAAGTATAGGATGGCTTTGAAGCGGGAGAGTCGGGTGGAGTGAAGGAGACTTTTGTTAAGGAGCTTGTTAAGCCGGAGTTGAGGAGTCCGATTTTGGTTGAGGGGCTTCCTGGGTTGGGGCTTGTGGGGAAGATTACGATTCGTCATTTGGTTAGGCAGTTGAAGGCTCGGAAGTTTGGTTTTCTTTATTCTCCGCATTTTCCGTATTTTGTTATTGTGAGTAAGAAGGGGAGTGTTAGGTTGTTGCGGGGGGCTTTTTACTACTGGAAGAACGTTAACGGTGATAGTGACCTTATTTTGTTTACTGGTGACAGTCAGGCGCAGACGATTGAGGGGCAGTATGAGATTTCTGATAAGGTGTTGGATTTTGCGAAGCGTTGTGGTGTGAAGTTGATTGTTACGATCGGGGGGTATCGGATGGAGGCTAAGGATAAGCCGAAGGTTGTTGCGGCTGCGACGAACCGGGAGCTTTTGGATAGGGCGTTGAAGGCTGGGGCGGAGGTTAGCCCGGCTGGTAGCCCGATCGTGGGTACGGCTGGGTTGATTTTGGGGTTGTCGCATTTCAGCGGTATTGAGGCGTTGTGTTTGTTGGGGGAGACGAGGGGGTATTTGCCTGATCCGAAGTCGGCTAAGAGTGTGTTGGAAGTGTTGCAGGGGTTGTTGGGGTTTGATGTTAATTTGCCTGGTTTGGATGAGGAGATTGCGAAGGGTGAGAAGATGGTGACTCGGCTTCAGAAGATTGAGGAACGGCGGGTTTTGGAGGCCGAGGAGACGAAGAAGGAAGAGGACAAGAAAGTTACGTATATTTCATGATAGGCACGTGTACCCCCCTCCCCCCTAGGCTTTTTCGTGGAGAGAACTTTGCGGAGGGTCTTGTATAGGACTTGGTATGGGGGTTGGGATAGTCGTTTTTTGATTTTGCATGTTAAAGATCGGTGAATTTGTGCTATCGAACAGGTGGCAAACGGTGTGGTAACGGTTTTGGTAATAAGAAATGGTGTGGTTTTGGTAACGGGCGCGCGCAAAGCCACTTGTTACACTTTGCCATTCTTTCTATATAGTCTAAAATTAGCGCGCGCGATACGAGATTAGGCGTTCGTATGGCTGAACACGGATAGCAAAAACAATCATATACTCCGGAAATACGAATAGGGGTTGGAGAAGGATTAGGATAATGCAGGATTTTGAGAAGCTCGGTGTCTTCTACCTTGGACGTCTCTACGATATTCGTGGCAAGTCGCAGTTGGAAGACCTGGTGTTGTATGATTCGAAAGACCTTGTCACGCATGCTGTTTGTATTGGCATGACAGGAAGCGGGAAAACTGGCCTTTGCGTGTCTATAATCGAAGAAGCGGCTATTGACGGAATTCCAGCTATATTGATCGACCCAAAGGGAGACATCACGAATCTTCTATTGACTTTTCCAGAACTTAGAAGTCAGGATTTTGCTCCTTGGATAAACGAGGAAGATGCTCTTAAGAAAGGGTTGTCGCCACAGGACTACGCGAGCCAACAGGCGGATCTATGGAGAAACGGACTGGCAAAATGGGGACAGGACGGCAAACGCATCCAACGCCTTCGAGAATCCGCGGATTTCACCATCTACACTCCAGGCAGCAACGCCGGTCTGCCAATCTCAATATTGAAATCCTTCGCAGCTCCTCCGCCAGAGATTAGAGAGGACAACGAACTGCTGCAAGAGAGAATCACAACAACAGTCACCAGTCTTCTCGGTTTACTGGGCATAGACGCTGATCCAATCCGTTCAAGAGAACATATACTCACGTCCACGATACTTGCAGCTTCTTGGCAGAATGGCGAAGACTTGGACCTCGGCAAGCTCATTCAAAAAGTTCAGTCTCCGCCTATGAGTCGCATCGGAATGCTCGACATAGAATCGTTCTATCCGTCCAAGGATAGATTCGAACTTGCCATGCAACTCAATAATCTTCTTGCAGCTCCGGGGTTCAGCCTCTGGCTTGAAGGCGATCCGTTAGATGTCGACGGACTTCTTCATTCACCAAGCGGCAAACCAAAAGTGTCCATATTCTACATCGCGCACTTGAACGATGCTCAGCGTATGTTCTTCGTGTCTTTATTGCTAAATCAAATTGTGGGGTGGATGCGTGCGCAATCGGGTACCACTAGTCTGCGTGCTGTCGTCTATATCGATGAAGTGTTCGGTTACCTTCCGCCCATAGCCAATCCGCCTTCCAAGACTCCTCTTATGACACTTTTGAAGCAGGCCCGTGCTTTTGGCGTTGGAGTAGTGCTTGCGACTCAGAATCCTGTGGACTTGGATTACAAAGCTCTTTCGAACGCAGGAACATGGTTCCTCGGACGACTCCAGACCGAACGGGACAAGGCTCGCGTCTTGGATGGACTCGAGGGTGCGGCCGTCGCGAGTCAGGGTCAGTTTGATCGGCAGAGCATTGACCAGACCCTCTCCGCTTTGGGAAACCGGATATTTCTGATGAACGACGTGCATGAGGATACACCAGTGGTATTTGAAACCAGATGGGCGATGTCCTACCTGCGCGGACCTCTGACCAGAGATCAGATCAAAGTGTTGACCGAACCGTTGAAAGAACAGTCTTCGCCAATGCCTTCGCAACCGCTTCCAGTTCAAGCAGGTTCTGCCTCTACACCTCAATCAATCGGTCTGAAAGCAACGCTTGAAAGACCTGCTTTGTCGCCAGATGTGCGACAGTTCTTCGCGCCCGTAGGTGAATCCCAGCTGAAAAATGTCGGCACGAGCGCGCTAACTTACAAGCCTATGATTATTGGGGCGGCACAAGTTCGCTTTGTAGACTCGAAGACCAAAATCGACACAACAAAGGACACCGCATTCCTCACCTCCGTCAGTAACGACCCCGTGCCCGTTGACTGGGACAATTCAAAAAAAGCCGATTTCAGAATTTCAGAACTAGCCAGCGCACCACTAGAAGGCATATCGTACTCCGAGCTCCCATCAGTCGCGGCGGTTGCCAGAAACTATAGTGCTTGGGAAAGAGACTTCTCAGATTGGTTATATAGAACACAGAAACTGCAGTTGTTGAAAAGCGAGAATCTCGGCGAGGTTTCAAGACCAGAGGAAACCGAACGCGACTTCAGGGTAAGGCTGCAACAGTCTGCTAGGGAAAAACGAGACGAGCAAGTCGAAAAACTGAGGAAGAAGTACAGTTCAAGTTTTTCAAGACTGGACGAACGAGTCAGGCGAGCGCAGGCGACCTTTGAAAAGCAGAAGACAGAGGCAGGAGGACAAAAATATGAAGCTGTGGCGGCTTTCGGAGCAACTTTGCTCGGATCTTTTCTTGGAAGAAGAACAGGTGGAGGGGCCACGAGAATTGCCCGAGAGATAAGACGGAGCAAAAAAGAATCAAAAGAGAAGGAAGTCGCTGAAGCCAATCTAAAAGCTCTGCAACAAGAACGTGCCAATCTTGATGCACAATTTCAAACAGAGGTGAAGGCGCTTGAGAACAAGACCGACCCACTGACCGAAAATCTAGAAGAAATCTCGATCACGCCCACCAAAACAAACATATCCATTCGTCTGGTCACTCTCGTTTGGACCGTGATTTGATAGCGCGCCCTGGAGAATATGATCAAGGACTGGACAAGCAAGGTTCACAACAAGCGAGGAACTGAGAAAAGGAAGCAGTTGGGGACGATTGACATTTCTAAAATGAAAGATACGTTGAAGAGATTTGAGAACAATTGGGGACCCATAAGAGAAAGATTGACATAATCAGGAGAAAGCAAGTACAAGACCTGAGATGTTTCTAACATTGGTCAAAGGCGCAAGAGCGCGCGCTATAGCAACTATAGACTTAAAAGGAAAAAAACAAAACTGGTTATTGAAGGTTAATAAGATGGACTTTTCGCCTCTCGTGAATCTTTTGCCTCTGGTGATACAGATCGTTGTAGCTGCCGTAGTACTTGCTCCGATACTGTGGTTTGTTGGAAAATTGTTTGTAGGCAAAAAGAGGGCAAAATTTACCGACGCGGTCTGGATTGGAATTCTGGGAGTAGTAATTGGCGCGGGCATTGGCTTCTGGTTAAGTGGCGTATTTTTGGGAACAATACTCGGAACGCTAATTATGATCATAGTTTGGGTGGTATTGACCTCACACTTCTTCGACTGTGGTTTGTTTGCGGGCTTGGTGATAGCTGGCATTGCAGGTATAATCTACATGATCGTATCATGGATACTTTCCGCAATACTAGTGGCGCTTGAATTACCACCACTACCGTCTTTGTGGTAGCACGTTCAAAAGAGCCCTCAAACCTTTTTTTGGCGCGCCCGCCTAGCGCGCGCAAGCAACGCACTGTCTCTTTGTGTTTCTTTTCAGAACGATAGATGTCAGAACACATATGATCGATGGGATATTGAGCCAATAGCGCGCGCGCTTTCATGAGTTTCCTTCAAGATGACTTTGATCGTGGCTTTGTTAAGCATTGTTGTTAAGCTTAACAATTATGACAACTTTTCCTTTGACACGTCCTTCACCAAGATACTGGAGCGCTTCAGGAACCTCAATTAACGAATACCGTTTGTCAATAAATGGGACGATTTTGCCGGCTTCACAAAGCTCCGTTATATGAACCAGATCTTCTGGATTTGGTTGAACCGCCAGGATTTGTATTTTCTTGCCTGATGTTCTTCTAATCCATGGTCCCAGAAGCAAAATCTGGAAAAGTGTAGATGCAGAACCTCCGACAGCAAAATAGCTTCCATTGGGCCTTAGCGCCCGCTTGTAGGCGAAAACAGAACGATTCGCAATAATATCAAGTATCAGATCATACTGCTGTCCATTTTTGGTAAAGTCTTCCTTAGTGTAATCAATGACATGGTCTGCGCCAAGCGAGTGCACGAAGTCCAGCTTGCCGGTGTTATCCACTCCAGTCACCTCAGCCCCGTATAACTTGGCAAGCTGCACTGCGAACATACCAGCGCCGCCGCCAGCCCCATTAATCAAAACCTTTTGCCCCGGCTGTACCTGTCCTTTGTTGCGAATCCCCTGCAAAGCAATCACTGCACCTTGCGGGATAGCCGCTGCTTCTTCAAATGTCATCTTGGCTGGTTTTAGCGCCAAGGTTTTTTCAAGAGCGCATGCATACTCAGCAAAACCACCCAAACGCATCGAGACGTCCCCAAAGACCTCATCCCCCGTTTGAAATCGCAAGACGTTTCTGCCAACCATTTCAACTCGCCCCGCTATATCCGATCCGAGTATCTGGTGCCGTGGTCTTAAAAGACCCCCAAAGCGGGCATACAACGGTGAGCCTGTCAATCCCTCCCAGTCAGATCTATTGACGGATACCGCCTGAACCTTAATCAGTACTTCATTATCCTTGGGAGTAGGTCTCTCTACCTCTTTGAGTTGAAGAACATCAGAAGAACCGTATTTTGTGTGGACAACCGCTTTCATTTTCACACATGCTAATTACTCTTAAGGTGTATAAAGATCCTGATTGGGTATGGGCGATTGAAGTTATCGATCGATCTCGATCGAAATGTTCGTCATCTCCTAGAGGTTAGTTCTATCAATGCATAGTTGCTGCGCACGCTATGGTGGTTCGTCGCTTTCTTGAGAATACTGCTATGGCCAGCGTCGATACTAGAAGAATTGGGAGAACAAGGTTTGGCGTGAATTCGGGTATTATCATGAGGAGGTTGAACTTTAGCAAAAGAAAATCTGTCGCGTAAGGGTCATCATCGCGAGGTTGCGTTATGTAGCCTGCTGCAATGTAGGAGCTGTCGGCTATTTGTTGGACTGAGTAAGCAACGCTTTCTCGCGTATTCTCACTTCCATATGCAAGATCAGCTTGCATGTTTCCATCAGCATCTGCCTTGACGACCCACACATAACGAATCAGCAGTTGATCAACCACTCGATCAGTGTATCCAGCGAGTATGTATCCTCCGTCAGAGGTCTGCTGTACTGAATAAGCTTCTTCGGATCCCTCAGTCCACCGTGTACGATCATAGGTTTTGTTCCATTGAGTGTTTCCGCCCGAATCTGTCTTCAGGAGCCAGAAATCGGAGTAGTCGTTCTGGCCGGAATAGTACATTGCACCTCCGAGTATGTATCCTTCGTCTCTTGTTTGTTGTAGGGAAAATATGCGTGCAGCCGGATACGTTTTGTTCCATTGTTCGTTGCCAAGTGAATCAGTCTTCACTAGATAAGCGGCACCGTAGACCGATTCAGAAGAGTAAGTATATCCACCGAGTGCGTATCCTCCATCGGTCGTCTGCCAAACAGAATAGGCTTCTGCCCAGTCAATCGATTGATCAATGCCACCATATGTCTTGTTCCACAGCGCATTTCCTTCAGAGTCGGTTTTTATCAGCCACATCTCATGGCGTTCAGTGGCGTTCTCGTTCCACCATTGAGTCCCTGCAGCTATGTATCCTCCATCGCTAGTTTGTCGTGCAACCCACCGAAGCTCGCTATTTCCGATGTCGCTCGCATACGTCTTGTTCCACAGCGTGTTTCCTTCAGAATCAGTTTTGACAAGCCATAACCAGTAAGGTGCGTATCCTGCATGCAAATATCCTGCAAGCATGTATCCGCCATCAGAGGTCTGTACCACTGAATAGGCATATTGGTCACAATACTGTCCGCAACTGTATGTTCTGCTCCACTGCTCAGTTCCGTCTGGATAGGTCTTGACCAGCAGAAAAGCGTTGGAGCCCGGCGTGCCTGTTCCCCCGGCAATTGCGAACCCACCATCCTTTGCATGGCACACAGAGTAAGCCTGCGCTCTCCTAGTCTTGGGATACGACCGGCTCCATTCCACCCAACCTGCACTCGTGCTGGTGATCTTGATAACACCGTAGCCATACGTGTTATCGGCTAGATCTGTCTCGCTTGCAACGGGAGTCGCATACGCGCTCAGCGTGTAATCTCCGTCGGAAAGACTTGCAGTCTCGCCCATCAGAGCTATTGTCGTGATGTTTCCTCTTTCAAGAGTTAATTCCTGCGAAGCAATGGCGGTTGCGTTTGCATAAACATTGACGTGGAAGGTTTCATTGTTGCCCCCCTGATTCATCAACGTAACATTCAAGGGCAAATCAAAACCTCGGACGATGACAGGCTGTGAAGGATCAACATTGAGCACTGCTACATCATGCATTGATTTGACGATTTCTCTGATTGTCTCAATGGTCTCACGTGTCAACTCATTCGTGGTCCAGTCACCGACATCCACGCCGCTTGCAAAATTAGTCGAGTTTCTGAAATCGTATTTTAGGTTTTGCCAATCGTCATATCCGTGCAACACCTCAAACCGAGGACTGTTGTACATGATGTTTGCCCGCGAAAAGTTGTTAATGTTAGCTTCCACATTTTCATCGGTGTCGATCGATCCATTTCCGTTCCAGTCGATTGGGAGGCCAGCACTACTAAGAATCGGATAGCCGTTCGGCGAACTGTAGATTGTGAAGTCATATGGACCGCCCCCGATTCCATCAGGCTCACTAAGGTTTCCTTCATCGAGAGCGCCCGCGCGCGGCAATCGAGCCCTGGAGTAGTCTAGCGGCCTTTCCTCATAAACCTCGGGGGTCTGAAACGCATAATTCATAACACTGAGATAATTCGGTTTGAAGTTGATGTCGTCTCCCCCGCCATCTCTCAAGCCGAAGGTGTGTCCCAGCTCATGCATAAATGTCCCTGCCTGTCCCCCACGCGTCCCCTCTCCAGCTTCGACCAACGAGCCCAGCGAAATCAGGAAGTCGTTTCCTTGGATCTCTGCCAAGCCAGTACGAGTTTCGGCTCCTGCCAGCTTGTTCAGAAAGAGGGCATAGCGATAAACAAGTTTCTTGGCGGCAAGAATATTAACGCTGTTGGGGTCACCTCGCTCGGCATAATTCCCAAAATGGTCGCCTTTTATGTTGTAGAACTCCGCCAACGCAGTAGTCTCGTTGAATTCGATGACGTCATCAATGTCAACATGAAGGTTAATCCCGTCTTTGTTGTCTGGGTTCTTAACCGGAGCATTCCTGAACGCGTATTTCACGTCGTCAATGGCGTCTAGATCAGGTTTAAGAACTCCCATGTAGTCAACTTCAACAAACACGTCTTTGTGTTTCCAGTCGGCATCGGGCAGGATTAGGTCTATGACTCCGTCTTTATTGTAGTCGATTCCATTTCGTTCCCAGGAGTCGTGGAGGCCGTCTCCGTCTGTGTCGCCAGTGATTTTTACGAGCCAGCCATCGGTGCTAATTCCTCCGCCATAGTAGTATGTGTAGCCTGCGACCACAAATCCGCCGTCTTTGGTTTCATGGATCGCTTGGGCCTGGTCAGTATCGTCAGTTCCGTATATCTGCCTCCATTCTTCATTCCCGTTGCTGTCGGTTTTGACCACCAAGTAGTCAGGACTGCTGTCGCCAGAAGAATACGTGGAGCCCGCGAGCACATATCCTCCGTCACTGGTCTGCTGAACAGAAGAGCCCCAATCATCGTCAAGCCCACCGAAAAACCGACTCCACATCAGGCTTCCGCCAGGACTTATCTTGATGAGCCAGAAGTCGTCGTCAAGTGTGGAGGAATTCGATATACCGAGAGCTACGTATCCTCCGTCGTAAGTTTGCTGAATAGAATAGATCATTTCGAGAGAATTGGTTTGACCGTATGTTTGGTTCCATTCTATAGTTCCGTCAGAATAGGTTTTGATGATAACGCCGTCTATTGAGCCGAAGGACGTAGTGGAGCCGACCGCTATGTATCCTCCATCTCGGGTTTGCTGAGCAGAATAAGCAATGTCGCTTCCGTTTCCGCCCCATGGCCTGTTCCACTCCATATTCCCCGCAGCGTCAGTTTTGACGAGCCAGAAAGTGTTCCCGGATACAGGATAGACTCCTGCTATTATGTATCCGCCGTCACTGGTTTGTTGAATAGAGTGAGCTTCACTGCCGGACAGGCCAAGAGTTTTGGTCCAGACCATGTTCCCTGCAGCATCGGTCTTGATGAGCCAGCCGTCCCTGGATCCGTCGGAGCTGAAAGAATCTGTCGCGCCAGCGAGAATATATCCGCTATCGTTGGTCTGCTGAACAAAAGAAGCGTAATCGTAACCGGTTCCGCCGTAATACTGTTCCCACTGCCTGGTTCCATTAGAATACGTTTTGACCAGCCAAGCATCAACCCCGATTCCATAAGAATGGGTGCCGCCTGCCATCACATATCCTCCATCACTGGCCTCGTCAACAGAAAAGGCATACTCGTCAGCGTACCCGCCGTAATGGTTGGTCCATTCTGCCGGTGGAGCTTCTTGGCTGACCAGAGCAGTTGCCTTCTGGACCGCTACCATATCTTGCGTGACATTCTCTGCTGGTGAAAGCTCTGTTTTGACTGATTGAACGCTCAGTGGCAAAGTCAACATGCTGGCCAACAGCAGGACGAACATAAAACCAGAGAATACTCGCCCCATCAACCCTAATACCCCCATTCAAATTGGTGTCATCATTTAGATATGACTTTTGGAGAAAACCATAGCGCGCGCTATGCTATGTCTTGTAGGTCTATTCTGTCGTCTTCATTCTCGAGCGTGCATGTTTATATGATGGGGTCGGTGATTGTTTGGGGGTTGTCTGTCTGGGGTTTGGACTCACGCAGCGTAGAGTTTTTGCTGTTATGAGTGAGGGGAAACTTGGTTATGGCGCACGTAGAGCACATGAGTATGAAACGAGAACGTTTGAGAGCTAAATCGTTTTTGCAAAACGGTCGAACTCCTATGAAGTTGAAAGGTCTGCCACTTGATCTAGACATATATGAAACTTCTGAGGTGTTGACGAACAAGCATTTTCGAGATTTTGAAATGTGTGAGTTTGAAAGGGTTTACCTTCCGGAAAGTATGAGACCTTTCACGGATCTTAGCCCTTCGGGGACGAAAGCGTTTATTGCAGACGATAATAGAGGAGCAGTTTCCAATTTGCCATCTTTGGAACTGGATGGCACTGACTTTTATCTTTCAGTTAAGGGCGTGGGTTCAACTACGAATCCTTTTTCTCAGCAGCTTCTTGGTAAAGCTGAGATATGCAGCCTGTTGAAAGATGCTAGATTGAAAGATAGAATTGTGAATTCCGAGGAAAAGGCTCCACGGTACATTACAGGGGAATTGTGGCTAAGAGGTTCCCCATATGGGGGGCAGGGGTTGGAACACGCAACTACTTCGATGAGAGTGTCAGAAATGGCCGACCTTACCTCCATTCACGGATTTCGAATCGCACCGCTTGTGAAAATAGTTTTACTTCCTGAAGACGTTGAGAGTGAAATCAAGAAAATATACTGGTACCGGAAATTCGATGGCAGGATCGTCCAGGAAACAAGACTAGTTCCTTCCAATGTGCGGGTTTATTTTCATTCCGCAAGCACAATCGGCGGAAACATAAGGGCGATTTTTAGACTCTTCGAAATCGACGAAGATGAGAAAGCACTGGAGTTTCTGAAGAACTTCGTCAAAAGCGGAATCGCCTTCCTAACGTTATTCATCAGATCAATGAGAAGCAACGAGGATGGAACTTTCGGCGGACTGGACTTTTATGATGTCTGGCTGGACAAAGATGCGGTGCTCGCGCCAGATGGTACCATTTATTTCGCGGACCTTGAAGGATTGGAATGGATAAATGTTCCAGAAAAAAAGGTTCAAGAGAAGATAGATGACCAGATATATAGATCACTGTACGAATTCATGTACGCTTACGAACAGATAGAACGAGAACGATCCGCAAGGTTCGGACAAGTGATGGATAGGAAAGTTCAGTTCGAATATCTTTTGAAAGAGGCTTTGAAAGACGATGAAGTCGTCGAGGTCGCACGCGACGGAGAAAGACTTCAACTGGTCTTGGGCAACGTTCTGAGAGAAAAACGTTTAACTGAGAAATTCACAATCATCGATGGATGACCTAATTGCAGTGCAGCGCCGTCAGAACATTCTTTTCTCAAATAACTGAGAGGTCAGTTTCAATGCAAATCCCCCAAGCTGACATGGATTTTCTGACGACTAACGGCTACATTTCTGTGATGCAGAAAGAACAGTACGATGAGGCGTTGGTCGAAATCTCAGACTTAGGAAAGATAACTGAACAATTGATGCGTGAGCGGGATGAAGAAAGAAGCGCAAGGGCTCTTCTAGAAGAAGATGAGAGGAAGACTCATTCAATCTTCTTTCATTTTAGGGCAGAAGATGAGCAGAAGGCTGAGCTTGAGAGAGTAGAAAGTCAAAGGAATGTTGTATCAAAAGAAGCAGCGGATGTAGTTGAAGTGGACTCCAAGATAAGGGAGCATCTTCAGAAGAAGTCCATGATTGACAGGATGGTGCCGTATGACGGGAGATACATTTCACTTACCAGCCTCGGAGTGATTACACTGCACGATCTCAACGTCAGGAACTACAGAGTCTCGGAAATGGAGTTTTCAGGCTTCATTCAGGAACGATTGGCGACGTTTGGCGAACTGCGATCAATAGCACACAAAGGTACCTTTTACGTATCTGCTCTTAACAACGAGTTTCCCGACACGGATCTCTCTGAACTCTGGAGCGTTTCAATAGGATTAGGGAAGCTTCAGGGCGACCCGAATCAGATCTATCCGAGATTTCTCCTTTCGCTTGATATGGTGCAGCAGTTCAAATCTAACTTTGAAAACAAGATGATGGCGGCGGAAATAATGACTGCCTCTAAAGCTACCACTCCTCAGGCGCCCACGAATTCTGATCTTCAGAGCCTGGCAGAATCCTTGGAAGGTCTCGAAGAGAAAGCTAGGCATGACGCTCACGTTCCCACGGAACTTTCGGTGGGTGTTGCGGCAACTATTTTGTTTGCGAGGAGATACGACGGCACGTTTCCCATTGACAAATTGGTGGAATTCTCCAAGGTCACACTTTCCAGCGAATCAGCTGCGATATTGTCTGTTCTTGATGTTCCCTTTGACCAAATATCTAATAAATTCGCGCAGTTCAGATCGCTATTCGGTTTTTGGGGATTCGAGGAGTCAGAAGACGTTGATTTGGCCTCTGCCTATCTGGCGATTTCCGATTTCACGCGAGATGAAGTGAAGGACAAGATGACTATAATCCTAAGTGCGCTCAGGAATTACTTGGAATATCCGCTCGTTGCCACTGCAATTCTCACTTCAATACCGACTCTTGAAGCTAATGAGACACTTGACCTGATGGAAAAGGCTTCTACTATGCTTGGAACCTTCGCTCCTGGCCTAGAACGTTCTGAACTGATTAGCCTTTCTGTGAGAATGATACACGGAATCAAGAATGAACTCGTGAAACAACTTGATCCAACCGCGAAAATTGCAGTGACTCCTATCCAGTTCAGTTACGTCCCTTCGATCGTCTTCTTCAGATTTCGTACGCCGTTGATTTTGGCACATTCGTACTACCATTCAACTTTCAGTGGGTTCGGAGGAGCGCATCCTGCCCACGCGCATGGTGTTGGAGGTTTTTCGGGTTGAATTCGAAATCGTTTGTTTCTATCGCACTTCTGCTGTGCTTAACTCTGTTATCGTTTCAATGCTTCGCAACATTTGTTCCTAATCAAGGAGATTATTTCAACTACTACGAAGTTCAAAGCGTTGGAAGCGGCACCGGCGATTATGCCGGATATACCGAACAGACAATCGTCACCGGAACAGAGAACGTTAATGAAGTCAGCGCAAACGGAACCGTATCGGCATACTACAGTTACACGTACAACTTCAGCAGCAATGACGGCTCAACAGACAATGGAGACTCGTCAGGAAATTTCACTTTTTCCTCCGTAAACTTTCTTTATATTAACGGAACCGACAACCAGACTGGATACGTCAACGCAACCGTCTGGTTCTGCATGGATAACGCGATCCTCGAAGGCGGCACGTTCTACCTTCTGAACACTGCGATGACAGTCAAGTCTGAGAATTACAGCTATTACCTGCCCTCAGAGGACAGAAACGTGTACGCGATTTTCGCTCAAGGAAGCTCAAGCTATCCAAGGGACGACGTTTACGGGCAATTCATTGCCACATACACTTGGAACACCTACTTTGATCCATCTTCGGGATACATCATAGGATACGACTATACTGAGCAGGACACCAACTCTTCGGGAACAGGGTTTACATATACCGAAAACCTCTACATTACCTCACATAGCTACCAGCTGACGACAGCTCCAGCCACCAACCCTCCTAATGGCTTCTTGGACTTGATGAAATATGCTGCTGCAATAGTCATAATCATCATAATCATCGCAATCATTTCGATTATCATTTACGTGGCTTCAAGAAGTAGAAGAAGACTCCCGAAACACCCATCCCAACCACCGGTATACACACCGCCAAGCGAACAGCCGCCACCAATGCCGCCACAAGATATCGATCTGACTCCAAAACAGGCGCCGGTACAACAAATTGTGATCAAGGAGGTAGTGAAAGTGAAGTGCCTCTACTGCGGAGCACTGATTGATTCGACTGCAGAGAAATGTCCTTTCTGCGGAGCTCCCAGAAGCTAGACATATTTGCTAACTTTTCAGAGTTCCTTCCTTGCGGGATTCTTCTTAAAATATTGAAAAACCTGCCCGCACACCTCCATCTGAGCCTTCAATTCAATTCTTACAGATGGAGAATTACAGCTAGATATCTCCGAAAATGCTGAACGCGCATGCTTAGACTTGAGCCATAGAAGTCGCGCATACAGGATGTCTTCACCTATACCTAGCCGCCTGAACTGAGGTTTCACAAAAAGAGAGTGTATTCTTCCGATGCTATTGACAAACGAAACCCATCCCAAGCCAGCGATCTCGCTGCCCAACCTGACAACAAAGCATTTGTCTCCGTTCTTTAGCGCGACTCTTATCCATCTCCTGTT
>Ga0315291_10006600_pt1 | contig 14401 bp, 11 predicted proteins | sample YL17G12_20_MG_FD_203070 | JGI IMG/M metagenome (GOLD analysis project Ga0315291, IMG submission 203070) | Sediment microbial communities from Yellowstone Lake, YNP, Wyoming, USA - YL17G12_20 | ecosystem: Environmental > Aquatic > Freshwater > Lake > Sediment | place: USA: Wyoming | collected...
GCTTTCTAACGAGTTTCACTAAATAAAATATTTTGTAATATAGATCAAATTATTAACCATAGCAAGAAGCCGGTAGAATCTCAGCGATTCAGGGAATAGGCCCTATAAAGACACCTGCAGGTCTGCGGCATAGGCGAAACTGCGACAGCAACACAATACACGTTTAGCCGATGCTGTCCTGAAGAGGCGGTCTTCTATCAAACAGTAGCGGCGCACGTTGAGACTCTTATTGCTGACCGGGAAGCTGAAGGCCGCTTTGTCCTCGGCCGCGCGCCAAAAGAGCTGCGGGGTATTTGACTTGCGGCATCGTTCAATATGGCTTTCTGAGGGTTTTGTGCCCGAGTGGTGACTACGAAACGGTGGTTCCGTATAACTGTATGGGCCGCGGCTTTTGTCCGAGTTGCTGTGGCAAACGAGGCGCGGAGGACGTGGGGCATCTAGTGGATCAGGTGTTGCCATGGGCTCCCAGTCGCCGCCAATTCTCGGGGAGATTCGTACAGAGAATCGCGCTGAATCTCCACGCGACCTTAGCTCAAGAGGCCGCTCAACACGGGAAGAGTCTCAACAAAATGGCTGTTGAATTTATCCAACGGGGATTTAAAGCGCCGGACAGCGGAGTATTTTTGCGACAAAGTCCCGTCCGGAATCCACACTCCTGCGCCAGTATCAAAGCAAAGGCTAACAGCCAATCGCCTCGATCGACTCGGCCAAATATTCTACGGGAATAAATGCCCTCTGCCGTCCAATCTTTGTCTCTTCGAGCAAATTTAGCTTCTTAAGGGCGAGTAAGTCGTTACGAGCCGTCACATAGGTGATGCTAAATTCCGCCTGGTAGCCTTGAAAGGTGTAAAGACGGTCAGGATACCGAAGCGCGTCTTCAATGACGGACCTTTGACGGTGATTTAGCCCAGGCATCTTGCGGAGCGCTGCGTTGATAGATCCTTGCTGGGTCTGCCTTTCTTTTAGGTAGGTGCGGAGATCAGTGAGGGCGTTTTTCGTCATCTTGACTTGAAACATAATCGAATACGTCGCGTCATTGTCGTCGGTTTCGCTATGAAGAAATGATCGGTAGTACTGAGCCGGAGCTGCAGCAATGGCTCGCGATATGGTTAGAAATTCAAAAAGCGAGTAGCCCTGCTTCAGCATGTACCAGTAGAGGAGCGCACGCGCCGTTCTGCCATTTCCGTCGACGAATGGATGCTCATAAGCGAGCCAAAAGTGGAGGATTGCCGCCTTGATCAATGGATGCAAGAAGGGTTCGTGTTCCGTTTGATTTGCATAAGCGAAAAACAGCTTCATTCTCGCGTCGAGCAAGTCTGCGGCCGGGGGGGTAAAGATCACCTCTCCGTCGCTCGTATCGACGATATTGATATGTTCGGTAGTCTTTCGATACCTACGCGTCGCAGTCTCGTCTTCGAGCGTTCCCTCTGTGATTTTTTGTTGAATATCAAACAAAAGTTCTGTTGATAGAGGTTCGTCAATCCTTTCCTTGATGAAGCGGATCGTTTGAAAACTATTCGCGATCATTCGCTCGCTTCGATCGCGGGGTAAGCGTTTCGTCTGCAGCATGCGTTTGGCCACTTGACGCGTGGTGGCAGCCCCCTCAATCTGGGCCGTAGCTATGGCCTCCTCCATCAACGAGTTCATGATGATTCGATCACGGCTTGCCTGCGATCCAAGTCCGGGGACTTCCGGCAGGGCAAGGTTGGTGCCACTCCAGCGGTCAATCTCGTGGAGTTGTTCTTGGATCTTTCCATGAACACCATAATGAAAAGGACGCCCATGGTGATCGACCAAGGGGAGGGTGACTCTCTGGGTTAGTCGGGCTACCTTGACCGCGGCCCAGGCGTCTTGAGCGTCGAGGCCGTTCGGTATTGGCAAATGCCTGACCTTCTCCCAGTGGTAATATTCGTCGGTGGCCTTGTTGACAAAAGCCTTAACATCCAGGTTTTCCATTAATTTTATCGCAAGCAAGAGCTTCTCGGCGGCGATGGTTGGAGGAGTTTCGGGGAGTCGACGCATCATCCACCAACTATATAGGTTATATTCACCTTATATAGATGGTAGCACGACCGCTACTGTGCAGCATACTATATAGTGAGTATATAGCTTATATAGTTGTGGCTTCGTTCCAGCTGAAGCCAAAGAACGGCTATAGGATCTTCGAAGTTCCAGTCGGAGGCCCAACCAGTTATTTTCGGACGAGCTCCTTTTAGAGACGAACTCGAAGCCGATTGCCCAGCCGCATATAAGACATGGTCTCGCTATAAACAATGACCGTATCGGAACTAAGCCAATAGCCGTCCTTAGTTTGCACCTGAATACTGTAGGCCCCGGCGGGCACATTGAAAAATAGTGCCTTCGTCGTAGGAGCATCGCTGAAATACCAACCATCACCGACGTCGTGACCCTCTTGGTCGACCAGGCGCATGGAAATGGTCTCATGGGTCGCTCCATCTGGCGCTGCATACTCCGCCAATACCGTGCCTAGCCCGGGATCGCGCACCACCTGGGCATACAGCGACATATCTTCGATGAAGCCACGCGGAATAAGCGGCGTGACCGTTCCCGCATCGCTCGCCTGATACGTGTACACCGTCGGTTCAAACTCGGCAGCTCTGGCAAAAGTCCGCACTCGCCCCTGATGGCTGATCAAGGGTTCTGTCCCCGCCACGCGCCCCGGTGCTACCTGCGGCAACGGCGTATCGGCACCTAACGGCAGCAGATCGATCATATCGACCTGTTGGTATCGGCTTGTGCTCGACCCATCATTGCTCAACTGTTCTTGGGCTGTCGCCATACTGGCAAATTGCGTCGAAAAACTAGCCTCTGCACTCAGATTGATATCATCCTCGACATGACGATTGGCAAATACCGAGACCGGCAGGGTTGCCACCCAGGCCTCGCCCCTGAAAAGACTCAAGGCCATTGGCCCTGGGGCTACGTTAAAAAAGCAAAAGCGGCCATTCATTCCAGTGCTACTCAAGCTGCGGTCAAGAAAGCCAAATTGATTGAAATAGAATGGTCCTTCGGCGGTGGCATCGACGCTGACAGCGACCCCACCAGTGACGGTAAGCCGGTCCTCGGCATCTTTATCTGAAACGTTAGCGCAATAGGAACTGCGATTGGACTGCTGCACGCTGCCCGCAATCGTGGTGATGGAATCAAATGCAAAGCCACGCATCACCCTTATTCTGGTTACCCCTGCCGCCGCATCTGCCGTCGACATCTCGGCAATGGCCGACCGATACTGACCACCTGGATCGTCGATACGCAGCATAAAGCGTGCTTGCCGCGGCATATCACGGATGGCTAAATGCCCGGTAGCGTCTGTTTTAGCCATAAATTCTGTGCCTAGAACACGCACCCAGACGCCCGCCACTGGATAAATCAAGCCTGCACTTGGGACCGATCGATCGTCGATCAATTGCACCTGAGCGGTCGTATAACCGATCTTTTCTTTTGCATTGTAGAATCGGCGGCCATCGGCGGCCTGCTGCAACAGCGAGTGGGCCGTTTCGGCCACACTTGTCTTCAACGAGGGCATCGCAGGGTCGACAACAGCCTTAGCGGTTGCCGCGGGGTCCGTCGTGGATGCGGCGTTTACCTCTGGGGACACTGCTGCGGCACCGGCTGCCCCAAAACCATCGGCTCCAGCCAGGAGTTGCGTCAGTTCCGCCTCGGCTGGTAGGGCAGACGCTGGTTCGGTCGCAGTAGCTTGTTCCAGGCCTGCAAAGGTCGCATTGACGGCGCCATCTCTGGCGACGCCGTTAAGACTCACTAAGGCTGCCGGCACACTCAGATTGGGGCTGCCGGTTGTCGGTGCAGCCACTCGCACTGGAATGATATACATACGCCCCTTAGCGACGATGTAGAGTTCCGTGGAGCCAACCTTATGGGCCGTAAGCTCTGTGGCTGCGGCATTGAGATCAGCGATTTTTTGGTTGCGCACAAATAGCTGCAGGTCCTGGGGTACGCCAGCAGCCAAGTGCAACTTGATTTTAGCTGTAGGTGTAGGCAGAGCGATCGCTTCAGGACTAAAAACCAGTCCAGCCGATGTTGCAGATATCGTCAGCATCTCTTGGGTAGAGTCTTCCTGCACTTGATTCTTAGAGAAGGCCAACGCCGCTGCCTGCGGGGTCGGCACCTGTTGGTTGAATTCGTCCTGCAAAGGCGGCTCCTGCGGCGCTTTTGCGACGAGGGCTCCAATGGTCATTGGCCCTTGGGCGATCAGTTCGTCTATGCCGATAGCCGCGACCTTAACTCTGGTGGTCGGCACAGCTACCTGCCTGGCCCGAGGCACCACTGCAGTGGGCTGCAGCGGCGCCGGCGAATTCCACTGCTGCAACTGCCCGGTCATCGCCGCTGGTTCAGATGCCACGGCGGCTTCAGCCCGAGCCAAGCCAGGCGTCAACAATGTCATCACCAGCAGTGGTGCGAGCAAGTTGTTGTGGCGAGTGTGAACCATGGGATTTAAGGAACTCTTTGTGAGGCATTGAGGAGCGCCAAGGGTCGGCACCTTATACATCGGCAGAGATTTGAAAAACATGAGGTTGCGCAGGAATTTTTGCCGAAGCGGCGGAGAGGCAGAAGTAGTGGCAGGCACTCCCTTCATGTTAGCGCATGAAGGGCCATTATGACAACGAAAGGCACCCCAGCCGATTACCTTGGTTGGCTCTAGCGACTCAACACCATAAGGGGAAACGACTGCTTTTAGATCTATGACCAACTTCGTTCAGAACCTGCTCATGCCGTGGCTAAGCGCAGCTTGAGAACCTCACTAACCACCTTGCCGTCGGCCGCAGTCCCTAGACGGGCCAGAACCTGCTTCATCAGCGGCCCAAATACCCGTTCCTCGGTGCTTTGCAAAAGTTCATCCACCACTTTCTCGACCTCGGCGCGGCTGGCCCGCTTCGGGAGATACTCGTCGACGATGACAAGCTCAGAGCGGATCTGATCGCGCTTCTCGCCCTCGGGGTAGTCGTCAAGGGACTTGAGCAGGCGCTTGTGATAAAGTCCAATCACTTTAAGTACATCCGCGTCTGGCAGGGCTTCGTGCACATTGACCGCCGCCTGATTGTATTGGACCTCGCTCAAGAGCATGCGCAGCACGCTGGTGCGCTCTTTATTCCGGGCCTTCATCGCCGTCTTCAGATCTTCGTTGATGCGTTCTTTTAGCGACAATTGTAACCTCGCGTCCTAGTGGCGGGAGCGTGAATGATCGCTACTCTAGTCGATCTACGCGACGGAGACAATTGAGGACCACAAAGACCTTGCAAACGTTCTCAGTAAGAATCAGTGCTCAGATTTTTTTAATGCTGCTGACTTCCCCTGGCTGCGGCATGCAGCCACACCGTGCCGCCGCCGACTCGTCGAGTGCGCATGAGGCTTTAGCCAGAGTCATCAACCCCACGCCCGCACAACTGCAACGCGGCGAAGCCTTGGCCGCAAGCTATTTGGTCACCTTTCGCCCGCGCCTTGGTGAGGCTAACCAAGGTCTGCAGGGATTTGCTGGCGAACAAGTAGCGCATGTCGCCTACCTCGACCGGGGCTTTACCGGCGATCCCAGGGTCAAACAGTTGCGATTCCTAAGCGCCGTCGATCTACACCAAGCCCTTGATCCCAATCCAGGCGGCGCCGCTGCACTAACCATGCCGCGCTACCTCAAGGCGTTGACTGCTAGCAACCTAAGCCCCGCCCCGCAAATTGGCAGTTTGGCGCAGGTCGATTTTAGCTCGCCAGAAGCAGCCAAAGAACTCCTAGAAGAATGGGACGGCAACGGCGATCTATGGTTTGCCGAGCCAAACTACATCAGTCACCTTAACGCCGACCCCGCAACCTCTCTATTTAGTTCTTATGCCACCAAGTATCGGGAACAGTCCTACTGGTGGACCAACCTCATTAACCTGCCAGAAGCCTTTAGCGCCCTTGCCGCACGCGATCAAAAGCAGACTAGCGGCCGGACCGACCAGCAAATACTCGATCACCGACCGATCGTAGCCGTCTTCGACAGCGGCGTGGATTACCTACACCCTGGTCTGGCTCAGCATATTTGGACCAATGCCGACCCCAACGTCGCGGGTTGCACGAACGATATTCATGGCTGCAATACGACGGTGGCGACCCGTGACCGCCTCGGCAACGGTGACGTTTGGCCCTATGATGCCAATGGCCCTGCAACCTCGTGCACCAACCGCGACCCCAATTGTGGTCACGGCACCCATGTCGCCGGTATTATCGCTGGGGACGCTGGGTGGACCGACCCAGTCAGCCGTGAATTTGCCGCCGGAGTATGCCCGGTGTGCCAAATTATGATTCTGCGCATCGTCGGCAAAGTAGGTACGTCCTCGGGCATCCTCGACAGCTCGATCATCGCGGCTTTTAAATATATATCGCTGTTTCGCCGCAACGGCCAACCTGCCGTCCGAGTGGTCAACGCCTCATTTGGCAAGTTCACCAAATCTCGCGCCGTCAACCTGCTGCTTCAAACCGCCAAAGAGCAAAACGGCACCCTAGTCATCGCCGCCGCGGGCAACGAGGACTCGTCGACCCCAGAATACCCAGCTGCTTTTAGCGACGCCATCGCCGTCACAGCTGTCGACAGCACACTGCGCAAGTTGCCCTTCTCGAATTTCGGGCCCTGGGTGAGCCTTGCAGCTCCCGGGGAAAGCATACTATCCACCATCCCCGGCGGTGCGCTGGAATGGAAATCAGGCACCTCAATGGCCTCGCCTATGGTGGCGGGCACCGCTGGGCTCCTGCTCGCCAAAAATCCCACCCTCAGCTTCGCCGAGTTGCGCGCAACGCTGCTGTCCAGCGCCGACCCTGCACTTTATAGTCCAACCAGCGCAGATGGCTTTAACCGCGCCAATTACTTTCCCTACCTCTCTGGGCAGAGCGGCCGAGTCCCCTTGCTTGGGAGTGGGGTGCTTAATGCCAAGGCTGCCGTCATGGGCACCGTTGCTACAGTGTATTCCAGTGCCACACGCCAAAACCGAGTCAGGCCGGGCTGCGCGGTGATAGGCAGCCAAACTGCGGCGAAAGGCAATATCCTTGCCTTAGCCATGTTGCTGCCGATGATCTTGGCCTTAATAAAGCGTCCCGGTCGCCGCTAAATTCCAGGGTGGTGCTCGACAGAATATTTCTGAAACCGCTCGTTTGCAGCGCTGCACTGGCGTGCTTTTTTGTCAGCTTTACTTTCGCCGCGTTGACGCTCCAGGTGTGGCATCAGCCCAAGGTTAGCGTTCATCGGTTGGAAGTCGCCGAGCCCACCGTAAGTTACATAATGGGCTAAAGCGCCAATCATCGAGTCGCGCGGCGGCATTTCAAAACGATCACCCCGCGCTTTGGCCACTGCCGCACGAGCAGCCAGCAATCCGATTGCCGTAGATTCAGTGTAGCCTTCAACTCCGGTGAGCTGGCCGGCGACAAAAAGCCTCGGCGAACCTTTGACCGAAAAATCGGGATTCAGTACCTCAGGGCTTTTTAAATAGGTGTTGCGGTGGACTGATCCAAAGCGCAAAAACTCAGCCTCACGCAGGGCGGGAATGAGTGCAAATACCCTTTGCTGCTCCGGCCATTTCATCTTGGTTTGAAATCCAACCATGCTGTACATGGTTCCAGCGGTGTTTTCCATGCGGAGCTGAACGTTAGCCCATGGGCGGTGCCCAGTCTTTGGGTTGGTCAATCCTACGGGTTTCATCGGGCCAAAGCGGAGGGTTTCGCGACCGCGCTCAACCATGACCTCGACCGGCAGGCAGGATTCAAAATACTTGGTGCTCTCGAAGGCATGCAGCGGCATGTATTCTGCCGCAGCCAGAGCGTCGATAAAAGCATCATACTCAGCTTTATTGAGCGGCAGGTTTAAATAGTCACCGTCACTCTCGGTGTTGCCTTCGCGATCATAGCGACTAGCTTTAAACGCATGCTCGAGGTCGACCGAATCGGCTGCTATCACCGGCGCGATGGCATCATAAAAAAACAGCCTGTGCTGTCCCCCGGTCAAACGCTCGAGCTCGGCTGCGAGGGGGGCTGAGGTCAGAGGCCCTGTTGCAACAATCCAGATTTCACCGCGCGCCTCCATGTCCGCAGCCGTCGGCAATGCCGTGACCTCGTGATCCTGCCGAGTGAAGTTCGGCTCAGCTTGCAGTGCTGATTCGATAAAGGTTGAAAATACTTCGCGGTCGACCGCCAGCGCCTGACCGGCCGGGACTTTTGCTGCTTCAGCAGCGCACAGTATCAGGGAGCCAAATGCAGCCATCTCCAACTTCAGCTGGCCTGGAGCCGAACCAGGAGACATCGACTTGAGTGAATTCGAGCACACTAGTTCTGCCAGGCGGCCGGTCTTGTGCGCAGGCGTCATCTGGGTCGGCCGCATTTCATGCAAAGTAACAGGATATCCGGCCCTTAAGACCTGCCATGCGGCTTCAGAACCAGCTAATCCACCGCCAACTATATGAAAATGCATCGCTATACTCTTGGTTGTGCCTTTTAGGGCACAGGTGAGCTGAAATTCGGGGCTAACAGCTAGCATAAGGTGTGGCTAATTAGCTTAGGAAATAATAATTTTCCAAAAAAATCGGGTGGTTATTACTTGGCAAGGAATTTGTATTATAATAAACCAGTACCATACTTGTTACATGGGGGTTCTTAATTTGAAGACCAAAATATTGATCATTGAAGACAACGCCTATAAGTCTTTTACGACCAAGCATCTCATCGAGGCTAAGCTCCGCCTTGCTGTGCGTCTAGTCGACGTCTCTTCGACGCAGGAACTCGCCCGGCGGACCGTCGAGTTTGCCCCGCATCAGATCCTATGCTGCAGCGAAGGCGGTGCTGAGGAGTTGCTCGTAGCAATGACCAAGCGCCAAAGCAATCGCCGCAATACCGAAATCACACTATTGCTCACGCCAGACTTAGACACGGACCAAGTCGCGCTAGTGCGCCGTTTCGTCACCGCCTATCAACAAGCCGACGCTCATCCGACTAAGGACAAAAAGTCAGCATGCCGTGCCGCTTAGGTTTGCCCTTGGCGCTGCCCCCGACGGCAGATAGGTGCAGATAGCTTTTTATTTGCCGGATCGTCACCGTCAAGGGACCTGCCGACCTTTCGGTTTTCGCTAATAGCAATGCCCCTTCGATTGCCGCGACCCAAAAGGTCGCTAGCTCAGCCGGAACGACTGAAGGTCGCAGCGTCCCCGCAGCTTTCATCTGCATCAGCCCTTGAGTCAGACAAGCCTCCCAGTAGCCAAACGTTGCCTGTAAATTGGCCCGCAGTACTTCGCTTTGGCCGGACATTTCGCTGGCCAGGTTGCCGATAGGGCAGCCCTCAGCATAAACACCAAGCGCATAGTCCGCGAGTATCTGATCGAGCCAGGCCTCGAGGCCAGGCAGCGTCCCCAAATGGGCCAAAAGGCTTTCCTGAGCCGCCGGCAGGGCCGACAGATGATAGGTGACTAACTCCTGCACCAGCGCATCCTTGCTAGCGAAGTAGTGATAGAACTGACTCTTGCCGGTACCCGATGCGTGCAAAACGTCATCGACACTGGTGCCATTTACGCCATTTTTATACATGAGCCCCGCCGCAGTGGACAAGATCCGCTGCCGCGTCGAAGCTCCTCGGGCTGATTTTGTTTTCATACGAATATGATAACAAACCTAGCGCTAGGAAGAAAATGCCGGCGCAAAATTCACGCCTCTGAGAGATCGATCTTCTGCAACTCGGTGGTGACTAAATCGATAAGTTGCGAAGAAACTGAGATGATGTCACGAGCTTCACAGCCCTCGTCCTGCAGCTGGCGGTAGATGGAACTCGCCAGGACACGCGCGGCTTTAGCGTTGACTGAATGCTTCACATGCGTCGCCGGTGAAGATGCCGTACTCGATGTAGATGTCATACTGCTCCTTTACAGGGCGACCCGGACCCACACCACGTTGGTGCGAACGGTCACTTTCCCGCTATCCTTCAAGATGAGTCCACTTTACCTTATTGGGGGCAGCAAGGCCAGGCAATGCTGACGGCAAATGTCAACCAGCCCAAGGTAATATTCCGGTATTTTAAAAGTGAGCAACAGGTATACCAAGAGCGGCAGTTGGAGTGCCCTAGCCCACAAAAGTGTATGCTGAGACCTTGAGAAGATGCCGTTCATCGAGCTTATGGGCCTAACGTCTAAGGCTCAAACTTTTAAGGTGCTTGTATGTACTCAGTCGCAGTTCGGATGCTCGCCTTGGCACCAAAAAACGCATTAAGCTTTGCCACCGGCCTCATGGCGCGAGCTAAACTACCAAAACCACTGGCAGATCTTAGCTGCCGCGGTTTCGCGGCAGTGTTTCGCTTGAATATGGCCGAAGCCGCCGCCCCACTTGGCCACTACGCGACCATCGAAGACCTGTTCACCCGGTCCCTAAAGCCCGGCTTGCGGCCAATAAGCCCTCCGGTATGCTCTCCAGCCGATGGCTACTTGGCGCTTTCAGCCGCCGTCGAGGCGGGGCAGGCCATTCAGGCCAAAGGGCTCCCCTACGCCGTGTCCGAACTACTGTTTGGCGCTGACGCCCAAGCCAAGGAACTGCAACAATCCTTTGCTTGGTATCAAACCATCTATTTAGCGCCGCACAATTATCATCGGGTTCATGCCCCATTCAGCGGACGCGTCACGAAGGTAGTGCATTTCCCCGGCGAGCTGTGGCCGGTTAATGGCACCTTCGTCGCCCGGGTGCCTCGTCTGTTTTCGCGCAATGAACGCCTTGTCTTCCACTTCGACCTAGAGCGCGGCGGCACGGCTTTTGTCGTCATGGTCGGAGCCTTCAACGTCGGCCGGATGGTGACGCCATTAGCGCCGGACCTGGTGACTAATAATGGCAGGCGGGCAGGTGGCGACCAAAGGTCTTCGACCTCCTTCCAGCCTGCTCGGGCCGTTGCTATTGGCGACGAGATCGGGACCTTCATGCTCGGTTCGACCGTGGTGATCGTCTACGACCATGCTGCCCTCGCCGGAATTAACCTGGTACAAGAGCAGGATAATCGGCCTATACTGGTGGGTCAGACCCTGTGCACGAGGCAGTCATGATTAAGCAGCATTCGCGGCGGACAAAGATCGTAAAATCCTTCGAGGGCAAAGCCCTGCTCGGCACCAGTGCCCGCAGCGCCGACGATAACGACGTCGATGTCTTTCGCCTAGTATACGACGCCCAACTCATCGCGCCGATCCAAGACTTCATCCACGCCCTGCGCGGCAAAGGCCAGCGTGGCTTAGAGAGCACCGTCATGCTCGACATAGCTAGTTGGACCCAGGCCGTCGTTAGCAATTTAGCGGCGCCCCGCGAAGTGACCTTCGGCGAACGGCTGACTTTTTCAGCCACCGAGCTTCCTGGTGCCATAACCCTCAAATCAGCCACTTGGGACCATCTATTTAAGCATGATGCCAAGGTATTCATCGGCGCCGGCAACGTCGTCTTGCGCACCCTCAGCTGCAGCCAAGACCAGGCAGAGTTGGAGGTGAGCCAAGGCGGCACCATCTTCCCTGATATGGACGTGACCATCCCAGATACCCGGCGTGACCCGGAGCGCGCCAAGATCGATGTCGCAGATCTCAGTAGCCTGATCCAGGAGGGGGTTGATTACCTCATCATTTCTGGCCAATGGTCACTGCCTTACCTACTCGACTTTCGCCGTAAACTCACCGCCGCACACGGCGACAATACTCCTTGGCTGTTGGTTAAGGTGGATTCCGGTGAAGTGTACGAAAAATTGCCCGAACTGCTGCCCCACCTCGAAGGCGTGGTGATTTCACGGCGTGAAATGGCCTTGACGCTCAATCCGGTGACGGTGCCAATGATCACCAAAGAAATCATTCAGCGCTGCAATGACGAAGCGAAGATCGTGCTGACAGCAAGCGAGATGCTGGCATCGATGCGCCACAACGTAACCCCGACCAGGGCCGAAGTCTCAGATATCGCCAATGCCGTCATCGACGGGACCGATGCAGTGCTGCTTTCTGAAGAAGTCGCCAACGGCCGCTTTGGCGATAAGGCCGTTGAAGTCATGGCGCGGATCATCATCGACATCGAGAGCGCAGCGACGAACATCAAGCCTAACTGGATCAAACACACACCGACCGTGGCTAATGAAATGGACGCCATAGCCTACCACGCCCTACGCAGCGCAGAGCGCGTCGGCGCCAAGGCCATCGTCACCATCACAAAAAACGGCAACACGCCGCTAAAACTAGCAAGTTTTCGCGCTCCGGTGCCAATCATCGCGGTAACTTTCTCAGCAGCCGTCAAGCGCCGCCTGGCGATCGTCCGCGGTGTCCAAACCCTGCTTCTCGACATCGATCCAAACATCGACCAGGTGCTGCCAATCGTCAATGACCAATTGGTCCGAAGCAGCTGGTTGCAGGCTGGAGACGCCGTCATCTTCGTCGCCATCACCCTGTCTCCTGTGGGCAGAGAAGCTAGCAACTTGTTTACGATACAGACGCTAAAGTAAATCGCTGCTTAAAGCGCCGACCGCACCATCTTAGCGAACTCCTCGGGCTTTAACGAAACCCCGCCAACCAACGCGCCGTCGATATCATTTTGCTGCAAAAGCTCTGCAATATTAATCGGGTTGGCGCTGCCGCCATAGAGTATGCGCAGGCCTGCGGCCACGGGAATACCCAGCTGTGCTGCGACCAAGGAGCGGATCAAAGCATGGACTTCCTGGGCCTGAGCTGCTGTCGCCGTCATGCCAGTGCCAATGGCCCATACCGGCTCGTAGGCGATAACTAGGTCTTTAGGCAAAGTCCCCACAGCGGCTAATATACTGAGTACCTGCCTAGTGATCACCTCGGCCGTCATGCCTTTTTGACGCTCGTCCAAGGTTTCTCCAACGCAGACCAGCGGCAGCACCCCGTCGCGGAGGCAGGCCGTGGTTTTACTGGCTACGCTGGTATCGCTTTCCGCGAAATACTGTCGCCGCTCGCTGTGGCCGATCAAGGCCGCCGAAACCCCAAGCTCGCGCAACATAGGCAGAGAAGTCTCACCAGTATAGGCGCCGCTGGCCTCCCAATGGACATTTTGCGCCGCTACCCTGATGCCTAAAGGCCTGCAGATCTCAACGGCACGAGCGAGCAGGGTCGCTGGAACGGCGAACAGAAGGTCTAAACGCCCGGCCAAATCGGCGCTGGAGACCAGCCCCGCAGATTGCATGAAAGCGGAGAAAAACGGCTCCAGATCGCTGTTCAGCTTATTCATCTTCCAATTGCCAGCCAACATCTTAACCCGGACGACTGCCATATGATCAAAGCCTTAGCAAAGTATTAGCGCATTAAAACCTTCAGGCCAGGCAGCGTCCTGCCCTCGATAAACTCTAGCGAGGCACCACCACCGGTCGACACATGAGTCACCTTAGCCGCGACACCGGCTTTGTTCAAGGCAGCGACCGAATCGCCACCGCCGACAACGGTCCGACCGTCGCAGTTGGCGACAGCCTGGGCCATGGCCATGGTACCGCTAGCGAAGGCTGGCCATTCAAAGACGCCCATAGGACCATTCCAAAATACGGTCCGAGACCGGCTAATGATCGAGCTATAGGCCTTGATCGTCTTAGGGCCTATATCCAGGCCCATCAGACCGGCCGGAATAGCCGCACTATCCACCTCCGCACGGCTGGCCTGCTCCGAGAAGGTGCTAGCGGCGCCATGGTCGACCGGCAGGTGAATCTGCACGCGCCTGGCATCAGCATTGCGAAAGATCGATTCCACCAAATCCATCCGGTCTTCCTCGACCCGGGATAGGCCCACCGCCACCCCTTTGAACTTGAGAAAGCTGTAGGCCATCGCGCCGCCGATCACCAAATGATTGCAACGGTTGATCAAGCTGAGCATCACGGCGATTTTGTCGGCGACCTTTGCCCCCCCCATGACCACGGTAAATGGGGCCTCGGGGCGCTCCAGGATCCCACTAAGCGCCTTTAGTTCCTTATCAATAAGCATGCCAGCACCACGTCGCTCAGGCGCAATCATCTCGGCGATGCCAACGGTCGAGGCATGGGCCCTATGGCAGGTGCCGAAGGCATCATCGACATAGACATCGATACCGCGGGCCATATGCCGACAAAAATCCGGGTCGTTACTGGTTTCACCGGCATGAAAGCGCAGATTCTCTAAAAGCACCAACTGATTGGGACTGAGCTGCCCTAAGGTCTGGTCGTAAGGCTCTTGCATATAGTCGCTAACGAAGCAGACCTCGCGGTCGAGCAATTCGGCGAGGCGCGCGCCAACCGGCTCCAAGGAATACTTCAAATCAACAGTTCCATCGGGTCGGCCGAGGTGGCTGCCTATCGCCACCTTGTGGGTCCGTTCGAGGATGTAGCGGATCGTCGGGATCGCCTCGAGCAGGCGGGTTTCGTCCGTGATCCGAC
>Ga0315291_10006601_pt1 | contig 14400 bp, 15 predicted proteins | sample YL17G12_20_MG_FD_203070 | JGI IMG/M metagenome (GOLD analysis project Ga0315291, IMG submission 203070) | Sediment microbial communities from Yellowstone Lake, YNP, Wyoming, USA - YL17G12_20 | ecosystem: Environmental > Aquatic > Freshwater > Lake > Sediment | place: USA: Wyoming | collected...
GACATCTAGCTTTGTTGCTCCTTCCTGCGCGTAGTTTTCATCTCTGAAATAACCCTCGCCGTTCAAATAAGCGACAATATTATTGCTTATCATTTGAGTTACTTCGTCTAACTTTGAATCTCCGGCTCTCAAGTTGGTGCCCTTCTGTTTCTTCGCAGCCCTTACTCCATATTTTGCCTGAATTTTTCTTAAAAATTTCATCGCGTCTTTCCCTTATTGTTGTTACTTTAACTATAGCTTGCGAACTTAATCTTGCCAGCCGCTTGCTTCACAAGAACCTTATCGAGAAACCTCATACAAATACACTCCTTGGTCTTTGGCTGGATCCGCTTGGAGCGTATACCCCCGATGTTTGCGTAAGTCAAATCCTATGAGAGGTCTATACATAGAGAAATCAGTGGCATGCGATTCGCTGGCTCACCACGGCTCAGTCTTCGTGAGACGGCAGGAAGGGGGAGGTGGCTTTAAAGAATTCTAGGGATTCTCCGTCCTCCTCTTCCTCGATATCAAAAGCCTGCGAAAAATCTAATTCGCTATCCAAATCCACCCAGCTTTTGCCGCTCCATACCGTCAAATTACTAGCGGGTATGGTTTTGTGGACAAACCAAGCCTTATGAGTGGAATCTTTGCTGCCGATCTCGTCCTCTAGTAGATCTCCAAGATCATCGTGATAAACCTGGAGGACTACCGGAACATATAGGTCGGTAAGCGGATGATCAGAATTATGATTGGCAAAATCTTCAGCTTTAGACATCCAGTAGTCCACGCCGCTAAACTCCGTCAGAAAAACTTTTCCTTTAGAGTGGGAATCGTAGCTCATACCACCAATAGATCTTGGAGCGTTAGGCGTTAAGCCATGCTTTGCGATGTCGTCTAAACGACTAGCATAAGTGACATGGTAAAGAAAATCTGGATATTCTTCTGCAACCACCAAATATTTTGCAAAAACCGCTCTTTTAAATATTCCCATCTATTTAAACTGACTTCAAATTCATGACATTAAGGGAAGCCAATTCATGATTTCAACATTCTTAATCACTACTGCTTGATATCTCACAATCTTGTGCTGTATTTTGCTTTTAATATTCCACCAAGACACAAGTAGAGATATACCATCATCAGTATTACCTAATACCTTCTGTACTTCCATTGCAACATCGGTGTTGTTGTTATGATTATATTTTGTACGTACTTTAAACACTGTAGCTCCTAGAGGTGGAGTTTCTTCGCAAGTTTAGGGCTAAAAGTGGTGAGCATCTCAATTAGAAGCTGATCAGCCTCCAAAGGATGTTGTCTAGTGAGTTTAAGGAACTTAATAGTTTCTTTCTTAGGGATATAGTCCCGTAGAAAACTATTCTTTGCATCTACTATTTGTTGTTGTTCGCCAGACGCTTCTAGTACAGCTTCTCGGAAGGCTTTATTTAAATCAAATTTGCTTTTTAGCTTTACTTTGTTTGGATCAAATAACTCTTCCACCTTTTTCACAAGCGTTTGTACTTCAGGTGCCCAGTCAAATGGAAACTCTATCATCTCAGCATATTTGATCTTAGCGTACTCCCCTAAAGCACCCACTAGCCTGTTGCGTGCCTTTTCAACCCAACTGTAACGATTGAAAGCCATCGCTAAAATGGTATACTTGCCTTCAGCTTTATTTTTTAAATTCATACAATAATATTATATATTATTAGATATAATCTGTCAATTGTAATTATAATAAAGATATCCGTCGATTAGACGAATTTAACCTTTGTTGTACTGGGGTAGTTTTGCTTCACAAAATCCACGACTGCTTGCCTACTTCCTTGGAACAAATTCTCCGCACCGGCACGCCTTACCGTTCTGCCCTTAAGGGACAAACCTGGATCCTCCAGCTTGCTCCTAGATATCTTAACTAGACCTTTTTCACCGTGCGTCTGATCTGTTTGGATTGACCATTGTATCTTAGCATCCTTATTAAAATCCTGTAGATGATCTATGGGAATAACTGAATCTTTACTCGCAGGCTCCATCCAGCTTGGATTCTCAGCTACCACTTTTTGCAAAAAACGCATTTAATTCCCCTATAAAGAAACTGGGTGACGCCACGGCAATGTGTGAGTATGATCGCACTATGAATTACAAGACAAAAGTGACACAAGAAGACCTGATCAATCGGCAGCGCGATCTCTACAGAATCTTTCTTAAAAAAGTGCCTTCAAAGAAGATGCTTAGACTTGAGATGGAAAGAGAGGATAGCGGTTTGCAAGATTTCGTCTGCAATAACTTGAAGCCTACATACGAGTACGCTACAGGCATTCATACCATTGAGCTGATCGAAGCTATGGCAGCGTCTCAGATTGAAAATGGATTGGAAGAACTAGAGGGCATCCATACCGAAGCTTGTGCTAGCTGGAAAAACTACTGACGAAGCAGGAACCTGCGAATGGTATAAATGACCATAAATAGGAAAACGGGGATGTCATGTTCACTTTAGTACGTCATGGCGAGAGTCAAGCCAATGCTTGTTTAGATTTTAAAACGCTGGATGTTGCATCTATCGAACTCACTGCTTTGGGCTGGAAGCAAGCCGCTGCATTAGCGGATACTCTACCAGTACCGGACCGGGTGATTTTATCACCTTACATTCGTGCTAGGCAAACAGCGGAACCGACCTTAGCTAAATATGCTGTGCCGACGATTGAGATGGCAGTTCAAGAATTCACCTATCTTGCCCCCTATCCTAATTCCACCACTAGCGACCGAGCACCACGGATAGAAAGCTATTGGTCCAAATACGATCCTCATTACCGAGAGGGCGACGTAGCTGAATCCTTTTCTGACTTGATATATCGTGTGGAAGCACTCCTAAGTAGGTCTTACGCGGGACATACGGTGGTTTTTACTCATGGGCAATTTATGAAAGCCGTCATACATCACCACATCCATGGATACCCCACGCCAACGGCTAAAACCATGCGCTCCTATCATGCTTTTATAACTAATTCAGATGTGCCTAATTGTGCTATGCTTCCTCTCATGTTTTATGGTGGAGTGTGTTGGATGTCCTGTCTGTATCCGCCAGGCTGAAGATGGAGAAAAAGCCGATGTTCATTCAGGACCCGCTAGAGATAATGAGCGTGGATGATTACGCGCAATATCTCTCTGACATGGTGATATTTGGTATTTCATTTTGGCGCGTTGATGAAGGTGTATATATCCGTGTCCCGCCTATGGATGTCTATAAAGTCGGGGATACATACGAATGGAGAGATAAACATGACGTTTAAAGTGACTCTTAGTTTTGAAACTAAAGCAGATGCCGAAAACTGGATAGCGGGATACATTGATGGTGGCGGCGACCAAACACTCGGCTATGATGTGGAGGAATCCAAGGGTTTTAACCTCATCCTGCGTGGCTATCGCCAGTGCCCAGACTGCCGTTTTGGCGACATAGGCACCATGCAGGAATATAAAGAACGTTACAAGGAGCTGACGGGGTTTGACCCAAGCCAGTAACCCTAAAAAGAGCCATAAGTGTCAAAACTGCAACTTTGAATGTGACGAAAAAGACATCATCAATCCCTGAAAGGAAAATATGACACCAGATACCATACGCACTATCGCGGACCTCAAGTTAGCTATGCAGGGATTGAGCGACGATACCCGCGTCTATTTTCACAACGGCACGACCGTCTATGACCTTTCACATGAGTTCACAATGGATTGTTGCGAACACAACGGTAAAGAGTGGACTGCCAAAGGTTTTATCCTCGAAGTTGATTAAGGGTTTCTAATGAACGTAGATCTAGTTATCAATTGTTATGAAAAAACTTACCTTGAAATAATGCTCCCATCTTATTGGGAATGTATAGTTTCCCAGAACAAGTTTAATTTCTCTAAAAAAATACTACTTATAAATAATGTGAAAGATTTGGGCGATGCCGTTAAGATGGCGGATAAACTTATTGAAAGTGGCAGTATAAGTAAATACTACATTGTCGCGGATTACTTACCTATAGCTTTGAAGATCACAAATCTGACTTTAGAGGATTTAGGACCTAATAGATATTTTTCCGATTGTGCTTTAGTTGCGGCGACTATCCCTGAGAATGAATGGTTTGTATACTGGGATGCTGAGGTGCGTTTGTCTACTAGTGTAGACTGGATTACGCCATGTGTAGAATATATGAAACTGCATCATGACATATTAGTAGCTAATCCTATGTGGTCTGAAGGGATGTACGGTCTTAATAGGGAAACTATGTATTGGGACGGTGCTTATTCAATAAGTTATGCGTTCTCAGATCAATTGTTTTTAACAAAGCGTAGCTATCTTGCACAAGATATATACAAGCATTCTACTATCGCCTCTCTTAGATACCCGATGGCTCACATACACCCTGTATTTGAACAAAACATAGATGCTTATATGCGTACACATGCTCTAAAAAGACTTAATTATAGTAAGGCGCAGTATATCCACTTGCCTGGAAATGCGGGAGAATCGCATTTAAAAGCTACCCCAGAGCAAATGCAATCTCGCGAAATTCAGTCTAGGCTTATGGAATTAGCCTCTAATCTCCCGCCTAGCAGTCCTTACTACAACCATCCTGCATGGCAGGTTAATCCGAGACGTTAATTCTCGTCGTACTGATAGGTTTCGGCGAAACCGCGATCGAATTGGCTCTTAAGTAAAGGCAAATCTAGTTTCTTCTGATTTGAGGTATGCAAAGAAGTCTGTTCAATATGCTGCTGCGTCTTCTTCATAAAAGACTTGAAACCTTTTTCTTTTTCATTCAAAGCTTCTTGCTTGGAGTAAGGCTTAACAGTTTCCGTTAACCTATCTCCTAACTCTTTACCCGCCTTCAATGCTTCAAAGCCGTAGTTTAGGTACTTTCTGTATTTTTCAATTTCTTGAGGGATAAGCTCTTCCCTGTCTTCTTCTTCCTTCTCTAAGCCGTCGTCCCAAGCAGTTACTTTATATTTTTTATAAACCTTATCTACAAACATTTAAGCCTCATCATGTATTTTTCATCGGATAAATTTAATCTTAGGTCCAGTTGACATAACCGATCCACTTTGTTATGACTTGCGCTTATGTATACTTTAATTAAAATTTCTAGAATTCTAGGGGTATCTGGGAGAACCGTCACCAGTCTGGTGAAGGAAGGTTATCTTCAGACGCAGCGGAAAAACCCTAGGTCACAATATTTTGTGGCACCTAGCGAATTGCTCAGATACCAGGAGCAGCATCCCACGCTCCCTAAACTCCAGCCGCAAAAGCAATACCAAGCTAAAAGGACCGATCCTCGCCATACTATCCGAGGAACTTCTGAGTATAAAGCGGCTAGGTTATTAGAGGCTCAAGAGATGGCTTCTAAGCGTGGCGGAGTATGTCTCTCTACTGAATACTTAGCAAGGAGCCATCTCCTTTTTAAATGTACCAAGGATCATGTATGGGGCGCACGTTTTGATAATATCAAAAAGGGGCGTTGGTGCAAAAAATGCTTCAACGAATGCCGTCCCAAAAAACTTCGTTAATTTCTATAAGTATCCATTACTAACAATACATAATCCTCATTTACGAATTGTCCCACAGGACATTTCTTACGACAATAATATACAGTGCCTGCGTTATAGGATGCAATGACTTTACGTAATGCTTTATGCTCTCTTATAAGATATTCAAGGTATTTTATGCTGTACTTTACATTAACTTTCCAATAAAATAAATCATTAGGAGGACCTTTAAACCCTACGGCGCGTGCTGTATCGTATGACATCTGCATTAAGCCATAGTAGGCGGTTCCTTTATAGATATTCACTGCTCTAGGGTAGTAATTGCTTTCAATTTTAGCAATAGACGCTACGAGTTTGGGATCTGCAAAATTAAGCTCGTCTGCATAGCGTATGATATCTTGTTCAGTTATTCTGCTAGGTGCAGCTAGTGCAATGTCGGAAGACAACATCCAAAGCAAAAGAGCTTGATATAGCTTTAGCATAGGTCCCTCCTGAAAAGGTATTATTGCAGGCAAATGCGCCTGTGAATAAAACACCTCCTAGGAGATTTCCAAGAAGGTCTAATTCCCCTGTGCAGGGGAGGGTAAGAGATTTTTCTGACTTTTAGTTAATCTTAGAAGTCGGCACCGAAGGCTAACAAAGTATTTGCGGCTTTCTTATAGTCGGTCACACGGCTTTCAAAAAAGTTGGTTTTGGTAGCAATATCTATCATGTTCATGAAGTCGAACGGATTCGCTGTATTATAGATATTAGAGAAGGAGAATCTGCGAGCAAGTCTATCGGCGGTGTATTCGATATACTCACACATCAGTTTTTCATTCATACCTATGAGTCGCACGGGTAGTGCGTCTTGGATAAATTCTTTTTCAATTTCTACGGCTTCTTTTAGGATTGCGTGGAAGTCTTCTTCTGGAAGACTAAACTTCTCTACTTCAAACCTTAAAGCGGGGAAGTCTGCGTGCAGTCCTTCGTCTCGGACTATGAGGTCATTGGCTCCAGCCAAACCTTTCATTAAGCCTCTTTTCCTTAGCCAGAAAATGGCGCAGAAAGATCCGCTAAAGAACAAGCCTTCGACGATGGCGAAAGCTACTAGCCTGTGGGCTTCGCTCTTGTCGCTGTTCAACCACTTCAACGCCCAATCTGCTTTTTTGGCGATGACTGGGTAGTGTTGAATTGCATCAAATAACTTGTCTTTCTCCTCATCGTCTTTGACGTAGGTCTCAATTAGCAAGCCATACACTTCGGCATGAACCGTTTCGATTAGCATCTGCGCGGTATAAAACGCACGGACTTCTGCAATATCTGTATCTGAGTAAAAGCGTACCGCTAGATTTTCGTTAACAATACCATCCGATTGAGCGAAAAAAGCTAATACAAATATTATAAAATGCCTCTCATTATCGTTTAGCTTATGGTACCAATCGTCGAGATCTGATGTGAAGTCTAGCTCTTCAGCGGTCCAGAAAGCGTGTTGTTGCTTCTTATAGGCATCCCAATACTCTGGGTATTGGATAGGGAATATAGAATACTTGTTCATTTTTTTCCTTAGTTAAGAACCGCAAGCAATGCAGTCTTCTGGGTTGTCTAAAGAACAAGAAAGTTGTTCTTCGTTATTAAGGGGGGGGTAGTTGATAGCCTTAGGCATAATTTTAGTTGTCACCTTTTGCGCTTGCATTGCCGCATTTGTTCTCAAATAATACATGCCCGTTTTAAGTCCACGCTTCCATCCATAGAAAAGAGCGGAGTTAAGCTGCGCTACTGTAGGGCTAGATAGGAATAAATTCATACTTTGAGATTGGTCTATAAAAGCACCGCGATCAGCAGCTAGATCAATCACTACTTTCTGGGAAATTTCCCATACCGTCTTGTATACATTTTTAACATCATCTGGAATTTCTGGAATATGTTGTATTGAACCATCACCTGAAATAACAGCATCACGCATATCTTTATTCCATAAACCTAAAGCTTCTAGTTTTTTTACTAGATACTTATTGATCACAACATACTCACCTGCAAGTACGGACCTTTTATATATGTTGGACGTTTGAGCTTCAAAGCATTCAGTGTTTCCAAGAATATTAGCCGTAGATGCAGTAGGCATAGGAGCCACCAATAAAGAATTTCTTAACCCAGACTTCTTAATGCGCTCTTTTAATCCATCCCAATCATATTGAGTAGGCGTCACTCCCCAGAAATCAAATTGGAGGATACCCTCAGATGCAGGACTCCCCGCAAAGGTAGAATACGCTCCAAGCACCTCGGCAAGTTCGCAAGAGGCTAGCAAGGCAGCATGGTAAATCGTCTCAAAGATACGAGCATTAAGCTCACGAGCCTCAGGTGAATCAAAAGCTATATCAAGCAAAAAGAAAACATCCGCTAAACCCTGCACACCAATACCAATAGGACGATGCGATGAATTACTTTTTAAAGTCTTCTTTAACGGGTAGAATGTACGATCAATAACATTATTCAAATTCTTAGTGCCTAACATAACCGCAGCATGGAGTAATGCATGATCAAATTGCCCATCCTTAAGATACTTAGGTAAAGCGAAAGAACATAAATTACATACAGCAATCTCATTAGGAGTGGATACCTCCATAATCTCGGTGCATAAATTAGAACTTTTAATAATACCTATATTCTTCTGGTTAGACTTTCTGTTAACCGAATCTTTGAATAAGAAGTAAGGAACACCACATTCAATCATGGTTTCAACTATCTTAGTCATCAAGGCTCTTGCTTTAACCTTCTTGCGGAATTTACCTTCCTGCACATAGGAATTATAAAGAGTCTCAAATTCTTCCCCATATACATCTGGTAAACCTGGACATTCATCCGGAGACATCAAATGCCACACGCCATCGTCTTCAACCAATTGCATGAATAAATCACATACCCAAAGAGCCAGAAATAAATCCCTACACCTTTGATTATCCATCCCGGTATTTTTGCGGAGATCTAAAAATTCATATATGTCCGCATGCCAAACCTCTAGATAAATAGCAACAGAACCTTTTCTTTTACCCCCCTGGTTAACAAAACGAGCCGTAGCATCGAGCGGTTTTAGCGTAGGGGTAAGACCAGTAGACCGACCATTGGTGCCTTTAATTAAGGATTTATTCGCCCTAATACCATGTATATGGATGCCTATGCCACCCGCATACTTACTGATCTGAGCCACCTCTTTTAAAGCATCGTAAATACCATCTATACTATCTGTCATTTCCATGAGAAAACAATTTTCTGCTAAAAGACCATTAACCATATAAGAATGGTCATCTTCGACCCCTAGTGTGTAAACTTTTTCAGGTCGCTTATTGCTTTTAGTTTTAGCATCTAAACGCAAGAAGAATTGACCATTTATACATTTTAGTCTTTTACTATCTGAGTGGTTTGGAATAATTAGTCGTGCGATAGCACCGTGAAAACTCAAACTAAGAGGTATGCCTAAACTTCGTCCTATATGGAAAAGCTGTGTGCAAAGTTTGGTGTTAGTAAGCTGGATATGTACCTCACCCGCTTTGATTACACAACCATCGATGCTCCGTACTAGAATTGCAAATTCAGCACGCGATAATTTCACAAAGCTGCCTGGTGGGGTTCCGGGGATCACAAAGGTCAAATTAAGATCCGGTAATTCACAAGATGGCATAGCGATGAAATCACCGACCCTTAAATGCTCTAGGGCATTCCAGGTAGGAGATTCACCCCACTTTTCTTGTTCTTTAGTTAAAGACCAAAACTTATGGTTACCTGTTACCTCCATTTTAGGAGTTCTATAGCACTTAATTGAGAACAGTTGCCTATCAGCTAAATCATTGACGTGTAATTGCGTCACAGGCTTAAAACGGTTTCTATGGGTTGCAACTTCATCGCCGATTTGAACTGCTTCGATAGGTACTACACCACGGTTTGCCGTGAATACAGGTGTACCCCCCACAAAACAGCTCGCAAGCTGCGGACGTAAAGCACCTGAATTGAACAAGGTAGGTGTAGCATGTGTGTACATCCCCTTAGAGATCACTTCATAGGTCTCCACCATCTCATCAAAACTATCCCCAGATACCTGGAGCGCAACACGCATAAATAAATGCTGCGGACGCTCAACCACCTTACCGTTTAACTTTAATAGATAAGATTTTTCTAAAGTTTTGAATCCAAAAAAATCTAAATCAAAATCACGATTGTAATCAATATGCTTTTCAAGCGCCTTACCATGCAATTTTACTAACTTCGTAAAATCACCAGATAAGACACCAGCCTTGAAAAGATCTTTCATAGTCTGGTAAAAACTTTTAGTGGCTTTATGCAAATTGGAAATAGCCACACGAGAAGCCAAACGAGAATAATCCGGATGCTCCGTCGTCATCACCGCAGCAGTCTCTGCAATTAACGTGTCAATCTCAGTAGTCTGAATTCCGTCAAAAAGACCAGACACTACCTTCTGAGCAACCAGCGTGGAATCCACACGCAAAACAGTGTCCACACTCTCCGCTACCGCCCTAACCCTAAAGAGGATCTTATCAAACTGTACCGCCTCAGACTGCCCATTACGCTTTATGACAAACAAAACAACTCCTGAAATTTAGACAAAAGTACGCCGAAGCACTATTTTTTATGTGTTTTTTACTGTCCGGATTTTAACTTCTACGATAAGCTGCACACAAGTCAAACGCAAGCATTTTAACACCCGCCACAAATTCCCCTGCCGGAAATTTGGAGCGGACTAGGTTTAATTAATCTACCTACAAACCTGAGATGGGGGATGTATGATGTGGTTGCTAGTGGTCCTTTTTTTAGGATGTCATCAATCTCCAAGTAGTAGTTACATTAAGGAGGGTAACGAGATTGTCTTAACCTCGGGAAAGGTTAAGCTCCGTGTAGATCTTGTTTCTTCCGACGTGGTACGTATTTGGTTAGCTGAGGAGCATAAGAAGGATCCCTCCTTTGCCGTAGAGCGCGAATCTTGGGATAAAGTTTCTTACACTATAGATGACACGCCGAATATTTTAAAAATTAAAACTAAAGACTTATCTATTAGAATTAATAAGTCTTCGTTGTCTGTAGACTTTTATCAAGAAGACGATAAAACACCAATTTCGCTGGGTGATACGTCTCATGAAGGTTGGTCTTCAGGATCTCCGTATGTGTACCGCGAGTTAAAAGATTCAGAACATTTTTACGGCTTAGGGCAAGACAATAAGGAATACCTAGGTGTGCTTGATCGTAGAGGAACTGTTAGGACCTTATGGACAGGGCAGAAGATAAGCAGGGGAAGGGTTACTGCGGATATTCCAATTCCTTTCTTTTTAAGTACTGGTGGCGAGGGCGGTGGTTATGGGATGTTTTTTGATAACTCCTATTACACAGAATTTGATCTAGGTAATACTTCTCCTACTTATTATTCTTGGAAAGCTAAAGGCGGAGAAGTTCTTTATTATTTTTTTAAGGGACCTGAATTTAAAACCATACTGGATCGGTATACTGCCCTGACAGGGCGACCGTCCATGCCTAATCCCTGGACGCTAGGTTTCATACAAAGCAAATGCGCTTATCAGACTTGGGACGAGATCGATACGGTAGTAAAAACTATGCGTGCTAAAGACATTCCTTTAACTGGCATGGCGATTGATTTTGACTGGGCTGAGCAGTTACAAAATTACAAATGGCACCCACGCTGGGGAGGGCAAAGCCCTGAGCGCTTAAAAGGGTACGCGCAGCAAGGTATTAAATTCCTGCTTTCGCAAAGCGGACCGATGATCCAAAAAACGAGTAGCATCTACCAAGAAGGTCTAGCGCGTGGTGTCTTCGCCACTGACGGCAAAGGCAACACCGTGACCTGCGGCTACTACGACGGAGATCTCCTAGATTTCACATCCCCCAACATAGAAGACTGGCTATGGTCGCACATCAGTCACTTATATGATGAAGGTATAGGTGGGTGGTGGCTCGATTTGACAGAGCCTGAAGGCGAACCGCCTCAAACCATGTACCAGGGCGGTGCTGCGGCGAAAATACATAACGTGTTTTCTTTATTATCAAGCAAAGCTTACTATAACATGCAGACTAAATACGATTTGAATGCCCGACCTTTCATTCTAACAAGAACAGGGTTTGCCGGTATTCAAAAGTATGGGGTGGCTATGTGGACCGGGGATGTTTATTCGGATTACGAGACCTTCGCCGCGCAAATACCAGCACTGCTCAATTCGGGGATGTCGGGAGTCCCCTACTGGACTAACGACTCGGGGGGCTTTCTTGAAGGCTACTATAAGGACAATCTAGTAGATCATGGGCTTCTTTATGAGCGGTGGCTTCAATTCTCCGTGTTTTCTCCCATCACTAGAGCGCACCATGTCGGACTGTCTGAACCCTACAACTTCTCACCTGAAGTAGAAGCAGGGGCTAGAAAATATCTTAAGATGAGAGCTAGTCTTTTACCTTACATATATTCATATCTCTGGGAAACACATAAGACAGGGATGCCCTTAGTTCGACCTCTTATTCTTGAGTATCAAAAAGATCCTAACGTCATAAATATTAAAGATGAATTCCTTTTTGGCAAATACCTGCTGGTAGCCCCCATCATTACAGAAAAAACCTACAGCAGATCTGTATACCTGCCGGAAGGTACGTGGTTTTCTCTAGAAGACGACGTAGAATACCAAGGCGGAACATACCTACTAAAAGCAGACCAACACACTATCCTCGTATTTGTTAAAGCAGGAGCCATCATACCAAGAGCACAAGGGGAGGATCTCACCGTAGATATCTACCCCACACAAGAAGAATCTAAATTTACGCTTTACCAAGACGACGAATCTCTAATTCCTAAATTTACAGAAACAGAGATAAAGGTAACTAAAGAAAAAATAGAGATACACCAAAGCAATAACCTATTTAGACCAAAATCTTATTTAATAAGAAAGCATTTGAACAACAAAATTGTAGAATACATTATTGAGACAGATCAAAAACTAAATTATGTCTTGAAATTTTAGGCTGGTTTTTTTCAAAAATTCTTACTAAAATGGGGTATCACTTTTAGGAGAAATTTATGCAGCACGTAAAAATTCGTAGCGATTTGTTCCTTGTTCATGCGCCTTCAAAAGGCAAAACCGCCGCACCAGCAGCAAACACTAATCATTTGTGGTTGTTTGACCGCTCGGGTTCTATGTATGGTTTACTGCATAATTTGATTCACGATTTGAAGGATCTAGTACGTACTTTAAAGCAGGGGGATACGGTAACTCTCGGTTGGTTTTCTGGTCCTGGAGAATATAACTATATTGTAAAAGGATTTAAAATAGCGGGCGATGCCGACTTCGTTACGTTAGATAAGATGCTTGATAGGCATGACCGTACTGTTGGTACGACTTGTTTTTCTGAAATCCTCACTAGCACTAAACAAGTGGTAGAAGACTTAAGTGTTTTTTCCAGTACATTTTCTCTGGTGTTTTTAACGGATGGTTACCCCACAGTAGCCAATTATAATAAAGAAGTGGCAACGATCTTTAACGCAGTTACAGATCTTAGGGGATCCATCTCTTCTGCTTTATTGGTTGGGTACGGCAATTATTATAATCGTCCGTTGATGACTGAGATTTCAGAGAGATTAGGTGCGGCTTTAACTCACTCTGAGGGGATTAAAGATTTGCGCAGTGCTGTTGATGGTTTTTTAAAGGATTCTAGTAAGGGAGCCAAGGTAAAGCTGGCGTTAGATATCCCGTATGCGCCTGGGACATTTAAGTATCCTGTAGCCTTCTCGTTAGCTGAGAGTGGTGTCAATATTCTCGCCCAGGAGCCTAAGGTTGTTTATGCGCCTGAAGGCGCGGATGTATATATTCTTTCTAATGTCTGCCCAGCGGGTAGTGTCGAATTTACTCCTAGGGAAAAGGATGTAAGAAGTATTAGCAATGAACCTCTTATACGGGGTGTGTACGGCGTATCCTATCTTCTCTGTCAGCTAGGTAAAACAGATCAAGCTATGGAAGCCTTAGCCACCTTAGGAGATGTTTATCTCATTGATGCCCTAACCAATGCCTATACACCGTCTGAGTATGGTGTAGCGGAGAAGAAGATACTTCATGCAATGAATAATCATGCTGGTCGTTATTTCAAAGGATACCAGAAAAACTATCTACCTCCAGCAGATGCTTACTGCTTGTTAGATGCCCTAGACGAACTGCTAGACGATGATCAGGCTATGTTCTATCCATACCATTCTGCCTTTGACTATAAGCGTATTGGTGTGAAGGATAAGGTAGAAGATAATATGCCTAAGTGGCGTCCTGATTATTTTGCTGGTGTACCGATCTCTTCCTTAACGTGGAATTCCACTATGCTCAATTTGAGTGTGTTAGCGCGAATTGATGGAAAGGTGCATTTGGCAGGAGAAGCTAAGAAATACGGCTTTAGTGAAGAATACCCTACTTGGGTATATCGTAACTATGCACTCATTAAAGATGGTTTCTTGAACGTAAAAACTCTGCCAGTTTCTTTGTCCCAAAATACCTTCGATAAATTGCAGCATCAAACACTTATCGATTCTACTGAGAAATATACGGGATCTAAAAGTATTTATGAGATCCATCTGGATAACGTTCCAGTTATTAATCGGGCTATGGCGGAAGGTAAAACTTCAGCTACAGCATTAGCCGATAAAGTACGAAGGGAGTATGAATTAAAAGGTATTCTTAAAGCTCTTAGATATTTCAAAGATGTAGAGGTAGGCGAGGAAGTAGAGAAAGTCGGTGTGTTCGCATCTCTTAACGACGACCAAGTATCTTATTTAGAAGCGAACCATATAGGAAAAAATGGCTTTGCTCCAAAAGTAGTGAAGAGCGAAAGCACAGACTTTTATATGGCTAAAGAATTTTCAATCAAAGTTAAAGG
>Ga0315291_10006602_pt1 | contig 14400 bp, 17 predicted proteins | sample YL17G12_20_MG_FD_203070 | JGI IMG/M metagenome (GOLD analysis project Ga0315291, IMG submission 203070) | Sediment microbial communities from Yellowstone Lake, YNP, Wyoming, USA - YL17G12_20 | ecosystem: Environmental > Aquatic > Freshwater > Lake > Sediment | place: USA: Wyoming | collected...
GGAGCAGATCCAATCTCCCACAAGCGGCTTTCGGTAGCCGCTCAATCCCGTGCTGGAGATCTACACATAAATAGTCACAATAGTAGGAATACCTCTCTGTGGTTGAAGCGATAGAGGAGAAGTCCACGACTAGGAAACTTGTCCGCCTTTTCTTCTCTCTGCGGAACAGATCCTTGAGCTTAACAGAGAAGCTGTCGGATATAAGGCTGCACTCTATCGGTGAGTCATGGCTACCGTATGCTGCCTGATGGTTGCTCAAGCATGTGAGTATTAACTGGCCATAGGTCTCCGTTGTGCACCATTGGCCAATTGGCTCTTCGCCCAGGGTGATCCTCAATACTGTAGCCGCGTCTTTCGCCATGAACTAGTCTTTCCGCGGGATAATCACTCGCAGGGTAGTTCCACATGATCTAATCAATTCATCGCTAGGGGTCTCTTTTCCATTCGGAGTGAACTCCACACACGCACTCCCAGAGCGAATCCGCAGCTCGCCATCATTTTCTAGAATCATCTGCTTGCAATAGTACAACCCCCTTCCTAAGCGCCCTTCGCGAGTCGGCAAAACGCCTTTTGTTGAGACTCGAATCAACTCCGAATCAACAATCATATCCGGTTCAGTGAAGTATTTGATCAAAGCAGCATCGGACATATCGCCCAAGCGCCCCTTCAGGCCATCGTTCTGGTCTATAAAGGCTCGTAAGGCATCCGGAATTCCATTGCCATTGTCTGCAAACCCAAGCAGTAAGTTCTTTTTATCCACACTAAACGCCGAGAGAACCCACGTACCTCCGGAATGCTCACCTGCATTCTCCAATACCGCTGCTACGATTTTAATCACGAACTTCAGTGCTTCTTCTTCGCTCCAACGGCACCAATTCATAAGAGCCTGGACGATTATCTTCTTTTTCCATAGTTCCACATATGGGTCAAATACGCGGCGCGCTTCCTCTTCAGTTGTGAAGGCATCTGGCTTCAATATGAAGCTGGTGATCTCTAGAAGACGATTAGTAGATGCCTGCTGGATGTTCCCATCCGGGTCCTCAATATGCCCCACTCCATACTTCGAGTCACCATTTTCGAGCCAGCTAATCTGGTTTTCTGGCACAATGTTCGCCGGGTGATCAATGCACTTGAGAGCTTCAAAGAACCGCCACCGCCATAGGAAACTCCAAACCCGCCAGGGGTCACTTCCGTGCTTCTCTGGGCTGGGAAGCCGAAGCAAGAGTTCGTATCCTTGACTCTTAAGCTGATCGAAAAGGACTAGGGACCAGACAATCGTGGCGAGATCCACGAAAATTACTTCAGACCAATCAAACACCACGCGGGTCTTGCTCGTGGGCCGATCCTTAAGCGTCAGGCCTGCCTGTACCAGAGATTCGTCAAGAAGACGTTGCTTTAGTTCGGGCCCAGCCTTGACCTCAATGACACGCACTGCTGAATCTACGCAAGTTTCCATTTTTAATCATTCCCATCCTATCTCATATCGACGCGGCTAGATCCACTGCCGCTCGTCTTATATCCGGATTGTCGTAGATGGCTCGTCCCACAATCGCGTGCCAACGCGGGCCTGCCGCCTTGGCCGCTTCGGAGATCTGCCCTTTTTGGGCAATGAACCCAGGGGCATAGAAAACTGGTTCCTTGATAGTGGAGCCTAGGACACCTCTGATATGGCGTATGAACTCTGGCTGGTTACCGGGAACTACGAAATCCGTGACTCCCAATCTCGCGGCATCAATGTATATTCGCTCAGCGCCTTCGTCTGTGATATAGCCCCCTTCACTCGCGACATAAGCGTCATGCGTCATGCGCCCGCCAACTATCACGTGGAGTCCCAGTTTGTCAGCAGACTGAAACCAAGCACGAAGCGTTACAGGACCGGCCTGTGGAAAGAGAATTATGGCATTAACACCGGCGTCGACTACTACCTTCGCGAAGATGCTACCTGTGTCTGGGATGTCTGTTGCCGCTTTCTGATGATCATAGATGATTGGCTTCGTGGTGTATTTGCGTACAATCTCAACGATTTTTGGAAGCCCATATGTGAGAGCTAAACTGAAGCCGATCTTATAAGCGCCAATCTTTTCGACATCGGCTGTGGCCTCAATGAGTTGCTCGAATTTGTCTAACTCAACATCGCAGGCGGGGATAATTGTTCGTGGTAAACTTATCAGGCTTCTCATCGCAGCTCTCCACTTGTGTCAGAGGATAACGTGCACCGTGTATTGATCTGTGTAAAGATCGAGCGTCGATCACCTGCTCTCGACGCACGTCTTGCATTATATCTCATTATCACAGACTAACATGAGGGCTTTGTAAGCATACTCACCGCAAGAATATGGGTTATCTTCCCACAATCTTCTTGACTTAGGCTGACCAAAATGGTCTGATTCATCGGCTGAGACATAATGCCACTCCCATTTAACTATCCATAAATACAAAAGTGGGCGTCGCGGTAGGGAGGGCAGTTACCCGCCCTCCCCCCGCACGGATCCCGGCGTGCGGATTTTTCGCACCGGGCTCTTCAGACAGTCTCGCTTCCGCAATACTACACCTTTCTGTTATTCCCTGCGGTGAGGTTTGCCTAGCTATCCCGGCCCTGCATATCCGGACTAGGTTTCCTTTGCAGGCTACGACTCTCTGTCAGCCCCTTTCCCGTGTGAACGGCCTTCCCGTCTCCGAGTACTATGGGCTAATCCGACCCCCGAAGGTCTTTGGCTCTCCTACTTGTTATTTCGGTTCGGCCTACCTGTTCTGACCACTGCGGATTTACTACCCTAACAAGCAGCCTTCTCAGGAACCTTTCGGGTCTCCCAAGTTCTTGACGCTTCTCTCGACACATACCACGCTCTAAAGTGGACCCCGGCAGACCCACGGAATGCTCACCAAAACGCATTCTCTGTGTTGGCTTCTGGGCCGTTGAAATCATCGCCATCTGCACTTGGACGGCTTTCACTGTCACGCCAAATAACGGGGCTGTATCACCTGTGCCTGCGCCACAGGTGCAGGCAAGCTTCAGGAAGTGCGGACTTCCCTGTGGCCTGTGTCGTTCCCTGTGTACGTTCCCATGATGTCGTTCGGATGCTGATACCAGATGTCTGTGTCCCGGCTTTCGCCGGTTCGTTGGGGTCGCTGGTATCCTTTCCCCAACGCCGAGGTTTTCTCTCACTGACAGTCACTCCTCAAACCGACCTTAGCTCCTCCTTCATCATGGCAACACTCGGTATAGGTGGGTGATTAGCCCTTTCCCAACAGGGTCTTTCACCCTGCAAGAAACGTCAAGCTTCGCTTGGCGCACTAACACCCGAGCTGTGCTGCCGAGCGGGCTAGGCAATTGTCGCCAGTTTCGCCCGACTGATTGCCAGCTTGCGGATGCGTACCACCCGAGTGACAGCGAGGTCAGCACCAGCGCCATGTTAGTGCACGCTCAAATCCTTTACTCTCCTCAGGCTAAGGAGTAGGTATAGGTGGGGTTGGTGTGGGCAGGTCAGTTGGCTTGGGCGTGTTAGTGGATATCGGAGTAAGCGAAGTTGTCGGGGTTGGTCCCAAGCTAAACACAATAGTAATACCTGCATCACATGGTTTGATTAATGAGTCTGCGATCGGATCTTGACGAATCACAGTCCCAACCTTGACATTTGCACTATATTGATTGCTCCTGATGGGCTGCAGTCCTAATTTAACAAGCATTTCTTCAGCAGCTACTTGGTCCAAGCCTACAACATCAGGAACCTTGCAACTCGCTACTGTGATGGCCTTTGCCCCGAAGATCATTATGCCTCCGCCAATGATAGCGGCTAATGCTATAAAAAACAGACCACGGAGAAACATGCTTTCAGCAACAGCAAGAGAGTTAGCTTTCTTTGTCAACACAGGCTCGTTGAACTTTACTTTACATATGTACATCAAAACGCGGTCAGAGAGTCCCCAACTACGATCCTGAACAGCCTTGATATACTCGTCCGCGTCTGGAAGTGCAAGCCCCTCTACACGTCTCGCTTCTACAGACCAATAAACAGCTGTCATAAGATGGAGTATTCCAAAAACATATAAAATGCCCAAAATCAGTGCTGCGGGCGTGGAGAGGTTCCATTTCTCTCCAATAAGGATTGGCAGAGCCGAGACGATACTAATCGCTATACCAAAACCAGAGACGAATCCAAGAGCCTTGCCCTCGAGCGTCTCTCTTCGTTTATTCTCCGACTCAAGCACCAGTTTAGCAAAAGACTCCATTTCCTTTGGCAACTTTGTGTCATCGGGCAAGGATGCTTTAATCTTTGCCCGAATTGAATTCATCCTTTCTTGATGATTACTGGCAATCTCACTATCAATAGCTAATTGCGCTATGTGTGCTTCATATGGTGGCCAAAGCCAAAAGAGTATTCTCCTTAACCGTTTTGACATCTAATGTTTTCCGCTTTTATCATAAGTCAACATCAAATCACACAACGCTTTGGCAATAGGAATGCCATGGGGGTGTTGTAACCATCCCCACTCACCGTTGGGGTTGATCTCAAGAAAGAAAAACTTGTCATCGTGCCGGACTAGATCTATTGCCCCAAAAATCAGGCCACTGACTCTAACGTAATTCTTGCACTTTTCCTCTATACCTGGAGGTAAATTGCATGCTGAAAAATTTAGCCCTGTCTTCTTGGTTCTCCAGTCTATATGTGAATATTCCTCACCACCCTGATCCTGCACTTCTACTGGAAGAACTGTTTCTCCTACAACTGTAACCCGATAATCAACCTTTGGCCTCAGAGATTGCTGAAATATTGATGGACTAATTCTGATATCTTCCTCTGAACTAAGATCAGTTATATTGATCTCATTTGTGAACACAAAGAAGTCCTCGTCAGGTTCTTCGATTAGTGGAGAATAGAGTGCTTTCGCGACGAGCCTGTCACGGTGCTTCCTGGCGAGTAGACGTACTTCGCCTGGGTCATTTGAAATAACAGTATCAGGGACTTGAAAGCCAATCTGTGAGGCCAATAGGAGTTGCCGAGGTTTGCATTCCATAGCATCATTGGCTTGTGGATGATTGATCCAAGTGACACCGGAGAGTAGCTGAAGCGTTTCTAACCAGGAGAACCACTGATCATTCACAAAGCGTTGGATTGCAAGTGAAGGTTTAGCGCTTGGGGAAGCATTATCAAAAGGCCTACCTGGGCGACGATTCCATACAACATTAACAGTATGCGTCAGATCACAAATCTTTTTATGTTTAGACACCAGAATTTGAAAATCCGGCAAATGGACTGTTGCCTGACCTGAAGCAAGGTCTTCTGTGTTGATACGCAGAAAATCGCCTCCGCGGCTACGTAACTCAGAGACAACGAAATCGACGGTCAGATCCCACTTGTTTGAGAGAATTAAAATCATAGGATTTTAATGTCTCATCCACATGCGACGGTCCTTTTGATCTTCTCCCTTCTCGATATCGCACTTCTTGGTTATAGGAGGGTCTTTGGGTCCATCTGGATTTTCTGGATCGAAGGCCTCAATAACAGGCGGGCGATCAGGCGAACCCAACCACCTAACCATGTCTATTCTCTCGTCGTATGCGTAGTTTGGATTGATGGAAACGCGTTCGGGAGAAACGCAAGGTTTAGCATAGCGAAGCAGAAACGGTTTAATCATCGCAAACCTCCTAAATTACCTTTTGTGTTTTAGAGCAGTTGACTGACTACTATATGTGCCGTCAAGCACTGTATCACATGATATAACGGTTCTGTACCACCGTCAACATGGTCTCAATCTATCGGAGTATTACACACACCAGAGAAAACGACTTCGCAATTGGCGTGTACTAACGAATTAAGGATTGATGTGGCGGGAAGAGAGAAAGTCAAGGCTACGGTTCACTGTGCCGCCACATCATCCGAGTTGAACTAAGCCGTTTTGGGGAAGTCAAGGAATTGCTTGGGGATTATGTGTAATCGCTATCCAAGAAAGTTCCTTGAGTCGATCCTGATATAAGAGATTATACAAGAAAAAAGGTTGGAGGAGTCGATCTTGTAAGGGTGTGGTGATGAGGATTTCATCGGACTTTGTGCCTGAGGGAAAACAGAACCAGGGATGCTGCGAAACTGATCACAGATTGGGCAGGACAATGTCTTGATAGGGCTGTATGGAGAAGGTTCCTGGGAGGGTAGGGGGAAGGTGAACATTTGTGGAATACCATCAAATAGATATCCATTTTTCCAACTTGGAAATCACTGGATTTTCCTTACGGGGGTGCAACTGGCTAATATAGGGTAGGAAAGAGTCAAAATTGAACACCGGGGGGCAAACAAATGAATAGCTGACCTGGACTGCTCTGCCGGGGTATCCCCTTGTGCATCAACCTGGTCGGCAACCGTGTCTTTTACTCTGAACCGTAGAAGATGCGACATCATATCCACTCGCCTTAAAGCTAAAGGCGAGAATTTTTGTTTTAAGGAGGCACTATGAAGGTTCAAATTTTAACCGTTTGCCAGGCTTGCAGTGGGCGTGCATACGTCCCTGTTGGCGAGGAGACTAGTTGCACAGGGACGAAGTTTGTTCGTCACCGGCCATGCTTTGCCTGCCAGGGGTCCGGGAAGCAAACTCGCTGGATCGATGTTCAGGAGTTTGCCATACTGCTGTATGCGATAGCAGCTGAAGAGCAGCAAGCATGATCAAATCAATCTGAGGCCAGTTCCCATTGCGGGAGCTGGCCTTTTTTCATTTTCAGAAAGGAGAAACCATGAGCACAATTACTCGCTTGATCTCCCTTGATCTATTTAGTGCTCGCCATTTGCGTGAGGAAACCGACCGTCTCAAAAAAGCAGCCGAGGCTGAAATCCGCCCTGAAGTTGCTGCTCGCTTTTACAAACGGGTCGCATTTCTTGAAAGCGAGGCTGGATTCTTTGAAGCCCGCGCCAGACGCTGGCTTGATGAATATGCAGCGCCGAATATAGCTGGATTCCGTGATCTCGTGACAGCACATATGGAGGATCAAAATGAGCCTTAAATCCAATGTCGAGGAAGACATCACAACCCTGTCCACTATGAGAGAAGCCATCGTCACGGTCCATCGTGAGTACTTCTACAGGGTGGCTTTTCCACAGGATATCCGTCCGCAGACCCACTGGGTCGGCAAGGACAAACGCTGTACCTGCGGCTTGGGGGCGGATTGCCCAGCAGTTGTTGCTGTTGCCAACTATCTCAAGGCGGGCGGCGAACGCGCGCCAGACCCGCCGGCCGGTTTTTACCCGGTCGCCCCGCTGGCCTGCCCGATATGCGGCGCGGCGACGTACTATGTTCCCAATCTGAATAGCAAACGCCGTGGCGCGGGCTGGTCTTGCTTCAAGGGCAGGAAAGCGCACTATTGGGAAGCACATGTCCGGGCGCTCCGTACACACTTAGCGGAGAACCCCTGGATCTTCCCGCCGGTTCTTGCGCTAGATGGTGAGGTGCTGTACCCCGGTCTGAAACGCGATGATCTCATCACGGAGTCGCAGCCCTGGCCGAACGGGTACAACCCGAACCAATAGACAGAAAGTAATTTCCCCCTTCACCGGGGACGGATCGTGCTCCCATATGGAGCATTTGTCCGTCCCCGGATTATTTCATAGAAAGGATACAGAACTATGGAAACACTGCTTACCCTTCCCCATATTTACAAACCTACCAAGTTGAAATCACTCCCTTTACGCGACCAGCCCGCCTATCGGGTCATTGCCAATGCCACCGGCTGCAATTTAGCTGAACTGCTGGCTGCTGTGGTCGGTGGGGCGCAGCAGATCGAAGTAGCAGAAGGAATCCTGGCTCGGTTTGGCGGAGATGTTCAACGCATCTTCAAAGCCCACGTCACTGAACTCGCTTCAGTGCATGGCGTCGGCCAGCAGACCGCAGTGCGTCTCAAGGCTGCTCTGGCATTGGGTCTTAGGCTTCATGAGCCCACCGGGGAACGACCGGTGATCAATAGTCCTGCCGATGCTGCTGCGCTCGTGCAATACGAGATGAGTCTGCTCGAATATGAATCTCTGAGAATAATAATGTTAACCATACGAAATACCGTTGTGGATATAGTAGAAATTTGTAAGGGGGGTATTGATAACAGTCCTGTCAATGTAGGTATGGTGTTTCGTCCTGCTATTCAGAGGGCAATACCATCATTGATAGTTGTTCATAACCATCCTAGCGGAGATCCGACACCATCGCCAGACGATGTATGTGTCACGAGAACATTATGCCAAGCTGGGAAACTGCTGGATGTGGATGTGCTCGACCACATGGTTATCGGGCAGGGGAGATGGGTGTCGTTGAAGGAGCGGAGGCTGGGATTTTCCTGATCCTCAACCAACCATGTCGTTTTCCAACTTGGAGAAATAGTTGGGTTTCCAAGTTGGAAACGGCGCTATTTTCAGAAGAGAGGAAAAGCTATGGATAATCAAATCTCAGTAACTTATCAGATCGTGGCCAAAATCGTGGGGGTTACATACGATAACCGCCAGGCCGTGATTGGCAAGCTCCAGGTTGGCGAGGAGGTTTGCTTGGTGCGAGATCTTCAGAATCCATTCGATGCCAATGCGATCAAGGTCGTCAACCTGAACGGGCAACAATGTGGCTTCTTGTCCAGGGATCTTGCCGCGAAGCTGGCTGATCCGTTCGATCGCTTCGGAGGGCCAGTCAAGGCGATTGTGTTATCGCTCACGGGAGGTTTTTACCCGGGTTCCTATTTGGGTGCAAATATCAGGTTTCCTTTACCAGGATAGCACCCATCAACCCATTCAGATCCAGGGCCGTCTCCATGTTGGAGACGGCCTTTTTTCTTAGGAGAAAAGACAATGACACCAAACTCAGAACGAGCAATGCAAGAAGTAATCGAGAAGTTCAAGACAGGCGATCTCTCAGAAATCATTCGGATCGCCGCCTTTCAAATCCCCGCTTCCTGGCCATCGGCTAAATGGACAATGGGCAATAAGATGCTCGCCTATGTCCAGGCACGCACACTCAACGCCCGCGGCTATCAAGCATGGAGGGAAGTCCAACGCCAGGTAAAGAAAGGCGCACATGCGATCTATATTTGGGCTCCCCGCATGGTCAAGAAAGAAGAAAAGGGAGAAGAGATAACCAAACTGGTCGGCTTCTTTCCCGTGTCCGTCTTCCCCATCGATACCACCGAGGGCGAACCTCTCAAAGATGACATGACACCCCGCCAGTTGCCGCCCCTGTTCGAGGTCGCTGCCCGCCTGGGTGTGACTGTGAAATTTCAGCCCGTAACCCCCGACCGCCTGGGTGATTGCGGGCATGACCTGATTAATCTCGGTACAGATGACCCGCGAGTATTCTGGCACGAACTTGCGCACGCCGCACACGAGGCCACAGACTCGGAATATAAAGGCCGATCATCCCAGTATAAGGAGATTGTCGCCGAGTTCACCGCATGTGTTTTAGCTGCCTTGTATGGCTTCGACTACAGCGGCACATCCTGGGAATATCTCAAGATGTTCAGTCCCGATCCACTCAAGGCCATCATGAAAGCAGGCCAAATTATTGACCAAGTATTGAACCTGATCTTGACCGAGGAGGAACCCGAGGAAGAGGATTTCGAAGATAGCACCTATATCCAAGAATTCGATGAATTCACGGACGCAGATCCCGGACTCTAACGAGTATCTGGAGCGTATTCGTGCCACTGCAGCCTAGATCATTCTGGCTGTAGAATAGGATCATTCGCCTGGGTAGTTTGGTATGGATACCATTTCCTCCAACTTGGAGAATTGAGCCTGTCTCTTTTGGAGAAATCCCCTAGATCAATCATACTCCACGTTTGCCTATTCGCCAGGTCCCATGTGGGATTTGGCGGAATTGCTATTGCATCCTTCTTATAATAATCAATAACCAGAGTACAATAAACAATTACAGTTGATCTTCTCTTCTATAAAAAAAAGTGATTAGACATGGATAATCATACAATATCCATATCGGTTAAGAATACACGATTACTTGTCTTGGAATCATTCTTCATTGATCACTTTAGTCTGCACCGATCGCCAGTATATCCGATATTTATCTCTTTTAACTTTCACTTGGGGAAATCGGTTGATGGAAAAACACCACTCTTTCTTCGCGATTCTTGTGTAAGCGTAGCTTCTAAGACTCCACAGGTAGAAAGTCAATCTATTGCCAAAATAGTTGTTCAAGAATACCCAACATACTCAATTGCTTTCTTTGAAATAGTCGGAGGAAACCCAGAAAATTTCACCAGGGTAGATAGATTAGCCCGATGTGTCATTAAATTACTAAAGAAATTAGATTACGAGATTTTATCAACAGATCCACAAGAATTAATGATCCCATCTATTCCTCAATTGGAAGGAATAGATGCATCTCCTCGAGATTTGGGAATATTAAGGATGTATCTGGTAGATAAAAAGACTGCTAAAGAGATTGGAGATGAGGTCTGTCTTGCGCCATTGACTATCAACAATATTATTAGTCGTTATCGATCAATTTATGGGGAAGAACGTATTCCTAAAAGACAATGGGAATCAGTGAGTAAATCTAAAAAGAAAGTGATATAAAGTGAGAAGTCGTGAGAAGTTGTGAACATGGGTGATATTGTTCATTGAATGCGAGCAAGGCTACAATCAAGGACGATGCGGAAGAAGCATCGTCCTTTTCATTATCAAAGCCAAACTCGCCGCGGTATCGGCGAGTCTGGAAAACTTGCAGGCAAACCACCAAGCGAATGGAGAATTTACCCATGAACAATAATAACACAAACCCCACCGAAATTCAATTAGCTGAGCACAGTCACAATGCTGAAGCTCCAGAACCTTCTCTCGAGCCAGTAGCTCCCGTGATTACTATCATTGAAGAAGAGCCTCTGGAGATGACACGTCCACTATCTTTGGTGAACGGAAAAGGATACGCTGCAGCTTGGATTAAGGTGAAGATCACGGTCTCCGAAGAAAAAGATAAGAAAGGCATTTTGATTAAACATAACCCTCCAAGAATAACTAAGGGGAAACGTTTGTTTATCGTTAGAGAGGATGGAAAGGTTTTTGGAGGATCCATTCCTCTAGAAAATCTCGGGTTTGAAGTCTCTCTTGTCGAGAAACCGGATCCTGATAAGACTTGGAGTGGAGCAGGCATAAAAAGGTATGAAATGGGCGATCGTCCTAGCCCCTCAGGTGTTTTTTATCGTCTTATCAAAATTATTGATCATTACATCGATTTCAATAAAAGCCTCGCAGATCAAAGAACAATGTGTGAATTGATCGCCTGCTGGGTCATTGCATCCTGGTTATTGGATGCCTTCAATGTCACAGGATATCTATGGCTTAATGGAGAGAGGGAATCTGGGAAAACAGATCTTCTCAGTTTGCTCGCCGAGCTGAGCTGTCTTGGCCAGTTTATTTCTCATACAGGCAGCTTTGCCAGTCTGCGGGATATGGCAAATTATGGGGCAGCATTATGTTTTGATGATGCCGAAAACATTACTTATCAGAACGATAAAGATCAGGATAAGCTTTCTTTGCTCCTAGTTGGTAATCATCGTGGAGCAAAGGTCCCTTTAAAAGTTCCTGGGCCTGACAAAACCTGGCAGATCAGATTAATAAATGCATTTTGCCCACGTGCTTTTTCAGCAATTCGGATTCCGGATCTGACTCTTGCAAGCCGATCCATCACCATACCCATGGTACGTACCTCCGACAGGAAGCGTGGCAATATCGATCCTGCAGATATTGAGGAGTGGCCTTGCGATAGACGCCAAATGATCGATGATCTATGGGCAGTAGGTCTTGGGAATCTATCTCAAATGCCGATGTGGGATAAATGGGTAGGGGAAAATTCAGCATTGGTTGGTCGGAATCTCCAACCGTGGAGAGGAATTTTAGCTGTCGCCAGGTGGCTTGAGGAAGAAGGCGTACAGGGATTGTTCCAAAGGATGCAAGAAATATCACTCGAATATCAAAAAGAACGTTTGGAATTGGAACTTCCTGACTTTACCAGAGTTGTTATTCAAGCCCTCGGAGGCTGTGCCATTAGTGCCATCAGTGCCATCAGTGCCATTATTAAAAGAGGGTACTTTGAGATAAGCGTTGCTGATGTCGTTACGGAGGCAAGAAAGGTAATTCAAGAAGATGATATTGCCATTGATTTGGATAAGGTCAACTCCCGAGTAGTCGGAATGACTATTGGAAGATTGAGGTTTGATTCCGTTCCTCGACCAGGGGGAAGGGGTTCAAGGCGATGGCGTATCTATCTATGTGACCTTATGAAGCTTGCTGAATCATACAATGTATCTCTGCCTGAAGAGATAACCAACTATCAACAGATCGCTGTATATGAACCCCAGTCTATTGATGGCACTGATGGCTTAGATGGCACAGATGGCACTGAAGCATCGCAATCCAATTCTTCTATGCCTGAATTATATCCGAGTACTAACCGCGAAAAGCCATGTTACTCCTGTGGAAGTATGGACTATTGGCAGCGGTCTGATGGCGGATGGGTGTGCAAAATCTGTCACCCACAAAATTTAATGCAGGCAATAAAGAGTTTGCTATTATGTCAACAATGATCGAGAATCAATCAATAATAATCAATCATAGACGATTCACGAAGACAGGTGATAGAGAACCCGTCTGAGCTAGGAGTAACTATTTATGAATGTACCCATCGTTGATCAGAACAGCATCTTAAAGACTTACCGTTTGTTGAAGCCGGCGGAAGTTGCATCACTGTTGAGCATTTCACGCAGCTTTGCTTATCAATTGTTGCAAACTGGCGTAATCCCTGTCGTGCGAATTGGGAAAGCCTGCCGAGTCAGACCCCAAGACCTTGAAGTTTATATTGAGAAGAACATTCATGGTCAGATGGACAGGTATTAACCTAGCCAACCAGTCGAAGTCGGACATGTCGAGTATCTTTTCATCTCGTCCTTCTGGTCCAGATATTCCAATGAGTGCTACAATCAGGTGTCACGCTCGCACCTTACCAACTCAATGGACAATAGACTTGCCTTTCCTTGATCTCATAATGAAAGGAGTCAGGAATGGCAAAGAAACGCGGTAACAACGAAGGATCGATCTACAAACGGGCAAATGGTACCTGGTCCGTCCAGGCCACCTTGCAAGGTCGTCGGTTGAGCCATACCTTCAAGACACAGTGGGAGTGCCAGGAATGGCTAAAAAAGACCCGCAGCCAGATTGATGAAGGGATGACCTTGGCATCCACTAAAATCAGCTTGGGGGAGTATCTAACCAGCTGGTTGACCAATACCAAAACATCCAAAGCGCCCAATACCTGGCAGCACTATAAACGGCTTATCCGGAATTACATCATTCCCAACCTCGGTGAGATCAAAGTCCGGGATTTGCGCCCGGAAAACATCCAGGCTTTCTACAACAGGCTGTTTGATCGGCAGGTTGGAGTTTACACGATCCGAAAGATCCACGGCACTCTTCATAGTGCTTTGCAACAAGCCGTAAAGACTTGCATGATCGGGCGCAACCCGGCCAGCTTCGCTCAGCCACCTAGAGAGCCAGCCAACGAAATGGACATCCTAACCGAAAGCCAGGTCGGCCAATTATTGGTCGCTGCTCAAGGTCATCGTTTGGAAGCCCTCTTTAACCTGGCAGTAATTTCCGGAATGCGTCAAATGGAATTACTTGGTCTGAAGTGGAACGATCTGGATTGGGTCAAGCAAACACTCAAGATCGAACGGCAGCTTCTCAGGCCAGATGGAGATGGCGTCAAATTCTCATCTCCCAAAACCCGTTATGGCAAGCGCTCAATTGCCTTGGGGACGAAAACGATCGAAATTCTTCGCAAACATCACGAACGCCAACAGGCGGAACGGCTAAAAGCAAGTGAGGTTTGGAAGGAATATGGATTGATCTTCACCACCAGTAATGGCACACCCATCCATCCTCGTAATCTGCTGCGCGATTTTAAGAAGCTGCTCCATGACATTGGACTTCCTCCCTTCCGCTTTCATGATCTTCGGCATACTGTGGCTTCAATTCTGCTCAACCAGGGTATCCCGGTAATTACAGTATCCAGGCGATTAGGCCATGCGAGAGCTTCCATCACTCTGGATATCTACGGACATCTGATCCCGACAATGCAGAATGATGTAGCAGAGTTGATTGACGATCTGGTTATGCCCGTTGCAGTACAGCTTTACAAGAAGGTTGAGGCTGGATCGTGAAAATGGTTGCATCGGGTTGCAGCCGGTTGCAGCAGGTTTTACTCCTGAATATCACAACACAGTCCATTCCCCCCATATACAGGCTTAACAAAGCAAATACCCCCATGGGTGGGGGTATTTGAGTGGGCGCGGAGGGGCTCGAACCCCCGACCTCATCAATGTGAGTGATGCGCTCTAACCGACTGAGCTACGCGCCCGAGGTGAGCGAGATT
>Ga0315291_10006605_pt1 | contig 14398 bp, 10 predicted proteins | sample YL17G12_20_MG_FD_203070 | JGI IMG/M metagenome (GOLD analysis project Ga0315291, IMG submission 203070) | Sediment microbial communities from Yellowstone Lake, YNP, Wyoming, USA - YL17G12_20 | ecosystem: Environmental > Aquatic > Freshwater > Lake > Sediment | place: USA: Wyoming | collected...
TCAAGAAATGTTAGCATCGGCTCTCTTGAATCTGAAATCACCCAGTTTAAGGTTACCACTGCAACTGAAGGAGGTTACTTGAAAAGAATTAAACTGTTCAATAGCGGCACGGCTGATAATGATAAAATCACTAACTTGAAAATGAAGAACAATGCCGGAACTACTCTTGCTACTGCCACATCAATCACTAGCAGCGGTTACGTGGACTTTATTTTAACCTCACCTTATTACATTAAGAAAGGCGAGAACGATATTTTCCGCGTATATGCCGATATCGGAGCCACAAAACCAGACAGAACTCTTTTGCTCTATCTGGAATTAGCTACCGATGTTTTGGCAACGGGCAATATTTATGGTTACGGCATGAAAGCTACAATTACTAACTTTAGCACGAGCGCTACAGCCGTTACTGTCACTTGTAAGGGTGGTGATTTGACTCTGAACAAGATTGGCCCGAACGCTACCAAGATTGGAACCACAAGTTCTGACACCAATTTCCTTGAATTCACTATGAGTGCTGCAGCTGATCTTACTATCAAAAGAACAAGATTAATGTTCTGCGAAGACGAGGCCGGTGATGGCACTTATGACACTTATGCGTCTTCTACTTACGCCGCAGGCAATGACTTAGAAGATGTAAAGATTGTGGATAAGGACAGCGGTGTAACTATTGCTGGTCCAAAAGATGGCACTGCCTTTAATGACGGCACTGTCACAGCTGGCTGTGCTACATCGGTAGACGCCATTTACGAGGACCTTACTGACACTATTGATTTAACCGCAGGCACAACCAAGACCTACAAGATTACTGCTGACATTAAGACAAGCAACACTGGCACGGGTAGAGATATTCCTAGTGGCGCTAAAGTTAAATTTATCCTTTACAGTTATGCAACATTGGTTGGTACTTCTGGTAATGTAAGTTACATGAAGTATGCCGGAACCAGTGATGCAGTTGACGATTCAGCTATTGCTCCTTCCGGAGACATTGCTGGTAATGAAATGACTGTTGAAGGTTCAGCTTTGACAATCGCGCTTGCTGCCAGTCCATCAGGTTCTTCTGCAGCCGCAACATTCAAGACCTACATTAAGGGTCAAGCCGCAGTAGAGGCCGCTGGATTTATTCTTGAAGCCGGTAGAGCTTCTGATATTACCGTAAACAGCATTGTTTTGACTGCTTACACATCAGAAAATACTGGCACAAGAGCAGGAAAATGGGCAGATGGTCAAGACACCAATTATGTCAAAGACAGTATTGCCAAGGTTTATATCTACGACAAATCAACTGGCGCAGTTGTTGCTGGTTCGCCGGCTTCCGGTAAAGGATTTAGCGGAAGCGTCTACGAATTGGTAGAATTCACTGGTCTTAACTGGGTAATTCCAGCCGGAGAATCGAAGACCTTATTGGTTAAAGCCGATACTTCTTCAGCTACTCCAGCCAGTGCTGCAACCGCAGATACCTTTATTGCTTTTGACATTGAGAACCAGACCGATCTTACAGCAATTGACAAAGATGGTAACAGCGTAAGTGCTTCTGGTTATGCAGCTAACGGCGGTAGTTCAACCGATGCTAGCGTCGCACCAAACACTGATTTTGGTATCGCTAAGTACGGTTCATTCACTATTGCTGTTGCTACTGACACACCGGACAGTTCTATCGCGGTGATGGGCACTGCTGACAATGAAGTTACGAAATTGAAACTAGCTGGTACTAATGAAGGTTGGTATCTTGAGAAGTTCTCAATTGTCTTAACTGATGGTGAAGCAAGCGATCTAGCTGATTCGCGAAATCGTGAAAACTTCACTGCGGTTAAGCTTAAATACCAGACCGAAGCTCAAAAAGGATCATCTAACTGGACAATTTCATCCGGTAAGACATTTGGTTCAACTGCCAGTTTAGCATTCAGCTTTACTGGAACTGACAGAATCTATGTTCCGAAAGATGACAACACCTATGTGACTGTTTTAGCCAGCATTGATGGTTATAATTCTGGTACTGGAGCCAAATCTAAGGTTCCGTTCAAGATGAACCCGATTACTGGTTCCACGAGCTCTTTATTGGCTTATGGTGCTCAGTCAGGTGAACAACTTTATGAAGTTGTTGAACCTACGACAACGGGCACAAGCGGTATAAAGAGACATTTTGTTGCTCGTTCAAAACCAGTATTTGCCAAGAGTGCTTGGTCAGGTGCTGAAACAGAATTAGCCAGATTTACCATTACTGCAGTTGGCTATGACTTGGTGTTTACCGGCGACGATAACCTTATTGCAGGCGAAGCTGGAAGTGCTTCTTTGCGCTTTGACATCATCGCCTCTTCTGGTCAATCAACCGATACAGCCAGCGAACAGGGTACACTTACCCTCTATGACTGGACTGAAGCCATTGTTGCGAGTAAGACCGTTTCTTATGGTCCTCCATTTGACAATGACACAACAGATACCAGCGTTAGCTTCCAGTTTGATGTGAAGAACGTTACTGTCCCATCCGGTACAACCAAGGAGTTCCACATTGACATGGCAGGTTCGGACTTACCTGACTTCAATAACACTGATGAGTATATCTATCTAAAGTTCAGCGATGATGCTGCTGCCTTTGGCGATATAGCCACTGACGGCTTTGGCACAGAACAGCGTTCCGTTATTTGGGACGATGGCACCAGCGAAGAAGGTCTTTCTGGTGGGAACAGTGTTGACTTAAGATACGGTTTACCTGAAGATGTTATGAATGTTGGTAGTCTGCCGCTTGTCTTTAGAACCCTTAGAGGTACGACTCAATAAATCTGATTTGGACCCTTCACTTTCTTCCTTGTAGGAGTTGCGAAGGGATGAATACGAAAAACCCCCCGCGGTGCGGGGGGTTTTTCTTTCTGTTTTTTCCATGATATAATAAATAAGTATGAAAAAATATCTTACTTGCCCCGCCGCATGGCTTGGGGTTGGACTTATTTGTCTTATTGGTCTTATCGGACTTATGAAACCGATTTCTGCTCAAGCAGAAATTATTGATGGAGACCTGATTCGCGCTCAGGGAACTTTGGATGTTTTTATTGTAAAAATTATCGGAACGGAGAAGTTCAAGCGCCTTATTCTTAATCCGGAAATTTTTAATCAATATGGCCATTTAAAATGGGAAAACATTAAAGAGGTTGATCAAACCACAGTCGATGAATATATTGTTTCCGATTTGGTTAGGGCAGTAGAAGACGATAAGGTTTATAAACTTTATCCTAACGGCGATTCTGGCGAAAAAAGATGGATAAAAACAGCAGATGATTTTTTGAATCTCGGGTATAAATGGACTGCTATTTATACGATTAATAATTTTGAAAGGGACTTTTATTCAACTGGAGCGGATTTAGTATATCAAGTCCCGCAGCCACCGACTCCACTGCCACCTGCGCGTAATCCGATAACCATAAATGTGCCTGCGGATTATAAAACCATTCAGGCCGCCATTGACGCAGCCATTAATGGAGATACGATTTTAGCTAGTTCGGGTACCTATAATGAAAATATTTTAATTAATAAGAATATAAAACTGATTAGCAATTATGTTCTTTTAACTGTAATTGATGGTCAAGGAAATGGTCCGGCAATAACTATTGATGGTGCTGGGGATTTTTTCATTCAAAGAATAGTAGCCAAAAGCAAAGATGAGAAAGCTGTTTATTGTAAGGGAGAAAACTTGAGCAAGGGGACGATTAAAAACTCTACTTTTAAAGATTCTGCTTGGGGTATTTACGCAGATGGAAATTGTAATTTAACAGTAAACAACAATTTAATTTACAATAATAAAAACTCCGCCAACACGGATGGAGCAGGATTAATTATTAAAGATAATGCTTCTTACGGAATTATTCCTGAAATTCTTAATAACACTATTGACGATAATTATCATGGAATCTGGAGCGAAAACGCAAGCTTAAAAGTAATAAACAGCATAATCACGAACAATATTGGCGGAAAAGGAACGATAAATAATACGGGCATTTATCATAGCGGAAGCGGCAGCCCCGATATTGTTTATAGTAACGCTTACGGAAACAGCGTAGATTTTGGTGGCGATGCCAAGCCGGGAAACGGATGTATTATAGTTTTACCAAGATTTGTTTATACCCCCCTGAGAGATTATCGTTTACAAACCGGAACAACAGAATATTCCTTATGTATTGATGCTGGTCATCCAGACCATATTTACGACGATGTTGACTTTAGAAGTAATACTGCGCGCAATGATATGGGCGCTTATGGCGGACCGGATAACATTGGATGGAATCCTTGATTTTGAAGCAGAATCCTGTTATTCTTAGGATAAATGAATATCAAGAAAAAAATACTTTTTCTTGTGACGCAGTCTGAGTTTGGCGGAGCTCAGCGTTTTATTTATAGGTTAGTGACTAACCTGGATTTAAACAGGTACGAAATTAGTATAGCCGCAGGGCCGGAAGGCAATGATGCCAACGGTCTTTTATTTAACCTGCAAAAAGAAGGATTCAGAACAATTGTTCTGAAGTTTCTCCGGCGAGATGTTAATCCTTTATTTGATTTTTGTTTGGGATTGATTGAGATTTATCGTTTGATAAGAAAAGAAAAACCCGACATCCTTTTTTTGTGCAGCAGCAAGGCCGGAGCAATGGGTAGTTTGGCCGGTCGTTTAGCTAAAGTACCGAAAATTATTTACCGTCTGGGTGGCTGGACTTTTAACGATCCTCATTCGTTTTTATTTAAAATTTATTATAAATTTATAGAAAAAACCTCGGCTCATTGGAAGGATATAATTATAAATAATGCCGAGTCAGACAGACAACAGGCAATAAAATTAGGCATAAAACCGAAAGAGAAAATTATAACAATCTATAACGGCATTGATGCTGACAAATTAGAATTTTTATCAAAAGAAGAAGCTAAAAAATTTTTGCAGTTTAAAAATTCTGATTTTGTTGTCGGCACTATTGCCAATAATTATCCAGCCAAAGGGATTAAGTATTTTAACAAAGCCACCAAAGGTTTTAAGAATATCAAAACCATAATTATTGGTAGCGGAAACAGATATATTCCTGATGCATTCAAATATTTGAAGGCGTTTGATATCTTTGTTTTATCTTCGGTTAAAGAAGGATTTCCCTGGACCGTTCTTGAGGCAATGGCGGCCGAAGTTCCGGTTATAGCCACCAAGGTCGGAGCAATGCCGGAAATTATAGAAAATAATAAAAACGGAATTTTGGTTGAACCGCGGAATTCCAAAGCGCTGGCCGAAGCAATTGAAAATTTGATTAATGATAAAAATTTAAGAGATAGGATTGCCGAACAGGGAAGAAAAACAGTCGTTGAAAAATTTAATTTAAGTTCAATGGTTAAAAAATATGAAGATTTGTTTTTTATCAATTGATGTAGAGAAGAAAGAAGAAACCGGTTCTTTTGAGGGGGCAGAGAGATTGGATAATCTGCTCAATGTTTTTAGAAAACATAAAGCGAATGCCACGCTTTTCGTAACCGGCGAGATTTTGGAGAAATATCCCGATTTGGTTAAAAAATGGAGCGAAAAATTTGAAATTGGCTGTCATAATTATTATCATATTCCTTTGGATAAGTTAGGATTAGTAGAGAGGGAAAAACAGATTATAGATTTCATTGATTTGTATAAAGACGTTATCAATATCTTGCCAAAAGGATTTAGAGCGCCAAGAAATATTTTTGATAATGAACAATTTCCGATTTTAGAAAAATATAATTTCCTCTATGATGCCAGTGTTTTTCCCAGATATCCATTACGGATAAAGAAGTACGAAGGTTATAGGGGGCGAGCGCCGATTATGCCCTACTCTCCGGAAAGAAAAAATTATAAACAAGCAGGAGAAATGGATATTTTGGAAATACCTGAAAGCCCGGCATTTCTCAATATTCCTTTAGTGGGAACATGGCTAAGAAAGCTGGGTTCGGGATTTTTCAAGAGTTTATTTCTGTTGAGAAAGCCAGAATTTGTCAGTTTTTCAATGCATTCTTGGGATGGAGTAAGTTTTGAAGGCAGAAGCTCTAAAAATAGCGGAGAAACGTATTTGAAACAATTGGACGAGATGTTGGGATTTTTAAGAAAAATCGGCTATGAATTTAAGAGCGGAGAACAAATCGCGTCAGACGCGACAAATCTATGAAGAATTTTGTAAAAATCAATAAAGAAAAATATAAAGAATTTTTAGACAAGGCCTTATTTAAAACTTTTTTCCATTCGCCAGAATGGCATGAATTTCTGGAAAAAGAGTTCAAGTGGTTAAACTTCGAGTATTATTTATGGAGAAGCGAATTATTGTTTGCTTTTGTAAGAGTTGATAATAAATTAATCTCTCTGCCTTTTTGCGAATATGGCGGGCCGTTACCCCTGGAAGCGAAATCTAATTTTGAAGATTTTAATAAAGATGTTTTACAAGAATTTAAAAACATCAAAATCAAATTTCATCCCTTGGTTTTGGCGGGAAATGGCAATTCTGATGTTTTGACCCATTTTATCGATGACCTGGACAAAAAGAATGAAAAGGAGCTGCGGAATTCTTTTCGAAAAACCTTACGGCACTCGATAAGACACGCTCAAGAAAATGGCCTGGAAATAAAAAAATGTTCCGATTTGGAACAATTGAGGAAATTTTATAATTTATACGTTTCTACGTTGAAAAGAAAATTGACCGTGCCTTACCCTTTTGCGATAATCGAGCATCTTTTCAAGCAGAAAGAGACGGAAATCCTACTGGTTTTTTACAAAAATAAAATTATTGGCGGAGATTTATTTTTGCATTATAGCGGAATTATCCATTATTTTTTGAGCGTTTCCGATTACAAACACAGAAACCTCGGTGCGAGTTATTTGGTTTTATGGGAAAAAATAAAAAAATCCCTGCAAAGGGATTATAAAATTTTTGATTTTGGAGCTTCGCCAAAAGGTTCTAGTTTGGAAATTTTCAAGCGCGGGTGGGGAGGCAAAGAATATCCAATTTTACAAATCGGCATAAAAAGAAGCGAAGAAAATCTTCGCTCATCAGAATTAAGAAAAATATGGGGAATATTGCCAAATTTTCTCGTCAAAAAATTTAGTCCCTCGCTGATAAAATACAGGATATAATTTTATCGATATCTTTTTCCGTAAACCAATTCTGAAGAGGAAAATTAATGATTCGTTTAGCAGTCTCGGAAGTATTGGGTAAACCGTTAAATAATGGCTTTTTCCAGATACGTGAACAAAAAATCCCGCATTTTCTCAATTTATAGAATAATTCGTCGCGGTCTAAATTTTTAGGCACCAGAGCGGACAAATAGGTAAAAGTATTGTTTCTCGATTCCTGCATTTCAAAACCGATTTCTATTAGTTTTTTCTGGAAATATTCAGCTAATTCTTTTCTTTTAGAAATTTGTTTTTCGTAATTAATCAAATACCAATCGAGCATTTTTAAAGAATTTTTTGATGCTTTGCGAGGTAAAGAAAGTTCTTTGCTGGCTAAAATTGTTTCATCGGACCTGAATTTTTCTGAAAGGTTTGCCAAAAAGGGGAACAGTCTTAAAAATTTAATTGAATTGGATAATTTTGATTTATATTTCGGCAAAATTATTTCCGCAGGATTTTTGCTAACTAACATCCCACCATTGATAACTGGAAACAGTTTCGCAAAACTGAAAAATGCGCAATCCCCGAATTTTTCCGGAGATGTTGGCGGAGCAATGTGCGCGCAATCCTCAATGATTTTTAAATTATATTTTTTGGCGATTTCCAAAATCCCGTTCAAGTTAACTGGTAATCCGTAAGTGTGGCAGATTAAAATAGATTTGGTCTCGGGCGTTATTTTGGACTCAATATTTGATAAATCAGCATGAAATGTTTGCGGTTTTATGTCCAGAAAAACGGGTTTGATATTGTAATGTTTGAATATCGGTTCGAAAATGTCGCAGATATAAGCTGGGACAAGCATTGCGGAATTTTCGAGTTTTAATTCTTCAATCGCAACCTGAAAAGCCGAACGTCCGGAATCGGTAAATAAAAAATGGCAATTCGGAAAAACTTTTAATAATTTTTCTTCAAGTTCTTTTTCCGAAAACTTGCCAAAAAATAACTTTAGATTTTTTATATTTAATTTTATTTGTGGGTGAACAAACATGAAGATATTAATGCCAATTTTACATTATCCGCCCGTAATCGGGGGATTTGAAATTTATTCGCAAAACATTGCCGAAGGAATCGGTAAGGTAGATGACGTTTTCGTGGTTACGTGTCGAGTTGTGAACACGCCGAACCAGGAGGTTAAAGACAAGCTAAGATTATTCAGAACCTCTCCGTGGGTCTTGAAGAATTTGTCCTACAGTAAACCATGGTTTATTATTGGTTCGATGCTTTGGATTTTAATCAAATCTTTCAAAATAATAAAAAAAGAGAAAATTGACCTGATTCACGTCCAAGGATTTTTAAGCGGGATACTGGGCTTTATTTTGAAAAAAACAACGAAAACGCCGTATATTTTAACGATTCAATCAGCTGATTTTAGTGTATATCATCCTCGGCTTAATATCAACATAATCAAATTCTTCTATAAAAAAACGGAAAAATTAATATTCGAAAATGCCGATTTTTGCCATGCAGTCAGCCATTATTTAGAAAAACACTTTAAAAATTATAACGTAAAAAGAACAGTAGTTGTTCCTAATGGAGTGAGTGGGGATAAGTTTAAGCCGGATTCTAATAAAAAAGTCACAAGAAAAGAACTGGGATTCGATACCGAAAATTTAATTGTTTGCGTTTCTCGTTTGGAATATAAAAATGGAACACACGATTTAATTGAAGCAGCAAAGATATTAAAAGAAGAGATTAAGGATTTCAAAATAATAATCTGCGGAGACGGTTCGGATAGAAAAAAATTAGAACAAATGGTAAAAGATTTTAATCTTAAAGAAAGTGTCTTATTTTTGGGCGATATATTACACAAAGATTTGCCGAAATACGTTGCTTGCGGAGACATATTTATAAGGCCATCTTTGGCCGAGGGATTTGGAATAGTTTTTTTGGAAGCAATGGCAGCTGGGTTAGCGGTTATTGGTACGCCGGTTGGCGGGATTCCAGATTTTTTGAAAGATGGAGAAAATGGGTTATTTTGCGAGCCGGGGAATCCGAAAGATATTGCACAAAAAATAGAATTGCTCATAACAGACAGAAATCTTGGTAGACGATTAGCAGAAAATGGTTTAAGAATGGTCAAAGAAGAATACGCGTGGGACAAAATAATAACCAGGATAAGAAAATTATATTCAGAAACATTAATCAATAATCAAAAATGAAAATTGTAATCGCGTCAGGAATATACCCTTCGGATATTGGCGGGCCGGCTACTTACTCACAATTAATTGCAAGAGAGTTCGTAAAAAGAGGAATCGAAGTTTCCGTGATTTGTTATTCTGACAAAAAGCACGAAGATAATGAAGATTTTAAAATTGTCAGAATTTTAAGAAAGAATAAATTATCTAGATATTTGTCGTATTTCTGGAATCTTTTAAAATTAGCCAGAAATTGCGATGTAATTTATGCCCAGGGGCCGTTGGCAGCGGGTCTACCGGCAATGTGGGCGCGCAAAATCCTAAGAAAGAAGTTTGTAGTTAAAATAGTGGGAGATTATGCATGGGAACAAGGAGTAAATCAGTTCGTAGTCAAAGATTTGATTGAGGAATTTCAAAACAAAAAATATGGCGCGAAAGTGGAACGTATCAGAAAAATCCAGAGAAAAGTTTGCAAGAACGCCAATAAGACAATTGTTCCAAGCGAGTTTTTAAAGAAGATAGTTAAAGGATGGGGAGTTGATGAGAAGAGAATCAAAGTGATTTATAATGCCTTTATCGGAGTTAAAAATATCGAGCCAAAAGAATTAAGCGGTGAGATAATTATTTCAGCGGGCCGTCCCGAGCCGTGGAAAGGATTTGATGCCTTGAGCGAGATAATGCCTGATTTATTGAAGAAAAATCCGCAGTTCAGATTGATTATAGCCACTAATTTGTCTCACGATGAGTTGATGGCGCATTTTAAGGCAAGTAAAATATTTGTTTTGAATTCCGGCTACGAAGGATTTTCTCATATAATTTTGGAGGCAATGGCCTGCGGTTTGCCCGTGATTGCCACCAATGTTTGCGGAAATCCGGAAATAATCCAAAACGGTTATAATGGATTATTGGTTGAATACAACAATAAAGAACAGCTTAAAAATGCAATTTTGAGATTATGGGAAGACACGGAGCTACGGAAAAAGTTTATTGAAAATGGGTATAAAACATTGGAAAATCTTACTCTTGAGAAAATGATCAGTAGAACAATAGAAGTTTTAAAATGATAGCTTTACTCCAAATCAATTATTCGAAAGACCATTCCGAAGTTACGTTGCCTCTGGGCATATTGTCCGTGGGCAGCGCGTTAAAAAAATCCGGCCTTGAAGTAAAATTAATCAATATTACGGAAAAAGAAATCGATAAAACCGTTGATGAAATAATCGGTTTAAATCCGGATTTTTTGGGCGTTTCCGTGATGACCGGGATTCAAACTCGACACAGCACAGAACTTTGCAAAAAAATTAAGGAGAAGAGAAAAGAATTACCGATTGTTTGGGGCGGAATTCACCCTTCTCTTTTGCCGGAACAATGCCTAAAAGAGGACTACATCGATTTTGTTGTAATCGGGGAAGGAGAGATGACGGTTAGAGAATTTACTGAAAAGATAAAAAATGGCGACAATCTAGAAGATATAAAGGGTCTTGGGCATAAAGACGGGGATAAAATTATTATTAATGCGTCAAGGGAATTTATAAGCAACTTGGACGATTACCGCCTTGATTTTGGTCTTCTGGATATGAATAAATACTTGTTCAAGTTGAAAGATTCGCAAAAAGCAGTTGCCTATAAAACAAGTCGCGGATGCACGTTTAATTGTGCTTTTTGTTATAATCGGGCTTTTAATCGCGGAAAATGGCGAACCTGGTCAGTTGATTCGGTTATTGAAGATATTGATTTTTTGAAAAAGAACCATGGCGTAGATGCGATTAAATTTTATGACGACAATTTTTTCATCGATAAGAATCGGGCATTAGAAATACTGGAAAAGACAGGTATTCCAGCGCATACAGAAATAAGAATTGATATGATAACTGATGATTTGGCAAAGAGATTAAAAGAATTGAAAGTCAGCGAATTTTTAATTGGTATAGAATCCGGCAGCGACAGAATGTTGAGGTTAATAGATAAGGGGTATACGGTTGATAAAATCAAAGAGGGAGTAAAAATCTTGGCGAAATATGATCTTTACACAACCTATTCAACAATAGTCGGCTTACCAACAGAAACAGAAGAAGAGTTTAATAAAACCTTAGAATTGATGTACTGGGTTCATAAAAATCATCAGCGAGCCGGTTTTACGATGGGCGCGTATTTGCCTTATCCCGGTTCGTCAATGTATGATTTCGCGATTGAACGAGGGTTTAAGCCACCAAGTAAAACAGAAGATTGGGGGAATATAGATAGATTTAGAAAAGATTTTACCTCTCCCTGGATAGACAATAAAAAGGTTTGGAGAATCAGGGAATATTTTAAGTTTTTTAGTTATAAGATAGGATTATTGAACAAATGGTTAGAGTTCAGAATAAGAAATAGATTTTTTGGCTTATCTTTTGATATCTATATTGTTGAGTATTTTGCGGGTCTTGCCATAGAAGAAAAGGGGATTATTGGTAAATTATTAAGGAAAATTCATTCATTAATTAAGAAATTCAAATGAACCCCGTTAGACATCGTGATAGTATTTCTAACGGGGCAAAAACAAAAATGTCTAACGGGGTGAAGCTTTTATTTGTATCAGGAGATACCGCCTTGGCACAAGGCAAGAAAGGTCCCTTCTATTATTTATTAGAAGAGTTTTCGAAATACTGGGAACGAATAGATATAATCTGTCCCAGAATCAAAAATCGGGAATCGGGAATTAAAAATATTTTCGGAAATGTTTTTATTCATTCTTCGCCCTGGTTAATAATTTTTCATCCCTGGTTCATTTTAAAGAAAGGAACAGAGATTTATAAAAAAGAGAGATTTGATATTTTCGGAGTTCACAGCTATCCGCCTTTTTATAATGATATCGGTGGTCGTTGGCTTTACAATAAAATAAAAACTCCTTATGTTTTGGAGATTATGCATATCGTGGGCTATCCCAAAGCAGCTAATTTAAAAGAACGGGTTTATAAAATTTTGAATAAATTATTTATAAGATACAGCGCCAACAAAGCTAAGGCAATCAGAATTATTAATCAAAAACAGGTTCCTGAATTTTTAAAAAATGCCGGCGTTGATAATGAAAAACTGAGATATACTCCTGCTTTTTATATTGATTTGGGAGTGTTTAAGCCGCAGAACTTAGAAAAAAAATATGACATCGTATTCTCGGGTCGGCTGGTTAAAAATAAAGGTATAATTTTACTGTTGGAGGCAGTAAAAAATTTAAAATTTAAAATTAAAGATTTAAAATTAATTATTGTCGGGGATGGGCCATTAAAACCGGAAATCGAAATTTATATCAAAAAAAATAAACTGGAGAATAATGTAGAATTTTCTGGATGGCTGCCGAGCACAGAAGATGTGGCTATAATTTATAATCAATCAAAAATAATGGTAATGCCTTCCTATAATGAGGGCGGTCCAAGAGTAACCTTAGAAGCAATGGCTTGTAAAACGCCCGTGCTTACCAGCAGGGTTGGAATCATGTTAGATATAATTGAAGACAGGGATAATGGTTTGTTTATCGATTGGAATTCAGACGATATTTCAAAAATAATTTTATTAATACTTAAAGACGGCAATTTATACCAAAAAATAGCCGAAAATGGCTATAATACCATTCAACAATTTGAGAGAGAAAAAACAATCAAAAATTATGCCGAAACATATCAAAATTTGTTACATTCTTCCCGAATATAACGAAAACACTGATAGTCATTTTTTTCACATTTACGAACTTTTAGAGGAGTTATCAAGCCCGTCTGCCGGCAAGGCAAGAAAGATAGATATATTTCTAATAGTTGAGAAAGCAAATACCAAAAATATAAAAATCAGTAAAAAAATCTATATTCAGAAATTTCGCTTTCTGCCTCTAAGATTTTTAGAAAGTTTTTTCGCAGCATTGAAGGCTCGGCTTTCGGGTTACAAAATTTTCTATACTCATTATTGTTATATTGGGGGAATCAATGCCGCTATAATTTCTCGCCTATCCGGCGGAAAATCTTATTACTGGAATTGCGCAATGAATTGGTTATTTAAACAGAAAAAACTCTCGGGTTTAGCTTTTCTTTTATGTTTGAGATTATCTCATTTTTTAGTGACCGGAGGAGAAATCATGAAACGTGGATATGTCGAGCACTATCGTTTAAAACCTGACCGAGTTAAGATAATGCCGAATTGGATAAACCTGGATAGATTTAAAAGTCAAAAGTCCCAGCCCAAGGCTGGTCCGCCTCGGGCGGAAAAACTCAAAACTCTGTTATTCGTTCACTGGCTATCAAAAAGAAAAGGCGCCGATATGATTGTTCCACTTGCCAATCAATTATCCAAAATACTAAATACTAAATACAAAATACTTGTTGTTGGTGACGGGCCATATAAGGAAAAATTATTGGAAGAAATTAACGAAAATAAGCTGGGAGAATTTGTTAAAGTTATAGGGTCCGTCCCAAATAAAAATCTTATTGATTATTATGCTCAAGCCGATGTATTTATAATGCCATCAATGGAAGAAGGATTTCCCAGGGTTTTATTAGAGGCAATGGCTTGCGGTATTCCGTATGTCGCCTCTGATGTCGGCGCAGTTCGAGAAATGTCTTCCGAAACCGCCCAAAGATTTTTAGTTAAATCCGGAGATGCAGAAATGTTCGCCCGCAAAATAGAATCCCTGTTATCGGACAAGAAACTGTATGATAGTTTTAAAAAAGAAGAATTAGAAAAAGCCAAAGAATATTCAATGGAAAACGTAATTAATAAATTCATCGGGCTATTTTCATGAAAATAATTTTAACAACTTCTCCGCGAGCCGAAGGAGACCTGGAAAGAAAAGGTTTACCATTTTTAGGCATTGGTTATATTGCGGCTTATATAGAAAAGTTTAGTAAACATCAAGTAGAAATTTTTGACACACATACCTACGGTTATAATCCGGGAGAGGCAGCGCAAAAAATTTTAGAAAAAACCCCTGACGTAGTCGGAATTCATGCCATTACCGATAATCGTTTTAAGGCGATAGCTCTTGCCAAAGAATTAAAGAAAAGAAACCCCAATATTATTGTTTTGGTCGGTGGCCCGCATTTTTCTATAACCGCTAAAAATGCCCTGGAGACCGCGCCAGACATTGATT
>Ga0315291_10006608_pt1 | contig 14396 bp, 6 predicted proteins | sample YL17G12_20_MG_FD_203070 | JGI IMG/M metagenome (GOLD analysis project Ga0315291, IMG submission 203070) | Sediment microbial communities from Yellowstone Lake, YNP, Wyoming, USA - YL17G12_20 | ecosystem: Environmental > Aquatic > Freshwater > Lake > Sediment | place: USA: Wyoming | collected...
GGCGCCGTGTTCTATTCGAGCGGCAAAGCCTTCGCCGCCGAGCTGCCGGATTACACCGAGCAATTCCAGTCCCTGATCAAGCAGCTCGAAGCTTCTCACTTTCTCGGCGCCAAGTGGAATGTCGCGACCCTCCTCGGCAACATCAATATCGGGAAGATCGCCTCCATTACCATGTCGGCCCTCGGCCCGTTCTTTGGCTTCCTGTCCAATCTCATTCTCGTCCTCATCTTCCTCGTCTTCATCCTGTCCGGGCGGGGAAGGCTCCGGGGGAAGGTCGAGCGGTCGTTCACCCCCCATCAGGCCGGGAAGATCAATGAGGTCGTGGAGAAGATCGACCGGCAGATCCAGAAGTACCTGGCCATAAAAACCGTTTTCTGCGTCATTAACGGCCTCATCGTAGGGATCGTCCTGGCGCTCTTCGGCGTCGATTTCGCCATCGTCTTCGGGTTTTTGGCCTTCCTGCTGAACTACATCCCCAACGTCGGTTCGACGATCGCCACGGCCGTCCCCATCGTGATCGCCTTCATCCAGTATGGAAGCGTCTGGAGGTGCCTCTGGATCCTGGCTATCGTCGTCGTCCTCGACAACGTCGTCGGCAACGTCCTCGAACCGCGGTTCATGGGGAAGGGGCTCGGGCTGAGCCCGCTCGTCGTCATCTTTTCCCTCATCGCCTGGGGCTGGCTGTGGGGCATTCCCGGCATGGTGTTGGCCGTCCCCATCTCGGCCGTCATCAAGATTATCTGCGCCAACGTCCCCTCGCTCCGCTTCATCGAAGTCCTGATGAGCAAATAGTCCTCAAAGAGGCGATTCTGTCCCTTTCATCAGGCCGTAAACCGGATTATCGCCCATCTCAGGCTGATTTTTTGAGCCGCGAAGCCTCCGCCTTCCTATGTCATCGAGCAGGTCGCGCTCATGGCGGCTCGCCTTTCGCGGTTGTTGACGTCGCCGCTCGGCCTCCGATATAATTCCGGCATAGTCAGGAGGGGAATCCATCGACAAGAGCGAATTTATTGCTTCGCTCGCCTATAAAGGAAATTCAATCTAAGTTTCCGACCTGAACAAAGCACGCTCTTGGGTGGAAGACCACCCTTGGCATAAACTGGAGCCGTACACCGGCAATCAATGAACGAGGTTCATTCGCCGCTTGTAATTTTAAACGGAAAGGAGAATACAAGAGGCGGCCTTCGCAGAGTTTGCCGAAAATGAAAAAGGCACAATTGCCAAAGGCAAGCTGGCCGATTTAGTCGTGCTTTCACAAGACATTTTCGCTGTGCCTGTGGCTGAATTGCCGAAAACGAACAGCGTTTTAACCATCGTCGGCGGCAAGATTGTTTATGATGCAAAAGTTTTCAAATAGCCCAATGCAGATATGGCCCTGGTGAGGAACCTCGTATGAATACATGCATGGACTCAAGAAAGATTCAAAGGCTTCTGTGGGCCGACGGCTTGCCCGCGAGCTGTTTCTTCAGTTCCTCGATCATCTTTTTGATGGATTCCGCTTCGGGAGCGGAGGGTTCGAGGGACAGGAATTTTTCAAATGCTTCTATCGCCTTTGCGAAATCACCTTTCTTGATGAGGGTAAGTCCGAGCTGATAATACGTGGACGTGAACTTCGGATTTAGCTCCTTTGCTTTCTCGAAAGAGAGGACGGCTTCGTCCGTTTTGTTGTTGTTGTAATAGATGATGCCCAAGTTGTAATAGACTTGGGCGTTGTCGGGCTGGATCTCGAGGGCCCGGGAGAACGCATCCAGGGCGTTCTGCGTCTCGCCCTTGGCGAAGTGGCATTCCCCCAGGGCGAAATACGCTTCGATGAGGTTCGGATTGAGCGCCAGGGCCTTCCGGAGCCGGGCCATGGCATCATCCGCGCGTCCCGACCTCAGGTAGCTGACGCCCAGGTCATAGTTGACCTCGACGCTTTCGGGGAACTTGGCGGACCCCTTCTCGAAGAACTCGATGGCCTTGGTGAAGTCTCCGGCCTGAAAATACTTCAAGCCTTCCGCCAGGTCCGGATCTTCCGAGATCTTGGGCGGAACCTTTTCCAGAGTGAATTTCTGTTCCTCGCCCTTACCGAAATCGACACGGATCGCCGTTTCGAGGGGAATATAGCTTTCGAGTTCGAACGTAGCTTTGTAAGTGCCGGTCGGAATGCCGAGCTTGAGGAAGCCCCCGTCCTTTTTCGTCTTCAAGCTGAATTTAACGCCGGTCGCGGGATCCAGGAGCGTGATCCTGACGTTCGGCAGGGGTGCTCCGCCGGGATCGACGACTTTCCCCTTGACGACGACTTCCTGAGCCCGGACGAAGGGGACGCCTCCGGCCAGTAAAGATGCGAATATCAGGAAGAACAGGGCTCTCTCCGTCCATTCCCCGAGTCTCATGATGTACCTCCTTGATCGAGCTTTTCGTGAAGTCCGCCGGACGGCCGATCGTTCGAAACGCGTCATTCCGCGATCTTGAATCCGACCTCTCCGCCGGCCGATTTAGCGGCGTTTGCGTCGGTTACGTTGATCTTCAAAACATAAGGTCCCGGCTGGAAGTTCTTCAGCCTCACGGACATCTGAACGCGGCTGTCCTTTTGGGCGGAGGGTTCGGCAGGAGGCGATGGGATCCGAACGACCGTCCGCCCGTCCTGGAGGATCGACAGTTCCGCGGTCATCCGGTTTAAGCCGCTCTCCGGATCCGTCGAAAGGTTGTAGACTTCGAAATAGATATTCATTTCCTCCCCGGCCCGGAACGTTCGGTCCGCCTGTATGGGAGAATTCCCGGAGCGGAGGAGCGGTGCGCCGGCGCCCGCCGTTTCGTCGGCCGGGCCGCCTTCCCGGGAAAGGAAAATGTCGCTGATCACGGGTTCGCCGCCCGCGAAATTCCGGACGATGAAATCGTCATGGGCCGCGCCCACCTTCCCCGTATTGTTGTCGAGGACGAGGACGTGAATCCTGTAATTGCCGGGCGGCCAAGATACCGCCGTCTGGATCCGGCAGGGCAGGCCCTCCAGCAGGCGCGCTTCCTGCTCAGAGTATTCCAGCCGGACCTCCTTACTTTTCTGAAAGAGGCTCTGGCCCATCGGGTTGCTGAGGCTGATCATCAGAGTCAATGAATACAGGAACTTGCCTTCGGTTCGTTTCCCGGCGAGCTTCGAGTAAAGGATTTCTAGGAACAAAGGGACAAGGGTGGATCGCTCCGTTCCCTTGAAATTGAGGGCTTCATAGCGGAACGGGATGTGGTCGTAGGCGACCTGAGTCGTGATCAGCCCCCGGAGCTTTTCCTCTCCCTCGAACGGATTCTTCATGGCTTCGGCCAGGATCTCCATCCGGTCGAAGTGATAGGTTAGACTGGCGGTATCGAAGGGGATATTGCCCCCGGCCCTGGGAATCAGGCTCGATTCCATGACGTAATTCCCCGTGCCGTACTTGTCAAGGAAGGAGAATTCGATGTTGTAGGGGAGCCGGGGATTGCCCAGGTTCCAGTAATTCCAGGTTTCCCGGGCAGCGTTCATCATCAGCGCGTCCGTCGAGTCCGGGTGGAAGTCCCTCTGGATCTCCTGGGGAGGCCCCAGCAGGATGCAGATTTTCCCTCGGTCCGTTCTCCAGCCCGCGATCCCGGACGTTCCGTATTTTTTATTGGCGATGGCGATCCTTTGAAAGTAAACCGTCTTGAATTCGTTCTCCGGGGTCGCCGGGTCGGGGTCCCTCTTATCCCAGAAACGGGCGATGAAACGGCCGCGCTCCTCCTCATTGGGAAGGTTTTCAAAAACCTTTTTTTCAACGTCCGTGATGATATAAGGGACGACCTCCTCAAGCCACTGCCTGGACGACGCACTTATGGGCTCCTTCTTCGCGGACACGGCCTGGGGCTCTCCCGCCCAGCCGCTGAGGGCCAGGCCCAGGACGATAACAAGCGCTGCGAAGGATCGCCGGAGAGGGCTTTTTTTAGCTTCTTCTCCGAATTTCGGGGATTGCCGGCGGTGATGAAGGCCGTCCTGAAGCCCCCCGTAGCGGAGGGGGGACCCGCCGTTCACGGCGGGGGGAACCGCCGGGACGGGTTGCCCGGGGTCGGGGGGAGAAGGACGGCCTTCATTGCCGCGACCCCACAACGAGCCCCGAAATCGGGAGAAGAATCTTTTCTTTACAGCCATGAGATCATTCTAATTGCTCGGCGAAGATCAAGTCAAACGAACCCGAGGCCGGTTTTCACCCTTTTGGGCACCCCAGGCCTTCGGCGCTCGAGTCGGCTTCCCGGGAGCGCTAAAAAAATGGGTGGGGGGGCTCATCGCCCCCCCTGATGCAGCACAGGCTCGATGCTTTTTCTTGAAATCAGAAATTGAATCTCATTCCGAACTGAATAAGCCTTGGATCCATGGCGCTCGAGTACTTTCCGAAATTCGAACTCCCCATGTCCCCGTCCGGATTGTAGTAATTGACCCGGTTCGTCAGATTGAACATCTCGGCGAAGATCTGAACGCTGAAGCGACCGCTCAGGTTGACGAACTTGGAAACGCGCGCGTCGAGGGAATAGTAATCCGGTCCTCGGCCCGAGTTGCGGTGGGCGTCTCCCGGGTAATCCGACCAGATTCCGTCCCCGTTGACGTCGTCTCCGAGGGTGATGCTGTAGGGGAGCGCCGAACGGTAGTAGAAGATCGTGCTCAGTTGGAAGCCCAGGGGCAGATCGACGACTCCCGTCAGGCTCAGCCGGTGGCGAGCGTCATCGTTGGTCGGGCCGTAATCCAGGCTCCGGTCATAGTCGTTGGAAGCCGTATTCCAATCGCCGCTTTCGACGTCGGCCTTGGATTTGGAGAGCGTATAGGAAATCTCCAATCCGTAGCCGTGGGAATACCTTTTCTTGAGGACGAGATACAACGCCGAGTAGTTGGAATGGCCGCCGGCTTCCATGTTGTACCAGTTGCCCATCGTGGGATCAAGGCGGATGCTTCCCGTGCCCAGGATGATCGGGTTCTTGTTTACGAACCAGTACAAAGACTTTCCCTTCGAGATGACGAAATCGCCGCTGAGCGAAATGTCCTTCATGAGCTCCCGTTCGATGCCGAGCGTATACTGCATGGACATGGGACAGGGCATGTTCTTAGTGAATGTATATTCCTCTTTCGGAGTGTCGTCCGCGCTGCTCGGGTGGAACGGGTTCGGGACTAAGGGATCCGGATATCCCGGGAAATAGAGAATTCGTTCATCGTATTCCACCCGGCTCATGACCGAAGCGTAGACCACGTTGCCCATGGGGCTGTTGGTATATTTGCCTACGCCGCCGCGGACGGCGGTCTTGCCGTCACCGATAGGGTCCCAACTGAAGCCGATGCGCGGATCCCAGTTATTCTTGTTGGAGACCTCGAACCGCTCCTGGTTTGGATTCTTCTCGAACTTGTAGATGCTGTATCTCAGGCCCAGGTTCAAGGTCAGCCTCGGGAGGACTCTCCAGCTGTCCTGAAAGAAAAACCCGAAGCTCGTCATGTGGCTGTGTTCATGGCTCGGGGCCGCGGCGTTCCATCGGAACCTAGTGGGATACGTGTACTCGAGGGCGGGATTGAAAGGATCATCGGTACTGAAATAATACATTCCCGGAGATCCCCACATGTTCGTGACGGAGCTGTCGACGTCGTTGATGTCGAATCCCATCTTCAGGCTGTGCTTGTCGAGGAAGATGTTGAAGTTGTCGTTGACCTGGAACCGCTTTTCCGGCCAGGTCATGGGGTTGCCCCAGTATTTGCCGAAGCGCCCGGACGGCCTGTAGATCTGGTAGTTGTCGGGGCTGCCGGACATCTCGTTGCCCTTGGTTTCCATCCACCGGTAGGAATATTGGGCCCTCAGCTCGTTCATGGTGTTATCGGTGGGATAGAAAGTCCAATTCCCCTGGAACACGTTGTCGTATTGGATGCTGTCGTAGGAGAGGTCCCTGGTGTTGTATCCGCCGACTCCCTGATTGATGCCCCGCGGGTAATCCCGGGTGTAGCGGAAGGACAGCATGTTCTTCTCGTTGAGCTGATAGTTCAGCTTGAAGAGCCCTTGGTCGTTGACGTTCTTGACCGAAATCGTTTCCCGGGTTACGAGAGGGGAGGTGATGACGCTGTAGGTCTTGTTCCGGCCCCCTTCGTAGGACGCGAAGAAATGGAGTTTGTCCTTGATGATGGGGCCGCCGAGGAAGCCGCCGAAGCGATACTGGCTGAACGCCTCCTTCGCGTCGGCGAAATAGTTCTTGGAGTCGAAAGCTTCGTCTCGGTAGAACCCGTATGCCCGGCCCTGGAACAGGTTCGTTCCGGAACGGGTGATGGCGTGCAGAACGACGGCCGTGGCGTTCCCGTATTCGGCGCCGAACTGGTTGACGAGCACCCGGAACTCCTGGATCGCGTCGGCCGGAATTTCCGATCGCATCGTGTTGTAATAGTGGAACTCATTGGAAACGCCGTCCACCAGGACTTCGGAGCTTCCCGCGGGCTGGCCGCCGCTCCGGATGTCCGAACCTGAGCCTGCGGTCCCCGCCTTCAGGATGGCCAGCTGGGCGAAACTGCGGGAGACGACCGGCAGGTCATCGATCTCCTTGCGGCCGACGACGGAGCTGATCTCCGATTTGGTGACTTCGACCAGGGGAGCGTCCGCGACGACCGTGACCTCCTGTTCGACCGTAGCCAGGGTTAATTTTATGCTCAAAGAAACCCGGGCCCCGACGTTGAGCGTCACGCCTTTCCGGACGTGGCTATTGAATCCGGCCAGCTTGACGGTGAGTTCATACTGGCCGGGTTCGATCCCCGAGAAGCGGAACTGCCCGTCCGGCCGGGTAACGGCGGCGTAGAAATAGCCGGTCTCCGTGTTTTTCAGCGCAACCTCCGCCCCGGGAAGGCCGGCATCCTCGGGGTCGGTGACGATACCTTCGAACGTCGCCAGCTTTTCCTGGGCGAAAGCGGCGGTCTGCATCCCGAAGAAGCAGATCGCGATCAAGAAACCAACAAGAACGGAAAAGTGCGTTTTTTTCAAATGCTTCATTTATTGCCTCCTTTCTTCCGATTTTGAAATGGATGAATGAAATGGTGAGAAAGCAACGAATTCGTCTGCTCCGACATCACCTCCTCTACGAACGGAAACACAGGCCCTCTGGTCGCGGAGCAATGCTCAACGCGATTCTCTGGCCTTGGAACTTAATGACGGCCGACCTATAACCGGTGATCCTGATCATAAAGAACTTTTCTCCATTGCATTGACACAACATCATGATCTGTGTAACATATTTTGTGTAACATATCAGATATTACTTTGTCAAGATAAATATTCCGCTATGAACAATCTTAAGGAGGCCAATTTGATGATTCGCAAACGGATTCCTTTTCTTGTCTGTCTTCTCCTCGTCCTGGGGCAAAGCTTGGCCGGGGCGCTCCTGTTTGAGAAGTCCGAATACGCGGCGCGCCGGACAAAACTCATGGACCGGATTCCCGACGGGATCACCATTATCCTCGGGGCCCAGCCCGTCACCGGCTACAATCCCTACGTCCAAAACAACGATTTCATGTATTTCTGCGGCGTGGAGATCCCGGACGCGATCCTGGTCGTCGACGGTGTAAACCGGGAGAGTGTCCTTTTTTTCACCATTGCGGAACGGACGGCGAAGGGCGAGGGCATCAGCCTGGACCTTGTCCGGAATCCGAAGGAAGTCACAGGGATCGAAAGGGTTTTTCCTTTGGAACATTTTCCTTCGTACCTGTCCCGGACGGCGTCGCGGGCTAAATCCCTCTACACCTCCTTCAAACCCGAGGAACTCCTGAGGGAGGCTTCCCAAGAAAAATCGGAGACCCTGCTCGCGAATATGACCTTGAATCCCTGGGACGGCCGGCTGACGAGGGAATTGCAGTTCGTCAAGGTCCTCAAGGATCGATTCCCGCAGAATGAAATCAAGGACTGTTCCCCGTTCATTTGGGACCTGCGCGCCATTAAGTCTCCGGCCGAAATCGCGGTCCTGCGCCGGGCGGGCCGCCTCGGAGTCAAGGCCGCCGTCGAAACGATGAAAGCCTCGCGGGCCGGATTGTTCGAATACGAGCTTTCGGCGGTCTTCGAGTATTTCTGCAGGAAGGCGGGGGCGGATATCGCCTACAACGTCATCATCAGCTCCGACGAAAACCATCCGTATCTCCACTATTACAAACACGACCGGAAGCTTGCCGACGGGGATTTCCTCGTCGTCGACGCGGGGCCCGATGTCGACGACTACGATGTCGACATTTCGTTTTCCTTTCCGGCGAACGGGAAATTCACTTCCCGTCAGCGGGAGATCTATGAAGCCTGCCTCGCTGTCCAGAAAGTCAACCTGGAACGGTACAGACCGGGCGTGACCTGCGACCAGATCCGCGAAGAGGTCAACGAAGTCCTGACGAAACGAGGGTTCGACCTCTCCAAAGAGATCTTCAAGATCCGGAGTATGGAGGCCGGATGCAGCCATGATGTCGGCATGGCCGTTCACGACGTGGGGGGAGGTCCGCGGGGCCCGCTTCAGCCGGGTATGGTTTTCTCCTGTGATATTTTCGCTGTCTTCCCGAATGAAAACCTGGGCGTGCGGATCGAGGATACGGTCGTTATCACCGAAAACGGCTGCGAAAACCTGACTGCGGGCATTCCCCGGGAAATCGGCGAGATCGAAGAGCTGATGCGGAAGAAAGGGACCGTCCAGCTTCTCAAGGACGGCGGCATCTACTGAGGCGCCGAGCCGCCCGTTGTGTCCGGGACCCGGGCCGTTTCAGCGGGTCTCGATGGGTAAGTTCTCCTTCAAGTAGCGGAGCATCAGCTCGTATTTGTGGCGGACCGTGTTGACCCCCTCGCTGATCCCGTGCCTCCGGTTGGGGTAGGCCATCATCGTGAACGGTTTGTTGAACTTGATGAGCTCGTTAATCAGCGCCTCGGTGTTCTGGTAGTGCACGTTGTCGTCGCCGGTGCCGTGAACGATGAGCAGGTTTCCTTTGAGCCGGCTCGCGTGGCGGATCGGGGATCCGTTTTCGTATCCCTGGGGATTGTCCTTCGGCAATCCCATGAACCTCTCCTGGTAGGCGGAGTTGTAATAGCGCTGATCCGCCGGAGAAGAGAAGGCCATTCCCGTTCGATAGACTTCGGGATAGCGGAACATCGCGTTGAGGGTCATGGCTCCGCCTCCGCTCGATCCGTAGATACCGATCCTCGCGGCGTCGATCGAGGGATCCCGCTCAAGGACGGCTTTCACCGCCGCGGCCTGATCCGCCGACGCCAGGATACCGACCTGGCCGTAGATGCATTTTCTCCAGGCGCGGCCCCGGGGAACCCGCGTTCCCCGGTTGTCCACGCTCATGACGATATAGCCTTTCTGCGTCAGCAAGAGATGCCAGAGGTATCGCGTCCCGCCCCAGCTGTCCGTCACGGTTGAACCCCAGGGCTCCCCGTAAACGTAGAAAAGCAGGGGGTATTTCTTCTGACGGTCGAAATCCGGAGGCCGCATGATCCAGGCGTCCAACACGGCGCCGGCGCCGATATCGATCTTCAGGAACTCGGCCGCTCCGCGTTTCAAACTCTGGAGATTCTTCAGGGCTTTCGAGTTGTCCGCGATCGTGCGGACTTCCTTGTGGCCCGCCAGCCGGATGAGTTTCGTGACCGGAGGGGCGGCGAAGGTCGAATACGTATGAAAAGCCCAGGACGCGTCCGGGGAAATGTCGTAGTCGTGTGTTCCCGGCCGGTCGGCGGGGCTCAGCCTCCGGGGAGCGCCTTTTCCGTTCAGCCGGAAACGGTAGAGGTAGCGCTGGGTGGCGATGTCGGGCGAGGCGATGCCGTAGAGCCAGCCGCCTTTTGCGTCAACGCCCGCGACCTCCCAGACGTCGAATTCGCCGGGAGTGACGAGCCGGATCTCTCCGCTCGCGCGGGACACGGCATAGATGTGCCGCCAGCCGTCCTTCTCGCTGACCCAAAGGAATTCCTTGCCTCCATCGAGCCATTGGAAGTCCCGGACCACGTCCAACCAGGCCGGGTCACTGTCCGTATAAATCGTCTTCGTCCCGCCCGTCCGGGCGTCGCCCAGCATGACATCGTTCCGGTTCTGGTTCCGGTTCAAGTGCTGGAAAACGACCTCGTTCGAGTTCGCGGCCCACTCGAGCTGCTGGATGTAATTCTCGGCGGGATCCCCCGGAACCTCGAACCAGGTCGTCTCTCCTCCCATGCTGCCGACGACACCGATCCGGCCGGCCGCGATGGGCTGGCCCGGCCTCGAGAACTTGAAAGCGACGATTTCCGGATACAGGGCATCGGTATTGTTGATCATCGAGAAGACCGGCACTTTGGTTTGGTCCATCTGCCAGTAGGCGATGGACTTTCCGTCCGGACTCCATCGGAATCCGTGGGTCGTGAAGAATTCCTCTTCCGTGACGTAGTCGAACGTCCCGTTGAGGATGTCCTCCGAGCCGTCTTTCGTCAGCTGGACGATGTCCCGGCCCGCGGCGTCCTCGACGTAAATGTTGTTCTCCCGGATGTAAGCGACGCGCGTCCCGTCGGGAGAAAACGTGGGGTTCAGCAGGGACGACGGGGCGAAATTCCCGCCGATCTTCCTCAGCCCTCCGTCCTTCAGGCCAAGGATCCAGTAGTCGGCGAACGTCTTGTGATAGACCCTCTTCGGATTCGTCTGGATGAGAAGCCGCTGCCCGTCCGAAGACCAGTCGTAGCCCGCGATCCTCAGGGGCGCGGTCGCCCCCGGAGGGACCAGACGGCCCGCCGGGACGAGAATATCGACGCGGCCGCTCGCCGCGTCGCAGCGGACGATATCCTGTCCATCCGCGACGTCCTTCGACGGCCGGAGCATCATGTATCCCGAAGAGTCCGCAAGCCACCGCCCGCGGCCGGAATCCTCCGGCGCGAATTCCCCGGGACTCAGGACTCGGTCGAGATTCAACATGGACGGATCCGCCGGATCCTGGCCGAAGGACGGGACTCCCGCCGTCAACGCCCAGACAATCAGCGCCGGAATTCCGATCCTTGGAAATCGCTTCGAAAATACGCGGAATATCATCGGGCACCTCCTCAGTGGATGGATTCCAATCGAAAGATTCGCAAGCGCGACGGCTTGCGGACGTTCGTTGATTACCTCCATCATTGACATTTTCAATTTACTAATGTGTAATATTTCATATATTATGGATTAATTCGAGGAGAAAATCCATGAAAACGAGCTCATATTTCCGAGGATAGAGGTGAAACCATGATTAGCCGGATGAAGGCTTGGATCCTTCGGGCCATTATGAAGAGGGGGGGCAATGTTTGCAGAATCGTCTGCATCCTGATGCTCGCAGCTGGGTTAGGCGCTGTTGCCGCCAGTCCGGCTTTAGCCCAGGCCCGCGCGCCGATGACCGACAGCGAAAAGGCGAATCGCTGGGCGGTCGAAAACGAGCTCGCGTCGCTCGCCACGATCGAGCGCAAGCTGATGATCCCGATGCGCGATGGCGTGCGGATCGCGACCGACGTCTACCACCCGAAGGACGCCTCCAAGACGTATCCGGCGATTTGGGTTCGCACGCCGTACAACTTCAACTACTGGGACGTTGCGAACGGCGTGCCGCGGGACATGACCATGGCCCTCACGGCGATCAAGCGCGGGTACGCCTTTGTTGAAATGCAGGAGCGCGGCCAGTTCTTCTCCGAAGGCGAGTGGGACGTCCTCGGCCCGCCGCTCACGGACGGTGAGGACGAAGTCGCGTGGATGATTCGTCAGCCGTGGTCCAACGGCAAGGTCGGCACGACAGGCTGCTCTTCGACGGCCGAGTGGCAGGTGGGCGTGGTGGCGCGCGACATTCCGGGGTTCGCGGCCTTCAACGTCCAAGGGTTCGGCTGCGGCGTGGGACGTATAGGCCTGTATTATGAACAAGGAAACTGGTATCGCGGCGGCGCCCTCATGATGTACAACATCAACTGGTTCTGGGACAACGAGAAGCCGCAGCGGCCGATGTTCCCCGCGAACACGTCGCAGGAGGACCTCGTCCGGCTCTCAAAGTCGTGGGACCTGGCCGCGAAATATCCGCCCGTGGACTGGGACAAGGCGTTCCGGATTCTCCCTGTCCAGGACATCCTCAATGCGGTGGGCGCACCGAAGAAGGTCTTCGACGCCATGATCAGGCGCACCCCGAACGATCCGGCGTGGTACCAGGGCGCGCTCTTCCACGACAACATGCGCATCAACGTGCCGGGCCTGTGGTACATGTCTTATTACGACATTGCCATTGCGGCAAATCTCGAGCTGTACAATTTCGTTCGAAAGACCGCGAAGGGGGAGGCCGCCAACCAGCAGTGGGCGATCATCGCCCCGGTCGGGCACTGCCAGTTCACCCGGGCGACGGAGAAGACGATCGTCGGCGAGCGGGACATGGGCGATGCGCGGCTCAACTACCAGGAGATCATGTACGGCTTCCTCGACCGCTTCCTCAAAGGCGAGAAGAGCGCCGTGCTCGACGCTCTGCCCAAGGTCACCTACTACACCATGGGGATGAACAAGTGGCAGGGGTCGGATTCGTGGCCACCCGAGGGTGCGAAACCGATGACGTTCTTCCTATCGAGCGGCGGCAAGGCCAACACGCTGAACGGCGACGGCGCGCTCACCCTCAAGGCTCCGTCGGTCGACAGGCCGGACCGCTTTTCGTACGACCCGATGAACCCGGTTCCTACGCACGGCGGCTACCGCGTGACGAACAACGTTGGGGGGGTGGACGGCTCGTACGACCAGCGCATAGTAGAGGAGCGGCCCGACGTCCTCGTGTACACCACGGCGCCGTTCAAAGAGGGACTGGAGGTCACCGGGACGATGACGCCGACGCTCTACGTGTCGTCGGACGTCAAGGACACCGACTTCACGGTGAAGGTGATCGACGTGTATCCGGACGGCCGTGCCTTCACTCTGGACGAGTCCATCCAGCGCATGCGCTATCGGGATGGATACGACAAGCCGCTGGTGTGGATGGAGTCGGGGAAGGTGTACAAGGTGACGCTGCTGCCGCTGACGACGAGCAACTTCTTTGACGTCGGGCACCGGCTCCGCGTCGAAGTGAGCAGCAGCAGCTTTCCCGAGTACGACCGCAATCTCAACACCGGTGGACGCAACTACGACGAGGTGACAGGCGTGGTGGCGCACAATGCGGTGCACCACTCGGCACGGTATCCCTCGTCGCTCACGGTCACCGTGATGAAGCGCCCGAAGTCTTAATCGCCGAGGCCATAAAGCTCCGGCCGGGCCAAAAGATTATAATGAACCAGGCCGTAGGCTACCCGAAGAAATAGGACACGCCGATTTGTCAAATTCCAAATAGGGGGGTACCGCCGAATCCGGCCTCTCCCTATCTGATTCTCTGCGCACACTTGCGGGCGGCGCCGATGGCACTCGGCACGCCGCCGATCTGGCAGGACCAGCAGGAGCCGATGAGGAGATTCCGGACCGGCGTATCGACGCGGATGCTCATGATGTTCTTATAGAACTTATTCTTCGGGTTCCAGCTCCAGGCGGAGGTGGCGCCGTCGGTATTCCCGGTGTAGCGTTCGTAGGTGCGGGGTGTGGCCAGGTCGGAAAATTCGATGTGGCCGCCCAAGTCAGGAATCACGGTCGAGGCCCTAGCGATCAGCGCCTCCTTGACCTTTTCCTTGAGTTCCCGGTATCTCAGCCTGTCCGCGCCGCCCCAATTGTCCATCCAGCGGCAGGGTGAGATGGCCTGGATCATAAGCCCCGATTTGCCATCCGGCGCGAGGTTCGCATCGTGAAGCGCGGGTGCATAGAGGCCGATCGAGACCTTCCGGAAGAACTCCGGATCGTTCCCCGCCAGGCGGACGTCGGCGTCGGCCAGGTTGTCATGGAAGCTTACGTGGGGCATCTTGAGCCATTTCCCCAGCTCGGCCGGCGGGATGTTGAGGCCGAGATAGAGCGTCGCGATCCCTTCCGAGACCGCGGCCTTGGCGATCTTCTCCCGGAACGCATCCGGCAGTAGGGACGGGTTATCGAGCAACTCCAGGAACGTCTTCTTGTAGTCGGCGGCGGAGATGACCCAGTCGGCCGAATGAAATGCGCCGCCGGACTCGACGCCCACGCAGGCGCCTTCTTTGGTGACGATTCTGTCCACCCGCGAGCTGAGCTTCAACTCCCCACCCAGGCTGCGGAAGTTATCAGCCAGCGCGTCCGCCCAACTCTGCATGCCGCCCCGGACCGTCCAGTAATCATCGAAGAAGGACGCGAACGCGGGGCCGATGAGGGCGGCCGACATATCGGGGTAGCCGAGATCCTTGAAGAACCGATAGAGAGTGGAATCCCGGCCGAAGCAGCGGGCCGCGAAATCCGTCGTCGTCACCCGGGCGTATTTCATATAAAGGGCGATGAACCGCGCCAGATGGTATGGATAGGCGAGGTAGGCGCCTGGCCCCCTGGGG
>Ga0315291_10006610_pt1 | contig 14392 bp, 9 predicted proteins | sample YL17G12_20_MG_FD_203070 | JGI IMG/M metagenome (GOLD analysis project Ga0315291, IMG submission 203070) | Sediment microbial communities from Yellowstone Lake, YNP, Wyoming, USA - YL17G12_20 | ecosystem: Environmental > Aquatic > Freshwater > Lake > Sediment | place: USA: Wyoming | collected...
CATTTTGTCGCATTTTTCGCATTTTTGTTTCATCCTTTGCCGGCCATTACCGCATATATCACATGCCCTTACGCGCGTTTTCCCGTGAACCGACTGTCGCATTTTTCGCATTTTCCCGCAGAACTTGTCCCGCCTTCCGCAGGACTTGTCCCGCCTTCCGCGGGATGCCCGCCGCCGCGCGAAAAAAACGAAAAGCGAAAAACGAAAAATGAAAATCCCCCTGTTTGGGGTTTTTCATTCGCCTGCACACCGCACCATGTGCCTTAGTACACATGCTATTGTGTGCACACCACGAAGCATATCCCGTCAACTTGCGAGCGTCAAGGACTTTTTGAAAAATTTGTAAAAAATCCACAGATTTCACACCCCGATGAAACATCGGGGCTTCAAGGTCGGATTTCACAGATTTTGGGGGGAACCGCAAAGGCCTGCCCCGATCCCATCGGGGACGCAAAGGACGCAGAGAATCAGGGTGAACCACCAAGAACACCACAAATGAACCGCCAAGCGACCGAAGGAAGCCCCGATCTTATCGGGGAACGCCAAGATCGCCAAGTGAACTACGAAAAAGAACCCATAGACCTGTGCGCCCGCCATAGGCGGGTAAACCGCTGGCGCATTTCACAGATTTTGGGGGGGGAACCGCAGAGGCCTGCCCCGATCTATCGGGGACGCAAAGGACGCAAAGATTATTTTGCCGCTGATGAACACGGATTTTCACTCGCCACTCATCCCCAATCCCTCATCCCTATTCCCTATTCCGTGATTTCGATTTCGACGAGGAAGATCTCGCTGTCGCGCAGCATCAATGTGTGTAGTTTGCTTGGCGAATCGAATACGAGGCGGCTTCCTTCGACGAATCCGTCATATTCCGTGCTCTCGACGCCGTCAACGACCAAGAATTGTTTATCTCCGCGCCATGCCTCATAAGCGAGGCGCTTCGAGTCGGGACTGAACGTAGGCCCAGTGAAGATGCCGCCGTATTCCTTTCCCTCGACGCCGTCAACGACGACGAGCCATTTCTCACCCTGCTTCGCGGCATAAGCGACGCGCTTGGAGTGGGAACTGAAGGCAAGTCCTTTAGCCCCGTCGTATTCCTTGCTCTCGACGCCGTCAACGACCACGAACGGTTTCTCTCCGCGCCACGCGATATAAGCGACGCGCTTCGAGTCGGGACTGAAGAAAGACGCGCTCACCCTGAGGTAAAGAAGGACACCGTTCAAGTCGAAACTGCCGCCAAATGTGCTCGGTCCGATGTCGTCGTATTCCCTGCCTTTGACCCCGTCAACGACCACGAGCCATTTCTCGCCCTGCTTCGCGCCATAAGCGACGCGCTTGGAATCGGGACTGAACGTAGGCATAGTGCAGAGGCCGTCGTATTCCCTGCCCTCGACGCCATCAACGATGACCAGCCATTTCTCGTCGCGTGTCGCGCTATAAGCGACGCGCGTCGAGTCGGGACTGAACGTAGGTGCAGAGCAGAAGAAGCATTCCTTGCCCTCAATCCAGTCAACGACGATGAGCCATTTGTCTCCACGCCTGGCGGCGTACGCGATGCGCTTCGAGTCGGGACCGAAGACAAGCGTGCCGCCGCCGATGCCGTCGTATCCCTTGCCCTCGACTCCGTCAACGACCACGAGTTCTTTTCCCCAACGCAGTGCGACATAAGCGACGCGCTTGGAGTCGGGACTGAATGCAAGCCCGAAGGCCACGTCATATTCCTTGCCCTCGACACCGTCAACGACCACGAACCATTTCTCCCCGCGATGCGCAGCATAAGCGACGCGCTTCGAGTCGGAACTGAAGACAACGAATCCGGCCACGGCGTATTCCTTGCCCTCGACCCCGTCAACGACTACGAACGATTTATCTCCACGCCGTGCGATATAAGCGACGCGCTTCGAGTCCGGACTGAAGACAAGCGTGTCCCTCACGATACCGTCGTATTCTTTGCCCTCGACGCCGTCAACGACCACGAAACATTTCTCCCCGCGCCATGCGACAAAAGCGACTCGCTTCGAGTCGGGACTGACGGTCAGAGTTTTGGCAATACCCCCTTCGCCAAATTTGCCGAGGGATGTTTCGGTGATATTAAGTTTCACGGCGGGGGGATTTTGGTTGTCAGCCTGCTTCGGTTCATCAGCGAAAATTGCGGGGCAGGCGAGGGCGAAAAGGGCTACGAAGAGAATCACGAGCAGGGGTCTCCATGACTTGGACATTGCGTTTCCTCCAAGATTAGCCGATGGTGTGTGCGGTACAATCTTCTCTGATGAGGGGCTTTCAGTCAAGTAAATTTTACTCCGGGTCACGGCGCTATTCCAAGTGCGGGGGGATGGTTCTGGGCAACGCAAGCATTGCGGCTACAAAGAACAGGCAAGGCAAGCCTTGCCGCTACGTTATTTCATCCGTGGCAATCCGTGGTCATCCGTGGCGAAATGGTTTTCGGGGTGCGTGGGTCGGTAAATTTTGTTGAAATGGGCGGGCGGCTGTGTTAGCATTCGCCGTTTCTCACTATACTCCGAACGTCACTACCCGGAGGAGTCTTTATGGCGAAGTACCAGACTTCGGACATCAGAAACGTAGTGTTCCTGGGCCACGGCGGCAGCGGCAAGACGACGCTGGCCGAGGCTATCCTTTTCAAGAGCGGCACCATCAACAAGATGGGCACCATTGACGAGCGCAACACGGTGAGCGATTACTCCGCCGACGAGAAGGAGCGCAAAATTTCGATAGACGCCTCCGTTCTTCACTGCGACTGGAAGGGCAAGCGGATTAACCTTATCGACGCGCCGGGCTACCCGGACTTCACGGGCGCGGCTCTGCAGGGGATCGCGGCGGCGGAGACGGCGTTCATCGTCATCAACGCGAACGCCGGGCTTGAACTGAACGTGAGGAAGATGTGGGAGCAGGCGGGCAAGCGCGGCGTGGGACGGGCAATCATTATCAACCGCCTTGACGGCGACAACATCGATTTCGACACGCTTCTGAGCGAGATTAACGAGGCATTCGGCAAGTCCTGCATTCCGTTCAACCTGCCCACCGGCGTCGGCGCGAACTTCAAGGGCGTGGAGGGCGTGCTCACTCCCGCCGCAAGCCCGAAGCCGGTCGTCGGCATGAGCATCGAGGACGCGAACCAGGAATTGATTGAGACGATCGTCGAGGTTGACGAGAAGTTGATGGAGAAATATCTGGAGGCGGGGAAAGTGTCCGCCGCGGAGGTGGCCGGGGTTTTCGCGAAGGCCATCGCGCAGGGGCAGGTGGTGCCGATACTCTGCACGACGGCGGCGAACTGCGCTGGAGTCGAGGAACTCTTGAATTTCATCGTCCAGTTCTGTCCCTCGCCGATTGAGGGGCTGAAGCGCATGATGGTCGGTGCGGACGGAAAGGAAACGCCGATTGACCCGACTTCGCCGAGGTTCTGCGCGCAGGTGTTCAAGGTGAACATCGACCCGTTCGTCGGAAAATTGAGTTTCTTTCGCGTACTGGGCGGCTCGCTGAAGACGGACACGGTGGTGTTCAACCCGCGCGTCGGCAAGAACGAGCGCACGGGGCACCTGCTCAGCGCGCAGGGCAAGGACACGCAGAACACCGCGGAAATCATCAGCGGCGACATCGGCGCGATAGCGAAGGTGGACACCATCCAGATGAACGATGCGCTCTGCCAGGAGGACGCGCAGATTCAGGTGAAGCGGATAGATTTCCCGCGGCCGATGGTGGCGCTGGCGGTGGAGCCGAAGAGCCGCAAGGACGAGCAGAAGATAAGCGCGTCGCTGCAGAAACTGGCGGACGAAGACCCGACGTTCCAGGTTGAGCGCGACAGGCAGACGAAGGAGTTGGTCATCCGCGGGTTGAGCCAGTTCCATCTTGACATAATGATCGCGCGGCTCCAGCAGCGCTTTGAGGTAGAAGTTACCACCAAGCAGCCGAAGATCGCCTACCTTGAGACCATCACCGCGAAGGGCGAGGGCCACTACCGCCACAAGAAGCAGACCGGCGGACGCGGGCAGTACGGCGAGTGCTACGTCCGCGTCATGCCGCTGGAGCGCGGCACGGGGTTTGAGTTTGAGAACAAGGTGTTCGGCGGAGCGGTACCTTCGAACTACATGCCGGCGATCGAAAAGGGCGCGCGCGAGGAGTTGGAGCGCGGCATTCTCGCGAACAGCCCGGTGGTTGACGTGCGCGTGGAGGTCTATGACGGGTCGTATCACGCGGTGGATTCGGATGAGCAGTCGTTCAAGATCGCGGGCGCGAGGGCGTTCCGCGACGGCTTCATGAACGCCAAGCCCGTGCTGCTCGAACCGATTGTCAATATCGAAATTACCATCCCCAGCAAATTCATGGGTGACATCGCCGGCGACCTGAGCGGCCGCAGGGGGCGAATAGTCGGCATGGATTCCATCGGAAACCTTCAAGTTATCAAGGCCCAAGTGCCGATGAAGGAGATCGGGAAATACTCAACTGAACTGCGGAGCATGACCGGCGGTGAAGGCTCGTACACAATCGAGTTTTCACACTACGACATAGTGCCGAACAGGCTCGCCGAGGAAATCATCGCTCAGGCGAAAAAAACGAGCGAAGAAGAATAGCCCCGCAGCCGATAATCCTATCAATCGGCCATTTCAACGTCGTCTCTACCGGGGACGGTCAAATCGTGCCATCACTGCGCCCATTGCGCGCTGGGAAGCAATACGCGCTTTGATCCAATTCGCGTTATGCCGGAGACACAGTAATGCTTTCAATGGAAGAACTGCTGCAGATGCTGGTCGCGAAGAAGGGTTCCGACCTTCACATCACCGCCGGTTCCCCGCCAAAGGCGCGGATAAACGGCTCGCTCATCGACCTGACGGACGAGAAACTGGCTCCCAAGGACACGCAGCGCCTTTTATACAGCGTGCTCGACAGCGACCAGATAGCAAGTTTCGAGAAGAACCTTGAACTGGACCTCTCTTTCGGGATACAGGGGCTCGGGCGCTTCAGGACCAACGTCTTCAGACAGCGCGGCGCCGTCGGCGGGGTGCTCAGGATGATACCGTTCGAAGTCATTGGATTCGACGGGCTGGGCCTGCCGGGGCCGCTATGCCAGTGGCTGTGCCACCTGCCAAAGGGCCTTATCCTGGTAACCGGCGCGACCGGCAGCGGCAAGTCCAGCACGCTGGCGGCAATGCTCGACTACATCAACATGACGCTCAACTCGCACATCGTCACCATTGAAGACCCGATAGAATTCATCCACCGCAACAAGCAGTGCCTGCTCAACCAGCGCGAGGTCGGCAGCGATACCCACGGCTTCAAGGAAGCGCTACGCACGATCCTGCGCCAGGACCCCGACATCGTGCTCATCGGCGAGATGCGCGACCAAGAGACAATCGAGGCGGCGCTCACGATTTCCGAGACCGGCCACCTGACTTTCGCCACCCTGCACACCAGCGACAGCGTGCAGACCATCAACCGCATCATAGACGTGTTCCCCGCATACCAGCAGCAGCAGGTCCGCACGATGCTGTCGTTCACCCTGCAGGCGGTCTTCTGCCAGCAACTGATACCGAAAGCCGACGGGGGCGGGCGGGCGCTGGCGTGCGAGATACTCGTGGCGACTTCCGCCGTGCGCGCGCTCATCCGCGACGACAAGGCGCACCAGATATACTCCATCATCCAGACCGGCGGCAAATTCGGCATGCGCACCTTGAACCAGTCGCTCGTGGAACTTGTTACGCACGGGGTGATAACGCGGGACGAGGCCTTCAACCGCACGACCGACCCGGACGACCTTGCGCGCAGTTTCGAAAAACGCGGCATGCCCTCCCGCACTGCAAACACGCGGAGAACTACGATATGAAGCCCGTAAGGAAAGAAGAGACCATCCTTGAACTCCTGATGCACGAGGGGTTTCTGGACGCGAACATCGTCGCCCAGATTAACGCACGGGCACTGAGCCTTGGCGAAAGCCCGGCGGAGGCCGCAATCGCCGCAGGCGTGGCGAAGGAAAAGGACATCGCGAAGACGCTGTGCAAGCATCTTTCCCTTCCGTACCTTGACGCAACAAGATATTTCGTGAAGCGGGAGGTTCTGGATGTCATGCCGCTGGAATTCTGGGAAAAGAACCACGTGATGCCGCTCGACAAGATAGGGGAAATTCTTGCCATTGCGATTTCAGATGTGTTGCCGAACAACGTGAAAGAGGAAATTGAAACCACGGCAAACTGCAAGGTGGCGATGTATGTGACGACGCACACCGCCCTCGCCCAGGCGATGCGCGCGATCAAGGAACAGTTACAGACGAAAACGCGGGTCTAAAATGACGAAGTTCGACAAACGACTCACAAGACTGCTGTCAAAACACGGCCTGTTCAAGGAAGACGAGGCAGCGGGCCTGCTGGAGAGGTGCGTCGGCGAGAAAAAGGCGCTGAGCGAAATCGTCATCGAGGACGGCATCGTCAGCGAAAGGGACCTCATCGCCGCCGTTTCGTCGGAGGCGGGCCTGCCGCCCATCGATCTGGAAAATTACTCGCCTGATGAGGATGTGCTCGCCGCATTCCCGCAGGAACTCGCAAAGGCCAACGAGGTCCTGCCGATATCCAAACTGGACAACATTCTCACCCTCGCGGTCGCCAACCCGTTCGACGTTCTGAAACTGGACGACCTGCGCGTAATGACGGGCTGCGAGTTGCACCTGGTAGTCAGCACATCCTACCGCATCCGCCGCGCAATCCCCGCCGCATACAACCCCAACGAACAGGCGATGGAGGAGATCTTCGAGGGCATGGCCAAGCCGGAGGTGGAACTCGCCAAGGCCGACGAAGACGAGGCGGAAATAAATCTGGCGGAACTGACCGGCGCGAGCGACGAGTCGCCGGTAATAAAGATCGTGAACCTCGTCATCGCACAGGCCATACACGACCGCGTAAGCGACATCCATATAGAGCCGATGGAGAAGAAACTGCGCGTGCGGTACCGCCAGGACGGGCTGCTGCGCGAGACCATCAGCCCGCCCAGGCAAATGGGCGCAGCGATCGCCTCCCGCATAAAGGTCATGGCGGGCCTTGACATCGCCGAGCGCCGCAAGCCACAGGACGGCAAGTTCCGCCTCAAGATTGAGGGCCGCGCGGTGGACTTCCGCGTTTCCATACTGCCAACCATTCACGGCGAGAAGGTGGTGCTGCGCGTGCTGGATACCAGCAACCTTGCGCTGAGTCTGGACAATCTGGGCTTTGAGCCGAAGGCCCTCATAGACCTGCGCCATGCGCTGGCCGCGCCTTTCGGGATGATCCTCGTCACCGGCCCCACCGGCAGCGGAAAGAGCACGACACTTTACTCCTCACTCAAGGAAGTGATGACGATACAGGACAACATTGTTACCGTGGAAGACCCGGTCGAGTACGAACTGGCCGGCGTAATCCAGGTGCCGGTAAGCGTCAAGCGCGGGCTTACGTTCGCAACGGCCCTGCGCTCGATCCTTCGCCAGGACCCCGACATCATAATGGTGGGCGAAATCCGCGACACGGAGACCGTGGACATCGCGGTGAAAGCCGCCCTCACCGGACACCTTGTGCTGAGCACGCTGCACACAAACGACGCCGCCAGCACCGTGACGAGAATGATAGACATGGACGTTGACCCGTTCCTGGTCGCATCCAGCATCCTGCTTGTAAGCGCGCAGAGGCTCGCGCGTAAACTCTGCACGCTTTGCCGCGAGGAAATCGAGGCCCCGAAGGAAAGGCTCATCGCCATCGGCGCAAAACCGGATGACCTCAAAGACGCCAAGATTTACCGGGCGCGCGGATGCAACCGCTGCGTGGAAGGTTACCGCGGGCGCTTCGCGCTGCTTGAAACCATGCCCATTGACGACACGATAAGGAACATGATCATCAAGGGCGCCAATCAGATCGACATCAAACAGCACGCCGTGAAGAACGGCATGATAACGCTGCGCCGCTGCGGCCTGCTGAACGCGCTGCGCGGCATCACCTCCGTCGAGGAAGTCCTCCGCGTCACAATGGCGGACTAACCCCGCTCCCCACCATCCTTGCTTGCAAAACGCCACCGGAGTCCTATAATCTCGCGGCATGGAATCAGACAAGAAAGTTGAACTCATCCCGGACGATTCGCCGTTCTGCCTCAATGAGACGCCGGCAATCCGCGAGCGGATTCAGCGGGATTTGCGCACGGTCATCGCCGCGGTGCTTGAGGCCGTCACGCCTGTCCGACCCGTCACGGCGATAGCGCTTGCCGGCGGCTTCGGGCGCGGCGAAGGCGGCGTGATTCTCCGCAACGGCCGCCCCGCGCCGGTAAACGATTACGACATCACGCTTACGATTCCACCCGCCTCAGTCTTCGTCAAGCGGCGCGTGCGGAAAGTCCTCGCCGACCTCTCGCAGAGGCTGGAGAAGGAACTCGGCATCGCCGTTGACCTCGACGCGCGCGACCCGAAGGACCTCGCCCGCGCGCCGAACATCATCCTCTGGTACGAAATCCAGGCCGGCAACAAGATTCTGTGGGGCGACGCAAACGCCTTCAAGCCGATGCCGCCGCTCGACCCCGCGAAGATACCGCTGTGGGACGGCACGCTCCTTCTCTTTAACCGCGCGAGCGGGCTTCTGCTGGCGAAAAGGATGCTCCTTGAAAAGGACTTCGGCGACGTGGAGAAAAAGACGCACTTTGTGATTCAACTGTCGAAAGCCGCGCTTGCCCTGGGCGACTGCCTGCTCATCCGCGAAAAACGCTATTGCGCCTCCTATACGGAGCGCATGCTGCGCGCGCACGAGGTGAACCTTGCGGACGTGCCGAACGGCCGGGAAATCATCAGGCAATACAAGGAGATGCTTGAACTAAAAGTGCGGCCCGACTTCTCGCCGTATCTTGACAGGAACTTCAAGCCGTGGTTCGAGGAATGCGCCGCTCGGCACAACGCGTTTTTCAAGTGGTGGGAGGAAAAACGCCTCGGCAGGAGTTTCGCGACGTGGCACGAGTACGCGGCGTCGGTGCCGGTAAAATTCGCCGTGAGCGGAAACCGGCTGAAGATTTTCGCGTCCAATTTTGCGCGGTTCGGGACGCCGACTTCGATAAAGGAATTCAGGCGCTACCTGCTCCCGTTGCGCGAGCGCCTGATTGACGCGATGCCGCTGTTGCTCTTCGAGCCGACGGCGGCAAACCTGGCCAGGGCCGCGAAAATATTGCGCATTGCGCCGGAGGCCGCAGACGAGACGACCCTGCAGGCGCAACTCATCAAGCGGTACTCTTCCCTCTGGCATTAGAAAACGGCCCTTTCTCAAGGGCTGTTTTCATGTTTCGAACGTTATTCCCCGCTGTCATTCGCCGGGGCTGGACTCCTACGGGTTTTCCTCGGCATTCTGCTTCTCGTCCCACTGTGCCCTGGTCAGCCAGATGAGGCCTTCATCGGGATCGTTGTAGCGGACATACCATGCGGCGTCTGATTTGCCGTACCAACTCCTGGCGAAAATCTCTTCTATCTTGGACAACTGGCTCTTGTCGTAGCCGTTGGCCTCAAGAAGCGCCATGTAGAGGTCCTTCCTGTCGGAGTTTTCGCGCTTGATGAGTTTACGCAGGCTCTTCTGGTCGCCCGATTCAAGTTTCGATGAGCCCTCCGTTCGCTCCTCCAGGTAGCCTTTCAGGTTCTCGCCGACCGAGCCGTTGTCCTTGTAAGGCTTGTATTCCTCGAAATTCTTCTGCAGCCGCTCCTGGATCGCCTCGATCTCCGCGTTTTCAATCGTAATGTCGATGTTGCCGCCGGCCGTCTCATTGGCGTAGGCGGTACTAATCAGCGAGAACGAAGCAAGCCAGTCCGGCTGCGGCAGGGCGCTGGAGGGGCCGCCTTCGTTTTTCGGTTTCTCCTGCGCGCCGCCCTGGACTTTATCGACAATCTTGTCCGCGGCGGCCTGGAACTGCGCCTCGGGGAAAGTAACGCGCACGGTGATGTTGATGCAGCCCACGGCCACGACGACCAGCGCAAACACGGCTATCTTGAGTGCTTTCATGGTGTGTCCTCCTCATATTGTTCCGACGTTATTGACGACGCATATTACCACATATTCAAACAAAAATCCACACAAGGGTCGCGCCATTCAACCCTGAGCCATCCCCGACTGACGGAACCGCCGGCGCGGATTTCAGGGCACCGTGCCCTATATTCCGATACCCCCCTCCCCCCCCTATTTCTTTAACTTACCACGTCTCAAGGCGTTAACGTTTTTGACGCCTTCTGATGTACCCTATTTTAGGGCATTTTAGGGTACATGTGCCCTAAGAGAGAACCCGTTCTACGGTCAAGCGCTCAGGATCGAATTTGCCATGGGAGGCATCATTTTTCGACGACGCTTCCATCTCCTCCAGTTTCGCCCCAAACTTCATGAAATCGGCGAAAGTGATTTCGTTGCCCGCTTTTTCGGACAAGTTGGCCGGCACGACGCCCAACTCCATTGCGCGCTTGAGAGTCCTGTCGTCGCAGTCTATTATTAAGGAAAGGATTCTCGCGTAGGCGTGCGCCAGGGCGGGGGCGAGAAAGGGATTGGCGCTGTCGGATCGCGCGAGGTCCCTGAGCCGTTCTTCCATCTCGTGGAGCCGCTCTTCCGCGGAGCGCTGGGCGACGCGGTAGCGGGCCGTGTGCTTGAGAAAAATGGCCATGTTGTAGGCCGGGTCGTATTCCTCCTTCGCCAGTTCTTCCGCAACTCGCATGCGGGTGTAGTATTCCTTGCGCGACCAGGAACGGCGTTCGCAGATATCGGCGACGGTGAGGCCGTGGCCGAGGTCTTCGAGGATGCCGCGGGCGTCCCATTCGAGTTCCTTGCGCGTGGCGTGTTTTCTGGGAGTGCGCGCTGGTTTGGCGTCTTTCGCGGCGTCCTGCCGGACGGGCCGAGCATTTTGGCCGTCTTGCGCGGCGTCCGGTTTGGCGGCGTTCGCCTGCGGGCCGTGTGAATCCGCTTCCTTCTCCAGTGCGGTATCGTTTTCGTTCATTGCAGTGCCCCTCATAAAGGAAATTCCCTGGCCATCGCGGGCGGTTCCGCGCCGGTTCGCGCCGTTCTCATCCCGCGCACACATACAAATGTGCATATTATACACCATATTATGTGCATTGTCAAGAAGATTTTTTGCCGCAGATGGCACAGGCGGGCAATTGCGGGCGGCGTTGTATCGCGGGCGGGAACCTGCTAGAATACCGTCATGCTCGGTTCAAACCGACAACCACCTTAAGGGGAATGCCATGAAAACGTACTTTGTTCTTCTCACCGCGGTCATCGCAACGGTTTTCTCGCTTTCAGGCTGCGCGGGTTATCACATCAGGAAAAAAGAGGGAGGCGCTTTTATCGGCATACAGGCCGGCCCGTGGTACGTGTCAATCGATGTGGCGGCCGGCAAAACAACAGTGTTGCGCGAGGGCTACTGGACAGAGCAGGCTCATGGAGACCGCGAGTATTGGTACTGCCCGGATAGGACGACCATTGAGGCGAAGTCGCTCCACGGCGCGGTAGTCGGGCGCTACTCCATTCCGCAGTTCGAGGGAAAGGAAGTCCAAAGTATCAGTATCAAGGGTCAAGTTTCGCGTGACGACCTGTACTTGTCCATTTCCCTGAAAGACCCTGCCGCACATTACACCTGCTTGTTCAACACCGCCACCGGGCAGGTCAGCAGGCTGGACTGTGGCGGGGATTTGACGGCGTGGTCTTACGGCTCCAATTATTTTGCGGGGACACAGCGCACGGGCGACCGCCAAGACGTCATTCTCTTCGACAGGGCGCAAGGGAAGGTAACGAACATTACGAACGCCTTGCGCAAGGACAATGCGGAGAAGCAGTCCGCCGATTTCTGTAACCCGCACTTTGTCCCGGCGTCGAGCCTTTTGCTTTTCACCGAGAATTTCACGACGGCGCAAGGGTATTGGTTCCGCATATATCTTTTCGACATTAAGACTCAGGAGATAAAGGAAGTCCGCAGCGAAAAAGAGGGTTTCCGTGGGGAGGGGAATATTCTCATCCGTTTCGCTCCCGACGGAAAACGAACCGCTCTGGGCAAGGGCAATGCCATTTGCATACTGGACCTTAGCACGGGCGTCATGGCGGGTATTCCAGACGTCGAGGCTACCGGCCTGGTCGATTGGTCGCCGAGCGGCGAGTACGTTGCGTACACCTGGTTGTCCTTCTGGTCAAGGCGCCTGTCGGCTCCTTATGAATGGAGAACACATAGCGAATACGCCGCTGATGTTGTCCGGGGCGGGTGGGGCCGCATGGACGACGATGACGACTTCATGGAAAGTCCGGACGCATGGTTGGCGCCGGCCGCTTCTGAGCGGGAGGTGAACATCGCTTACGCTGAATGGCTGGCATCGCTCATAAAGAGGGGAATCGAAAAGGACAAGGTCGTCAAGCGGCTTGCGGAGTTCACCGGAAACAACGGAACGATGAAGGAATCCGACTGGGAAAAATGGCTCGCGGACAACAAGGATTATCTCGCGTGGTCGGACGGGGAGCAGAGATTGTACCTGTGCGAGGAGGCCAAAGCGGCCAAGATTCCCGTTGACGCGTGGCTCGCAATTCCGGAGGACAAGCGCGCCGCGTGGGGTACGTTGCGCGGCGGAGAGCGAAAGGATGCACAGAGGAAGGCTCAGGCGGATTTAACGGAGAAACGCGATGCGGAGCGCCGCGCATTCTGGGCCGGAGTCGCTGTGGAAGTCTGGAATCTGATACCGCCGGAAAAACAGGAAAAGTGGGATTCTCTGCCCGATGAAGAACGAATTGCGCTTGTTCTCGCCGCGAAGAAGAAGGTTGCAGGGCAGCCATAGCCTTGCAGTTGCGAACGGCGAAAACGCCTTGAACGCCGCATGACCTCGAAACTCCGCCGCCCATGTGGTAAAATGGTTTTATTATGGCGGAGTTCAAACTGACATCATCCTTTGTGCCGAAGGGCGACCAGCCCCGCGCAATCGAGCAACTCGCCGACGGCCTTGAGAAGGGCCTGAAGCACCAGACGCTCCTCGGCGTTACAGGCAGCGGCAAGACCTTCACGATGGCAAACGTCATCGCGAAAGTCAACCGCCCGTCCCTCGTCATCGCGCCGAACAAGACCCTCGCCGCGCAACTCTACTCCGAGTTCCGGGAACTTTTCCCGCAGAACGCCGTGGAGTACTTCGTCTCGTACTACGATTACTACCAGCCGGAGGCCTATGTCCCGCGCATCGACCTTTACATCGAGAAGGACGCCTCGATAAACGAACGCATCGACAAGATGCGCCACTCCGCGACGTACTCGCTTTTCGAGCGGAACGACGTGATAATCGTGGCGAGCGTCTCGTGCATTTACGGCCTGGGTTCGCCGGAGGCGTATCACGGAATGCTCCTCCTGCTGCGGCAGGGCCAGCAGATTGACCGCAAGACGATCCTGTCGAAACTTATCCAGACACAGTACAAGCGCAACGACATCGATTTCCATCGCGGCACTTTCCGCGCGCGCGGGGACGTGATTGACATTTTCCCGGCGTACGAGGACTACCGCGCGGTCCGCGTTGAGATGTGGGGCGACGAGGTGAGCAAGATTTCCCACATCGATCCCCTGCGCGGCAGCGACATCGAGGTCCTTGAGAAAGTCGCCGTGTATCCGGCGACGCACTACGTTACCGACCGCGAAAAACTTGAGAGCGCGCTCAAGAACATCGAGCAGGAGATGGCGGAGCGGGTGGAGTGGTTCCGCTCGCAGGCGAAATTCGTCGAGGCGCAGCGGCTTGAGCAACGCACGAAATACGACCTTGAGATGATGGAGCAGTTGGGCTATTGCAGCGGGATTGAAAACTACTCGCGGCATCTCGACGGGCGCGGGCCGGGCGAGCCGCCGCCGACGCTGGTTGATTTCTTCCCGCCGAATTTCCTGCTTTTCATCGACGAGAGCCACATCAGCGTGCCGCAGTTGGGCGGGATGTACCGCGGCGACCAGTCGCGCAAGGGGACGCTGGTGGAATACGGCTTCCGCCTGCCGAGCGCGCTGGACAACAGGCCGCTCAAGTTCGAGGAGTTCAACGCGCGCGCCAACCAGGTGGTCTACGTCTCCGCGACGCCGGGCGATTACGAATTTGAGCAGTCGAAGGGCATCGTGGTGGAGCAGATAATCCGCCCGACCGGCCTCATCGACCCGGCGGTCGTCGTGAAGCCGGCGAAGAACCAGGTTGACGATCTCCTTGAGGAAATCCGCGCGCGCGTCGAGAAGGGCCATCGCGTGCTCGTCACGACGCTGACCAAGCGCATGGCGGAGGACCTGACGGAGTATTACCATGAACTCGGCGTGAAGACGAAGTACCTGCACAGCGACATCGAAACCATCGAGCGCGTGGAGATTCTGCAGTCGCTCAGGCGCGGGGACTTCGACGTGCTGATAGGAATCAACCTGCTGCGCG
>Ga0315291_10006612_pt1 | contig 14389 bp, 12 predicted proteins | sample YL17G12_20_MG_FD_203070 | JGI IMG/M metagenome (GOLD analysis project Ga0315291, IMG submission 203070) | Sediment microbial communities from Yellowstone Lake, YNP, Wyoming, USA - YL17G12_20 | ecosystem: Environmental > Aquatic > Freshwater > Lake > Sediment | place: USA: Wyoming | collected...
ACGAGCTAAAGCACCAATGACCATAAGCCCAAGGAGTGAAACCTTTCAATCCCCTCAATGTGGGATTACTCTCTGCGACTCCTATTCGCGACAGCAGCTGCTGTTCCAGTCGGTCCCTCTTTCAATCCCCTCAATGTGGGATTACTCTCTGCGACCCGCCCACAGGATGGCTTGCGTGCGGGTTTCGGCTCCCTGGCACTTTGGACTCAGAGTGTTTGGAAGTTCTGCTTTTCAGCTTATAAGGACACGCGAACCGCCTCAATTCGGTAGATTGGCTGTTTCCTCTACCTGAGGGTTGACAGCCATGCATTCGTCTTTTCGGTTGGACAAAGCCATCTCTGTCTACCGGAGTCCCACAGTTCTACAGGAAAACCCCACTCGCCGTACACCTTGTAGTTCAGAAGGCCGCTGTTGACACAATGAGGTAGCACTGCAACCGCTGTTGAGAACCCATATGTGCCGCCCAGAGGAAGATCAGCCAGAAGAACCAGCCTGCGGCTGGTGTCGAACGAAACAATACATCTTGGAAGCCTTTGAGCCCAGGCAGAGATAGACTCCCCGGCCTTTGGGTCTTGCACTGTAAGCACCTCGCTCTCAACAAGTCCGATATTGTGAGCCTCCCAAGTAGTCACTATCAAGCCTTCATCTCGAAGTACCTTCAGCCGGTCTGCGATTCTCTGCTGCCCAACCCTCAGTGCGTGACGGATTTCCGCAACGGATGTGACACCCCTTCTGATGCAGTCGACGATCTTCATATCAAGCTCGTCAAGCTCTGACCTCGTCTTGGCGGCTGGTCGGTCAATCCTTGGCGCAGCCGATGCAAGCCCATCCTCGTAGATTCTCTTCAGTTGCACGGACATCAGAGCCCACGGCATATACCATTCAGCCTTCTCGACCGAGTAGTAGTCGAAGCACGTTGATACACCGGAAGACGCAATCTCCAGAAGTGAAGTCTCCATGCCCCATCCGCGGGCCATATCACATCCCTTCTCGAGGCTCTGCATACTCTCGATATTGTCAGGAACCGACAGTGTTGCCAGGAAGTGCCAATAGCCGCTCACAACCCTCCTGAAGGAGTAAAGAAACGGACAATCCTTGAGCAGCTGGAAGGCGTCGGTTTCTTCGTCAGTCAGTCTGCCCAACAGATGAAACATGCGGATGCCAATCCGGGAGAAGGGTACTCGGTCGAACTTGCGCAGAACATACTTGCCCTGAAGTTCCGATATCTTGCGTGACACCCACTGGTCAGACAGCTGGAGCTCGCTGGCCAGTTTCGACTGACTGAATGAGGGGTCCTTGAGTAAGCGATCTATGATTCTCAGCTCGGTCCTGTCAAGATTGACTGAAATCTGCCGCACTCTTGCTTGAAAGAATGTAAGGTAGTCCTCAAGTGTAAGTGCGATGCCGTGCTTTCGCATGGTCTTCACTTCTCGGACCATGTCGTCAAGGGCTTTAGGTCCGGCTAGACTGTAGAGCGGAGGAAATGTGAGAGAGGGGTCGCGTTTTAGGACCGTGCCAAGGGCGCGGGGTGGTACGTGCCGCGACCATCGCTCCACCCACGCTTCTCTTAGGTCAGGGTTGAGTATCTGCCGAGCGAATTCCGTGCCAAAGTCGTCAATGCATTCGTTGCAGACATCATCGGACTTGAGTGCTGATATGAAGCAGACTCTCGCAATAACTGCATCCAGCGGGACGATGCCGGCGACGATCTCATCAGTCAAGATCAGAGCCGTTCCCTCTGCGTGACCTCCCAGAGGTTCGCCCGTGGAGGAGTCGGCAATCGAAACGGAGTCCGGCGGGGCAGCAGGTTTCATCCCAAAGCGTTCTGCGGCTATGCCAGAATAGTGATTCCAGAGCTCGGTGACAAGCTTGAGCATTCCCTCTGGGTCACTCTTCCGAAGCATTCTCCTTGCCGCCCCACACACTCTGCTTCCTGATCTGCTTTATTCTCAGAACTACACGCCCCAACTCTGTTATTGATATGGACTTACCATGGACACGATGGCTTCGCACTATGTAACCCGCGGCTTCCAGATTGCTCAAGTGTCTAGAAATGGAGGCCGCCTTCAAAGACATTCTAGTGCCCAGTTCTTTTTGAGCCTCGACAGAACCGCCCTTCTCGACGAGCTGTTCTAGTATTCTCCTCTTGGGAGGGGTGAGTACTGATATCGATAGTGGCTGGAGCTTCCTCATTTCTCCCATTTCATCGCCCTCTGAGTCGACAAAGTACACCGGAGAATCCGTCAGCAAGGCGGCCATATGGGCGGCAGAAGTCATGACTTTGGTTCCACATGAAACGTTGAACTCAAGCTTGTAGTCAGGGTGCTCAGCAACGATGCCAAGAATCTTCGTGAGGATTTCATTGAACTCATAGGGATTCACTTTTTCGGCAATCACTTCAATGCCTTGTTTCTTGTACTGATCCCTGATCTGCCCAACCTCTTCCATGTTCTTCTCTGTGTATAGGATTGCGATTTTGTCTGCTTTTCGCCGTACAAGCACGTGGTGCACGCGCTGATTAGCATACAATCCCAGAGTGGCAATATGAAGGGTCTTGCTTGACATCATTCGGCTGACAAGACGTAAAGCGACGCGATAAACCCTTCGAATCGCAACAGCAAGTTTCACTCTGAGATTGAACTTCGTTTTGACGCTCGAAGTCAGCTCGTCCTTCCTTCTGAGAAAGCTCGACTCATGTCAATCCGACAACTATGTTCGGAAGACTCGCTTTTCCTAACGACCCAGACTGGCCATGGTGAAAGCCTGGGACGTGGTTCAATTCGGGGGTTCATTCCCCCACTAGCGCATCAATGAAGAGCACACCCCTCGGTCCTCACCGAACATCTCGGGTGTGCTCTCCCTTTCTTTCTAATGACATTCGCTCCAGAAAGGACAGTACTCGTAACAATGCTGGGGCAGGCCGGGATCAGCTTGGTCGAAAACTAGTTTCATTGCTTTATCCCTGAGTTCCAAAAACTCCTGTCGGAGTGGCTCGTCGATATTGTGCACATCATACGAAACCGTGGGCGGAAGCTGACTCTGAAACTGGCAGTAGACAATGCAGCCAACATCGACCGGGTACTCGTGGATGCTCTCAATGACCATAGCATAACCAGTTGTAGAGAGCCGATGGAATAGCCGCTTCGTTCCTGTTTTGACATCGAGCACCACCCCCTCTGCTCCGTACGCATCTGCACTCAGATGCCCGCTCAGCCCGATGTTCCGACCATCAAGTCGCTGCTCAACAACTACAGGTATCGCAGCGTTGACGAGAGCATCCAGCCCCATGTACGGTTGTTCTGCTGTAAGCCGCTGTATCGCAGCCTCAATCTGCTTTACCTCGTAGTCCCACAGCCACACCATGTTTTCGCGGATTCGACCTCTGTTCCAGGCTGAGGGCTCCTTCACCTCTGGGGCACCGGCCTTGTCCATCAATCCGTTGATTGCGGAATCACGGATGCTTGACAGTGAGCCGGCTATCTGCAGCTGATTGCCATGCTCAAGATTGTATAGGAGCTTCTTGCTCTCTTCGACGGCCGCGACAATGACCTGATGGTACAACCGTCCTTCGATCATCCTAACATTGCTGGGTTTTCGCTTTCTGAGAACGTACCGTAGGTAAATGTCGCGCATACTCTCGCAGTATCTAGCAGCGATATCACTGAGCGGAAGCTGTATGTCATAGGGAGGGTCGATCGGCGCAAACTCCCAAGACCACCCTCTGAATCGTTCGTCAACAACCACCTCTCGTGACCTGCGACGATACCTTCTCAGAACACGCCTTTTCACCTCATCCGGAAGAAGATACACGCTGAAACCTCACCCCCTCGCTTGCCGATGCCCCTTCTTCTCTCGTATCCTGCCCTCCTATACTAACCACTATTCTTCCCATGCCCGCAGTCCGGTTCTTGCCGACATTACACATCTCTCCGAACCTCGCGAGTCCGACTGTGAATCTGCTCAGTGGGTCACGCGAATCATCAATCTGGTATGTCACGTTTCCCACAAACCCCACGAAACTTCTACTTCGGCCGAGCGAAACTCTTACAGTCCTTAGACGGTGAGCACTGATGTATACGTTTGAGTCAACCCAGTCTCTGTAGTCCGAAACTTCGGCCAACTTGGTCGCCTTTTCGACGGTGTTCCAGACTCTCAATAGGCCAGAGAAGACTTTGTCCGGTGTGGGCACCAGGTAGGCGCGTCCGGTACCGTAATGAGAGAGCTGAGTCGGAGTCGTGAACCTCATTCGTACGATGACTGGTGACGACACATTGGCAGGGACCAACTGGCTCCAACTGCTCATCAGCTTCTCTGGATCGCTTCTTGAGAAATCTATCCTGTTCAGAGGGAATGCGTATTGGTGAATCCTAAGATCTCGATGGGGTTTCAGTGCAATCCCTCTTAGCGCACGTTCCACCTGTTCAGCCTTGAACAGGTTCACCCCGAACTCACAACGTTCGCCTTCTCGCAGGAGTGTCTGCAGGCGGCTATCGAGAGGAAACGGATCCAATGCATAGGTCCGGACATCATCTGAGTCATGGACCTCATTGCTCAACTGTTCGTCGCTCTCTCTCAGCAGATTCAGGAATGCGGCCCGTAGAGGAACTCCACTGAACCCTAGGTCGCCCGAGAACGGGCTAGTCAATTGAAACCTGAGTGCGATCATGATGCGGTATCTGCCTCCTGTTGCTTCTCCCACAAGTATTGGGCGATCAGTGCCCAGTCACCCACGACTAGTGCGCCTTCGCCTTGTTCAAGATACAGCCGCGGGATTCGATAGTCAAGTCGTCGTCCAGAACCCTTCCAGAGAAAAGCCAAGTTTCTTTCATTCAGAAGACTGTCCGCCACTTCAGCCATTGCTGGATTGCCGAACTTGACAGTTGAATGCCTGCTGAAGTAAGTTGCAGCGTGATCCTTGTACGGGTTCTTGACACTCAGAGCCACCCGGGGGTGCCATCTCCACATCAAGTCATCAATTGAAAAGAGCGGCGTGTCAGGCGAATAGCGTGTCTTCAAGGTCAGTGGCAAGTCTTCCCAATAGGCAGAAGCCTTCTCGACTCTGCCCTGCAGCCTAAGGGCCTCGATGAGATCGGTCTCCATGAATACCGGCCCGCTCTGAGGCGAAAGAACCCCCCCACCAATTCGCGACACAACACTGTTGAGTGTCCCCCGCAGGAATCCGTTTTCTGCCAAAGTCTGTATCGTGCGATGCTTGATGTCGAAGAGCACTTCATCATCTAAGAGAGACCCAATTACATCCGTGAGGGCGTGGTCACCGATTCGTACGCCGGAGTTCAGGAGCACCAATTCCTTGAAGAACTGTGCAGCCGAAGGGTAGTCGAACCCCACAGACGACGCTCCATGTCTGGAGTGCTTCATGGTCGCGGCAAGTGCCATCGCGAGCAGAATCGCCCTAGCCCCACTCGAGCACAGAAAATCGGCATAAGATGGCAGCTCACTGAAAGCGGCAATTGCGTGTCCCAGCAGTTCATTGAACTCCATATGGTCTTGCCCACTGAAACGTCCTGCCATGGCCAGAGGCAAGTAGAGTATGTATCCACATTCGTGATGTCGGCCTCCGCGTCCGAACCGTTGAAGAAAGGAGGCCAAATCATGGGCCTCCATGACCATGAAGGGCACATCGAAGTCAATACCCACCTCGACTGCAGATGTGCCAATCAATATCGCATTATTCATGCCGCTTGTTGACACTCTCTGCTCTCTCGGCACAAAACCGTGTATCTGGTAGACAGTCTTGGATGGGTCAAGACCCAAGGCGGAAACTCGTTCACTCACACGCTTTGCTACTCTAATCGCGAAGATGACTGATGAGAAAACGCCTAGAACCTTCACATTCGCCGCCTGGGTTTCGCCGGGGGGCTCAGTCTGATACAAACGGATAATGTCGTCGGATGCCTGCTCAACGTCTTCGTCATCTGACATCACTCTCTCTGCAGCCTTCACTATGCATCGTGAACGGAACCTCATCTGTTTGCGATTCTCGGCTGGCCCTGAGTAATGATTTGCTTTCACTATCTCTAGGTCAGGGAATGTGCCTTGAAGCAGCGATACCGATTCGCCATGTGTGGCACTAAGGAAAATGAGATCGACGAGAGGGTTATCAGGACTCCCTCTGATCTCGTTCAACATGAAGATTAGCCTAGCGAGAGCAGGACCCGAGTACAGATGAAACTCGTCAACCACGACTGCTTTGAAGGTTCCAAGCTGTTCATATATCCGGCCCTGACGATAGTACCTCCCAATGAAAGCCAAGTAGATTGTATCGGGGTTGGTCAGCAAGATTCTGAGCCTGCCCTTTCGATAGGTGCCTGTGAGTACCTTATCCATAACAGTGCCTTTCGCCTTCTTCTCGGCAAGGACCTCTAGAGACTCGCCAGTCAGACATAGAAGGTCGATGTCCGTGCTGTCCAAAGCGGTTGCCCAGTCCTGTTTTGGATCCTCCCCAATGATGTTCGGCTTCCTGCCAATCTTTCTGAGCAGATCCGCTATCGATTCCACTTGGTTCTTTACAAGCGCATTCGTTGGATACGCGAAGATTGCAGACTGCTTCTTTGCAATGACTCTGGCCAAAGCTGCTAAAGTCTTCCCCGAGCCAGTAGGCGCATCAAGTACGATGACGCGTTTCTCGGAGTCTATCGTTCTCACTTGATGCTCATAGAACGGGTCGAGTTTACCGATCCGCCGACCCGTTAGCTGAACATAGACTTCGCCGATTGTCACAACGTTCTCAGCCATGGATTGTCTCCTGCCTCTCGCTGCCGAAAACTCTGAGATACTTGGCTCGATCAGGAATTGGGACTCTGTGAATGTATCCATGTGAATCAACTGCAGAGAGGTGAGCTCCGTCCAGCTCTGCATCGACTATGACAGGTGAGGGAGGAATCGTGAGAATGCTGCCCTGCAGAATCCGCGTCTGTTCTGGAAGGTCAATAGTATTGACAGGGCACGTAGGGCGGAACGTGCCGAAAGCGAGCTTTGGCTTCAGCGGAAACACTGAGCACCTTACAGATGTGTGCTTCTTACCTAGCCGAATGACTTGGGGAATATCTTTGCCAATGGTATAGAAGTAGAAACTCCTTAGGGGAGCATGCTTGAAATACGCACCAACCTTTGGAAGGTTGAGCCTATCCCTCGTCATTATGTCCAGCAGTGTTTCACCAATGCTATTCCATGTGATTCTCGATATGCTTGCGGCATCCCACGAAGGTATTGTTTTGGAACCTATTCGCGTTTCTCTCAGTAGCCATCGCCCACCATTGGCGGAGGTGGTCCCTGTGCCCTGATATGGGAACTGCTCGGTAGGAGCGCCCGGGGTTGCGTAAGTGTTCATCTTGACCATGTCTTCATCATAGTATGGGGTCGTGCCCGATGCAACCCTCGTCACCCCGGATGTCCCCCTATTCACCGCATACATGAGAGCATAGTTTCCGACAATGTCTGATGGATATGCAACAGCACCATAGTCTCTGCTAGCAAAGAACATGTAGTCGTGACTGGTGATCACCACCAAGTTCAGATTGAACTCGGTTTCCATTGTCAGATCTCCTATTTTTTCTTCTTCTTGTCGGAAGCGACCTTCGCTAGAAAGATATCAACGTCTTGCTGCATAGAGTCAACGAAAGGAGCATCAAGCGGCAGGTCTTGGACCTGTGATATCAGACTCGACAACTCGGTGGGCGTAAGAACTGTCACATTGGCTCTGGAAGCGCACATCTTTGAGTACTTCTCAAGTATACTTTGTGTGGTTTCTTCTAGGTTGCTCTCCCACTGACCGGCGAGTTCGAGGTTGAACTCAAGGGAAGTGATCATCTCCTCGTATCCGCCTGCGATGCCAAGGATTGTATTCCTCATGTCGCCTTTGGTTCTGGTTTCCGCACCGTATGATTTGGCAGCTAGAAGTGTCTTCAAGTACAGTACAAACTCACGCCATGTCACGGATGTCAACGAAACAACAGAGGGGAAGTTGGCAAGAGGAACAACGTTGTGTGTGATGTTCAACGCTTGCTCTGTCTTTTGCGAGGTTTCGTCTATGGCATTGAAGGTTAGTGTTTCTAGTAGGTCCTCATATCGCTCAATAGAAAACGCAGTGGAGTATTCTATCCTGTGCTTGATGTTGTATTCCTGACCACCTGTGACGGATACAGCTCCGAACAGTGCGCACCGAGGACATTTCATGCATAGCTTGTCCTTGAGATAACAGTCGTAGTCCTTCACAGTCCTCAAGAGCCTTGAGAACTCACGAGTTTCTACTGCCTTCTGTTTCGATGCGAGAAATGCAACCTTCACCGATGGTTTCGGAGATTGGATTGATTCGGGAATCACTACTGTGTTGAGTTCCCGGCTCTCTTCAGTTCTCAGTATTGTGAAATCATGCGTCTGCCGGAGCGAAAGTATTTGGATGGTCCTAGCATCGAGCAGAGGCGACAACTCTTTTGAGAAGTAGTCGGCCAGTCTCTCAAATGCCTTTGGAAGCTTTGGCTTACTAGACATTCTAGCTCTTCTCCTCCTTCCTGCGCTTATCCTGGTTCCAGAATTCATCCACCACTTTCTTCAATTCGATTGGTGTAGAGAACGGGTCCTCTACATCGTCGAAAGAGGTGTAGGGTTCTGATTCCACCAACTCATTCAGTCGGTCGATCGTGCCGTACTTGCCCCTTAGCCAGTCTTGGAACTTCCTCTGAACTCCCTTCCTCTGTCCCACGAGCTTCGCCTTGTAGACTCCGAAGAAGGCCTCATCATCTAGATCCTCAACTGTCTTGAGCCACTTGGTGGGCGGCATGAGAAGTCGAAGGTGCTCCAAGGCATCAATCGCAGCCTCTAACCGCTCGGCTGCCTCTGCTGACACTCCACGAGAACCCTGCTGGTTCTTGTGAACACTGAGAACGTAGCCCTTGACAGAACCCCAGCTGATGTCGCCTGTGGTCGTGATTCTGGACAGAAGCTTCCCGACTGGGCCCATCAGAGAGTGCTTGGAGTCACCCGCTGGGCGCTCCGGATGGAATGTTTTCAAGTACTCGACTAGGGAGTCTACTGCTTTCTGACGAGCCTCCCTAATCTCGTCTGCATTCGTCTTCTCTTCTTCCTTAGCCATTCGGATTACCATGTTTATCCCTTCTGGATGATACTTCGAGATTGTAATCAGCAAAGGCGGGCATTTGCTCTAAGAGATCAAGAAGTCGCGGCTTGCTGCGTTTTCTCGACGCGTTCTTGGCTTCTATCTGGGCCCGTCTCAGAATCGCGCCCCGGTTCATGCTCATGAGCCTAAGGAGCCTATCCTTTCCAAGTCCTTCAACGTAATCAGTTGAAATCAGACTGGCCGCTGCAAGTTTCCTCAAGACGTCCTTTGCCTCATGAACAAGAGTCGTCGGGTTGACCCCGAGTCTGCGCAGAGCCACTTCTGCAGGAGCGGGCAACGGAATACGTATGAATCCGTCCACCGACAAATCTGCAATCGGATGGAAGCCCTCGCTGTATATTACCCTAGCATGGAATGCCACCGCGGTGATTAGAGCCATCAGATAGGTTCTTAGTGCAATGGTGCTCTCTGCTTCTTTCTCATTTTCGTATGGTCGGTTCCGGTAGAATATGAGTGTATAGCTCGGTGTGATGTAGCATGTGCCCTGGACTCTGGTTGGTGATTTGTAGTCCCTCAGATATCGAGAATCGATCTGAATGTCACCGACCAAGTGCGCTCGTGCCAATGCTCTGTATGTCTGGCTCTCGGGCGGTCTGCGAATCACCCTGTAGTCGAGCAGTTTGATGTCAACCTGTTCCTCCAAGTAGTCGGAAAGGTTGTCTATAGCTGTTCCTGTGGGCTCGATGAAACGAACAAGCTGATCGACACTGTTGATGCTCTTTCCTTTAGCAAGGATTCTATACACCTTGCGCATGTTCCACACTCTCGCTGTGCTAAGTCCTAGCTTCTCCATGATTACGTATTCATTGACTGCATTGCTCCAGCTTGCCTGCATGCCGGGTGATAACGAAAGATCCGGAATCACGAGAAGCACGGCTTCGGACTTCGGGAAGTAGAATCCGCGAAGACAGGCCTCTAAGGAGCACACAGGGCAGACCTGTGCCTTGTGCCCAGCGCCAATCGTTGTGCCAGCCGGGAGGAAGTTCGAAAACATCTGAGCGCCGTCTCCAAAAAGCGTCGTTGCAGCATCATCTTCGCTAGGGGCACCACAAAGACTGCATATCCTTTTTTTCTTGGCCTTTCCAGTAAGGTATCTGCCGTATGTTTCATGAGAGAATCTTACCAGTTCTGCGCTGTTTCTGATAGGAAGAGGGAGGTGATGGACGTCATTCATTAGCGCATTCTTCACATCTTCAGACAGTAATGGCGGCAGGAACTGCCCATACGCCGATATCACTTTCCTCAAAACTGCTACAAACCCACGCTCCAGCTTTGTGCGACGGTCCTTGTCGAGATACAGTCTTGTCGTATTGGCTCCCCAAAGGAGCTCAATGACCTCCGCCCGCCTAGTTGCCGGAGTTGTATTGCTTACGTCCCTGAGGTCTTGAAGGACAATCGCAATGCCTTGATTCTTCAGCCAAGAGTCAACTCTCTCCCCGAACTCCTCCTTTGTTTTCTCGTCCTTGATGAGAGCTCGGTACTGCTTGAGGAAGTCTGCGAAGTAAATGAGGAGGTTGAAGTCGGAGTTCATCATGGCGAGAACTGAACCGGTGTCAAGGCCTATCTTCAGCACGAAGCCTTCAAGGGCCTTCTTGTATTCAGGGGCACCTGATTTTCTCTCAAAGTAGCCGTCACCTGACGCATTGCTCTGATTCATGGCTGGAAGAGAAGACAGGTGTCTGAAGATGCCTGGTATGTCCTTTTCTCTGACAAATTGAATGCAGGGCCACGTGGTCTGAGTCACTGGACCTAAGACAGCAGAGACTAAGCCCTGCTCATATACCTCCGAACCTTGGAAGGCATCAAACTGTTCCTCTATTAGTTTCTGAAGCATCCGCTCTGGATTCTCAACACCGGTCTTGTTTCCCGATCCGACATATGCCACACCGTTGCCGAAGTAGAGCATCGGCTCGTAACCTGCATTCTCCATTAGTCTGATCAGGGCCTGATTCAGAAAGCTTGACACGATACCCCTTATGGACGAGATCTCATGGTACTCAAAGGCGACGCTCTTACCAGCTGGGAGATCGGGATCTCTTGCGTTCGCCAGAACATCCTCCGGCGCTTTTATGCTGGCAATGCTGTCGCAGAAACGAACCATGCCCGCGAGTGGATCTATCGGACCAACTTGGCGTCGTCTTCTAGAAGCGACCGAAGGATTCTCGGCATCGTGCGTGTAGACAACTATGTTCAAGAGGCGATCGAGATGCGTCTTCAGAACCATGCCAGCGGGAGCGAGGATACCATCCACTTTGTCAACAAACTCACCAAGCTCTATCTTTGCCTCCGGCGAGCCATCGTCATGCGAGAAAGCTTCCTTAGGGCCTCCCCCTCCTACCATGAATGCCCTGGCGGCTGTCTGCCATGACTCCCGTGCCTTCTGGATATCATGCAGGAACCCGGAGGCGCATGCGACAAGCATTTCGTCGTCGGCCAGTTCGAAGGCAACCCGCCCGATGATTCTGGCCACTGAGAAAGTGTTGATTGCATGGACCAAGAGAGACTGAGTACCAGTCTTCGCGAACTTCGCGTACTTGTATTGCCACTCGCGAAACAAGGCTTCCTCGACAAGGGCTTTCCGCAGTCGGTTCAGTCTCTCATCTAGTTCATTGTGCGCCATGGAGTTCCCTAGCATGACATTGCTTTTTCCGCGAAGTCAAACCATATGTAAGATGCGTGGTATTTAAGCCCGGGACATTCTTCGTGCAAGGCTCTTTGAGGGCCAGTCGGCGGATTCTGCTGTCTGCGTGTTAGCCATGTACATCCGACATGAGTATGATAGTTAAAGCGCTTCGCCGTGCAAGCGACGTCCTCATACCGCTAGAGGTCCCTGCACGCATCGGAAAAACCGCAGCCTACTTTGTTTCTTCTGCACTGTTCTCTGGGCAGCGGAAGTTGGCCTGTCGCAATCATCTCAGTTATTCTCCTGAGAAGACCAATGGTTCTGCGCTTTAGACCTTCAGTAAGAGGGACAATCACAGCTTTCTCTTCAGGGATGTAGTACACTACCCCTCTCCTCACAATCTTGCCCGACGCGTCCTCAATGAGAAGAGCCAGCAGCAAGAGCTGGTATTTGTGATCCAGATGCACTTCTCCTCTGTGGCTGCTCATCTCCTTGAACTCAACAGGAATGTACTCCCCATCCCCCGTGTGGAGAAGCATATCCAATCTTCCTTGGACGCCTAAGCGTTCGGACGATAGCTTGACATCTAACTCCTTCGAGGTCACCGAGAAGGGCAACTCGGTTTTCAGACTGCCGTGGCGCCTCTCCTCGAGATGTGAGAGCGTCTCATGGGATTTCTTGCCCGATTCCTGTTGTGATCCCATAACAGGCTTCAGCCGCATTACGCGAGTGAAGTATGTGACCCTAGGACAGAAGACAAACTGCTTCAAATCCGTCGGGTTCAGGAAGAACTCAGAAACATCGGTGTCCTCAGAATAGTGATACTCCCGACTCAACTCTGTTCATCTCCCTGTGAGCTCCGACAATGATCCTACTACCGAAGCACGATGCGCAAAGGGGAAACATGATGACTGAGTCGGTCTCAATACCTTGTGCAACAAGCTTCTGCATATCAACTCTCAACGACGAGAGAACATGACGTTCAAGCTCCCCCTGAAACGCACTGTACTGGATTCTTTCAAGGCCGTAGTCCTTCAGACGTTCGCTCACTCTATTCCTGAGTGCGTCATCTGTGATGTCATAGACTATGATGTAGTTCATCCTATCACCACTTGAGTACAAAAGGACTGTACGATTCATTCTCTCCTCTGAGAAAACCCGACACTGCCCAAGCCTGACGGACCATGGCATTCTGAATCGTGATTGACTTGTCCGCAATGTTGACGCGCTCATTCATCCTTTCGACGACTGCATCAGCGAGCACACGTTTCGCGTTTTTCGACAACCCCCCGTTTTCGACCACGTTTTCGGCCGAGAGAATCTTCTTGACGGCAAGCGTGAGTACAACTCTGTCGACTACCTGCTGTCTGAACTCCTCAACAAGATCAAGTACCATCGAGGGACGTCCTGGACGATCGACATGAAGAAAGCCAGCAAAGGGGTCTAGGCCGGCAGTATCTATAGCAGACCAGACTTCAGAATAGAGAATTCCATATCCATAATTCAGAAGCTTGTTGATGGGGTCTGGAGCGCCTCGGGTAGTGCGGTTCTTAAAACCGAAGTCAGCTGGTAATATGAGTGCTACGGCTGACCAGTACTCGGCGGCTGCTCGACCTTCAAGGTTCATGAGAGCCAAGCGGGCTTCATACGACATGGGCCCTTGAAGGCTGCTCGCATCCGCCATGATTCTCTGCACCATCTGGGCTTTCTGGAAGAGCTGCTCTGAAACGGCAGGGCTCGTTCTTGTTCGGTTCTTGGCCCAGTTGCCCAGCAAATAGGCCTGGTTGAGCAGCTTTCCAGATACAAACGAAACAGCCAAGCACCATCCTTTGTCAGACTCAGCATGAGCATATTGGGATCTGCGAGTCAGCACCGTTCCGTGCCCCGTCGTCGGGGTCAGAAAGGCAAAGGGTTTTCCCGACGCATAAGTGAAGCAGACAGGGACCCTATTCTCGACCGCGAGATACAGCGCCGAGGAGCTCACTGAAGCTCCGCGTGAGGACACCAGAATGCGTTCTACTTCCTTGGCCGGAAACTCAGCAACCTGACCTCCACTTTTCTTTACCACGAACCGTTCTCCTTTCTTACCTAGGAAAATTCCAAAGTCATCTAGGATGATTGTCTGCGTCATCATTCCCTCCTCCTGGGATCATGTAAGCCAATCTATGGCCCAAATCATTAATACGGGGTCTCCATATAAAGCACATCGCAGAAACACGACACCCCAAGGTTTCTCTGAAACGGAGCGTTATGACGTCTGCAATGGGTCCGTATCGGCGGTTTTGCCGCCAGGTCGCAGAGTCTAATCCCACATTGAGGGGATTGAAAGTACGCCAGCTGTGTTGTCTTGGAGGTCGATGTCTAAGTCGCAGAGTCTAATCCCACATTGAGGGGATTGAAAGTTTCATGATACTGAGTGAGTGAATGATTGCTTAAGAACGTCGCAGAGTCTAATCCCACATTGAGGGGATTGAAAGGGACGTCCGTCAGTGCCCTCAGTAGAGTGTCACGTGCGTCGCAGAGTCTAATCCCACATTGAGGGGATTGAAAGTAATGGGTTATTGGCAGCTCCGAAACTGTCCGGCCAGTCGCAGAGTCTAATCCCACAT
>Ga0315291_10006613_pt1 | contig 14387 bp, 7 predicted proteins | sample YL17G12_20_MG_FD_203070 | JGI IMG/M metagenome (GOLD analysis project Ga0315291, IMG submission 203070) | Sediment microbial communities from Yellowstone Lake, YNP, Wyoming, USA - YL17G12_20 | ecosystem: Environmental > Aquatic > Freshwater > Lake > Sediment | place: USA: Wyoming | collected...
ACGTCAAACGCGATATACTGCATCTTGCTCCGCCTCCTTTGGAAGGTCTGCCGCACCTTCTATTATGACGCACACGGCCGCGCCGCGCACGTCCGAGGCGGAGCGCTTTCATATCAATCAGAATGACCGCGCGTCAGGTCACGACAGGTTTTGGAACGCCTCGCGCGCGGTCTGGCCGCGAACCGCGATGGTCTTCGCGTCAATCCGGCGCTTGCCGGCGCACTTCAGACCGTCGGCACCCTCCATGTGCTTGAACCGCAGCGTTATCTCCACCGGCTTGCCGATGTCCACCGGCTTGACCACGCCGATCTTACCCATCGCCGCGCGGGCGCGGTAGCGGATGAGGTCGCACGTGACTTTCGGCGTCCTCATGCGCGCGCAGTGCCGCCCGAAGCCGACTTTCGTCATCGCCACCTCGACCTCCGGGCCGATCAGTGCGCGCGCCTCCTGGCATACCGCCTGGTCGCCCGTCACCAGCACGCAGGGGACGCCCAGTTCGCCGGCGATCGCCGCACAAAAGCCCATCTCGCCCATCGGCTGCCCGTTGACGCGCATCTCCTCCCATGCCTGCGATGACTGCGTGTGCTCCAGCACCGCACGCGCGGCGCCCGCCATCGCGTGCGCGCCGATCTGAAACACGCCGTCGAAGCTCCCGTCGAGCTCCTCCAGGTAGATGTCCTGCGGCGCGCCCATCACGTACTCGGCCGCATCGTGCAGCTCGTCGAGCACGAAGTTGTATCCGCCGTTGGCGCCGTGACCGTCGCGCACGATGATCTCGGTGGCCCCGCCCTCCAGCGCGCCCTCTATAGCCGCGTTGACCTCATGCGTGAGCCAGCGCCGTGCGTTCTCGTACAGCGGGCTGCCAGGCACCGTCTGCGCGTCGTGCACCACGCCGCACACGCCCTCCAGGTCGGTGAGGATGTAGGTTTTCACGTGGCTCCTTTCCACTGCGACTCGGCTGCTCTGGGCCGTAGCGCACTGTCATCCTGAGGCCCTTCGCCTGTCATTCCGAGCGCAGCGAGGAATCTCGGTCCGGCTCAGGGTAAACTCCGCGAAGTTTACCCGCCCACCGCAGGCGGGTGAACCTCTGGCGGGGATCCCCTATGGGTGTGCAGCAACGAATAGGAGATTCTGCACTCGCTGCGCTTGTTCAGAATGACCGTTTGCGGGCTCGACCTCCAGCCTCTTCATCCCTATATCTGCGAAATGCGCCACAGGCGCACAAGTCTGCGCAATCTGCGGATGCCTTCACAGCTTCCCCAGCTCCGCCAGCACGCGCACCAGCGCCTCGCGCTCGGCGTCCGACGCCGGTGTCTGCGGCAGCCGCGGCGGCCCCACCGCCTGCCAGGTCAGGCTCAGCGCCTCCCGCACCAGCGGCACCGGGTTTACCCGCCCCTCGCCGAGCAGCGCCTTGAAGAACGGGTACATCTTCAGGTGCAGCTCGGTCGCCTTCGCCACATCGCCGGCGAGGAACGCGTCCATCGCCTGGCGCATCATGTCGCCCACCACGTGCGAGCCCCCGCTGACCGCGCCCACCCCGCCCTGCGCCAGCACCTGCAGCACCATCGTGTCATCGCCGCAGTAAACCTCGAAGTCCTGCGGCGTGCCGAGCACGAAATCGGAGGTCTGCAGCGGGTTGATCCCGGCCTCCTCCTTGATCGCGACGATATTCGGAATCTTCGCCAGCGCGGCCACGGTCCCGGGCGCGAGGTTGGCGCCCGCGAACAGCGGGATGTTATACAGCATTAACGGTATGTCCGCGGCGGCCGCGACCTGCTCGAAGTGCAGGCGCAGCCCCTCCTGCGTCGGCCGCGAGTAATACGGCGCCACCACCATCACCGCGTCGTAGCCGAAGCTGGCTGCGGCCTTGGTCAACGCAACCGCATGCTTGGTGCAGGCCGCTCCGGTGCCCGCGATCAAGGGCGCGCGGCTGCCCACCGCGTCCTTGACCGTGCGCAACAGCGCGGTGCGCTCCTCCAGCGTCAGGGCGTAGAATTCGCCCGTCGTGCCGGCCACGATGAGCGCGTCGCAGTACTCGCGGTCAAGCAGGTAATTGGCCAGCTCGCCGACGCGGTCGTTGTCAACCGTGTCGTCGTGCATGAATGGGGTGACGAGCGGCACCAGCAGCCGCCCGACGATATCGCTAAGTCTGGACATCGCTTTCGTTCTCCGTCGTGCAGCAATCCGCGGTCAGGGCGCAGTCGCCCGTCGCGCGTCCTCGCGCCGCGCACTTGGGACCACCAAACGCGCGTCCCCGGTTTCGCCATCCGCCGCCGTCCGGCGAACTCCTTGCCCGGAGAAAGCCCGCGCGCGGGCCCGGGCCGGCGCTGCGATCACAACGGTCCGTCGGCGCTCAGCGCGGCGTAACCGGCCGCATCGGTTCCGCGCTGCTCCGATGCGACCGCTAGCTGAATCAGATGATTGCAGGAACCGCGAATCTGGAACGCATGGGACTCATCGCATACCCAAAGTCGGTTTCGCTCCGAAGCCTGCCCGCCGATGGGAAGCCGCCTCTTCCCACCCGCTGTTCTCCCGGCTGGCGCCACGTTCCTGCTGTTGCCTTCGCAGCCGCCAAGCCCCGCCGAGACGGACGCCTCAGTTGGCACATCGCGGCCCGGCGAGCAGGCTGGCCCGGGTCGGCCCTGCCCGAAAAAGGGCGACGCCGCGAGATCCTTGCGGAACCCGCGGCGTCCGTACTGGGGTAACGCTACCGCGAAGGCTTGTCCGCCGGACGGATCACCAGACCGTGCGCAGGCCGACGGCGGCCATCGACTTGATGCGCTCGCCAGAAGCGACTTCCACCCCAAGCGGCCCCAATTGCAGGCCGGCGCCGAGGGTGTAATCGCCGCCCATCATCCCCGCGCGCAGAGCGATGTACTTGATGGGCTTGTACTCCAGGCCCATGTTCACCTGCAGCGAGCCCGTGGGCCCCAAGTTGGCGAGGTCCGCCGCCAGCAGCAGGTTGCCCTGCCGCGCCGCGACGCCCATGTCGAGCGACCAGTCGAGCTTCGCCGACATGGGGATCGGCGGCACCGTCGGAAGGTTCAGGTCGAAGCTAGGCGAGTTTACGTTGCGCAGGACCGCGCCGATGCTCAAGCCGTCCGCCGTCGTTGTCAGGACGCCAATATCCAGCGCGAAGTTACTGTCGTCAGCGCTGTCTCCCTCGCCACCCGCCGTGTGCCCCAAGGTGTCGATCGTGTAAGGTGTTGTGCCGTAGCCCGTGGCCCGCACAGAGCGTACCGTCACGCCGACGGCCGTATTGCCCTTGAGCATCCGGGATGCGGAGACCGCCGGGCCGAAAAACCCAACGGCGTGGCCATTGGCGCTGATGGGGTTCCCACTCCCGTGCCCACCCAGTTGCGTGAACGCGGCCTCGCCCCCGCCATCGCCAAACGCGGAGATCGCCACACCGCGCATGGCTAGGCTAATGCCGGTGCCCACGCGCAGTTTCACGCTCAGTTCCCTGTACGTGTCAGGTCCCCTGACGACATCATGGCCAAAGTCGGCGAGGATATCCTCCACGTCCAGGTACCCGGCGGGAGTATCGATGTCGCCGCTGAGCGTGTCAGCGATGGTTTCGATGTCGTCCTGGTTAACGTCGAAGTCTGAGACATCGGCGCCGACCTCAAGGGTAGTCTGAAAGTGCGGAACTCTGCTCAGGCCCGCCGGGTTCCAGAAGGGAGCCGTGGCGTCATCGGAGACCGCGGTGAAAGCGCCGCCCATCCCGATGGCGCGTGCTCCGATGGGAAAAGCCTTTTCCTCGAATGGCACGCCGCCCACCGTGACGCTGATTCCGGCAAACGCCACCCCGGCGAAGCACACCATGATTACCAGCGATAGTGCCAGTCCCCTCCTCATGCTAGTTTACCTCCCCCGAAAATTTGATTGTGCTGCTTGGACGCTGCTTGCTGCCCCGTGCTGCCGCGCGCTCGCCCGTGCCCCGGACTGCTGCCTCACCTCCTTGCCTCGCTCGACGCCAAACCGGCTGCGTCAGGCATCGCCGGGTAGCGCTTGCTAATCAGGCCGCGGACAGCCGAGAGCGTGATTCCACAGCGGCGCGGCGAATCCTTCAAGGGGTTAGTGGCAATGCGGTGGGAAGGCCGGCGCTTGGCGGCCGGAAGCCGCAGGGTTGGCGGCCCTGGCGCCGAACCTAGGTCCAACATGCCGGGGGCCGAACCCCCCGTTCCCTACGCGGAGGCTGGCTATGAGTCTGCTCGGCATCGATGTTGGCACCACCGGATGTAAGGCGATAGTATTCGCGCTCGACGGCAAGATCCTGGGCCAGGGCTATCGCGAGTACGCGCACACGTACCCGCAGCCCGGCTGGGTCGAGATGGACTCGGACGAGGTGTGGGCGGCCACCAAGGAGGCCATCGCTCAGGCCGTATCCCGCGCCGGCGCGCGCGACCCGGTGAAGGCGCTCGCCATCTCCTCCCAGGGCGAGGGCGCGACCCCCATCAGCCGCGACGGCAAGGCGCTGGCCAACAGCATCGTCAGCTTCGACAACCGCACCACCACCCAAAGCGAATGGTGGGAGCGCCAGGTCGGCAAGCGCGCCCTGTTCGCCATCACCGGCCAGCCCCTGCACCCCATGTACACCATCAACAAGATCATGTGGTGGCGCGACAACCAGCCGCGCGTGTTCGAGCGGGCGTGGAAGTTCCTGTGCTACGAGGACTTCACCATCTTTCGCCTCGGCGCCGAGCCCGCGATTGACTATTCCCTCGCCGCCCGCACCATGGCCTTCGATGTGCGTGCCGAGCGCTGGTCGCAGGAGCTACTGTCCCGCGCCGGTATCGATGCCGACCGTCTCGCCACCGTCGCCCCCAGCGGTACCGTCGTTGGCCGCGTGCGCGACGACGTTGCGCAAGACCTGGGCCTGCCGCGCGGCGTCGCCATCGTGACCGGCGGCCACGACCAGCCCTGCGGCGCGCTCGGCGCGGGGATTGTCGAGCCCCGCATCGCCATGGACGCGACCGGCACCGTCGAATGCATCACCCCCGCGCTGCCCGAGCTGACCCTGAACGACGCCATGCTCGAATCCAACTACTCCTGCTACCACCACGTCGCCCGCGGCATGTACGTCACCATCGCCTTCAACTTCACCGGCGGGTCGCTTTTGCGCTGGTACCGCGACACCCTCGGCAAGCAGGAGCGCGAGGACGCCGAGGCCGCGGGGATGGAGGTGTACGAGATGATGATCGGGCTGGCGACCAGCGGCCCGTCGCCGGTGATGGCGCTGCCGCATTTCACCGTCTCCGGCACCCCCTGGCTCGACCCCTATGCCAAGGGCGCCATACTGGGCCTCACCCTTGCCACCACCAAGGGCGACATCATCAAGGCCTTGCTCGAGGGCGTGACCTTCGAAATGCGCCTCAATCTGGAGTGCCTGTGGCGCGCGGGGGTCGTTGTCGAGCGGCTGCGCGCCATCGGCGGCGGCGCCAGGTCCGCCACCTGGCTGCAGCTCAAGGCCGACATCTTCAACCGCCCGGTGTCCGCGCTGTCCGTGTCCGAAGCCGCATGCCTGGGCGCGGCTCTGCTGGCGGGAACGGCGGTGGGGGAGTACGCCTCGCTCGACGAGGCGGCAAGCCGGACCGTCCGCGTCACCAAGACCTATGAGCCGGACCCGACAATGGCCGCGCAATACGACGAGCGCTACGACATCTACCGCCGCCTCTATCCCACCCTGCGCGACTTGCTCCACGCCCTGTAGCGGGCGATGGATAAAAGCCTCCAGGCTAGTCTGTACTTCGGCCATTTTGCCCATGAGGGGCTGATTTGGCCAAAATCTCCGAAACGGCATACAACATGTTGTGTCTCATCTTGCAGCAGTTCACAAGATATGGTGGGCTTTCAAAAATGGCTGAACTATAGGCTAGTGCTCAGTTAAGTTATTCCTGTAGTAATGTCGTAGGGCAGAAGCCCCTAAGCCGCCTCCTGCGGCCGGGGTGGCGGCCCGCGGCGCGGGCTTAGCCACTCGTCTTCTGCCCACCCTCCTGGGCAGGAGGCAAGTCACCACGGCGACCAAGGCTCCTGCCTAGGAGGGTGGATCGATGCCGATGGCAAGACTATGTTAACTGAGCACTAGGCGCCTGGACCCTGCGAATGGCTCCTCTTTGCGGGCCGTTGGGCGCATCCCTGGACAGGCCAATTCCGTAAGAGGGTGTGTGAGAAGCCTCGGCTCCCTGTCACCCTGAGCCTCAGCGAAGTTTACCCGCCTCTGGCGGGGGTCTCGTGAGGGAAGATTCCCGCCACAGGCGGACAAGCCTCGCGGAGTTTACCCCGAGCGCAGTCGAGGGGCTCGGAATGACAGCGAAGGCACCAGTGGTTTTCACACATGCTGTAAGAGGTGAAAGCGGCTCCGGGGAGAAAGCCCTAATGGCGACGACGGGATTGCAGCCTATGCCGCGGGCTGCGGGCGCGTCGGCGCTGGATGGTTGTGCTCGCTGGGGAGAGCCGATGTCCCGGACGGATTGGGCAGACGTTCGTCGTTACGCGCTGCGGCAGACGCGGGGGCGCGGTCCACTGCGCTCTCTTGCGGCGGCGCTGCCCGTTGCCTGTGCCCTCTCACTCGATCCCCCCGTTCACTCCAGCCAGATCGCGCTTTGGCGTGCGGCGGCGCGCCGCCGCTGTGAAAGCGGGAGCAGGCTCCCGCAGTCCATGGCGCGTTCTTGGGGCGCCGCTGCGCATCATCTGGGCCTGATCGCTTCTCCGCCGATGACGCGTCTCGGGGCTTGCCGCGCCCCGCCGCATCCGGCGAGGGACGGTTCGCCGGCAGCGCTGCGTGCCGCAATAAACTTGCTTGGAGGAGAGGATGATGAAGAGGGCTTTAGTCTTGCTGATGTTGTTTGGCGCTCTGCTCGCCTGTGCCGGCGCGGCGCAGGCGACGTTGATTCAGGATGATTTCGAGGGCTACTCCGTCGGCCCCGGCGTGCCGCCGGGGTGGGTTGACGCGTCCAAGCGCCCTCCCGCGAGATGGGAAGTGGTGGAGGTTGACGGCAACAAGGTGCTCAAGGGGATTTCGGACATCGCGCCTCCGCAGTCGGACGCGCTTGCCGGGCCGTACAGCGCCACCGGTTGGTTTGTGGAAAACTGCGAGGTGCAGGTCTCGTTCGCGGTGCAGACGGGAACGGGCGGCGGGATTGCAATTGGCCAGTTAGACGGCAACAGATATACGGGCGGCGCCTATTACGTGGACGTCTACGTGGAGGGAGACGGCTGGGTGCCGGATTCGACGATCTACCTGTGCGAGGAAGGGTTGTCCATGGGCAGCGTCGTGATCGCCGCCGCTTACCTGCCTGCCGGGTCTCTGCAGTACGGGATGTGGTACGACTTGCGCCTGGTTTCCACGGGAACGACTTTCCAGGTGTGGTTCCGGCCGGCTTCAACCGGACCATGGCAGCCGAGCGACAAGATCATAGAGGCGGCCCACGATCTGCTCCATCCCGGCCACAAGTCATACGTCGAGGGATGGGCTACCTGCTGGACGCAAGATAATATCGCCATCTCTACCGTGCTCTTCGACAGTTTCCGGTTTGAGGGGATGCCGTTCCCGGCCGCTGAGACCTTCAGCGACGATTTTGCGAACGACGTCTTTAGCCTCGCCAACTGGTCGCAGCACTGGTGCGCGCTCGACTTCCCCACCGTTGACGGCAGCCAGGTCGCCCGCGTCACGGCTACCTCCCCACGCGCGGGGGCCGTAGGCCTCGGCCTGGCCAAACAGTACTACACGCACAACTTCACCCTGCGCACCTCGATGTACCTCGATGAAGCCTTTGAGGGCGGCGTCGCCTGGGGATGGGAAGGCACTCCCGAGACCGACACGTGCTACTTCCTCCAGGCGTGGAGGGAGGGAGGCCTCATCCACTTCGGTCTCGCCGAGATGATCAACGGCGCCGGGACCGTGCTGGGCCTCGGTGGCGCGCCGGAGATTCCCGGCGTCAACTGGTATACGGTCGAGGTGGTCGCGGACTACAAGTACTACCGGATGTGGTTCTGGCCCCGCGGCGAGCCCAAGCCGACGAATCCTGTAATAGCAGTTAGGCCGGACATCGCTCACCCAGGCTACCGCCTGGTCAACTTGGGCGCAGTCGTCCTGTGGCAGAACGGCAACCACGTCGGGTCCTTCGACGACTTTTACTTCCACGGCACGCCGGCGCCCTCGGTCAATACGCCGGAGGGCACCAGTGTGCAAGTCGAACCCGAACCGGGCCTCAGTCTGACCTTCGACACCGTCTCCGAGGAGGGAGCCGCCAGCGTCGAGACCTCAACCACCGCCCCGGGCGGCGGTCCAGGGGGCCTGGAGTTCCAGGGCCTGTACTACGACATCAACACCACCTGCGTCTATAGCGGCCCCATCACCATCTCCCTGACCTACGATGACACGGGCATGACCCTCCAGCAGGAGGAGAGCCTGCGCCTGATGCACTGGGTGACCGCGAACCAGACATGGGTGGACATCACCGTGCTGCCGGTGGACACGCTGAACAACATCATCACCGGGGTGACGGACTCGCTGTCAGTCTTTGCCATCGCGACACTGCCGGTCTTCGACGGCTTCCTGCCGCCGATCAACATGCCGCCGGCGGCGATGAGCGTGTTCAAGCAGAAGAGCACGATCCCGGTGAAGTTCAAGCTGCTGGATGCGGCCACCGGCGCGCCCGTGCCGGGCGTGGTGGCGACGATCTGGGGCGTGCGGGTGTCGCTGGGGGTGCCGAGCGGAGTGAACGAGGCGGTCATCTCGACCCAGCCTGACGGGGGCGACACCTTCCGCTACGACCCGACGGCCGGACAGTACATCTTTAACCTGAGCACCAAGAACCTCAGCCCCGGCGTCTATCGCATCCACGCCAACATCATGGGTGGGCTGATGGACCGCTGGGTGGACGTGGCGGTGAAGTAGAAGGGCCTTCACCGCCGAGACCTCCAAGCGATCTAAGAACGAGTGCAGGGCCCGGCAAGGCATCGCCGGGCCCTGCGCGCTTGTCGTGCTCGCGCGCCTTCCGGTCGCCCGCAAGGACACGACGCCGCAGGGCAGGAGACGGAGGCGCGGCGGCAGAAAACCTCCGCTGTCGCCGCGTCACATCTGCCCAGGCCGTCAACTCCGTCAGCAGGGACAGCCCGACCATGCGCGAGCCCGCCGTCACCCCCAGGGCGATTGCCGTCGGCCTCGTCGGCACCGCCGCGCTCGGCGTCATCACGCCGTGGTCCGACCTCTATCTGCGCGGCACGTGGATGGCCGCCTGCCACTTGCCCATCGGCGCCTTCATGCTGTTCGTGGTGTGGGCGGGGGTCGCCAACGTCGTGCTGCGCAAGCTTTCGCCGCGCCTGGGCATGACCCAGCGCGAGGCGCTGGTGAGCTATCTCATCATGCTCGTGGCGGCGGGCATTCCCTCCTTCGGCCTCACCGAGTATGCGCTTCCCACCCTGGCCGGCGCATTCTACTTCGAGACCCCGGAAAACGAGTGGCGGACGCTGTTCTTCCGGCACATCCCGCAATGGTTCGTGCCGGTGGACCTGCGCTCGTACCCCGAGGTGGCGGCGGCGGTGCGCGACAAGTGGGCATACGCCATCTATCACCTGCTGCCTCACTGGCTGCAGCCGGCGTCGCCCGACATCATCCGGCAATTCTACGAATCGCTGCCCGAAACCGCCCGGCGCAACCCGTTCGCCCTGGCTCGCGCCATCCCCTGGGGCGCGTGGGTCGTGCCGATGGCCGCGTGGACCGCGATGGCTTACACGCTGTTCTTCGTGCTACTGTGCATCACCGTCCTGCTGCGCCGCCAGTGGGTCGAGCGCGAGCGCCTGGCCTTCCCCCTGGTGCAGATCCCGCTCGAGATAACGCGCGCGGAGCCGCCGGGCGCGGCGCTGCCGTCGTTTTTCCGCAGCCGCATGATGTGGGCGGGTTTCCTGGCGCCGTTCGTGCTGCATTCGATCCACGGCCTGCACGTGTACTTCCCCGGGGTGCCCGGAATACCGCTGGCCCACGACCTCGCGCACTACCTGCGCTCCCGCCCGTGGAACCAGGTCGGCATCCTCGGCATCTGGACCCATTTCAGCGTCATCGGCTTCAGCTTCCTCATCCCCACCGATCTGTCGTTCAGCCTATGGTTCTTCTTCTTCCTCTACAAGCTGCAGGGCATCGCGCTCGCGGCGCTGGGCTACGATCTGCAGTACGTGCCCAACTACCCCGTGCCGACCTTCGCCGCCTACCAGATGCTGGGTGCGTTCTTCCTGCTGTTCGCGGGCATGGTGTACGCCGCGCGCGCGCATCTGCGCGTGGCGTGGACGCACGCGCGGGCGTTCGTCTTGGAGCGCGGCGCCGACGACGGACAGCCTCCCGACGCCGACGAGGCGCTGCCCTACCACGCGGCGGTGCTGGGGCTGGCAGCGGGAATCCTGCTGCTGGCGGTCTTCTTCGCCGCGGCGGGACTGAACTTCGGGCTGGCGGTGCTGGCGCTGGTGCTGTTTCTGGTGGTGGCGGTGGTGCTGACGCGGTTCGTGGCGGAGGGGGGGCTGCTTTTCATCCAGGCGCCGTTTCGCCCCACCGACATCATGATGCTGGCGGTGGGGACGCAGCCCTTCGGCTCGCGCAACCTGACGGTGCTGGCCTACGCCGAGCGTGCGCTCGGCCTGTTCGACGTGCGCGCCTTCATCATGCCCTATTTCATGGACACCTGGCGCATGTGCGACGCCGCCGAAATCCCCAAGCGGCGCTTGCTGCCGGCGCTGGCGGCGAGCGTGGTGGTGGCGACGGTGGTGAGCTTTGCCGCTCTGATCATCATGGCCTACCGCTACGGAGCGGTTACCATGGAGCCGTGGTTCGCCATCATCTCCCCGCAGCAGCCGTTCCAGGTGCTGCAGTCCTACCTGGTCAACCCGCGCAAGCCCAATCTGGCGGGAATGGAGTTCACGGGCGTAGGGGCGCTGGTGATGTGGGCGCTCATCGGCCTGCGCATGCGCTTTGCCGGGTTTCCCCTGCACCCCATCGGCTACGCCATGGGCCCGAGCTGGCCCATGATCCAGTTGTGGTTCTCCATTCTCGTGGGGTGGCTGTCGAAATCGCTGATCTTGCGCTGGGGCGGCATGCGGCTGTTCCGCTGGGCGCGGCCGTTTTTCCTGGGGCTGGTGCTGGGCGAATTCGCGGCCGCCGGCGTATGGATCCTGGTGGACAGCATCACCGGCATGCGCGGCCACCGCTTCTTCCTGTTTTGAGCTGGCGGGCAGGGCGCGCCCCCTCTTTAGGGGCTGTCCCCGAATGGGGGCTGTCCCCTTCCGGGCGGGTAGGTAGCGCAGATTTGTAATCTGCGCTACATCAGTCCCCGCCCGCCGGCCGCGGAGCGCGGCGCCGCGCTCTGCGCGTCACATCATCCGCTGATCCACGGACCGGCACTAGTGCACCGTCAATGTTTACTTGATGCACGAAACCACAGATAAACGCAGATGGACGCAGATATGATCGAACTGAGCTCCGGAAACGGGAAACTGTCCTGTCGGCGTGTTTCGGCGTTCATCGGCGGTTACTCCCCAAATACATCAGAATAATATTGACGGAGCACTAGTTGCGCGGCATCTCTTTCAAAGCCATAGTGGTCGGCCTGGTCGGTGTGTGCGCCGTCTGCCTCATTGTCGCCTGGGCCCAGCTCGTACTCAAAGGCATCCAGATCGGCATCCTGCAGTTCCCGCCCGTGCTGGTGGGGCTCTTCCTCTTCCTCGTCCTCGGCAACCTGGTGGTGCGCCGCGTGTGCTATCGCCTCGGCCTCAACAGCGCCGAGGTCATGATCGTTTACTCCATGATGCTCATCGGCGCGATGATCGCCTCCCGCGGCCTGATGGACAAGTGGTTCAGCTCGCTCGCCGCCGTCAACTACTACACCACCCCGGAAAACGATTGGCGGCGCCTCTTCTACTCCCACATCAGGCCCTGGCTCGTGCCTTTCGACCCCGGCGGCCCGGAGCAGCAGCCCGTGACCAAGGTGATGTACGAAGGGCTGCGCCGCGGCCAGCACCTGCCGTGGCGTCTGTGGGTCACCCCCATCGCCTCGTGGAGCGTCCTCATTTTCTTCATCTTCGGCGGCTTCCTGTGCCTCGCCGCCATCCTGCGCAAGCAGTGGGTGGACAGCGAGCGGCTGTCGTTCCCCTTGGTGCAGCTGCCGCTGGAGATGGTGCGCGCCGAGACCGCCGGCCCCTTCATCCGCAGCAAGCTCACCTGGATGGGCTTCGCCTTGCCGACGGCGATCTTCGCCGTCAACGGCCTGCACATCATCTACCCCGCCGTGCCCTATCTGTCCCTCGACCACAACCTCAAGGCATATCTCCCCTCCGTCCGCCCGTGGAATCAGATGTACTGGACCACCGCCTATCTGTCGTTCGCGGCGGTCGGCTTCAGCTACTTGCTGCCGACGGATCTCCTCTTCAGCCTGTGGTTCTTCTACCTGCTGACCCGCGTCCAGGACGTGGTGGCCGCATCCTTCGGGCTCGACCTGGTGAGCATGCCCCTCTATCCCACGCACCTCATGCAGGCCTATCAGGCGATGGGCGCTTACTTCATTCTCGTGTTCTACCTCGCGCGCATGAGCTGGTCGCACCTGCGCGCGGTCTTGCGCAAGGCGGTGTTCGACGATCCCGCCGTGGATGACAGCCACGAGATGATGCCCTACCGGGTGGCTTTGTTCGGTCTCGCCCTGTCGTTCGTGGGTTCCGTCACCTGGTGCTACTACGCCGGGATGACCCTGTGGATGGCGGCGCTGCAGATGTTCGTGTACATGTTCGTGGTCGTCATCGTGATGGCGCGCAGCGTCGCCGAGGGCGGGCTGCTGATGACCGAGACCTCCTTCCGCCCCATGGACGTGGTCGCGCTCGTCGGGCCGCGCAGCCTGCTGGGGCCGGCCAACCTCACCGCGCTGTCATTCCTCGACGCAGTGTTCGCGCGCGACCTGCGCGGCCTGCTGCTGACCGGGTTCATGGACGGCCTGCGCATCAGCGACGGCGTGCAGTTGCGCCGCCGCTCCATGCTGTGGGCGTTCGTCATCGCCATTCCCGCCGCCATGCTCGCCGCCGGCGCGCTCCACCTGTGGCTGCCGTATCATTTCGGCGCCGTCACCCTCTACAGCTATCCCTATCAGGGCAACGCCATATGGGGCTTCCAGAACAACGCTCCCGCCGTCCAGGGCCACAGCGATTTCACCTGGCTCGCGCCGATTTCGTTCCTGGTTGGCGCCGGCTTCACCGCCTTTCTTGCGGTGATGCGCGCGAGCTTCGTGGGCTGGCCGTTCCATCCGCTGGGGTTCGCGGTGGCGCCGTCGTGGACCATGATCGTCTTCTGGTTCCCATGCCTGGTGGCGTGGGTGGTCAAAAGCCTCATCCTGCGCTGGGGCGGCATGAGACTGTATCGCACGGCGCGGCCGTTCTTCCTGGGCCTGGTGCTCGGGGAGTTCAGCTCCGCCGTCGTGTGGACGGTTTTCAGCTTTATCACCCGCGCCCCGGCGCCGTTCTTCCCGTGGCCGTAGCGCCATTAGCCGATCAACCGGCAGGCGCTGCGGCGACCGGCCGCGAAAAAGCGTGGCGCGGCGAAAGGAGAGAAACGCGATGGACAAGGTAAAGCTCGCGCTCATCGGCGCGGGAGGCATGGCCAACTGGGTGCACTACCCGTCGCTGGCGGAGATGGAGGACGTGGAGCTGGTCGGCCTGTGCGACCTCGACCCCGAGCGCCTGCGCGCCACCGGCGACCGGTTCCACATCGAGGTGCGCTGCCACGACTATCGCGAGCTGGTCGAGAAGACCGCGCCCGACGCGGTTTACATTCTCATGCCTCCCCACCAGCTCTTCGACCTGGTAATCCACTGCCTCAACCTCAAGCTCAACGTCTTCATCGAGAAGCCGCCGGGGGTGACCTCGGAACAGACGCGCAACATGGCGCGCGTCGCCGAGCGCAGCGGATCGCTGACCATGGTCGCCTTCAATCGCCGCTTCATCCCCGCCGCCGTCGCGGCGAAAGAGCGCGTCGAGGAGCGCGGCCCCATCACGCAGTGCGTGGCGACGTTCTACAAGAACTACCTCGGAGGCGCCCCTTACTACGGCGGCGCGGTGGACGTGCTGACATCCGACGCCATCCACGCGGTTGACGCCCTGCGCTGGATGGGGGGTGAGGTCGTCTGCGCCTCCAGCGACATCCGCGCCATAGACTCCGACTTCGACAACAGCTTCAATGCGCTGCTCAGCTTCGAGAGCGGTTGCACGGGGATCTTGCTCACCAACTGGGCGGCGGGCAAGCGCGTGCACACCCTCGAGATGCACGCCCGCGGCATCTCCGCATTTGTGGACACCGACGAGCGCGCTGTCATCTACAAGGACAACGAGGCCGAGGGGGAGGAGATCCGCGGCGCCGA
>Ga0315291_10006616_pt1 | contig 14386 bp, 8 predicted proteins | sample YL17G12_20_MG_FD_203070 | JGI IMG/M metagenome (GOLD analysis project Ga0315291, IMG submission 203070) | Sediment microbial communities from Yellowstone Lake, YNP, Wyoming, USA - YL17G12_20 | ecosystem: Environmental > Aquatic > Freshwater > Lake > Sediment | place: USA: Wyoming | collected...
AGGGTCTCAAGTGTGCCGCCCCACCTCCCGCCCGATGTGCTTGCAATATTCTTTGAGTATAGTTCCAGACCATTTTGATCGAACATCCTCAGCAGGGCGTCATTTCCACTGCCGGTGACCATTGCCACCCGTGTGCCGTCTTTGGAAACTGCCGCACCCTGGCTCACCTGTCCCTGCAGGGAAATGCTTGCAACAGCCTTGTGCTTTGCAATATCCCACACCTGAACAACGGCGTCAGTAGAGGAGGTCATCATCTTGCTTCCATCGCCGGTGAAACTGACCGCCGTCACCGCCTGGCTGTGTCCAATGAATGGGTTGCCCTCGATGACACCCGTATCCGCCCGCAGGAGGTAGGCGCGCTTATCGCTCTGACCCACCGCCACATACTTTCCATCCGGCGAATAGGCGATGGCATTCACAGTGGCATTGCCGGGGACATATTCCCAGAGGTCCTTTTTCAGGTCCAGGTCGAGGAGCTTTGCCTTACCCTCAGTGATGACGGTGAGCTTGGAGAAATCCGGCGAAGGATAGGCGGTAGTAACCAGCAGGTCGCTGAACATGACAGAGCGCTGTGCGCCCGTCTGGATGTCCCAGATATAAACCGCGCCATCCCTTGTCACCGTCACCGCCGCCGTGTCATCACTGTTGAAGCCGGCATATTCAACACTGTCATAATGCTCCTTCAACATGACCAACGGTGTGTTCGATTCCGTATCATAAATCCAGGCAGAGCCCATGTTATAACCCAGAATGACGCGGTCGCCCGCATGGTTGAAATGCCCGTTGACAGATGTTCCGCCCGGACTGCGATATGCAAGTGTCCAGTTCTGCCTGCGCCCTACATTATCCGGCGTGGCGGTCTTGACCACATGACGCACGGATGGACCTGAGCCCAGAACCACATTCCCCGCTGGAATCTTCACATCTCCAGATTCTATAGAGATGGTCAGTTCATCATACTCATCAAGGTTTTTGAAATCAGCTGTGGCAATCAGGTCGGCGCGTGTGTCAAATCCACCCTTGAACTCGATATATCCCGCGCCGCCCTTGATATTGACCACACCGTTATCCTCCAGCTCATCGCCGACATCCACCACGCCGTTACTGTTCTTATCCCAGTAAAGTTTCGGGTCTGAGATATCACCTGCCGCAATGCCCATCATTCCGGAGACCTTCAGGCGGATGGAGGTGACGGGGCGTCCGCCCGGGAACAGGATGAAGCCCAGAATGGGGAAGTCATCTTCTGAACCTGACTCTCCAAAACTCTTGGCAGGATACCAGTAGTTACTCTCGGCGAGGATATAAGGCGAGTCCACACTGTGAGTTGCGGGTGTAACCGCGCCGATGACTGTTACCGCATCGACAATCTTGACGTCTGCGACGTTAAGGTTGATGGTCAGGCAGTAACCGCTCAGGAGATTGTTGAAGCTGGCGACAAGGATAAAGGCGGCATTCTGCGCGAATTCCGTCTTGAATTCAATTGAGCCGGTGGCGCCGCCGGTGTTAAATGTCACCGTCGGTGTTCCGCCGACCGGTGGCTCCCAGTTCTCCGCAATTCCGTTATTATTTAAGTCCTGCACAAGCTTGACGCTTGACATGTTGGAGGCGTTGATACCGTTCATGCCGCCGAGTATGAACTTGATGTCGGTGACATTTTTCGTGGAACCCTTCAGGCTGAAGGCGAACAGGCTCACACGAGTCTGACTGGAAAGACCGTTCAGATTGTCAGGAAGCTGCCCGTATGCAGGGTCGGATAGGACGACCGACTCCCCCACATAATGATATGCGGCTGTTGTTTGGTCCTCCACTGCAAGCCCCGGCGTCCCGTTCAGATATTTAGTTGAGAGCTCAATGCTGAAGTTATCGCCAGCCTCTAAGTTGATAAAGTCCGCAAGCAGGATGTAACCGGCAGTGGAATTCGCCGCCGAGGTGAATTGCTGGGAGAATTTAACAATCAGGTCATTACCCTCGGCTACCGTGACAGCGCTTCCCCCGACCGTCTGGGTCTCCTGCGGGTCGATTGTGCCGTTACCATTGGCATCAAGGACAAGGCGGAAATTGCTGATGTCATCCCAGGATAGCCCGGCATTTTTGTTGAACAGATGGAATGCAACCTGTGCGACATTGGAGGAAACGGGTTCCACCCGGAATCCGATGAGTTCCACATTCTGCTGGGTTGCCGCTGTTGTCAGACTATTGCCTTCCTGTCCTGTGGCAGGATTTTTGAAAATAGTGGTTGTTCTTGATGATTTCAGGAGATAATCGCCGAAATCGACAAAGTCTGAGACTTTATCCCCGGCGCCGCCCGGATTGCGGGCATTGGTGGGACCGGTGGGTGAACCCCACCAGTTGTTCCGCGCAATGAGCACGGTCAGGACGTTGTTATAAATTGCCCAGCTGAAATTTCCGTGGAAATCATTATTCTGGATAAGATAAGTTGTCGGGAATGAACCGTTCACATAGATGCCAGTGGCATTGTTTGTGATGGCTGTGTTTGTGATGTTCAGGGCGCCTGTGGAACCCCAGTAGAGGGCATAATAGGGATAATAGGAGGTCAGATAAGAGCTTGCGAGGAGGCAGTCATCCATTGTCAGGGAGGACGCACCAGAGGTGTAAATTATGCAGTTTTCCCTGTTATCAGTGGAATATTCGCTACCGCGGATACTGCATGATTTGAAATTCGCCGTCCCCGAGCCGGAGAGATACATACCATTGCGCCAGTTCCAGTCACCATGCTCCCTCCTCGTCCGGAGCCACAGGGTGGAATTTGTTGCCTCAAGCGTTCCTGCCACATTCACAGGGGAATCTGTGCTGAGGATTGAATCATTCAGGACGAGTTTCCCCTTATCCTCCACAGTCAGGACACCGCCCAGGACGATGTTGAGGTTTGGAGGCAATGTGATATTCCCACTGGCATTGCCCAGCATTCGGATAGAAATCTCGCAATTTTCAATGACTGGGTTTGTTATCTGTGGGCTGGCAGTCCCCAGTTCCAATTCGATGCCGGTGCGGAACCCTTTGAAGGAGATGGGGATTGCGCCAGAGGCGATTATCTTGCCATCAACGGCACCCGTAAGACGGATGCCAAAAACCGTCCGCCAGTTGCTATTGATGTTATTGAGAGATTCAAATGAGCATCCTTCCACTGTTAGTGTGCCGGTTCCCTCTGTATTGATAATGGCTGACCAGTCATCATAATAGTCTGTGGCGGCGTCAGCGCGATTTTCCGTAGATGTAAAAACACACCTCTGGAAAATGCCCGCTCCTCCGTCCTTTATATCCATACCATTGTAACGTTGGTCCGGGTAGTCGCCACCATAGATATCCGTCCAGGTGTTAAGTCTGAAAGTTGCCTCGGTTGCCTGAAGTGTTCCGTTGACAGTGATGCGGTAGGATGTTGGGCTGATAAGTTCACTCCCCGATACCAGTGTCAATTGCCCGTCTTTTTGAATAGTGATAGGAGTGGCAAGATATTGTCTTATGTTATTCAATGTGAGTGACTGGCTTACATCGCCCACGAGGCGCACATTATAGTCACAGTCTGTGAACTGGCATAGGGCAATCTCCTGGACAGCCGCGCCGAACTCCCACTCGATGCCGCTTCGGAAGCTTTTGAAGGAGTTCTGGATGGTTTTTCCGCCGGTGACATAATCCTTGATGGTTGCCAGGACGCCACCCGTCAGGCGAATGCCAAAAACCGTATGCAAGCTATTAACTGTATTCAGAGATTCAAAAGAGCAACCCTCAACGGTCAATTGGGCGGTGTTCTCCGTATTGATGATGGCCGCCCAGTCATCATAATAATCTGTGGCGGCGTCATTGTTTATTTCAATCGAGCGGAAGATGCAGTTCTGGAAGGTCCCTATACCTGAATCCTGCAGGTGGATACCATTTCTACGCTGGTCAGGGTAATCGCCGCCATACGAGTCTGTTCTTGTAGTCAGGGTCATGGTGGTGGAGCGTGCATCAATTTTGCCTGAGACGAAAGTGGTGTGTCCCATCCGAAGTTCGGCGCCGTTGCAATTAAGTTCTCCGCCCGCCTCAACGGTCAGTCTCCAGTCAACTGAATCCGTTGACTGGTAATAGCTCCCCGGAGGGAGAACCAGTTTGCCGCCGTTTTTGATAGTGACAATATTCACCGGTGGAGTGGAGGGTAGCGCTAAGGCTGCCGCTCTTGCAACGGGCATGCGGAGCTCGTGAGAGACATCTCCGGACATGCGCACAGGCCATTCACAATCTCCATAAGTGCAGCCATCTGCAATCTGGGCGGTGCCTGCCCCGAATGCCCAGTAAATACCCGTTCGGAATCCTTTAAAGGAGGTTTGGGTGGCGCTGTATTCCTTGATGGTGGCGTCTGTGGCGCTTCCGATGAGAATCCCGAAAATAGTTTTATAGTTCGGGTTCACATCATTGAGAGACTCAAGGGAGCACCCCTCGATGGTTAATTTGGAGGCGCCTTCGGTGTAAATAAGGGCTGACCAGTCATCATAATAATCTGTGGCAGAGTCGCCGCGTTTTTCGCTCGAGCGAAGGGCGCACGTCTGAAAAGTCGCCTCGCCGCCGTCTAAAACATAAATCCCATGTGTGCGTTGTGACGGGTAGTCGCCGCCATAGACGTCGGTGGATGTGTCCGCAGTTATGGTGCTTCCAACTGCCTGGAGCTTTCCAGAGACATTCCATTTATAACCGGGATTCTGAAAGCTGCTGCCTGAAGTTAAAATCAACTGCCCCGTGTTTTGAATATTGACATCCCCCACCATTAACATGCCGGCATTGTTCAGTGTGATGGTTTGAGAGACGTCACCCAGGAGGCGAACATTGTTTTCGCATCCTATGAAATCGCACTTTGCCACCTGTTGAGGCACTGCGCCGAATTCCCAATACAGTCCTGTGCGGAATCCCGTGAAAGAGGTCTTTGTGGCGCCATCATTATCAATCGTCATTGTTGCGCCGCTCCGGTTCATAATACCAAAAACCGTTCTCCAGTTAGGGTCGACGGCAGATATGGTCTCGAGCTGGCAACCCTGTATTGTGAGATGGGAGCCATTCTTCGCCTCAATAATCGCCGACCAGTCATCATAATATTCCGGACTATTATTACAGCCTTCCACTGTCCGGATGGTGCATTTCTTGAAGAGACCCTCACTGCCATCCAGCAGATAAATGGCATTGCGTCTCTGGTCGGGGTTATCCCCACCATACCAGTCTGTGTAGGTTTTAAGGATGAGGAGTGTGTCCGATGTCCTGATGGAACCGCTCACCGTGAATGCGCGGAAATCCCAGCTGTCCTGAACGACCGTGACGCCCGGTGTGATGTATAGATGCACACCGGCGGGGATGGTGATGGCGGAGGTGATATGATAATCATGGGAAGTATTGCTCCAGGTTGTGTCCTGAGTAATCGTCCCCCCCACATTTATGACGCCGTCAATATCCAGCTCTCGCGCCACAACATTTGTGGATGCAATACTGTTTGCGCTTGTCTCCTTGATTTCGAAGGTGGCTGTGCCATCGGAGTCATCGAGGTCATATCCGGCGGCAATTGTTATGGTGACGGGGGTATTCCAATTACCCTTGGGGATGGTAAAGGTAGCGCCGCTGGAAACGGTGAGGTCCACATCGCCAGAGGTGCGGGTAATGCTCACAGTCACATCCGCAGCGGGCTGGGCGGATAGCCACACTCTGAAAATGCCGGTTCCGGCTTCAGGGACGGTTATATAAGTCCAGCTGCAGACAAAGGATGGCGCCTGAGCAATGCGGGATTGTTTTTCCATCGCTGCCGGAGGAGTTTTGAGCGCACTCGCTCCGGAAGGCTCAGCATTCAAAAGCGGGACATACAATAAGAGAAATATAAGACTTGCGAAAGAAACAGAGATTACACCGGAAAGCCTTTTTTGTTTCATTGCCACTCCTCTTTCAATTTCCAAATTTTTTCCTCAGAATTTTGAGGCATTTTAATTACAATATTTTTCCATACGCATATAATAATATATAAATAATAAGATAAGCTCAAGGTTGACAATGTGTCAATCAAATTGTGCCAACTGGTGACAACGAACACTGTCATCCCTCCGATGGTTCCGTTCCGGCGGTAAATGTGGTTACTCTTCAATGCCGGGGCGGGCGGGGATGCCTTTTTTGAAATAATGTTTCACATCCCTCATCTCGGTAACAAGGTCGGCGCGGTCAATCACTCTAGGGTCGGCATTGCGACCTGTCAGGATGAGTTCCACACCTTCTGGTTTTTCATCTATGAATGATAAGATAGACTCAACAGGCAGGATGCGAAAATGAAGGGCAATATTGATTTCATCAAGGATGAGAACATCATATTTTCCCGAGAGCAGGGCATCATGAGCCTCGTGCAAACCCCGTTCCGCCGCGGCAATATCCTCCGGTGTGGGCTCACCGTTGATAAATGAGGGGCGTCCATACTGGCGGACAGTTATCTCCGGCGCAAGGCGTAAAAGACTTTTCATTTCGCTTGATGTGCGGCATTTCAGGAACTGTGCAATAAAAACCTTTAGTCCCGCCCCTGCCGCGCGAAGGGCAAGCCCCAGCGCCGCTGTGGTCTTTCCCTTGCCGTCACCCGTATAAATTTGCACAAAACCGGTCATTCTAAGAGAAAACCTGACAAAAAGAAATATTTATCACGTATGTGCCTTTTTTCCCATCTCAAGCAAGGAAAAAAAGTCATGACTTTTTGAGAAACATGCCGATGTCATTCAGTATGACAAGGAGAGCAAGGGTGGTTGGGACTATGCGCTGGGTGAGAAACTGTCGCTCAAGGAGTGAGCGGCATGAATCATAGAGCCCCTGCGAGGTGTAACGGTCTGCAATTTTTGTGAGGCTCTCCGCCATGTCGCGGTTGATGAGCAGGTCTTTATTCTCCGGCACAAGGCGCAGGACAAGCAGGTCGCGATACCAGACAAGCAGGTCGCTCATGGCGGTGGCAAGGTCTTTTGAGCCGGTGGCGATTCCGTGTGCCACGCGAAAGATGGCGGCAAAACCGTGCCGTTCCAGCATCTCCAGCTCCTGCGCCATGGTTTCTCGTCGTTTTTGCAATTCTCCCCGCGCTATATCTAACGCGGGTCCAGGATGCCCCTCCGATAACACAGCCGCCAGCTCCGCCGACTTCTCATCAATTTTGTGCGCCATGATGAGCCATTCTTTCAACTCCTTCACGGGCAGGGGCGAGAAGCGGAGAAGCATGCAACGTGAGCGGATTGTTGGCAGGAGGTTGTGCAGATTATTCGTGGTCAGGATGGTGATGAGGTGGCGTGGCGGCTCCTCAAGGATTTTAAGGATGCTGTTTGCCGCACCGAGACTCATTCGTTCAACGTCAAAGCCGAGGACAATCTTCTTTTTCCCCTCCACGGGTGTGATGAGGGCGCTGTCCTGCAGTTCGCGGATTTTTTCAATCCGGATGGTGCGGGCGGGACCTTCAGGTTTCAGGAGCATGAGGTCGATATAGGTCTGATGGGCAATCTTGCGGCAGGCGGGGCATTCGCAGGCGAGGAGACCTCGTTCGCCCGTGCAGTTAATGAATTTAGCGAGGGCATAGGCGAAGGATTTTTTCCCCAGACCGGAGGGACCGTGCAGAATCATGGCGTTAGGGAGAGTTCCCGATTCCACAAACCGCTTCGCCAACCTCTTCAGAATGTCGTGTCCGGCGATACTTTCAAACTGATGTTCATGCCGTTCCATTTCCCATGTCCCCAGTTTTATTAAACCATCACTGCCGATAGACTATGCAATAATCCCCCGTCAAGAATGAATCATAATGAAAAAATATTTTAATTTTATGCATTTTTTATTTGACAAGAGTGTGAATGATATAAATAATGAAATTAAAATGTTGGAAAGAAATGAGTTTTTGGTTTGGTTAATTTCAATTGTTCATTGCCATGCCCGTGTGCGTTATCGAGTGCGGAATCTGGGTCAATATGTCTGAGGCGGAGGCGACCCGCCACCGGTTGACGGTTCCCAGTGAATGTTTTTGGGACTCGACCTTGCCAGTCCTTATGTCGCGGACATGTCCGCCGAAGTTTTAATGAAGGAGGAATAGGAGGGCAAATACGGCGGCCAGATGGCGTACTATCTCCTGCGCTGGGTCACCAGCCACGGCGACAAAGGCCCCTGGTGCGAAGTCGTCAGCGCGACGATTTCGGGATGAATTGAGATGGATCGGCAACGGCTTGCGGATGTCACGGATCGCGCCCAGTTCGCCTTCGGTGAATTAGACACCCGGATGCCCACCGGCTCCTTCAGCGACCCGTGCGATAGCCACAATTAGAGTTTAAATTGGTTGTTATTGCGAAGGCGGCGGCCATGAGGAGGCTATGTGTTGCGGATATAATACTAAAAAAATTAATCATTTGACTTCATGTCACGGAGGTAAAATCCAATGAATTTCCAATCGCTTATTAAGATGAAGAATGTATTTGCTCACATTTCGACATTGATATTTTGTCTACTACTATTTACATTGCTTATTATTAATGCTACTTATGCATTAATGGCGCCGGACTATAATTTCTCCACCGCTGTGCTAAAAGCTGATATAATCGTTCAGGGAGAAGTGATTGATACTTATGCCGAATGGATCGAAAGTCCAAATGGTAAGAATATCTTTACGTTTGTTAATCTGCGAGTAAATAGAGTGGTTAAAGGGATCATCAATGAAAAGGAGTTCAAGTTTTGCGTGATGGGAGGGACAATCGGTGATATTACACAAACAGTATCCGATATGCCGACGTTCAGAGCAGGCGAACGGGTCATTGTGCTGCTTAGTTCAGAACAACGCAATGCGGATACGATGATGGCAATACCAGGCTATGGGAAAATTCATATTGAAGAAGGTAAAGTAACATACGTTGGGTTTATCTTCCCTGTGGATATCTTCATCAATGGAATCGACTCATTTTTGAAGAATCCATCAGTTAGCTTGGAGAATACTTTTAGATCAATACAAGATCAAAGTACAACAGGCACTAAGGATATATTACCTGTTTTAGTTGGCAAAGGCGAACTACTCCCAGAAGAATCGCAGCGCTTTGAAAAGCATTTACCACAGAATACTAAATCTATTGAACTACTTGCGCTGTCTGCAACGATATATGATGCTTGGTGGTCGAATGAAATAGACCATGACGGGGATGGATACAAAAGCCATGCATGGTTGATTTGGGACCCGGATGTGAGCGGCGGCAGCGGATCATTGACGGTGTTTGAGAAGATTTACTATAAGTTATCATCCTCCGGCAGCTGGACGCTGTTGATTACGACCTCAAATCATACGATTACGGGGACAAGCACATCGGACGCGCAATATATAACGATCAACGGAGACAGCCACAACACTTATGATTGGAAGATTGAGATATACCAGAGTGGACAGTCATCGCCTGATTACACGCGGGACCCATCAAATGATAGTGATCTGAATGATTACAAGATGGAGACATACACGGAGGATCCGGGAGGTCCGCATTTAAATTCCTTTTTTCCAGTTAGCGGTTCCGCTGGTACAAATACAGAAGTTACATTAATAGGCACAGGCTTTGGAGCGTCAAAAGGCAACGGAAAAGTGGAATTCTGGTATGGGCGGGGATATCCTGGTGATCCTGCCAGAATTGAAGCTGATATCGTCTCTTGGTCAGACACACAAATTATCTGCAGAATACCTGTTGCAACATTAAACAGCTATCCTGCTTCTGCTTGCAGTGGTCCTCTTCGTGTTACGAATAACGATGGTGGAATAAGCAATGAAGTCACGTTTATTGTCACTTTCAGCTATGGGGGCTATAAATGGGTGAACCTCCTTGGGGACCCTCAAGTAAACTATCGTATTAACGAAAACTGTGCTGATTGTACAGGAGAAGGTACTGCAGTTCAGGTAGGCGCTGCAACCTGGAGTAATGCTGGTGCGGCATTCTCCTTCAAATATAATGGGAGTCACAGCAATACTGATGTAGGAGCTAATCTCAATAACGATATAATGTGGAGTAATAGTTTACCAGAAGGGACTCTAGCTCAAGCAAGCAGTTGGGGCACTGCTGGTGTTATGGAAGAAGCCGATATTGCATTTAATGATAGTTATTATGATTGGAGTTCGGACAATACACCAGGGGCAAGTGAATTAGATATACAGTCAATCATTACGCATGAACTAGGGCATTGGCTTACATTACGTGATCTTTACGGAAATATTGGCAGCCAGAATGATGTGGCGAAGGTAATGTATGGAAGAGGCGGTCCAAGCGAATTAAAAAGAGAGCTTCATTCTGATGATGTCGCTGGGATACTTTATATTTATGGCGCATCCGCCACACGTATTGAGGATTGGACACTTTATTAAGAGAATCCGAGGTTAAAAAAAAGCCCCCTCTGGAGGGTTAAATCCGGAGGGGGCGTGAAATATGTGGTTTTATTTTGTTCCACCGCAACAACAACAGCCTCCGGCGCTCTGCTCAATCTCAAGACAATTCCACCACACGCCGTGGATGTTGCAATATTCCAGTGCGCAGAATGCCTTGAAGTCTTTTACCTGCACGTAGAAACGCACATTTGGCTTTGAATATACGGGCGCAAGGTCAACCCTGCCAATGGCAATCACCTGTCCCTCCTTCTTCACACCGAATAGCTCAATCCAGGCGATATGATGCTCCACTGTGTTCGGATGAGGCGCCTCTTTGCCAACGATGACCCGCACCACATTCGGTTCCTCGCTGTTACACTTATCAATCTCTATAAAGGGCACGTGCTTTTCCTTTCCTTCCTTATCCGCACCCTTGAGGATATCCGCAAAATTCATCGAACTCGCCTCCTTCCGTAGTTTAATTGTCAATTGTCAATTATCAATTGTCAATTAGCTCATTCGCGTTTGCCCATTTCCTTGTCGAGGAGATAGAGCGCCTGACCCTTGTCACCCAGCGTCTCCAGTTTGAGGATAATCTCCTCGGCATTTTTCTCCTCCTCCACCTGCTCGGTCACAAACCACTGGAGGAAGATTTCCGTGGCATAATCCTTATCCTCGCGCGCAAGTTTCACCAGGTTGTTAATCATTCCCGTAACCTTTTTCTCATGCTCCAGTTGCTTTGCGGCGATGACCTTCACGGAGGCGAAATCCGCCGGCGGGGCATCAATTGCCGCAAGCGTGACGCGCCCCAGCTGGTCATAGATGTAATCATAAATCTTCATGGCGTGTTTGGTTTCCTCCCGTGCCTGGACGGCGAACCATTTGGCGAATCCGTTCAGATTCTTCCATGAGAGCCAGGCTGACATGGACTGATAAAGATACGAGGAATACATCTCGGCGTTGATTTGTTTGTTCAACACATCAAGCATCTTTTTAGAAATCATGGCATTTACCCCCGTTTTTTGAGATTATAATGAAGTATAAATACATCCCCTAGACCATGCGAGCTTATTCATCAACCGGCTCAAATTCACTCTTAGCGGCTCCGCAAAGGGGACAGACCCAGTCCTCCGGGATTTTCTCAAATGCTGTCCCCGGCTGGACACCGCCATCCGGGTCACCAGCTGCAGGGTCATAGATATACCCGCAAAGGATACAGCGATATTTCTTCATGCGGTAGACCTCCTTTGATTCGGCGTTTTGTTTGATGAAAGTGGGGGCGTGCTTTGAAGCCGTCCCGCTTTTTTTATCACGGTAAAAGGCGTATGTCATCGGCTCATCATCGCTCAGCGTCTCCGCATTCACCACCTCGCCGACAAAGATGGTGTGTGTGCCCGCATCAAAAGAGCCCTTAAGTTTCGCCTCTAAATAGCCCACTGCCCAGTCCAGGACAATCGGCGCACCGGTTTTGCCAATCTTGTAACGCACGTCCTTGAATTTATCCACATCTTTTCCGCTCTTGAATCCGAAATGACCGAAGAATCTAAGTGGGGTCTTCTGAGAGAGGATTGTTGCGGAAAAAACGCCGCTTTTCTGGATGAGGCTGTGTGTAAAGTTCTCCTTGTGAACACTGACAGCAACAGTGGCGGGTTGTGCGGCAACCTGGAAGATTGTGTTGACAACGCATCCGCTCATACGGTCGGAGTCTCTGGCGGCGCAGATGTACATCCCGTAGGTGATTTTGAAAAGGGCGTTGTATTGCATGTTACTTATCCGTTCCGCTTCTGGCAGTTTTCACAATTTAGAATAATTCCAAGTCAAGAAAAAAATTAAGCCATGACGCAATTATTTTGCGGGTGCATCGGTCATTCTGACACCTTGTTGCCGCACTGGGGGCAGAATTTTTCGCCCGGGGCAATCTTCGCTTTGCACTTTCCGCAAATGGCAGTCTCTTTGATTTTCTCCCCGCATTGGGGGCAGAATTTGACGTTGCCGGGAAGAGGTGCATTGCAACTTGGACAGGTGGCTCGGATACCTTCCCGCCACTCCTTTTCACTCAGTTTTTTATCCTCCTCAGCCATCTGGGCATGAGCCCATATCTCCTCAACCGAGCGGCTTGCCTGTGCGGCTGCCATTTCAACGCCCAAGTCAGGCGCGCATCCCTTGCAAAGCCCCTTCTTCTGGTTCCAGCAGCTCTTGCGGCAGACCCAGGAGGAGCATCGCGGACATTGGATGAATTCAGGTTTAATCTCGTTGATAGCCTCAACAAAGGCATCATCACGCGCCTTTTCCCATGCCGCCGAATGCACCCGCGCACTTACATCCGCCGCCTTACCGAAGATGCCGCCGATGAGCGAGCTCGCCGCACCCATGACGTCAGAAAGGGCGCCAGTGACGGACGGCTTGAATCTGGTTCTAAAACCCGTGCCACACCTGTCGCAATGAAACTCAAACTGGAAACCCTTGTTAGTGCTGTGGTCGGCGAAATTACGAACAAACTCAATTTTCTCAGCCATGGATATTTTCCTCGAAAGGTATATTTTGCCTGCATACCAGAAACATATAATAACCCGATTATATATATTCATGTTTGACATGAAGGTCAAGAGAGAAAGCAATATCTCGCCACAATAATTAAATGCTTCATGATTTTTTTGCACTTTTTTATTGTCATCTTTCAGTATAAGGGAAAAATATAGTGTTTGATTGGAATGAAGCGAATTATTTTTTTTGTGAGAAGTGATTAAATGGCTGATGAAATGCCTGCTAAAAAACGCCTCATGTCTCTTGATGCCTTCCGGGGGTTTGTCATCATTTCGATGCTGATAGTGAATAATCCCGGCACTGATGCCGCCTTTCCCGACCAGTTCCGTCATGCCCCCTGGGGGAAGATGGTAACATTCTGTGATATGATTTTTCCCTGGTTTTTATTCATTGTGGGTGTGGCGATTCCCTTTTCGGCGGCTGCCTTTCATGCAAGGACACCGGGCTTTCGCCCCTATCTGGTCAAGACATTCAAGCGGATGCTCCTTCTTGTCTTCTTCGGCATAATGATTGATAGCACCATCAGCAAGCGGCTTGTGGTCGGGATGGATGTCTTGCAACTTATCGGTCTGGCTTATTTCTGCGGTGCGATGATTTATGAGCTGCCGGTGAAATGGCGCGGCATCCTGACCGCTCTTCTGCTCCTTATTTACTGGGCGTTATTGCGTTTTGTGCCGCTACCACGTGTCGGGGCTGGGCATTTTGAGGAAGGGAAGAACATCATTTCATATATCAACAGGCATCTCGCGCCGTATCACCTGGCGGGCATTCTTTCCGTCATTCCCACAGCCGCCCTTGTCCAGCTGGGGACATTTCTTGGCGACGCCATGAAGGATAAAGACTCATCGACCTCCAGAAAGTTGAAGATTATGTTTATTGGGGGCTTGATTTTCGCCCTCGCCGGTCTCCTCTGGCATTATGACAATCCCATGTCCAAAAACCTCTGGACCCCCTCTTACATCATCTTTACCGCGGGACTGGGTTCAATTGTCCTGGGATTGTTTTATATACTGATTGATATCTTGAATTACAAACAGTGGGCATTTCCCTTCATCATTTACGGCATGAACGCCATCACGGCATACTTCTTTTCCATCATGGTGCGGGAACACATCTTCAAAGAGTGGCTCATGCGGACAGCCTCGGGGCGAATCTCACTATTGCAGGCATTTTTGAATTTCTGGATGAATCTTGCCGGGGATTATGCCGGCGCATGGCTTTACACCCTCAGTTATATCTTCTTCTGGTGGCTTGTCCTCTTGTGGATGTACAAGAAAAAATTCTTCCTGAGGGTGTGAAAACATCTATAAGATTTTTTAGACATGATTTACATGATTAACAAGATTATTTAAATCATGTGAATCTTGTTAATCCGGAGGAAAGGTGTCATGAAAATTGCAATTGCCTGTGACCATGCGGGGTTCGATACCAAATTAGTGGTGAAAAAATTTCTCATCGATAAGGGGCATGAGGTGCAGGATT
>Ga0315291_10006617_pt1 | contig 14386 bp, 10 predicted proteins | sample YL17G12_20_MG_FD_203070 | JGI IMG/M metagenome (GOLD analysis project Ga0315291, IMG submission 203070) | Sediment microbial communities from Yellowstone Lake, YNP, Wyoming, USA - YL17G12_20 | ecosystem: Environmental > Aquatic > Freshwater > Lake > Sediment | place: USA: Wyoming | collected...
CCATTGGCTCTAACGAAAGAGTTTGGGCGCGACGACGTGAAGTCCGTCCAATGGAAGGCGTTTGTCAGCAAGAGCGGGCTTGGACAGAATATGCCTGGGCTTCCCGGAGTTCTCACTTATTTGCAGGGGTTCCTGCTCCCGGCGCTCAAGGCGGCTTCCGGGCAGGCGCTCATTCCCACGTATTGGCGCGCGGGCGGCCCCTGGATATCTGAGAGTCGGCGTGGGTAGGCGTGAGCCCGGCCGAAACGACACGACCCCGAGATGTTTAACCTACGGGGTCTCGCGTTGAATAGAAATCGCTGACGTTGGCGGATTGAATTTTGCCTCCGCAGGCTGGACGATGTTAGAACTTTTTGCCTGACCGCAGCCTAGGGGTTACTTCAATACGAATCTGCCCATAATTCACGTCCTGCCTTGATGTTATCCCTTGATGAGCACGTGACGCTCTGCGATAGGCCATTTGTTGATTGGGAAGCCCAGAGTCCGACTACTGAGTACGTGTCCTCTAGGGAGGGACGAATCGAAGACTGGAATCAGATTGACGGTTTGAATAGTTGACAGGAGGTTTTTCATAGAAGAACTGTGTGCGTGGGCGTGACGTAGCCAAGGAAAACCTCGTTAGACCGGCCCGTATCCTTCGCGAAGCAGTGAAGTGGGTCCCCCTCGGTCCAAATGAAACCTCATCCCTCTAGTGAGCCTCAAACTGGCCTCCATATAAAGAGCTTGCGCATTCACACGTCGTGACCTATGATGCCGGTGATAAACACAGATTGACAGAGACCCCAGTACAGTCCTACCACGCTGTCGCACCATCTGGTGAGAAGGAGGCAATCATGCCAGGCACATTGAAGATTGCTCGCCTTGTTGTTCTCACCTTCGTATTAGTCCTACTGACCATATCAGGCTGCTCAAAGGACAAGAATCCTACTAAGCCACCTGTTGGTGATGTAACCCCTCCTGCGGGTGTTCTTGACCTGGCAGCCGTCAGTCCTACTAGTAGCAGCTTGGCTCTGACATGGACGGCTACGGGAGATGATTCGTCGACTGGAACTGCGTCTTACTACGACATTCGGTATTCGCAGTCGGCGATAACTGATGCGAACTGGGACTCAGCGAGTACGGTTTCAGGTGAGCCGGGGCCGAAGGTGGCTGGTAGCAGGGACACATTCGTGGTTACGGGTCTTTCTGCCAGCACTGGTTACTACTTTGCGTTGAAGGTTGCGGATGAGAAGCCGAATTGGTCTGGCTTGTCCAATGTGGCAAGTGCCAGCACAATAGCTCGACATGGTTGGTCGCCGCTAGGTTCAGGGATGAATGCCAGGGTCAATGCCCTCACGGAATACAATGGACAGTTGATAGCCGGGGGGTTTTTCTTCAACGCCGGAGGCGGCTCTGCCGATAAGATTGCCGGTTGGAATGGCAGTTCCTGGTCGCCGCTAGGTTCAGGGATAAATGCCAGGGTCGATGCCCTCACCAAATACAATGGACAGTTGATAGCCGGGGGGGTTTTCAGCACTGCCGGAGGCGGCTCTGCCAATAACATTGCTGCTTGGAATGGGAGCTCCTGGGCACAGCTGGGCTCAGGGGTGGATTATTTTGTCTGCGCACTTGCTGTTTACGGCGGTCAGTTGATAGTTGGGGGTGGGTTCACGAGCGCTGGAGGCGTTCCTGCCAAGAACATTGCCGCTTGGAATGGCAGTTCCTGGTCGCCGCTGGGCTCAGGGATTACGGGAATTCCTTTTTTGGTCCATGCCCTCACCGTTTACAACGGTCAGTTGATAGCCGGGGGTGAGTTCACGACCGCCGGAGGAGTCCCTGTGAATAACATTGCCGCTTGGGATGGCAGTTCCTGGTCGGCGCTGGGCTCAGGGATGAATGGTGTGGTCTATGCCCTAACTGTTTACAACGGTCAGTTGATAGCCGGGGGTTCGTTCTACACTACCGGAGGTGCCAGCGTCAATAACATTGCCGCTTGGGATGGCAGTTCCTGGTCGGCGCTGGGCTCAGCGACGAATTCCGTGGTCTATGCCCTAACGGAATACAATGGACAGTTGATAGCCGGGGGGTTTTTCAGCACTGCCGGAGGCGGCTCTGCCAATAACATTGCTGCTTGGAGTGGCAGTTCTTGGTCGCCACTGGGGTCAGGGATGAATTCCGTGGTCTATGCCCTAACCGTCTACAATGGGCAGTTAATAGTCGGGGGTGGGTTCACGACCGCCGGAGGAGTCCCTGTGAATAACATTGCCGCTTGGAGTGACTCAAGCCTCTAAGGTGGGTCGGGAATTGCCAGTTGGGCTCCGTCATTCTGACAGCGCAGTGAACCATCACGGTAGCTTGCGCCCGGCCTGCATAGCCACGCGCTAGCCCCTCTTGCTTTGGTTGGTGCATGCGATAGTCACAGGAGCGAGAGTGTGTGCGGCAGCCTTCGTCGCCGCGGCGGTTCCCTGCGAAATCCCAAAACCCCCCGATTACCACCTCTACCCCCGCATATCTAATAACCTGTCCGGATAGTTTTGAAAAAACCTCGCCGATTTGGAGCATTGTATTCGTCCTGCAGGCGGTAATGGATACATTGCCCTAGATTTGCTGTCCCATGCTGATTCAACGGAAGGTTTAACAATTGACAGGCAAGCGTGTCACAGTTATGCTGGCTGTGACTAATCGGGAATGGTGTGGTATTCTGCGGGAACCTGATTGTACTGGATGTGGCAGGGGTCATTGTCGCCAAGAGTATCATCAAAGGATAGTTGTATGCTTGCAGGCAACGAGTGTTATCCGGAGAAGAAGGCGCTCTAAAGGTGCTTGTGTGGAGACGGCGCAAGCCGTAGTTGACCGGCTCAAAGTATGACTTATCGAATCTCTCAGAAATAACACAGAGCAAATGGTGAGTCGCCGAATCGTCCAACAACAAGATACTCCGTTTCACTCTTTCTCCCCATTTGCGTGACCGCCGATAGGAGGTGACAACAATGCCCAGCAAATATGGGTTTCAAACCGAAGAAGATAGAAAAAAGGAGTTAGAACGCAGCCTTGCAAGGTTCAACTTGCAGGAACAGAAAGACAGTCAACGTCGCAAGGAAATGGATGCAAGGACCGGCGCAGAGTTCGAAAGAGTTGACGTAATCGTGCGTGACATTCTCTTTGACTACGCCACTTCAATAGGCATAGATAATGAAATCTCTATAGTTCGGCAAAGAAGTTGGCAAATGCGCGACATATCTGCTGCCATAAGCCACGACGAAGACGGATTTTATATTCACGTTTGGCTTTGTTCCGATTCCGAGGATTGGCCGAGCAAGTCTGAACTGGGCGAGGCACTCCACAAGCATACTGGCTTGAGAGTAGAAATGGAGGGGGGTGCTAGTTGGAAGCACCACGAAAGAGCAATTTTCCCACAAAAGCGCTGTCGACATTGGCCGGCTTACGCCGCCCGAACAAAAGAAAACATCAGGGACGTAACTGTAACAACAGGAAAGCGTTGTGCGGTTTAAGGTTTCCTGATGTTATCTCGTTTTTCAGGGTGTTTTGGGGCATTTTGTTAGCAAGAATGGCGCCGCTTGGCTCAGCTTTGTGACAAGTCACAGGCTCGATATTCCACGAGATTGTGAGCGGTATGTGGGAGTTTTGAGGTGACAACCATTGCGCTGTATTTCTTGTCTTTTCTACGTCGAGCATGCAACCTGCTGCCGGCCTCGGATGCAGGAAAGCTTGACTTGGGAGGACAACAATGATACGGTTCTGTGAGCGCGGAACAGAGGCGCGGTGGAAGGATTTCGGAGGCGGGTGGGCCGATGTACAGGTGTTGCTCCTCGCTATGTTCATCAAGCTATGCGGATGAGCTTTGCAGGGTATTGAGATATGCTGTGAGCAATGCAGACCCGCAACGCAGACCAAGCCAGTGAGTTGAAACGACCGGCTACACAAGCTATGTCGAAATACACTGCAGATGTCCGTCTGTGTATTGGTTAACCTACTTCCATAATGGTACCTGTCAGGATGCTCGACTCCCGCACATACGAGGTACTGCATGGATATTGCCAGTCTCAGGGAAAAGCTGCTTGAATTTGAGCGCAAACGCCACTTAGTTCCCCTTGTTGGCTCTGGAATCTCGCGCCAAGCCCACATACCGCAGGGTGCTGAGGGATTCCCGATGTGGGCAGATTTCCTGTCCAGGCTTGTGCAAGCGGCAGCGTCTGCCAGCTGTCTTACAAAGCCAGAGGTGGAGGAGGTCCACCGACTCATCAAGAAAAGGCAATTTCTGCTTGCAGCCCAAGCCGTGCGAGACGCTTTGCCCTGCGATATCTTCTCACAAGAGCTGCGCAGGCACTTCGACCCCGCCGGAGCGCAGCCGACTGACATTCACAAAGACATCTTGGACCTCGGCAGTCCCGTCGTCTTAACCACAAACTATGACAGGCTCCTCGAGGACTCCTTTGCGAAACATCGCAACACCGACGCTCTATCCATGACCTACCTACAGGCAGGCTCGCTGGCCCAGTTTCTCCGGAAAGGACCTGATGAGTTAAACACACCCTGTATCTTCAAGATGCATGGCGACGTTCAAGACCCGGAACATACAATCCTCACAGAGAAAGACTACAGGGTTCTCCTCAGCCACGACATTGGGTATCGCAACGTCGTCTCAGGTATCTTTCAACACAATACAGTTCTTCTCCTTGGCTTCTCAGGAGATGACCCGGAATTGAGCATATTCTTCAGGACCATGAACGAGTATCTTCACAAGGAGCGTACCCCCGACTATCTCTTGCTCCCCAGAGGCAGAAAGGGACGCTTGGAGAGGAAACTCTTCCGGGACTACTTCAGTCTCGAAGTTGTCGAGTACAACCCGGCCAACAATCACAAGGAACTCTCTCAAATGGTTCACTATCTCGCACAGAAGGCGAGAAAAGCATCCTAACTCTCGCTGCAGAGGACAACTTTGGCATCTAGTGTAACTTCTAAGTGCTGCGTGCCGCTGCGCGGGCTATCCCCCGGGTAGAGAAGTCTAATCTGAATAATGAAGTCCAATCCTGCTAATGGTCGTGGTTCTTCTGTTGACAAGCACGCATGGCAGAGGCGGGTATCACAAGGGACAGCAGGCAAGTGTTGAAGGATAACTCTGTACAAGCCCTCGCTGAGCGCATCATGGAAAGAGACAGCTCTAAGCGAAAATTCTGGTGGGGATGGCTCGCTACCGTTATGGTTGCCGGAGTACTCGGGACCTTGGCCGGTTTGCCGAGCGTAGTTGCAAAGCTCCCTGTATGGCAAACGTCAGTAGTTGTAGCGGGGTGGGTTGGAGTGCCAATTGTAGGGGTATGGTTCCTCAGAAGAATGGTCCTTACTTACCGCACTTACCGAGATGCATTGCAGCTTAGCGAAGCAGCCACCAGATTGGAAGAAAGTTATCAAACGGTCCGCGAGGAGAATCGCGGGCTCAAGGAACAGCTTGCTGGGTATAGAAAAGTACAGGAGCTGCTCTCGATGTGGCCTGCTAGAAAAAGAGCCATCGCCCTTATGGCGAGGGAACTGGACGAAAACGCTAAAGAGGGAGGGTAGGCAACAATGGCGAAAGTAGGAGAATCCGCTGTCAAGACTCCGGAATGGAGAGTCATCCGAATTTTGAACGAATACAGGGTCGTTGTAAACGCACCTATTGGTTCGGTAGAAGTAGGAGATAAGCTGCAGGTCTATCGTAACACCTCTGTAATCACGGACCCTGAGACACAGAAGGAATTGGGGATACTTCCAGACGTACTGGCGACTGTCGAAGTCGTGCAGATTGAGGAACTTTTCTGTGTGGCCGAAAGCGCTGAAGTTACGGTCGTAGGCCCTATTGCAGAGTCTTGGTTGCGGCTTGCGGCACAAATGTCCATGCCTGCGCTTGTTAGGTCCGAACGTCAGATGCTGCCGGTTCGACCGGAAGATATTGACAGGCCCGCAATGGCTGCTAGGGAAAGGCTTATCAGGGTGGGTGATAAGGTTAGGAAGTTGCCTCAAGTCAAGACTGAAGCCAAGAAATAAAGTAGCTTGAGAACACTGGTTGCGGTATCGCGATAGCCTCAAGAGCTTACACGGAGGTGTGAACGACAGAATATCGCTCCCCTCGCTGGACGGTCTTAGGACTTCTTGCACGGCAGCAAGCTGTTCGACCGCACCCGTGCCGCTAGTACCCTCTCTGCGCCCTGCGAAATCCCGAAACCCCCTGATTACCACCTCTACCCCCGTATATTAAATGACCTGTCCGGATAGTTTTGAAAAAACCTTGCCATTTTGGAGCATTGTAGCCGTCCTGCAGGCGGTAATGGATACATTGATTTCTTGTATCACGCAGCTCCCCTCGTTTTCAACCGTTCATCTGGGCAAGTCCGGGCTAGCTCTTGGTCATCGGTGGGCAAGTGACGCTCTGCGAAAGGCCATCCGTTGATCGGGAAGCCCAGAGTCCGACTAAAGAGTACATGTCCTCTAGAGAAGGACGAACAGAAGACTGGAATCAAATCAACGGTTTGAAATGGTTGACAGGAGGTTTTTCATAGAAGAATTTTTTGTGTGGCGGTAGCGTAGGGGCTTCTCCAGTGCAGACTAACCTGTAACTCAAGGCCTGTCTTGCTGGTGGCCGTCAATGGACGAGGGAGGCTGTTCAATCCTAAAGCCTGCCCTAAGGGATGACTTTCGAACCTGGGCGGCGGTGGCGTGAGGATACGGCTCACCGTGCGTACTGCGCGGAGCGGCAAGCGCAGCCAAAGATGGACCGTTTGTTGAACGTCAACTGTTTTTCCCGTCGTGTTGCCTCATTTGAGAATGTTACCGCACGGAAGGGGTGAGGGCGAGATTCTTTTCGGGTCAGTATTCGGTCCTTCCACTCCGGCGTAGATGAGCTCCCTAGCCATCATATGCCGCCACTCGCGTACCCGTCGTTGAAGCGTGCGGAGCTGTCCGGGCCGGAAGCCGCCAGGGTAATCTTGCACCAGCCGCTCAAACAGCTCCTTCGCAACGGCGTCGGGTTCATCCTGAAGCCAACCCAGCAGTCTGGGCCACGCGTCCTTGAACGGGTCGGTTCGAGTCCGCCACGTGCGAGACGAAGCGGGCTTGGCTCTGTGAGTGGGCCGCGCCTCTCCGTCCCTCCAGAGATGCGGCAGAGCCTCAAGGAATGCCTCCAGGCTCTTGGAAGCCGGGACCTCCCCGTGCTCGGAACCCGGTGGTTTTGCCAGAGCGCATAATGTTGTCTGTAATTCGCGAATGCCGTGCAGCAGTCGCACCGGGTCCAGCGCGCGACTCTGCTTTCTCAGATTGTCCTTTACCGCCTCAGGAACCCGGTCACTCTCTAGTACCCTCTCGTAGGGAGTCGCTGGCTTGAAGTAAATCTTCGTTACCCTGGCGCCATCTCGAGCCTTCGAGCGCAGCTTGGACGATGGCTGAAAGAAGTTCACATAGAGCCGACTGAGCCGGTAGAGACGTCCCAACGTATGCGCTGTAACTATACCCGCAAACCGACCGTATCCGACCAATCGACGTACGACGGCCCCGTTCTTCTGCTCTATCCAGGCCTGATCGTTTTTCCGGTACTCTCGTGACCGGGTGAGCTTGATCCCATGCGCTCGGCAATACTCGAACACCCTCTCATTCATGAGCGTGCCATCGTTGTCGAAGTCCAAACCCAGTAGTGGAAACGGCAGTTGTGTTTCGAGCACCTCCAGCGCCTCCACAACCAGCCCGTCCTGTCTCACCACCAGGGGCAGGCACTCTGTCCAGCCCGTAGAGACATCCGTAGCGACAAGAGAATGGACACAACTACCCGTGGTTACTCCCCCGTTGTGTGCGACCAGGTCCGCCTCACAAAACCCCGGCGGCTCATTGTCCCAGTCCGAAAACGTGCGCACGGGTACCTGCCGCTTCAGCAACACGTTCGGACGCCGCCGCCGCTTTCTACTACTCCCTGCTCCCTCCCGAACGGTTCTAAGCAGCCGGTCAATGGTCGCCGCACTCACGGCGAAGAGCCTCTCTCGAACCACAGGGGCAAGCCGGAAATGACCATGGCGCTCCATACTCTCCACAAAGCGGGGGATGACCGCCTTGAGCCGTCTGCCACATATCCGGTCGGCTGCCTCCCAGATGAGAATCAGAGCCTCCCTCACTGCCTCGTCATAGATCCGAGGGTGAATCCGGACCCGCGCAGATGCCGCCATATCCGCATGACTTCCAAGAGCCCTGATCGCGTGCTTGCGGTGATAGCCCGTGATAGCCACCAACTCATCGAGGACCCGCCCCTTTGCGGGCCTACCCACATGCCGATACCGCTCGCCAAGTGCCTCCAAGACCTCTTTCCGTGTTCCCACGCTGACGTGCCTCTTCATGACGCCTCCTCTCGCTGTCTGTCCGGTAACATTCTAATGAGGCAACGACCACCGTTGGGTAACAATTATCCTGAGTCAATGCGACCCACACAAACGGGAATTCTAATTGTCGCCACCGGGAATTCTAATTATCGCTGTGCACCGGTTTGACCTGTCTGTTCACAACCACAGCTTCGTGAGCGTGGCAATAAACAGCGCCAGCACGAGCCAACCCAATATCCCCTCAAGCAACGCAAGGTCACGAGCACTAATCCTCAGCTTGCGGGCAACCTTGCATACCACCCACGAGACGAACGTCGTAGCACGTGATTCGACGAGCGGCCCCAATTCTCGAACCCACAAGCGGGATTCCCTGATACTCCGCGCTGCCCTCGAGGGCGAGACCATAAGGGGTTGATCGCTGACGTGCCACTCTTCTCCCCTGAATCTAAGGAACGTACTTATGGAGAAGTATAGTGCATCTCTGAAAGACGTGTTGTGGTCCCGTTCTACTTTGGCCCCGGCCTGCGTGGGCTTGACAGCATTTCTGTCCCATAACACGAGAGCGAAAGAGAACATGAGCAGGGCGGCAGCAATGACCGTCCTGAGTGGTTTGTACCCAAATCCACAAGTCGCCCAAGCGCAAAACAGCTCTGGATGCCTCAATGGGCCAAGAATCATGAACAAAGGTCGATAGAGAGATATGTCCGGCGGGATCTCAGCAGTCTTGTAGCACCAGAAGTCGTAATCGCAAGCTCTCTCGCTATCGGAGTCTCCGTTCTGCCGAAAAACACGTATGAATGCCACATAGGCTTGAGGATCACATGATACCCGGCCATGCAGTTGTCTCCAATCAACATTGACCTCCCCATAGAACAATCCCCCTCGAAAGAGAGCCCATTTCATGAAATGACAGCACAGGAAATCGACAGAGCCGTCGAATCTTGCCCACTCGAAAAGAACCGGATTAGTGAAAACGCAATAACTGAAGTTCACACCTTTCCAGAATATCGCATAGCTGAAGTCGACCTCGCTGAACTCAGCCATGGAGAAATCTACTCCATCGCAAAAGACAGCCCCAAGAAAATCGGCACGATTCGGAAAAACGCAGCGCTCAAAGCTCACTCTGCCGTTGAAACGCGCCGCAGTAAAACCCACTTCTCCGAGGAAGATGTTGTTCACAAAAATTGCTGCGCGACCGGGTGTGGTCCGGTCAGGACCAGGTAGGTTTCTCCACGAATCCTCGGACTGCCGTTTAAACATATCCGTCCAGAATTTCGATCCGGGATAGGAGGGACCCCAAGACAAGCCCCCTAGGACAACGGCGTCAGAGACAAAGACAGTATCGATCTCCCCACGTTCCCAGTGACCCAGGAGAGATGCGGCAGAATCGGCACTGAGAACGGTCTTGTAGTCAACGGGATAGCCGCCTGCCAAGCAAATGAGTCGATTCACGGTATCAAAAAACGCCGGGTTCCAAATCCGTGCACGTGGTTTTGCTTTCCCTCCAATATATAGACCCCAGGGTAACGGGAATTTGGCGCGTTCCTTGATTGGAATAGGCTCTCGCCATCCGCACCCGGGCAGAGAGAAGCAGGCACTGACTAGAGCAAGCAGAACCACCCAGATCGACACGTATCGAACTGCACTTCTGCGCGGAACATAGCGGAAAGAGTTAACTCTGCACAAAATACTATGTCTGGTCACGGCGTCAATCAAAGTGCCCAAGTGCCCAAGGACTGAGACTCGCCTTCGAAAAATACACAGAAATAGACCGTGACCGGAGCCTCTCTGATTCCCAGCTTGTAGTTCCGGGATCTTACCCTTGTGTGGTGTCATAGTCTCCTGCTCCGAGGCACAGTGCCATTCTGGACAAGTCTCCTATGAAGTCGTGTTGAACCTGTCACATGGGGCACTGTTTCTTCTTCGATCAAGCCGAGTGCCGTTCAACCAGCTGTTTGAGCGTAGTCCAGGCACCCTCTACATCCAAACTGCGCGAAGCATAGTCGGCGCACAAGAGCCCCTCCGTCAGGTAGCAGTCATATTTCTCTTCTTGCTTGTTGTTTACCATGGCCGCGAGGGACATGGGATCTGCCGGACCCGCGTCGGCTAGCGAAGTAACTTGCCTGAGCAATTCCTCGGGAGAAACACCTGTCACAGCGAGGGCGATTCCATGATTCTCCACCTCCATGCCCAGGGCCGTCAATTGAAGCAGGAGGGTGTTGACCACCCGATCGCCCCTCCACGGGAAAACCAGCGTCGTATTGCCAGAAGGCACCATGGCCTGCACATTCAGTCGGTTCCGCAAGAAGCTCTCACGAGCTTCGATAAGTAGCGCCTGGGCTCTCGCGTCCAGAAAAACCGGTACCTCCATGGAGCAGTAAACCTCAAACATATCCTGTCGGACCTTGTCATGGACCGGCATCAGGCTTCCGAAGAAAGCCGGAGGCCTCCCGCCAGCTGCAGGAACCAAATCTATCACTCTGGTCTGGACATCCACTCTCGTGATCCTCCATCTGCGACCGGCAAAAATGAGAAACATGCCCTTTGCCACAGGGCTGGTAATTGGCATTGACCCTATTGTCCCCGTCTCGCAGACCAATCGGTACTCTTCAGGTGTTGCGAACGCTGCATAGAATGAATAATGATCCACGAGCCGTTCACCTGTGTCACCGAGTACGAGAGCCCGGTCATGTGTCTGTGATATAAGCCCATGGCTCGCCAGCGCGCGTAGCAGTGTGGCAAACATTTCTTGATTTACTCCGGAAAACGGCCCGGTCCCGCAGAGTGCATTCCATACCTCTGCGGGACTAGCTCCCCCATACTGGGCTACAAGCGAGAGAAGCTGCTGGACCAGCGTAGAGAGATGAAGCTTACCAGCCACTGGGGGTTCACACCATCGCGACAGAAGGAGGCGAACTGTAGAGATAGTCTGCACTAACTCCGCACGGATAGTATCCTGCAGTGCTGTTTGTGGGGTAATATCCTCCTCGGAAATATAGATTCGCATGACTGCGGGTTTGTCCTCGCGCCGGCCGGAACGTCCGAGTCTTTGCCGCAGTGCTGCCGCTGACGGCGGCACACCGATCTGAGCTATGCTGGAGACTGTCCCAACATCAATTCCTAATTCAAGAGTGGTCGTACAAACCACATTGCCCGGGCGAGCAGTGTCCTTCAGAAGGGTCTCTGCCTGCTCCCGGTATTCCTTTGATAAGCTGCCGTGATGAGGTAGAAACTCATTTGGCACCCTTTTCTGTTCTGAGAGGCGGCGCAGTAGATCAGCCAGCTCCTCGACGCGTGCGCGACTGTTAGCAAAGATAAGGTTGTCGGTGCCTCGAAGGGCTTTGAAGATGTCCGCAGCGATCGCGCATAGGTCTCTGGTTGTACTCTCTTCTACCTCCAACTCTTGTCCTGTGATAGTCGCTGCCCGATCTTCTTCTGCCGCTAGCCTTGGCGGTGTTCGCCGATAGCCTCGAAGCTGAACTCGTACTTCCTTGCCCCCTTCTGAAACGATGAGAACTGTATTTTCGCCACTCGCTGGTCGTAGAAATTCGGCTGCGAGTTTCATGTTGCCAAGCGTAGCCGACAAGCCAATTCTTTGGATCCGCCGGTGCGTAGCGAGTTCGATGCGATGGAGCAGGGACTGCAATTGACGCCCGCGTTCCATTCCTATAAACGCATGAAGCTCGTCAACAACGACATGTTCGAGATTTGCGAATAGTTGCGGTAGGCTGGCACCATGGATGATAAACAAGGCTTCCAGCGACTCCGGTGTTATGAGAAGGATCCCTGAAGGAGTCTTCAGCAACAGTTTCTTTCGGCTCTGAGTTACATCGCCGTGCCACCTGTGGACAGGCATGTCCACGCACGCGCAGAGGCTCTCCAGACGCCGAAACTGATCATCGATAAGTGCCTTCAGAGGACTCACGCATAGACACCCCACACTGACTCTGGGTTGCTCAGCGAGACGTGAAACAATTGGACAGAATGCGGCTTCGGTCTTTCCAGTCGCGGTCGGGGCAGCAATAATCAGATCGTTCTTAGCTTCAAGGATCGGCCCTGCCGCTTCTTCCTGAATACGATGCAGCTCGGTCCAACCCTGCTGCCATATCCAGCGCTGGATACCCTCATGAAAGCGCGAGAAAGCAGAGGATGATCTGCGGTTAGAGTTTGAAGGAAGAGAGGTCATCTCCTTCGCCACCCATATCTTCCTGCAAAGGAATCAAATCTGGATTTGCCTCTGAATGAATCTCCACTTGGCCAAGCAGATCCCGCCAAGAAACACTCGGGTTTTGCTCCAGCACTGACAGAACATCAGCGAAGGCCCTGATAGTGCTTCGAGGGGTACGGAAGTAAACATCTCCGATCCGTTTCGAACAGTGTTCCATAAAGGCTGTAAGTGCTTCGTCCGGGAGAAGGTATGCCGCCGGGTCACCAGCGGCGTATACATGACGGATCTTCCGGAGTAGAACGAAGAAGTCTTCGGGGGTCAAGTTCTCAAGACGTAGAACCGGCCCCGTATAGTCCACAAGCCCTTTTACTGCAAATGGATTCTCAGCTAGCCGCGTCTGCAGCGCGGGGTAGCTGTAAAGACCTTTCCGCGGATCTAACAGGAACTCAGGAGTTCCGCTTAGAAGAAATCCCAAGCCAACGGCCGTGCCTTGCAGGTTATCGTTCAGAATCCTCAGTATCTGTTCATAGTTTGAAGCACGAGCGCGCGAACTTGGAAGCTTGTAGAGATTGACCAGTTCATCTAGGCAAAAAAGAAACCCATCATAGCCGGACAGACGTAAGAAACGGGCAAAGAGCTTAAGATGATCGTATACGTTTGTGTCATCGATGATAGTTCTGACGCCAAGCGCACCTCGGGCATCGGTCTTGGTGGAGAACTCCGCGCGCAACCAGCGGACTGCACTGGATTTTAGGGTCTCGTTCCCAGTGTCGTGTCCGCGCCAATAGGCGGAGATCACTTCACTAAAGTCATATCCACCCACTAGCTCAGTAAGCGCATTAAGTCGCTCCCGAATGCACACATCCGGGTTTACACCACGTGTGCGTGCCTCTCTTAGTGCATCAGTAACAAAACGTTCAACAACACTCTGGACCGCGCCGCCATCAGGTTTAGAGCGAGTAGACAAGTTCCTCATCAATTCTTGGAACAATGCCCGAGCTTGTCCACCTGCGGCTTGAAGACGTCGCTCCGGGGTCAAGTCTGCGTGCGCTGTGACTAACCCCTTCTCTAGAGCTATGGAGCGGATGAGGTACAAGAAAAACGTCTTTCCTGAACCGTATTCTCCAATCACAAAGCGTATAGAGGAACCTCCATCTCTGATCCGTTCAATGTCACTGACGAGGGCTTTAACTTCCTCAGCTCGACCCACCTGTATGTATTGCTGGCCTGTGCGGGGCACAACTCCTGCACGGAGAGACTGTATTATGCTATCGCGTACCCGAGGGCGGATTTTTGTTTCTTCAATCATGAGAGTATCGCCTGAATTGCATTATGGTTGACTTCTATCGGATCCTCGCCTTCGAACGCAGGCTGGCCGCACGTTCCAAAAGCCGCCTCATTGATTGCCTCGATGGCGCCGTCAGGCAGCACATCAAAACCTTCCGCGAGTATCTCAAAGTCAACTCGACTCAATGCATGGTGCCCTGCTATAGCACGGAGCAACATGCAACAACCCCTATCGAGGGACGCGGCAGTATCAGTTGTGTCGAGTGCTCTTGTGCCGTGTTCGGCGGCTTGATCAACGCCCGAGCCGGTTGACTTTGGCAGGGTCTCGCCCTCTGAGAAGATCGATGCCAGTAGCCTCGACACTGTAGCGGTCTCCGCCATCTTGGCTTCCACCAAACTCTTGTCGAGCTTTATCAGCACTTCACTGGGCTTCGGAGGAACGCGGAAACCTTGATCCGGGTAGCCAGCGGGAGAGACGGACACAGGATCAGTAGCCGGAGAGACAGTCGTGCTCCCCAGTGCCCTCAAGTCGCTCTTGACCTGGTCTTGATCTAGACCAAGCAGGCTGTAGATTCGGCCGAGTGTTGTGATTTCAGAG
>Ga0315291_10006619_pt1 | contig 14384 bp, 9 predicted proteins | sample YL17G12_20_MG_FD_203070 | JGI IMG/M metagenome (GOLD analysis project Ga0315291, IMG submission 203070) | Sediment microbial communities from Yellowstone Lake, YNP, Wyoming, USA - YL17G12_20 | ecosystem: Environmental > Aquatic > Freshwater > Lake > Sediment | place: USA: Wyoming | collected...
GACGATTTCTTCGATTCGGCCCGTCTCTTGAAGGGCGGAGGCCAAGAGCTTCCGTGATGTCGGATCGCCGCCTTTGGCTTCCAGATATTGGAGGGACGATTTGATGGCCGTCAGGGGATTGCGGATCTCATGGGCGGCGCCGGCGGCGAGTTCCCCGATGGTCGCCAGTTTATCCGCCCTGGACATCCGCCGGAACCGTTCTCGGTGTTCTTTAAAGAGGAGGGCATTTTCGAGGGCGATTCCTGTCTGGGGAAGGAAGCTTGAAATAAACGAGATTTCCTGCCGCGAAAAGGGCTTTCCGCTTTCCTTTGTCCCGACAAGCAGGATGCCGATAAGCCGGTTCATGGACATCAGCGGAAAACAGACCTCGATGCCAAGAGCTTTGAGCGTTTCCGTTTCTTTCTGGGTAAGATATTCCAAGACACCGGTCCGCTGCGGAATATCGAGAAAAGTCTGGTTGACTTTGAGCCATTTGACCAGGCGCGAAGCCCGTGAAAATGATATCTGTTCTTTTTGACGGTCCTCGATGCCGAAAGACGCTGAGGGCTTGAATTTACCGGTGTCCGAGTCATAGATGAAAAGGATCTCCCTTTGGACCGGGCAAACCTCCTTGATTTTGCCTAGGAAATTGCCGGCGATGTGGTCGAAATCCTCGATGAGGTTGAGACTGTCCTCAAACTCCTTGAAAATACGGAGAGGATAGATGTCGGATTTTTTTCTTTTTCCCAGCTTTTCTTTGAGGGCCCGGATCGTTCTATTCATGGCTGCGGCCCGGCCGTTCTTCCGTGATTCATATTCCTCGGAGGCAATGGACGATTTTCCGACACTCATTATACCAGAATCCGGAAGAATTCGGTGACGCACACCGAATTCTGCTGATCAATCAAGCCCCCAGTAAGGTGATTTTTACAGTCCGCATTTTGCCCCTTTGACCAGGACCAATGATTTATCAATCCCTTGAATCTACGCCTTGGCAAATCATTCTCAGGTAAAGCATTACTCATAGTCGGGTAATTTCTTACCCGGTTTTTTCGGCAACACTCATTCTCCTGCAGGGATTTCCTCAGATAGCTTCACATTCACTGTCTGGCACGAATATTGCTTTATGGAATTCTGAAAAACTGCGGTGCGGACTAATCAAGGATCTTTCGATGAATCGGAGACAGCGCATGAAAATTACAGGAAAGAAATTTCTCGGTTTCATTTTCTTGGGCCTATCTTTGGTCCTGCCGGCCGGGGCACAGCAGGACAAACAGGCCAAGCTGACCCTGGATGAATGCATTATCCATGCGGTCAAGCACAACCTGGGTTTGGCTGTCCAAGTCTACAGCTCCGAGCTGGCCGACCTGGCCGTGGCCAGAGCCCAAGAAAAATTCCTCCCCGGCCTTGCCTTCGATTTCGGGAAACAGAATCAGAATTCGGCATCGTACTCCTGGATCGACGCGGCCGGTGAGGTGACGTCTTCCTACATGAACTATTCGGCCGCCCTCCAGCAGACGATCCCTTTTGGCGGCACGTTTTCGATCTCCTTGGGCGCGTACAAGAACGAGACGAACGCCCGTTTCCAGACGATCAATCCCCGCTACGGCAGCACACTGAGTTTCTCGTTCAGCCAGCCCCTGCTTAAGGATTTCGGGTTGGAGACGAGCCGGAAGGAGATTCTTGTCGCCCGCAACAACCGCGACATCGCAGAGAGCGGCCTCAAGAGCGCCCTCCTCGAGACCGTCTATTCGGTGGAGCAAGCCTATTGGGAGCTTGTCTACGCCATCGAATCGCAAAATGTCCGCAGGCAGTCCCTGAAACTGGCCGAGGACCTTCTGGACAAAAGCCGCAAGGAAGTGAACATTGGAACCCTAGCTCCCAAAGAAATTCTGAGCGCCCAGGCCGAAGTTGCGGCCCGCAAAGCGGACATCCTCCAGGGAGAACTGCAGGTCAAGGATTACGCGGACAGCTTAAGGACCCTCATCAACCTGCCGGCAACAAAAACCGTCGAAGAGATCGTCCCAGCCGACCGGCCGCCTTTTGAAAAAAGAGACATCAGTTTCGATGAAGCGCTGGCGACGGCCTTGAAAAACAGGCCAGACTTGAAATCTTCCGAGGTCACCGTTAAGAACAGGGATCTCGACTTTTCCTACGCGAAGAACCAGACCCTTCCGGCGCTGAACCTGAACGCCAGCTACTGGAGCCCCGGCATCTCGGGAGAGCGGATCCTCTATCTCGACGACAATCCCCTGACGGGAATCATCCTCGGATCAATCCCGGGAGGGGCATCCATCGCCATGCGCGATGCGCTCGGCTTCAGATATAATAACTGGTCGGTCTCTCTCTCGCTCGACGTCCCGCTGAACACGATGTTCTCCCGGGCAGCCCCAGCGCAGGCTAAAGCCGCGCTTGAGCAGGAACTGACCCGCATGAAAAATACGGAGCAGGCGGCTTTTCTCGAAATACGCTCTGCAGTGCGGGCCGTGCAGACGAATTATGAACGAGTCGACGCCTACAAAGCCGCCCGCGAGCTCGCTGAGCAGAAACTGGCGGCGGAGGAGTCCAAGCTCAAAGCCGGCATGAGCGACAACTTCCGGGTCCTCCAATACCAGCGGGACCTGGCTCAGGCGCGGACATTCGAGTTGCGGGCCATCATCGATTATACCCTCTCTCTCGGCAAGCTTGACAAAGCCATGGGAACCAGCTTGGATAAGAAGAATATTAAGTTGACAGACGCATGGGAGGCTAGATCATGAAGAAGTTCCTGACAATTATCATCGCCTTCATCCTTTTGTTCTGGGCGCTGAATAATATCGCCGGCGCCCAGGAGGGGCAGTCCCAAACGATGAAGCTATTAACGCTCAAAAAAGCCCAGCTTCAGCTCGAGAAAACGAAAGGCGATTTCGAGCGCTCGCTCAAGCTCAAAGAGCAGGGCTTGACCTCCGAAGAGGACTTCGCCCGCGTCCAGACGGCCTATCTCCAAGCCCAAGTCGACTATCAACAAGCCCTCATTAACTTCATGGGCAGCGAAGCGAGGATTTCGGTGGCCAGCGCCGTCAAGTTCCAGGACGCGGCCGGGAAAAAATTCGTCCGGGTCACGCTCCGCTATTCCTCCAAGGAGCTCAAAGAGCTGACCAAACTTAAAATCAGCGCCGAGGACCTTTTCCCCCTGGATTTCATGAAAGAGATCAAGGATGTTTCGGTCTCGTTGAAATCGGAGGGCAAGATCGTCTCCGACCCGTATGAGAAGACCATGGCCTCTCTGCCGCTCGAAACCCAGCAAGATGTGACTTTCCAGCTCCTCAAGGATGTCGAAAACCTCGATGTCAACGTTTTCTATTCCGGCAAGAACGAGGCGACATCGGTCTATCTCCAAAAAGGCGTAAGCGCCAACATCGTGACCATGAATTCGGCCCAGTTCTCGCAGGAAGCCGACCTAGAGAGCCAGGCGACATTCGACCTCTCGCTCGAAAAATTCAGCGGCGAAGCCAATGTCTTCAAGCTTGAGGTCGTCAACCTCCCCCATCAGATCAATTACGAATTCAGCGATCCCCAGACCCAGGCCCGGCTCTCGCAGATCAAGTTCACCGAGGGCGTCACCAGCATGAAGCTTTCGCTTAAGCTCTACCTTCCCAAGAACGCAGATGCCCAGGTCGTCATCGACAAGCCTATCGAGTTCTACGCCTTGACGCTCGATGTGGACCAGGCAACGAAGCTCCAGGATCTGATGACAAAGAAACCCCGAATCGACACCAAAGACATCGATACCATGAAAGCGGGGAGCGTCCGGCTCGTGCTCGTCCCAAGAGGCGTGGGCAAGATCGAGGTCCAGGCGGTCAATCTTTATCACGAGATCAGAGTCGGCGAGAACGTGAACATGGAGGTCCGGGTCAAGAATGCCGGAACCCGCAAATTGAACAACATCCGCGTTTATTCCGAGCTTCCCTTGAACTGGCGCTCGGAGATCCAGCCGGAGCTGATCGCCTCCCTCGAACAGGACAAGGAAGTTGTCGTCACCATCAAGTTCCTGCCGCCGGCGGACGTGGCGGTCGGCGATTATGAACCGAAAATCAAGACCGAGTGCAGCGCCGACAACCGAAACGTGGAGTCCGAAGACAAGATCGTCCGCATCCATGTCGCGTCAAAAACGAACGTCCTGGGCATCAGCCTGCTGGTGCTGCTGCTCGTCGGCCTGCTCGTGTTCATCGTTGTCTTCGGCATCAAGCTGACACGAAGATGAACTTAAAAAGGAAACAACTGAAAAACTTCAAATTAGTGATATTAAACCCCCTGCCCCCTTACACAATTTTGGGGGAATAAAGATAAAGCATGAAAGAAGATTTTATCTTAGTGATATTAAACCCCCTACCCCACAAATCCGGAGACACGAACCTATTTCTGGCCCCCCTTGAATTCCAAGGGGGGAAGGGGGGATTAATGTCAAAAATTAAGAGTCCTAAAACGCGTCTCCGGAAATTAAGGGGGGAATAACAGGTCGGAGGAGCGATAGCGACGTGGCCATCTCGATCATTGGCCAAAAAAAGAATGGGGACATGGACCGGAAGTCCGTATCCTCGTTTTGAAAGAATAGAGACTGCTAAAAAGGAGGAATCCATGGCAAAGCAAAATCCGATTCTCAAGGCCGACGATCTCTCCAAACGCTACGAGGACGGCGTATTAGCTGTGGACCATCTAAACCTAGGTATTCGGCCGGGAGAGGTCTACTGCCTGTTGGGCGCTAATGGCGCCGGGAAAACGACGACCATCAATCTTTTTCTGAACTTCATCCCGCCGACGACAGGCACGTGTTACATCAAAGAGATCGACGTCACCAAGGACCCGCTCGAGGCCAAAAAGTACGTCTCCTTCGTCTCCGAGAACGTCATGCTCTACGGCAATTTCACCGCCCGCCAAAACCTCGAGTTCTTCGCCAAGCTGGGCGGCAAGACAAACCTGACCAAGGAACAATATTATCAGGTCATGCGCCGGGTCTCGCTCCAGGAAAAAGCCTTCGAGCAGAGGGTCAAGACTTTCTCCAAAGGCATGCGGCAGAAGTTGGGCATCTCGATCGCCATCATCAAGGACGCGCCCGCAGTTCTGCTGGATGAGCCGACGGCAGGATTAGACCCTAAGGCGGCCGAGGAGTTCTTGGAGATCCTGGGCGAACTGAAAGGCGAAGGCAAAGCCATTCTCATGTCCACCCATGACATCTTCAGGGCCAAAGAGATCGGCGACCGCGTCGGCATCATGAAGGAAGGCCGGCTGGTCATGGAGAGGACGCGCGAAGAGCTCCAGTACGAGGACCTGGTTAAGATTTACATCGACTATATGAAGTCCGAGCCGCTGACGGCCTAAGGAGGACCGCATGCCAAGGCGAACGCCCGATATGATTTGGACCATCGCCCGAAAAGAAATCGCGGCCAACCTCCTCAGCTATAAATTTTTCATCGCCATCCTGCTGGCGACGTTGCTCCTCTTCACCAGCTTTTTTGTCCTCTACAAGGACTATAAGGGGCGGCTCGCCGATTATGAGCTTGTCCGGGCCAAGCCAGGCGAGCCGATTGCCGTCCTTCCGCCGAACCCGCTGTCCATTTTCGCCAAAGGCTTGGACGAAGCCATGGCCCGGTCCTTCGAGATCAGCCGGATCGGCATCGACGTCTTTGCCGGCCAGAAATCCGGCAACACTATTTTTGCCTTTTTCCCAACGCCCGATTTTGTTTACATCGTCAAGGTCGTCCTGTCGCTCGTCGCCCTCCTCTTCGGGTTCGATCAGATCAGCCGGGAGAAAGAGAGCGGTGTCCTGCGGCTAATGCTCTCCAATTCCGTCTCCCGGGCCAAAATCCTGGCCGGAAAATGGCTCGGGAATTTTCTCAGCCTGTCCGTGCCGTTTCTCCTGGTCACGCTTCTTGGATTCGCCTTGATTAACCTAGACCCCTTGGTCCGCTTTTCTGCGTCAAGCGTGGCCCGGTTTTTATTCCTGGTCCTGACCGCGCTCATCTATATCGCTCTCTTCTTAAGTTTGGGGATTTTTGTTTCGGCGATCACCCGGAGGGCCGCGTCATCGCTCGTCATTCTTCTTTTAATCTGGGCCGTGACGGTCTTTGTCGTGCCCAACCTGGGCACGCTCTTGGCCAGGCAGATGGTCGATGTCCCGTCCGTCAAGGCCCTGAGCGAAAAACAGGACCAGGTCTGGACGCGGGAAGTGCTCCAGATGATAATGGAGCGGCGGGCCAAGGACGATCGAGGAACGGGAGATATCATCAAAAACCATTTCGACGCCATCAACCGAGAACTAAACCAAATGGAAGGGGACTATCGGAACAAGTTCGACCGCCTGGTCCGACTGTCCAAGAACATCAATCGGCTTTCTCCGGCGGCGAGCTTCGTCTATGCCACGACTGAACTGGCCGGAACAGGCATCGGAGAGGAGAGCCGTCTGAAAGAGAATGTCCTCCGCTACAAAGATTCCGTGCTTTCAAATCTCGATCGCGGCGAAAAGCAGGCCCCGGCCTTCGCTTACCGCTATCGGTCTGTCGGCCAAGTTCTAGCCCAAGGAGGGCTGTTCGACCTGGCCTGGCTCGTCTTTTTCAACATCCTCTTTTTCGCCATGGGCTATGTCGCCTTCGTCCGATACGATGTGAGATAAAGGAGCAGATCATGTTGGGAACGCTTGTTAAAAAAGAGATCCTGAATAGCGTCTTTTCCTTCCGGTTCGTCGTGACATTCGCCCTGCTCGTCGCGATCGTGCCCATCACGATCTTCATCCTGACCAACGATTACGTGAAAAAAGTGGACGAATACTCGTTCCGTCAGAACGGCATCGAGAATTATTTGAAAAATTATGCTCACTTCAACCGGATAGGAAATGTCATAGCGCCTTCCCAGCCGCCGATTCCCTTTTATTCGCTCGTTCGCGGCATCAGCTCGGACGCCAACATGAACAAGTTCGACGACGACCCTCTGCCGGTCGTATTTCCCCTGCTCGACTTGGTCTTCATCGTCGGCATCCTCCTCAGCCTGGCCGCCCTCATTTTCTCTTACGATGCCGTCTGCGGGGAAAAAGAAGACGGGACGCTGAAGCTTATGATGTCGAACCGCCTGACCCGGTCCAAGATCCTCCTCGGCAAGATCATCGGAGGCACGCTGACCCTGCTCATCCCGTTCGTATTGTCCCTAGTCCTGGGCCTGTTCGTCATCCTGCTCAACTCCCGCGTAGCTTGGGCGGGGACGGATTGGGCGACGCTGGCCCTCGTCTTTTTGGGCACGGTGATCTATGTCTTTCTATTTTTAGTCCTCGGTGTTTTCATCTCAGCCCGCCACCATTCGTCGTCTGCCTCGATCATGACATCGCTCTTCGTCTGGGTCCTTCTCATCCTCGTTGTTCCCAATTTGAGTCCATATCTGGCCTCATTGATTTCGCCCGCGCCGTCTCAGATCAAGATGAATCGGGAAATCTCTCGTTTGACGGACGTCGAGCGGGACGACCTGGGCCGGAAGCTCCAGGCGGAGCGCTTGGCCGAACTCGTTAAGAAATATCCCGTTCTGGCAGAGAGATTGTCAGAGACCGAGGCAAAGGACCGGGTCGAAAAGGACCCTGCTTTTCGGGAGGCATATCAGGCCCGGACTAGGGAAGTTGATGCTGCCTGGGGCGAGGCGAACCGGATCCAGAACAAAAAAAGAGACGATCTTCGAGAAGATTTCAACCGTAAAGTGGGTGCCCAAACAAGGCTCGCCAGAGGCTTGTCTATGATATCTCCCCTGGCGGATTTCACCTATCTGGCGACTGACCTGACCTCTACGGGCAGGATGAATCTGGTCCACTTCCGCCGGTTGTCGGACGACATTTGGGACCCCTCTTATGGACAATATGTCACAGGCCGCATCACCGCTCTACAAAAACAGAATCCCGCCGTCGACTGGTGGAACACACCGGTGGACGTCAGTGACATGCCGCGTTTTCAATACAGAGAAGAAGCGCTGACAGCAAGGGTCAAGGGAACTCTTTGGCCGTTCGCGATTATGATGATGATGAACCTAATCGTCTTCAGCGCCGCTTATATCTCGTTCGTCAAATACGACGTCCGCTGAGAAATTTTGAGGACAGGTACTTAATTTCTCTATTATCCTGGATTATTTATAAATCGGTATATGCCTGCGAATTCCTGGCACTTCTAAATAAAGAACCTGTCCCGATAATTATTTCGGTTCGGACTCGGGGCGTTCTTCCATATATTGGATGTAAAGCTCGGTCAGGTCCTCGCCCTCGAGTTCTTGGCGCGTTTTCATTATCACCAGCCGGCCTTTTTTCATGAACCCTACCCGGTCCGCGATCAATTTTGCCCTGAAAATATCATGGGTCGATATAAAGATCGATTTTCCCTGGTCCCTCATCTGGATGAGCAAATTCAGGAACTCCTGTCCGGACTTGGGGTCCAGACCCGAGGTCGGCTCGTCAAGGAGAATGTTGGGCGCATCTTTGATGACGGCAATGGCCAGCCCCAACTTCTGCCGCATGCCTTTGGAATAGTTCTTGGTCCGCATGTCGAAAGCCTCTTCCTGAAGGCCGACGCTGTTCATGGCTTTGGCATAATCCGCTTTGGTCAGCCCGCGCTTTCCGGCCAGCTTGGTAAAATAGTCCAGGTTCTGGAAGGCGGTGAAATTCCCATAGAGCATGACATTTTCGGAGACGAATGAAATGTAATCTTTAGAGCGCAGCGGCTCTTTTGTGACATCGATTCCCTCGATGAGGGCTGTTCCCTCGGTGGGAGGGATAAAGTTCAGGAGGAGGTTGATGGTCGTCGTCTTTCCAGACCCGTTGGCGCCGAACATGCAGAAGATCTCGCCCGGCTCGACCTTGAAATTCAGGTGGTCGACTGCCAACAGCCCGTCCTCGTACCGTTTCGTGAGATTGATGGTTTCTAGCATAGGTTACCTCTTAACGCACATCGAATTTCAAAAAGGAGACATAGGCCCCGGCAAAGAAGACAATGATCAAAAAGAGCATCAGCCCAAAATCGGGAATGGTCCGGGCCAGCGACTTGCTTAATGTCTCTGGCTCGAACTTATGCTGGGGCATATCACCCAGGACGACCTTGGCGGTCTGGCCGGAGCCCGAAAAATCGATGCTGCGCATCATCTTGGAATTGGCCCACTTGGTGAAGATGGGTTTGTAGGCGCGAATGGAGGCCAGGAACCTTTCATGCTCGTCCAGGCCCGTCCTGGCAAAGCTCATGGTGGAGAAGGTCAGGGCTGAGGCCGGGGAAATGCGAGAGATATTGATGGCCAGGCGCTCTTGCGATTTTTTTTTGGCCTGGTAATCGCGTTCGAGGGCAGCGTTGTTTTCGTCAATCTTCGAGGTCAAGTCCTGCTGGTAATCTTCCAGGAATTTCTTGAATTTCTCCTGGTATCCCTTCTGATCCTTGGCGGCCATAGCGGAATTTTCCTTGATCCAGTCCAACACCCGCTTCTGGGCCCCGCCTTGGATCTGCTGCAGGAAGGCGTCTTTTTTGGCTGTGATCTCGTGGACAGACGGGATGGGCTTGAGCCGGCCCGCGGACATGACCGAGAGCTTGGGAATAATGGTGACGAATATGACCCAAATAAAAAGCAAGACCAGGAAACTGGTCGAGCTCTTACTTGTTCGTGCCGAAACGAGGAGGCCGAGGGTGAAGAAGACGGACAGGTAAAGGAAAAACATGAGGAACATCAGGAGAAGCCGGAGCCAGTCCTGGCCGGCCAGAGAGATGTTCGGATAGACGAGGAGGATGAGCAGGCTCAAGATGAGCGGAATAATCAGCGGGATGAGCAGGCTGATGAAACCGCCGATGACCTTGCCCAGGATCAGCCGGTCGCGCGGGACTCTGTTGGAGAGAGTCAGCTTTAATGTGCCTTTTTCCTTTTCACCGACGATCGCGTCGTAGGTGAAGAGGATGGCAAAGAGGCTGAGGACGATCTTGACGATGAACGTCAGGTCCAGCGCTCCGAAGACCGAAAAGACAGGATTGCTCTCGTACTTGGAATCGACCAGGTTCGGGTCATAGGCGATATTGACCGTGGCCACGCGGCCGACGGCTTCGTCCACGCCGGTGGAGATAGCGCCCAAGACCTGGGGCGGCTTATTAATCTTCGTCCCCAGCCCAGCCAAAGCCTGGTAGCTTTGTTGGCTTTCCAGATTTTTCTTATTGAGGGCCACGGCCGCGGAGAACTCCTTTTGGTCGGCCCGGTAGTTGACGATGCCGGTGTAGACCGAGAGAAGAATGAGGATGGCGCAGAGCAAGAAGGTGAAGACGAATTTGGCGCTGGTGATAGTTTCCAGGATTTCTTTTTTGATGATGTCTTTAAGCATATTCCTCCCCTTGAATCACGATGGCCTATTATTATTCTCGTTTTTCATATTTTTTTCAATGCGGCGATGGCCAGGAGCGACCCTCCCCGACGTATTTTCATACGGAAATCACGGCGAAAAGTTCGCCTTTCTTCTAAAGCGGAGAGGCCTCCTCCACCTCGGGTCGCTTATCAGGAAGTTTTTATGGCCGCCGAGACCTCGGCCGAACATTTTTCATGATCTTCTCTTTTCCTGGAAGGAGAGGTCTAGTTGATTTCCTGCTTGTTTGGCGCCTCGAACGGTCTCGAAGAGAGATCCCAGCGCTCTCAAGCCGTCCTTGACATCTTTTTGAGTCGTGATTTATCATTCCCCTCGATGATTGAGGGGTAAAGCTGATCCCCGGCAGAAACCAGGGTAGAACAGAAGACGGGTCTTGACCCTTCAAGGGCGAGGCCGCGAATCCTCCTTGCGTATCAATAGGAGCTTCCGGCGGATGCGGTAGCAGGGAATGAACACAAGAATAACCGCAAACAGAAGGCTGAATATTTCCTCTTTTCGCCTAGCCCAGATTCCCCAAGATTTGCCCTTGATGTTGATCGTTATAGAGTGATGGAGAATCGGATCCAGGATCGCGATGGGATCGTCTGGAAAAAATCTCGTTCCACTAGCTGAAGATACTCTATTTAAGCCTATATATTTCTTGGCCAGCGAAAGATCGTCATTGCCAGTTTATTCTGGCACTGGGTTTTTGGGGATTTATGCAAAAATGGTTTTAGGGCTTAAAAAGGGATAAAATAGTCGCGACAAAAAACTTTTTTCCATTCAGACAATAGGATTCGCTGCCCCGGCATAAACAGAATTTCGATGTGTGGCGTATTAAATAAGGGAAACGAATGAAAGCTGAGATGAAACTTGCGCTTGCCGCAGTCCTTATTCTTGTATTTATCATAACTCCAATTTGGTCAAAATTTGCTGATATAAAACGAACGCGATTTTCTGTCGTTTCGAGCATTGGAATCGAAGCCGCTAAAGAGGACAAAGAAAAGCCTTACCAATTTTCCTCAATCCTCTCCGCCGACTGTGATTTAGAGGGGAATCTCTATGTCTTGGATTATAAAGACGTTTGCATCAAGATTTTCAATAAAACAGGTAAATTCTTAAGGAAAATCCTTGGGCCTGGCCAGGGACCGGACGAAATCTTGAAGCCTTATCAGCTCAAAATACAAAAAGCCAGAACACATGTTTTCGTCCTGCATCAAAATGGTTTCCAAATAAAGGAATTTGACGATTTCGGCCGTTTTATTCGATCCTATCCTTTACCCGAGCAAATGTTGGGATCCTTTGACTTCATCGACGAAAACCGTCTTCTCTTCGTCGCCGGGGCCAAGTACGGAGAGAAGGATCATAACAATATAAAAATATTTAATCTGAACACGCAGAAAATCGAAAAAGCGTTCGCCCCAACGTCCCGGGATGACTTTTGCTCCTTTCAGCGCTTCGTGGTGAAGGAGGACATCGTCTGGACGTGTCCCGGGGACCTGATGGACCTCGAGGCCTATAACATAAAAACCGGTGGAAAAGTGAAAACGATCTCCCTCCCAGAAAAATATGTGCCTTTCAGAATCGTCAAGTGGGGCCGAAACATCCAAAAGATTCGGGTTTCCAACTACGGCCAGCCTTTTCTTATCGGCCAAGATCTCTACGTTTTCGTGACCCTGCAGCATTTCGCGAAAGAACCTCCGGATATGCTGGATCGCCCCCTCGACAGGGCGATTAAGGTTTATCGGCTGGACGGCGAACGCCTGGTCGAGGAGCTAAATTTTCCCGCGTTTGAATTTTATGTCGATTTTATTGCTAGCTGGAAAAACAACATTGTAATTTCGAGCTCGGCCTACGATACATATCCTCAGATCAAGATACTGGAAACCCTGTTAATAGGCCCAGAAAAATCTCCCTCGCGGTCATCATAAATTAATATTTCCTCTTTTCGCCCAGCCCAGATTCCCCAAGTTTTGCCCTTGATGTTGATCGTCGGCAAGAAGCACGAGAGGATGGATGGGACGATCAATTCGCGGCCGAGGATCTCTTGCCATCTTGACGGTGTTTTTGAAATGAGAGTATTATTCCACGGGAAATCAAAATTTGTGTTTGAGGAGGTCATCATGAAGATGCGTATTGCGGTGTTCTGCTCTCTTTTGGCTGTCTTGACTGCCGGCCTGTCGGTCGGGCAGCAGAAATCGCCGGTTACGGCAATCAAAGCAGGCCGGCTTATCGATCCGGAAACGGGGACAGCGGCCGCCAATCAGGTGATTCTCGTCGAGGGCGAAAGGATCACCGGCGTGGGTCCGAACCTTGCCATTCCTTCCGGAGCGACGGTTATCGATCTGTCTCAGCTGACGGTCCTGCCCGGTCTTGTTGACGCGCACACCCACATGGCGATAACCTATAAGGAACAGCCTGAGAACAATTATTACTATCTCACCTACATCACGGACTCGACGCCGCTGCGCGCCATTCAGGCCGCATCCAACGGCATGCAACTGCTCAACTCGGGTTTCACCGTAGTCCGGGACGTGGGAAACAATGCGCTCTACGCGGATGCAGCGCTCCGCCAGGCCATTGAGCAGGGTTGGCTGCCGGGACCTACCGTGATCCCGTCGGGGCCGATGATCGGCAGCACCGGAGGGCAGTTCTGGCCAACGCCGGAAATGTACAAGTACCACAACATCATGTTCCCTGAATACATCGACGCCAATAGCCCGGATGAGATCGTGCGCGCAGTCCGGGAGAACATGCTCTTCGGCGCCCGGACGATCAAACTGTGCATCGACTGCAAGCCCTGGGGCTACTCTGTGGACGACATCAAGCTGGCCATCCGCGAAGCAGCCATGGGCGGATGCAAGGTCGAGGGGCATGTTCAGACTGCTGATGGCGCGCAACGGGCTATCGATGCTGGAGTCTATATCATCGCCCACAACAGTGCGCTCACGCCCGAACACCACCGCCAGATGGCCGAGAAGGGGATTTTCCTGGCAGGCACCGATACTCCCTTCACGCCCTATCGGGGCAGTGAGGCGGCTTTCAAACGGACGGCCGCAAATTTGCGTGATGCCTGGGAAAAAAAGGTGCTCCTCACCTTTTCAACCGATTTCGATTACTGGAACGAACGGATGAAGGATCCGAAGACTGGCGAGTGGCTGACCCGCGGAGAGCTGACCATCAACTTTCTCGAAACCTGGAAGGCCGCCGGCATTCCTCAGGCTGACATTCTGCGGGCGATGACGATCAACGGCTACAAGGCCGCGGACATCATCAGTCAGCGCGGTCCGATCAAGCCTGGATTTTTCGCCGACATAATCGCGGTTCCCGGCAATCCCCTCAGCGACATCGACGCGTTGCGCAACGTGCAGTTTGTGATGAAGAACGGAATGGTGTTCAAGAAAGACGGGGTGATGACACCGGAAAAGTTCTTTCATCCCGGCCCGGTTAAAACACCGAACGGAAGATGGAGCCGGTAGTATAGCTGAGGCCTGCTCAAAAATTAGGCAAAAAGCCAAAAATCTTTGAATATCAATTCATTACATGAAACCGAGGCCACTTTTCAACAGACTTATGAACAGATGATGTGGAAAATTAATACAAACGCAATAAATAAAGCGACAATGTATGGGCGGCGCTAAGGCCGCCCGAACGAGGATGTCATTTTAATTAATGCGGTGACATTAGCAGGCCGCTACTTCTTCGCTTCGGTTTTGTTCCAGTCCGGGGGCTCAACGCCCAGCAGGTTGTGGACGAAAAAGTCATTCCGCTTCCGGTCGCCGTACTCTGGAACCTCGCTGGACCTGCCCGCACCGTGGCTGCCGCCCGGAATGACCAGCAGGTCGAAGGTCTTATTCGCTTTGATCAGGGCGTTGACGACTTGCATCGTCGAGGCTGGGTCCACGTTCGTATCGAGCTCGCCGACGATCAGAAAGAGCTTCCCCTGCAACCGCCAGGCATTGTCGACGTTCGACGAGGCGGCATATTCCGGACCAATCGGCCAGCCCATCCACTGCTCATTCCAGGAGATCTTGTCCAT
>Ga0315291_10006621_pt1 | contig 14384 bp, 12 predicted proteins | sample YL17G12_20_MG_FD_203070 | JGI IMG/M metagenome (GOLD analysis project Ga0315291, IMG submission 203070) | Sediment microbial communities from Yellowstone Lake, YNP, Wyoming, USA - YL17G12_20 | ecosystem: Environmental > Aquatic > Freshwater > Lake > Sediment | place: USA: Wyoming | collected...
AAGGAAATCAGCATGATCTTTCACAAGGAAAAACCGGGAAGGCGCAGTCTCGCCCTCCTGGTTGCGTTTTTAAGCCTGCTCATCGTTTCCTCCCCCGGTCAAACAGCCCGGAAGTCGCCATCCAAGTCCATCAACACGGAAACCGACTGGCAAAAAGAGCGCGCGGTCATCCTCCAAGGCCTGCACCGGGAGCTCGACCGCTCCCGCGAGAAGCTCAAGTTAAAGGATTTCGACCCGCCTTATTTTATCGGCTACCTGCTCTCGGACTACGCGGTGAAAAGCCTGACCGGCTCCTACGGCACGGTTTACTCCGACCGGGAGAGCCGCCGGCGCGAGGTCTATGCCGACCTGCGGGTGGGCGACTACCAGTTCGACAGCTCGGGCCGGGGCGGGTTCGAGTTCCGCTACGACCCGGACTCGGACTTCCAGCCGATCGAGTATATCCAGGTGCCGCTGGACGACGACCTTTTAGGCGTGCGCGACGCGCTCTGGGGCCTGAGCGACATCCGCTACAAGGCCGCGCTCAACGCCTATCACCAGAAAAAGGGCCGGCAGGCTTATGAGCTTTTGGAGGACGCGGACCTGCCGAGCTTCACCAAGGAGAAGCCCAGCCGCTTCCAGAGCGAGCACGTCGCCTTCCGCTTTGACCCGGGGGCCTGGGCCGAGGCGGTGCGGCAGGTGACCGCGGTGTTCCGCAACTACGACCAGATTTTCAGCAACAGCTTTACCGTGACCGCGGAGAAATACACCCATTATTACGTGAACAGCGAAGGCTCGGAGGTGGTGCAGGAGCAGACTTACTTCAACTGGTGGATGGACGCCGGAAGCCGGGCCGACGACGGGCTGGAGGTCTCCAACTTCCGGCGGAGCCTGGGCCTCGAAATCCAGGAGAAGCCCGACATCGCGGCGCTGGTGGCCGAAGCCAAAGCCCTGGCCGAGGAGTTGCTCAAGTTGCGCGCGGCCCCGGCGCTTTCGCCCTACAATGGACCCGCGATCCTCGCCCCGCAGGTAACCGGCGTCCTCTTCCACGAGGCCATCGGCCACCGCCTGGAAGGCGAGCGCATGCGCAACCCCGGCGAGGGCTTCACCTTCAAGGACAAGGTCGGCCAGCAGGTGATCCCCACCTTCCTCACCGTGACCGACGACCCCACCCGCCGCACCTTCGACTCCTCCACCCTGGTCGGCTACTACCATTACGACCAGGAAGGCGTGCCGGCCCAGGCCATAACCTTGATCCAGGACGGCATCCTCAAGAACTACCTCATGTCCCGCACTCCGATCAAAGGCTTTGATCTTTCCAACGGCCACGGCCGCAGCGACGGCGAGACCGACCCCATGGCCCGGATGGGCAACCTGATCGTCACCTCCAGCCAGACCCTGGACGACGCCGCGCTCAAGCAAAAACTGATCGAGCTGGTGAAAAAGCAAGGCAAGCCCTTCGGCCTGATCATCCGCGAGACCCTGGGCGGCGACACCCGCACCGGCCGGGAAGAAATGCAGGGCTTCCGCGACCGGCCCCGGCTGGTCTTTCAGGTGGACCCGGCGACCGGGCAGGAGACCCTGGTGCGCGGGGTAGAGCTGGTGGGCACGCCCTTGATCAGCATCAACAAGATCGTGGCCACCGGCCAGGACCTGGGCGTGTTCAACGGCTATTGCGGGGCCGAGTCCGGTTACGTGCCGGTTGCCACCGTGGCCCCGAGCGTGCTCCTGGAAGAGGTGGAACTGCAGAAGAGCTCGGAAAAACCCCAGCGGCCGCCGATCCTCAAGCCGCCGGCATTCGAGCCGTGAATGATATCAGAGCTTAAGTTTTAAGTTTACATTAGTGCATAGTAAAACCGGGCGGGAAACGGTTAAGTTTAAAGTAAAGTTCTGACCCCGATTTACGGCGAGCATGGATAACGGGAAAACCGGGTCAAGAAATTCCTCAAGTTTAAGAATTTCTTCTTGAGCGGTCCGTCACGCCGGCAGATTTCCGGGCCAATTGAATAAGCTCCCTGAGCGCATCATTGACCGCCGCTTCATTGGAAAAGACCGATGCCACGTCCGGACTTAATAAGACCAGATTCGTTCCCGAGATGTAATCATCATAGTATTTTGCGCGAACGCCTTCCCCCAGGTCTTCTCGCCGGTACTCAGGCCGTAATTCGTCGGATTTACGCCTCTTCATAAATTCTCTTCTCCTTGCTCGTCATCGTCCGAGCGCTGATGATCCGTGTTTTATCTTTTTGTGCTATAGTAACATCAAATGGGATTGAATAGAACAGGGAACCATTTATGAACCGGTATCCCAAAGACCTGGAAGCGGCTATTGCCTTTCACGGCCACTTCTGCCCGGGCCTGCTCATCGGCTTTCGCGCGGCCAAGATCGGGCTGACCCGGTTAGGCGCGCGGCGTTCCGAGGACGAGGAGTTGATCGCGATCGTGGAGAACAACTCTTGCGCCGGCGACGCGGTCCAGGTCTTGACCGGCGCCACCTTGGGCAAGGGCAACCTCTTCTTCCGCGACCACGGCAAGCAGGTATTCACTTTTGCTTTGCGGCCCTCGGGCAAGGCGGGCACCGGCGAGCGTGGCCGAGCCGTGCGGGTCTCGCTCAAGGCCGGCGCTTTCCCGGAAGGGACCAGCCGGGAGGAGCGGAGCCGGCGGCTCTTGGACGCGAGCAACGACGAGCTTTTTGCCATTGAAGAGAAGACGATTGACCTGCCGGCCGCGGCCGAAATCCGCAAAAGCGTGCTCTGCGAATCTTGCGGCGAGCCGGTCATGGACACCCGAACGCGCCGGGTGAAGGGCCGCATGCTCTGTATCCCCTGCGTGGAAAAAGCCTAGACCCGCCGGGAGGCGGCCTTGCGCAGCACCCGGCCGGCCCGGGCCTCGGTGGCACGACCTTTCTCCGCAGCAATTTCTCCGTTGACCACCACCAGCTCGATGCCGGCCGGATAGCGGTGCGGGTCTTCGTAGGTCGCCAGGTCTTTCAGCCGCTCAAAATCGAAGAGCACAAGATCGGCGAAAAAGCCCGGCTCGATTTTGCCGCGCTGCGGAATGTCCAGGGCTTCGCACTGGTCCGCCGCCATTTTCTTGACCGCTTGCGCCAGGCTGAGCATGCCTTTTTCGCGCACCGCCCAGGCAAGCACGCGCGGGAAGGTGCCATAGACCCGGGGATGGGGTTTGCCCTCGGCCATGGTGCCTTCCGGCCCACGCACCGCGGAGTCCGAGCCGATCATCACCCAGTCCTTGGCGTAGATCCGGCGCAGGTTGTCCTCGGACATGGTATGGCAGATCGCGGTCGGGCCGTCGGTTTCCTCCAAGAGCAGGTCGCACACGAAATCGAGCGGCGTCTTGCCTAGCTCCCGGGCCGATTCGCGGACCGTGCGGCCCTCGAAGCCGCGGTTCTTCGAGCTGAAGACTTGGGCGATCACCACCCGGTCCCAGAACTCGGGGTCGGGATGATCCGCCGCGATCTCCCTGCCCATGCGCTCGCGCACGGCCGGGTCGCGGAGCCGGTCGAGATAAGCTTCCTGGCTCCCGGCAAAGACCCATTCCGGCAGCACCGAGGAGGAAAGGCCGGTATAAGAGGCAATATATGGATAGCGGTCGGCCCGGATAACCTGGCCTGAAGTCTGCGCCGATTCGATCCGCGCAAAGACCTGGTCCAGCTTGTGCCAGTTCTCCTGGCCCGAGGTCTTGAGGTGGGAAACCTGGAGCGGCACCTGCGCGGCTCTTGCCACCGCGATCACTTCCTCGATCGCCTCCACCAGCGCCCGGCCCTCGCTCCGGATGTGGCAGGCGAAAAGACCGCCGGCCTCGCCCACCGGCTTCAGCGCCGCGGCCAGTTCCTCCCGCGTGGCATAGCAGCCCGGCGGATAGATCAGTCCGGCGCTTGCGCCCCAAGCGCCCTCGGAAAGCGCCCGCGCGATCAGCTCCTGGATAACCTTTAGCTCTTCCGCGCTTGCCGCGGTCTCGCGCATCTGCATGACCGCGGCGCGCACGGTGTTGAAGCCGACCAGCGGCGCGTAATTGATGGCAGGTCGCGCCTCTTCCAGGCGGTAGAGGTATTCGCCCATGTCCTGGAAGTCAGCCCGGATCCCGAACAACCGCAGGTGCGAGTTGAGCCGCTCGTGGGCCAGCCAGCCCCGCACCGGCGCCGCGGAGTAACCGCAGTTGCCGCCGACCTCCAAGGTGACGCCCTGGAGCAGCTTGGACTCGGCCTGAGGCCGGGCGAGCAGGTGATAGTCGGAATGGCCGTGCATGTCCACAAAGCCAGGCGCCAGCATCAGCCCCTGGGCTTCCACCACCCGCCGGGCCGAGAGTTTTTCCAGCCGGCCTATCGCCTCGATCCGGTCGCGGCTGACCGCGAGGTCGGCGGTGTAGGGTTCGCGGCCCGAGCCATCCAAGATTAGGGCATTTCGGAAAAGGAGGTCGGTCATTGCGGTCAGGAAGATTTGGAGACCTTGCCGTGGCGGATGGCGCAGAGCTCGCCGCACATGGTGCAGACGTCGTCTTCCAGGGGCGGGCTGGACTCCCTGAGCTCCCGCGCCCGGGCCGGGTCCAGGCTGAGCTGGATCTGCTGCTCCCAGTCCAGGCGCTTGCGGGCCTGGGCCATGGCGAGGTCGCGCTCGATCGCGCCGGGAATTCCCTTGGCGATGTCCGCGGCATGGCCGGCGATGCGGGCGGCGATCACGCCCTCGTGCACGTCCTCCACCGAGGGCAGCCGCAGGTGCTCGGAAGGCGTGACGTAGCAGAGGAAGTCGGCCCCGGCCATGGCGGCGATGGCCCCGCCGATGGCGGAGGTGATGTGGTCGTAGCCGGGCGCGATGTCGGTGACCAGAGGCCCCAGCACGTAAAAGGGGGCGCCGTGGCAGATGCGTTTTTGCAAGAGGATATTGGCCTCGATCTGGTGGAGGGGCACGTGGCCCGGGCCTTCGATCATCACCTGCACGCCCTGGTCGCGGCCGCGGTCGCAGAGCTCGCCGATCACGATCAGCTCCTGGATCTGGCCGCGGTCGGTGGCGTCGGCCAGGCAGCCGGGCCTAAGCCCGTCGCCCAGGCTGAGCACCAGGTCGAACTCGCGGGCGATTTCCAAGAGCCGCGGGTAAAACTCGAAGAGGGGGTTCTGGGCCTCGTGATAGCGCATCCATTCCACGGTGAGCGCGCCGCCCCGGCTGACCACGTCCAGGACCCGGCCCTCCCGGCGCAGGCGCTCCACCGATTCCTCGGTCACCCCGCAATGCACGGTGACGAAATCCACCCCGTCCTCGGCCTGGAGCCGGATGGCGGCGAAGAGGTCATCGCCGGTCAGGTCCAGGAAAGGATGGCCGCGGTTCACCATTTCCACCGCGGCCTGATAAATGGGCACCGTGCCCAGCGGCAGCCGGGTCCGCTTCAGGATGGCCCGGCGGATCTCGGTGATCGGCCCGCCGGTGGAAAGGTCCATGACCGTGTCCGCCCCGGCCGCTTCCGCGACCCGGAGTTTTTCCAGCTCGAATTCGAGGTCGGCCCGGTCCTTGCTCGTGCCCAGGTTGGCGTTGACCTTGGTGCGCAGCCCGGCGCCGATGGCCAGAGGCTCCACGTTTTGGCGGACGCGGTTGCGGGTGACGACGATGGTGCCGTTAGCCACGCCCTCGCGGATGAACTCGGGCTCCACGTTTTCGGCCCGGCCGGCCGCGACCATCTCGGGGGTCACTTCGCCTCGGCGGGCGCGGTCGAGCAAGGTGGGCGCCACGCTCATGGAGTCTCCTTGGGCGCGGGCTGGGGTGCGGCTTCGGGGGCCGCCTTGGGTGCAGCCTCAGGCGCGGCCTGGGGTGCGGCCTCGGGTGCAGCCTCGGGCGCAGCCTCGACCGTGCTCCCGGCCTGCGGCTGGGCCTGGCTCGCCTTCAGCTTTTGCTCCAGCTCTTGCAGCGAAGAATTTTGCTTGCGCAGTTCCTGATCGAAGCGAGCGAGCGCATTCTCGATCGAATACCCCAGCTTTCCTGCCTTATGCAGCTCCTGGAGCCCTTCCAGCTTCCGGTCCCGATCCGGATCAAAGAAATAGGCGAACGCCAACGCGTAGTGGACCTCGGCGTTCTTGGGCTCCTGGAGCAGGACCTTCTCGAAGTGACCCGCGGCTTCCTGGAATTTCTCCTCCTGCAACAGAACCCCGCCCAGCAGAATATCAATGTTGCTGTTGTCCGGAGTCAACTCCATGGCCTTGAGCGCCAGTTCCCGCGCGGCCTCGAGCTTGCCCTGCGTGTAATAAATTTCCGCCAAGTCAATCCGGGCGTCGGCGTGGCTGGGTTCGAGCTTGATCGTCTGGTTGAAGGCGGCCTCCGCCGGCTCGAGCATGTTCGCGCCCCGAAAGGCCCGGCCCAGGTGATACTGGGCGTCCACAAAGGTCGGGTCCTCGTCCAAAGCCTTCTGATACTCGACCGCAGCCTGGCCGTATTGCCGCCGGTCCTCGAAGTATTTCCCCAACTCGTAAAATTTGTCCGCCCGCCGCTGGCACCCGAAGAGCCACCCCACCAGCGCCAGGACGATCATGATCCGCACGAAATGCTTCATCCGCGTCCCTTTCATGCTCTTGCCTGCCATCTCTCCATCAAATCTCTCGCGGCCTGCTCAGGATCCGAGGCCGCCAAAACTGCCGAGATCATCGCGATCCCGAACGCGCCGCTCGCCGCGACCTCGGCCAGATGATTCGGCCCGATCCCGCCCAGCGCGAATACCGGGATCAAGACCCGCCTGACCGCTTCACGCAAGGCCGCCACCCCAACCGGCGGACCGTAGCGCGCTTTCGAAGCCGTGGCATAAACCGGACCGAAAGTAATGAAGTCCGCGCCGGCTTCCGCCGCGGCCTGGGCCTCGGTCAGGGAATGGGTGGAAGCGCCGATCAACCGGTTCGGCCCCAGGAGCTTGCGCACTTCCGCCACCGGGAAGCCCGCCGCCGGCAAATGGACGCCATCCAGGTCCAGCGCCAGAGCGATGTCCACCCGGTCGTTAATCAGCACGCGCGCCTTGAACTTTTTCGCCAGGTTCTGAACCCGCTCGGCGAGCTCGTATAGCTCGCGGCCGGAAAGGTCTTTCTCCCGGACCTGCACCGCCCGGACCCCGCCGCGAAACGCTTTTTCCAGAACCTCAAGCAACTCCCGACCCTGCGTCTGCTTCCGGTCGGTGATCAAATACACCCGAAAATCCGGCCCGGACATTGTTCTAACCACAAAGACACAAAGGCACAAAGGAAAAAGTAGGCAGTAAACAGTGATCAGTGAATTGATGAAATATCGAAATCTCCAACCCTTCACTCTTCACCTTTCACCCTTCACCCTTCATCCTTCATCCGATCGTGCCCTCGATCGGACTCGAAGCCGTGGCATAAAGCTTCTTCGGAATCCGGCCGGCCAGATAAGCCAGCCGGCCGGCCTCCACCGCCAGCTTCATCGCTTTCGCCATGGCGATCGGGTCCTTGGCCCCGGCAATCCCGGTGTTCATCAGCACCCCCTCGCACCCGAGCTCCATGGCAATCGCCGCGTCCGAGGCCGTGCCCACGCCGGCGTCCACGATCACCGGCACCTTCACCGCCTCCATGATCAGCCGGATGTTGTAAGGGTTGCGAATGCCCAGGCCCGAGCCGATCGGCGCGGCCAAAGGCATCACCGCGGCGCACCCGATGTCCTCCAAGCGCCTGGCCACGATCACGTCGTCGTTGGTGTAAGGCAAAACCGTGAAGCCTTCCTTGATTAAAACCTTCGCCGCTTCCAGCAAGCCGGCCGTGTCCGGGAACAGGGTCTTCTCATCGCCGATCACTTCCAGCTTGATGAGCTCGCCCAGCCCGGCCTCCCGTCCCAGCCGGGCCGTGCGCACCGCGTCGTCCACCGAGTAGCAGCCGGCGGTGTTCGGGAGCAAGGTGTAGCGCTTGGGGTCCACGTAGTCAAGGAGCGATTCCTTGGAGCGGTCGGTCAGGTTCACCCGCCGCACCGCCACGGTAACGACCTCGGTGCCCGAAACTTCCAGCGCCTCTTTCATCTGGGCGAAACTGGCATACTTGCCGGTGCCCACGAACAGCCGGGAGCGGAATTCCCGGCCGGCGATTTTTAAGGTATCCCCTTGGGCCATCTTCTTCTCCTGAGCAGGTATGAGGGTATCTTAGCTTTGATTGGGCTTAAATTCAACTTGACGGTAGGGTTAAAGGCTCTGGGGCACGGCATGCCGTGCCCCTACCTCCCGTAGGCAATGCCTGTTTCTCAAGCGTTATCACTTATGATTATTTTATCACAATGCCACTTACCACAAGCAAATTAAGAACCCGCGGCCGAAGAGCGGTCGCGGCTACAATTTTGGAATTTGAGGATTCTTCACTGTGCACTGTGCACCGTGCACTGAACACTGTTCACTACGCCAGCCGCTTTCGGAAATCGGCAAAGAGAAGACAGCCAACCCAGGTGAAGATGAGGGCCGGGTTATAGGCGAACTGGGGTTCCAGGGAATCCTGGGCCGCAAAGTAGGCCAGGGACCAGAAGACCTCGAACAGCGGGAAAATGCCCCACCAGCCGAAGCGCCAGAACACGTAACCGGCGAGCGCCAGGTGAATGGCGATCAGGCCCGGGCTCCAGAGGGAGTGGAAGAACCAGATGTCGTAAAAGGCGTCGGTCCAGATGGCGAGCACCCCGAAAATGACCAGGTCGGCTTCCAGGATGAAAAGCTCACTAGGGGCGAGTTTCAAACCCGCCCCCACTCCAAGCTTTCTGCGGCGAAGGGTGAACTGGTAGAGAATCGCGAGCAGGCCGAAGAGGACGGCCAGGCCGCCGTGCCAGTAGCGGTTGCGGCTGATCAGGAAGTTGGTGTCCAGGAGCGAGAGGGTTCCGAGCGCGCCGGTGTGGGTGCGGAGCTCGAAGAGCAGGCCGATGGTGGCGTCATAAATGGCCGTGGCAATTTCCTGTCCCGCGTCATTTAAGACCGCAACTTCATAGCTTGCCTGGCTATCCAGGATTCTCGACCACAGGATAAGGCGCTTGGAAAATTTGAGTTGGTAAACATCCCCCGCCGGCCCGATCCAGCCGGCCGCATCCTGGACCCGGAGGGCGTTGATGGCCTCTTCAATCTTGGAGCGGCGCCACTCGGTGACCGGGTTGGGAATAGAGATCCAAACCAGGGAATAGGCCTTGTTGGAATCCTCAAGATAGCCGGTGGATTGCGCAACGGGTGATTCGATCTTTTGGCCGGCTTGAAAAGTATCTAGAACTGAATAATGAGACTCCACGCGAATTTCAGCTAATCCGCGATGGGCGAAAACTCCACTGCCGGAATAGGACGCGTAAAAGTCATCTAGAAAAAAGCTCGGGTTTCTGGGATTCAGGTTCAGCCAGGAGAAGGCCCACATCAGGACCAGGGGGGCGATGCCCACCCAAGCCACCCGGTAGAAAATCCGCAAGCGCTCGCGCCGGCCGAATCGGACCATGGCTCTCCCCCTGTTTTCAGAATGGTTGAATAAGGGCAAGGCATGCCTTGCCCCTACCGATCAGTCGCTTTGCCGGCGGAGGAAGGTCGGAATGTCGTATTCCTCCTCGCTGGCCTCCTCTTTCAGGTAAGCCTGGACCCGGCGGGCCTTGCTCGCGCCGCCCTCGGACTGCTTCTTCCGGATCAAGGTGGGGATGTCCAGGTTGGGCCGGGACTCGGCCGCGGCCGAGGGCTTGAAGCGCATGCGCATGTCGCGGTTGAAGTCCTGGAACCCGGTGGCGATCACGGTCACCTGGACCGCGCCGTTGCGGCTTTGCTCGATCACGTCGCCGAAAATGATCAGCGCGTCCTCGTGCGCCTCTTCCCGGATCAGGTTGCAGGCCTCGCTGATCTCATGCAGGGTCAGGTCCGACCCGCCGGTGATGTTGATGAGCACGCCCTTGGCGCCCTCGATGCGCACGTCGTCGAGCAGGGGGTTGGAGATGGCGTTGTGCGCGGCCTCCACCGCCCGCTCCTCGCCCTCAGCCGAGCCGGTGCCCATCAGGGCCATGCCCCGCTCGCTCATGATGGTGCGCACGTCGGCAAAGTCCACGTTGATGTGGCCGCCCACCCCGATCAGGTCGGCGATGCCCTTGACCGCCTGCAAGAGCACCTCGTCCGCCTTCTTGAAGGCCTCGAGCACGGTGGTGTTCTTGCCCACGATGTTGAGCAGCCGCTGGTTGGGGATCACGATCAGCGAGTCCACGTGCTCCTTGAGCTCCTCGATCCCCTGCAAGGCGTAGCGCGAGCGCTTGCGGCCCTCGAAGTCAAAGGGCTTGGTCACCACCCCCACGCAGAGCGCGCCCGCCTCCCGCGCGAGCTGGGCGATCACCGGCGCCCCGCCGGTGCCGGTGCCGCCGCCCATGCCGGCGGTGACAAACACCATGTCCGCGCCGGCCAGCGCCTCTTCCAACTGGGCCCGGTTCTGCTGGGCCGCCTGCCGGCCCACCTCGGGGTTGCCGCCGGCGCCCAGACCCTGGCCCAGTTGCACCTTGACCGAGGCCGAGTTCATCTCCAGGGCCTTGGCGTCGGTGTTGGCCGCGATGAATTCAACCCCTTGCAGGCTGCCGGCGATCATGGTGTTGATCGCATTCCCGCCGCCGCCTCCCACTCCGACCACTTTCAGCTTGGCCGCATGAGTTTCCGCTTCCACCAATTCCAGCATCGTCTTCCTCCTCCTGTTTCCGCTTTCTTGTTCAATTCGAACAAACTTCAGCCGCAACCTCCCGGCGCGGTTAATGCCACTTTTTCATCCTTCACCCTTCACCCTTCATCCTTCACCCTTCTAAAAGAACTCCACCAACCACTCCTTCATCCGCTCCATCACCTTCTGGAAGAGGTTGTCGTCGCGGATGCGGAAGCGCCGCTGCGAGCGGTGCTTGCTCCCGTAGATCAACAGCCCGACCCCGGTGGCATACATGGGGCTGTTGACCACGTCCACCAGGCCGCCGATGCCGAGCGGCCGGCCCACCCGCACCGGCATCTCAAACACCTGCTCGCCCAGCTCTTCCATCCCGGCCATGAGCGCGGCCCCGCCGGTGAGCACCGCGCCCGAGGCAACGGTGTCCTCATACCCGGCCCGGGCGCACTCGCGCCGGACCAGGGCGAAGATTTCCTCCACCCGCGGCTCCACGATCTCGCACAGGAGCTGGCGCGGCATCACCCGCGGCTTGCGGCCGCCCACCGAAGGCACCTCGATGGTCTCATCCTTGCCCACCAACTGGGTGGTGGCGCAGCCGAATTTCTTCTTGATCTTCTCCGCCTCCGCGGTGGGCGTGCGCAAGCCGGCGGCGATGTCGTTGGTGATGTTGTCGCCGCCCAGCCCCAGCACCGAGGTGTGCTTGAGCGAGCCCTGGTGCCAGATGGCGAGGTCGGTGGTGCCGCCGCCGATGTCCACCAGGGCGACGCCGATCTCCTTCTCGTCGGGGGTGAGCACGGCCTCGGAGCTGGCGAGCTGCTCGAGCACGATGTCGGCGACGTTGAGCCCGGTGCGGTTGCAGCAGCGCACGATGTTCTGGGCCGAGGTGATGGCGCCGGTGACGATGTGCACCCGGGCCTCCAGCCGCACCCCGGACATGCCCAGGGGGTCCTTGATCCCCTCCTGGTCGTCCACGATGAACTCCTGGGGCAGGATGTGGATCACCTCGCGGTCCATGGGGATGGAGACGGCGCGGGCCTGGTCCACCACCCGCTTGATGTCAATCTCGCTCACCTCGCGGTTCTTGATCGCCACCACCCCGTGGCTGTTGAGGCCCTTGATGTGGCCGCCGGCGATCCCGGCATAGACGGTGTTGATCTCGCCCCCGGCCATCAGCTCGGCCTCTTCCACCGCCTGCTTGATGGATTCGACGGTGGCGTCGAGGTTGACCACCACGCCCTTGCGCAAGCCGTGCGAGGGCGAGGTGCCGATGCCGACGATGTCAATGCCCTCGGGGGTCAAATCCCCGACGATGGCACAGATCTTGGTCGTGCCGATATCCAGACCCACGATTTGCTTGTCCCGCTTGGCCATCTTCCGCTCCCTAGTGGCACTGGATTCAATCCAGCGCCCCGTGCCACCGGATTCAATCCGGTGCTACTAATAATTCATCGCCACCTTGTAGCCGGACCGCAGCTTCACGGTAGCCTGTCCTTTGAAATTCAAATCCACGATCTCCACCTTGCCCCAGTCGCCGGCCAGTTCGGCCAGCACCCGCTCCAGCCGGCGCCAGCGTTCGGGAAAATCTTCATCGCCCAGCCGGATCCGCAGCCCGTCGCTCAAGGTGACCAGAGTGACCCCGTAGGTGGGATCGAGGTGCACCTCGGAGATCTCCCGCAGCGGCAAGACCTTGGAAGCAGAGGCGAGATCGAGCACTTCTTCCACCTTCTGCAATTGACGGGCGGTGGCGGGTTGATCGCTGATCACCTGGTCCAGGCTCAAGCCGGTGATCACCGGAAAATCGAGAGGCTCGCCCGGCAGCGCCCGCTTGAAGACCTCTCCCTCCTGGTCCGCATAGTAAAGCGAGCCGAGCGCCACCAGGGCCAAAGGCTTGCGCTCGAAGACCGTGATCTCCACCCGGTCCGGAAGCTTGCGGGTGATCGTGGCCCGGCGCACCCAGGGATGGAACTCGATCTGGTGCATCGCCTCGACCAGGGAGAAAGAGAAAATGTTTTTGCCTTCCATGATCCCGCTCAGCTTGCGGACATCCTCGGCCTTGACCCGCGGCCCGGTCCGGATCGCGACCGTGCGCACCGCGAACCGGGGCGAGTGCCGCACCCCCTGGTAACCGAAGCGGCCGAGGAGACCCAGCGCCGCGCCCATCACCAGGCAAAGGAAGACTTTGACCGCGGCCAGGAAAAAGCGCCGGGCGGGTCGGCTTTTGCGCTTGCCCGCGGGGGAGCGCTTTTGGGTTGCGGCGGCCATGCTCGCTTTTCCCCTGCTCAAGTGTTCTCCGCGCTGCGAAGCATCCGCTCCACCAACTCCTCAAACCCGATCCCCATGACCGCAGCCGACTTGGGCAGCAGGCTCAGCTCGGTCATGCCCGGGATGGTGTTGACCTCCAGGACAAAGGGGCCGCGCTCCGGGTGCAGGCGCAAATCCACCCGCGCCCCGCCCCGGCAGCCCAGCGCCTGAAAGGCCCGCTGAGAAAGCTCGCGGATGATCCGGGTCATCTCGGCCGGCAGCTGCGCGGGCGCCCGGTATTCGGTCTCTCCCTTTTGATACTTGGCACGGTAATCGTAAAACCCTTCCCGGGGGATCATCTCCACCACGCCCAGCGGCTCGCCGTCCAACACCCCCACGGTTACTTCCCGGCCGGCAATGAACTCCTCGGACAGACAATGCCTGCCATAGCGGCGGGCCGCGGCCAGGGCGGGAGCGAGATCCCTTTCTTTCTCGACAATGCTCGCGCCCAGGGAGGATCCCTCGGAAACCGGCTTGATCACCAGCGGCCAGAGGCCTGGCATCTCTTCCATCACCTGCTCCGGTGAGATAGCCGGGCAGGACCGGGGAGTGGGGATGCCCTGCTCCCGAAACAGCGCCTTGGCTTTTTCCTTGTGCATGGCCAGCGCGGAGGCCAGGACTCCGGAGCCGGTGTAAGCGATTCCCAAAAGCTCGCACAGCGCCTGGATCCGGCCGTCTTCCCCCCAGCCGCCGTGCAGCGCCAGAAACGCCGCCTCGATCCGGGCGGCTTGCAACTCTTCCACCACGCGCTCGGTCACCACCACCTCGGCCGCCGGGTAGCCCCGGGCGCGCAAGGCTTTGGCGATCGCGGCCCCGCTCTGGAGCGAGACCTCCCGCTCGCCGGTCACCCCGCCCATGATCACGCCCAGAGCTAATGCCTTGAGGTTTCCCATGACTACTCTTTCCCGATCACCTCGATCTCCAGCTCCAGCTTGATCCCGCTGTGCTCCCGCACGCGTTGCTGGATCTTTTCGATCAGCGCCAGCACTTCGCGCGACCGGGCCCGGCCCCGGTTGACGATGAAGTTGGCGTGCTTTCCCGAAACCTGGGCGTCGCCCAGCCGCAGGCCCTTGAGCCCGGCGGCCTCGATCAACTGGCCGGCGTAGCGGCCGGACGGGTTTTTAAAGACCGAGCCGGCGCTGGGGAAGTGGAGCGGCTGGCGTTGCCGGCGCTCCTGCAACCCCTGGAGGATCTTGGCCCGGATTTTTTTCGGGTCCCGCCGCTGGAGCACGAAGGAGACCTCGGTGAAGATCGCATGGTCGGGCCGCTTCAGGTGCCGGTAAGAGAATTTCAACTGCTTCTGGCCCCACCGGAAGGGACCCGCTTCGGGAAGCAGGCCTTTGGCCTGTCGGACCACCCCGGCCATGTCCGCGCCCATGGCTCCCGCGTTCATCACCAGCGCGCCCCCGACCGTGCCCGGGATGCCCGCGGCAAACTCCAGGCCGGAAAAACCCCACACCTGGCAGGTTTTGACCAGGCG
>Ga0315291_10006626_pt1 | contig 14377 bp, 11 predicted proteins | sample YL17G12_20_MG_FD_203070 | JGI IMG/M metagenome (GOLD analysis project Ga0315291, IMG submission 203070) | Sediment microbial communities from Yellowstone Lake, YNP, Wyoming, USA - YL17G12_20 | ecosystem: Environmental > Aquatic > Freshwater > Lake > Sediment | place: USA: Wyoming | collected...
CTTTACGGTGGCGATCAGCCCCGCCCATAACGCGGCCGCAACCGCGTTCTCGGGATGATGTTGTCCAAAGACGGCCAGCTTTTTGCAAGATTGTTGCAGGTGTGCTGGGGGCAGCCTGCGGCTGACCGCCAGCCACCCACGCGTCCACCAGGAAAACTTGGCACACACGCACCCGTTCGGTCATTGCCGCCGCAGCACGCCTCTGCTACATTCCGGGTATTCCCCCGTCTTCGGGACAGAGTGGCCTGCCATGACCCCTGAAAAGTCCGCTTCGGCGTGCCCCGAGCCGGTGCGAGCCTGGCTCACTCGCGCCGTCGAGGCCGGCGCTTCCGACCTCCACCTGGTCGTCGGCCATCCGCCCGTCCTCCGCCTGCACGGCACGCTGGAGGAATTACCCCAACCGGTGCTCAACGGCGATACGCTGCGCGGCCTGCTCACCCCGCTCTGTCCGGAGCCGATCTTCGCTCGCTTCCTGTCCGAAAAAAATGCCGACTTCTCCCTGGAACTGGAGATGGGCGGCCGCCTGCAACGTTTCCGGGTGAACTACTTCCTCAGCAGCCAGCACCTTGGTGCCTGCTTTCGCGTGATCCCCGCGACCATTCCGGACTTCGAGTGGGCAGGCTTCCCCCCCTCGCTGGCCGAGCGGATGGCCCACTACCGCAACGGGCTGGTGCTGATCTGCGGCGTGGCCGGATCGGGCAAAACCACCTCCCTAGCGATGATTATCAACCTCTTGAATCAGGAGGGCGGATACCGGATCATTACCGTCGAGGAACCGGTCGAGTACCTCTTCCCCAAGACCACTCACTCCGTGGTCAACCAGCGCGAGGTCGGCACCGACGTCCACAGCTTCGCCGACGGGCTGAAATACGGCCTCCGCCAAGACCCCGACGTGATCCTCGTAGGCGAGATCCGCGACCGCAAGACCGCGCAGATGGCCCTAAGCGCCGCCGAGACCGGCCACCTGGTCTTCTCGACCATGCACACCCGCGACGCCAAAGGGGCCATCTCCCGCTACGCCGACCTCTTCCCCCAAACGACCCAGCAAGACGTCCGCTCCCAACTCTCCCTGAGCCTCCGGGCGGTCGTCAGCCAGCATCTGCTGCCGGGCATCGAGAAGGGTCAAAAGCGGGCGTTGGCGTTGGAGGTCATGCTCAACAACGCGGCCATCGCCAGCGCGATCCGCTTCGGCAAGATCGAAGGCCTCGACAACAACATTCTCACGGGCCGGGCCGAGGGCATGATCACGCTGGACGAATCCGTCAAGCGCCTCCTCCAAGACGGCCGAATCACCCGCGAAACCACCGGGCAATACCTCAGCGACGACTCCCGCGCCCGAATCACCCGCACCAAGATCCGGCCGTAACACAGCCCACCCGCAACTCACGGTGTGTACGGCGTTTCCATACCCCGTTCAGCCGCCGCGGCCACGCGGCGAAATCCCTGCGGCACACGGCTTGTGCCAGGTCTCGCCACCCGCGTGTCACCGCGTACTGACGAACACCATGGAGTCTATTCCGGCCTCGAAGTCCGCCACGCGATCGGTTTCGTCGGTCACCAGCCACCAATGACCGTTGGACCACACGTGGTGTCCGTACCAGGCGAAGCGGTCGCGGCCGCCGTGCGGGCCGAGGTAGTCGTCGCCCCAGAGCACGTCGCGGTAGCCGTCGTAGCCGCCGTCAAGGTAATCGTCGCCGGCCTGGCCCGACAGGTGGTCGAGGCCGTCGCCCCCGTACAGGTTGTCATTTCCGTTGCCGCCATAGAGGTAGTCGTCGCCGGCATCGCCGTACAGCCAGTCGTCGCCATCGTTGCCAAAGAGCACGTCGTTGCCGACGTCGCCGCGGAGGACGTCGTTTCCCCAATCGCCGTAGAGCCAGTCGTTGCCCTCCTGGCCGAACAAGAAGTCGCGGCCGTCGCCGCCGTGGAGCACGTCGTTGTCGCTGGGGACGTTGGGGTGATTGAAGCGGTCTGCGTTAAACCCGCGGAGGGTGTCTGACCCGCCCTCGCCCCACAACCAGTCGTCGCCCGGCCCGCCCCAGAGCGTGTCGTCGTCGTTGCCTCCATAGAGCGTGTCGTTGTCCCAGCCGCCGTCGAGGAAGTCGGTGCCGGCATCGCCCGACAGCACGTCGTCGCCCTGCCGGCCGAACAGCCGGTCTCGGCCGGCCTCGCCAAACAGCCAGTCATTGCCCACCGGACCGATTCGGTCGCCCTGCGCCTCGCTCTGGTCGTCGCCAAAGAGATTGTCGTCCTCCGTGCCGCCGAAGAGCCAGTCATTGCCGGCATCGCCCACCAGGGTGTCGGCGCCCGCACGGCCGTACAGACGATCGTTGCCGGTGCCGCCGAAGAGGAAGTCGTTGGCGCCGCCGCCGTCCAGCGAGTCGTTGCCGGTGTCGCCGTAGAGCCAGTCCGCATCGTCGCCGCCGTACAGACTATCGTTGCCCGAGCCGCCGCGCAGGGTGTCAGTGCCGAGCCCGCCCTCGAGGTAGTCGTTGCCTGGACCGCCGCGCAGCTCGTCGTTGCCGGACCCGCCGGAGAGGTAGTCGTCGCGTATCGTGCCGGAAAGGAGGTCATTGCCACCCTCTGCGAAGAGAGAGGACCCGATCCAGAAGTGATCCACACCCTCAGGTAGTATGTAATGATAGCCGGCGGCCTCTGCGATCAGCTCGTGGCTTCTGTTGGCCGGCGAGATTTCCGAGCAATACAGGTCGTCGTTGCCGTTTCCCCCTCGCAACACGATTCCAGCCACCCACACGTGCTCATACGTCCGCTGCAAGAGCAGGGTTGAGCTGCCATCGATATTCTTTGCACGGACGCTGACCTGGATGTCCAGCAGGTCCGCGGGGTCCTCGTGGGTCGAATAGGCGACGCTGAGGATATCGTTGTTTTCGGTGCCGGTCACAGCGAGCAATGCGTTCTGCAGCGTGATGCTGGCATCCATCATCAGGCGCGATTCCAGGCTCTCCAGTCGCAACCGCCGTTCGCCACGACTATTTTGTAGAGACATAAGGCACTCCCTTTCTCCGTACGGGGCACTGCCCAGCCCACGGTGGACTGGACAGATACCGAATCGCGGGGGACCGGCCAACGGATGCCGGCAGGCAGGAACTGCGTTTGTTTGCCACTGCTCTGATGAGATACCCCGATTCAGGGCAAATCCTGCGCGATTCCGCCGAAAAGAGATCTAAATAACCTTGCGTGATTCCCGGAAAAAGGGGACAGGTCCAATTTGCCGGAACGGCCCGAAGGGTGCTTCGCACAAATTGGACCTGTCCCCTTTTTCCTCCCGTGCTGGAAGGCGGTCCGGCATGTTGGGTGCCAGTGGCGGCGGGCACCGACGCGAAGCGTTGGTCCGCCACTGCCGGATCAGGGGCAGACAAGCTGCCGCAGTGCGTACTACCCCGAGGCCGAAGACCAGGTGCCCCGGGTGCTCGATCTGCTCGACCCGAACGACCGCCCCGGCGAAGGCGGGACGACGTACGTCGTCGAGCCGGGCAGCCCGAAGTACGACAAGATCGCCTCCGCGGCCGTGATCGCCTGCATGCCCATCTCTCCGTCCCGCGACCTGGGGCTGGGCTTGCCCGGGGAGAGCCAGGGGGCGGCGGAGATCATCAAGGCTCTCTACCAAGCGATGGTCCCCGGTTCCGACCAGAACCCCCGGATTCCCCGCCGGCTAGAGAACAAGCTGGCCTACGCCCTGCAAGCCACTCAGGTCGAGGTCCGCTTCTACCACACCCACCGCTATCCCGAGCCGCCGCTGGTCTCCTATCCCCACCTGGACGACGACCTGACTGACTTCACGGTCGAGTTCATGCCCAACGAGATCGGCTGGCAAGACCTGATCACGGTGACGGTTAGGTCGACAATTGGCGAAGTTGGGCTAGGCCGAAGCGGTTGTCGGCAGAGAGCTGGGAAATGGCTGCATCGCGGGGTACGCGGATTCTTGCAGTGCCCCATCTCGGGGCATATCATGGCTGCACCCGACGGAGGGCCTTGACAACCGGGACTGTCAGAGGGCGTAGATACTTGTGAGACCCCTGCTGCCCGGATAGAATGCGCGCCTAGTCGGCTCCCTGGGCGAAGGCGCGACTTCTCGGCGTGGCAACGGGGGGCGTGGCAACGGCATTTCCCCTCTGACCCGCACAGGCCGTCCCCCTGGGTCGCGCCGGCCGGCTTCGTGTGAGCTAGAATGTTGTGGTCAGGCAACAGACGCCCGTTTCGTCCGTGCCACCCAGAGTGGAGAAAGCCAACGTGCGACTCTTGATCTCCCTTTGTTTCGTGCCGTCGCTGGCGCTGGGCCCGTACGCGGGCTCGGGCGTTGTCCAAGCGGCCGGTATTACGCAGCAGTGCCATCCGTGGGGAGGCTTCAAGCCGGGGGCCTGGAGACGGGTCCGCGTGGTGAAGGACATCCTCAACGAAAAGGGGCTCGTCAGCAGCACCAGCATTACCGACAAGAAGACCACCCTGTTGGGCATCGAGGAGGACGGCGTCACGTTGGAAGACGACGTCGTCCACGAGGTGGCCGGCAAGAGGTTTCCCCGCGACCCCGAAATGTTCAGGGAGGGCTTTCACGGCGAACTGGTCTCGGAGGGCCTGAAGACCAAGGAGGCCGGCGACGGGTTCGTGGTCATCGAGGACCGCAAGATCCCCTGCAAGATCCTGCAACTGGAGTTCACCGGGCCGGCCAGCAAGACCGTGACCAACATCTACTACTCCACCGAGGTGCCGCCGTACGTGCTGAAGCGGCACAGTGTCACCACCGACCTGAAGGGCAACAACTCGCGGAGCGAGACGACCATCGAGGTGGTGGCCTTGGACATGCCCTGCAAAGTCCTGGCGGAAATCCAGAATACGGCCTTCGTCAAGACGGTAACGAAGCATCCCAAGGGGACCACCACTACCTGGGCCGGCACCTCGGCTTTCGTACCCGGCGGGGTGATCTGGCACTCGTCCAAAGAACTCGACAAGGACGGTCGCCTGATCCGCCGCAGCACCCTGGAACTGGTCGACTACGGCCTGGAGCTCGAGCCGGAGCGGACCGGCCTGTTCGGCCGTAAGCGGTGGGGCATATTCCGCCTCCCCCTCCGCCAGCCGCAGTAGGCGAGCGGCAACCCCGGTGAGGGGTGTCCAGCCGGCACGCCCCCGGGGTGCGCGGGGCCTCTCTTTCGCTCCGAGGTCCTCGCCAGATGCGGTATCTCCAGGAGGAAAAAGGGGACAGGTCCAATTTGTGCGAAGCACCCTTCGGGCCGTTCCGGCAAATTGGACCTGTCCCCTTTTTCCCGTGGCGAGTCTCTCCGGCAAATGATCGGGTGGCTGGTGGTCAGCCGGAGGCTGCCCCCAGCACAGTTCCGGGGGCTCGCCGACCAACGCTTCGCCTTGGTGCCCGTTGACCCCAGGCACCCCAACGACGGTGTTGCCGGCAGGAGTCGCCAGGCACGGTTTGGCCGTCTCGTTGCAATTCGGGGCAGAGGCGGCATAATGGCGAGATTCCACATTTTCAGCAGCGGAGGACCGCAAGCCATGCCAGAGAGAATCACCAATTACCAGGGCCTGACGTTCGACGACGTCCTGCTGGAACCCCGCTACAGCGAGGTGGTGCCGGCCGAGGTGGAGGTCGGCACCCGGCTGACGCGGCGGATCCGCCTGAACATCCCCATCCTCAGCTCCCCGATGGACACGGTGACCGAGAGTGCCATGGCCATCGCATTGGCCCAGGAGGGGGGCCTCGGTGTGATTCACAAGAACATGTCGATCGAACGCCAGACCGAGGAAGTCGAGAAGGTCAAGCGGAGCGCAAACGGCATCATCTTCAACCCCGCGACCCTTCCCCCCGACGAGACCGTGGGACGCGCCCAGGAGATCATGAATCAGTACAACGTCTCCGGCGTCCCGATCACCACCCCGGACGGCCACCTGGTGGGGATTCTCACCCGTCGCGATCTGAGGTTCTTGGAGGACCGGACGTTGCCCATCCGGGACGTAATGACCCGGGAACACCTTGTAACGGCTACGGGAACGGTAACGCTTGAGGAAGCTGAGAAGATCTTGATGGAAAAAAAGGTGGAGAAGCTTCTGCTGGTTGACGAAGATTTCAGATTGACGGGCCTGATTACCATCAAAGACATCGATATGATGCGCCGCTTCCCGAACGCCTGTAAAGATAGGCAAGGGAGGCTAAGAGTAGGGGCGGCCGTCGGCGTCCACGATTACCACCGAGTCGAAAGCCTCATCAACAAGGGGGTCGACGTCCTGGTAGTCGACAGTGCCCATGGGCACTCGGCCAACGTCATCGAGACCGTCAAGAAAATCAAGTCAAGGTGGGATATCGACGTGGTCGCCGGAAACATTGCGACCGCCGAGGGGTGCAGAGATTTGATCGCCGCGGGTGCCGACGCCGTGAAGGTCGGGATCGGGCCGGGATCGATCTGCACCACGCGGGTGATTTCCGGCGTAGGCGTTCCCCAGATTACTGCAATCGACCAAGTTTCCCAGGCTGCCGAAGATAGCCAAACGCCGTTGATCGCCGACGGCGGAATCCGTTACTCCGGCGACCTGACCAAGGCCATCGCCGCCGGGGCCCACGCGGTCATGATCGGAGGGTTGTTGGCCGGGCTGGCAGAAAGCCCCGGCGCTCAAATCCTCTACCAAGGCCGGACGTTTAAGGTGTATCGAGGCATGGGTTCCCTCGGGGCCATGGTGGACGGGGCCGGCGAACGATACCGCCAACGAGGCGACGGACACGGACCGGACAAACTCGTCCCAGAGGGAGTGGAAGGCAGGGTGCCCTTCAAGGGGACCCTGGGACCGTTCATCTACCAGCTCGTGGGAGGTCTGCGAGCTGGGATGGGCTATTGTGGAACTCGGACTATTGAGGAGCTGCGCACCGAGGCACGGTTCCTCCAGGTCTCATCGGCCAGTGTACGGGAGAGCCACCCTCATGACATCACGATCACGCAGGAAGCACCGAACTACAGTGCGGAGTACGCCGCCGCCGAGGGATCGTAAGACGCCGGCAGAGCCAGCGGATGTCCCGGGGGACTATCCTCGATCACCCCGTCTGCTGAGCGTGACCTTGGCCGTAGGACTGCTGGCCGGCCTGGCGGTGGCCGCATGGTCTGCCCCCGGTGTGGCCCAAGAAGCCCGGCGGCAGCAGCCCGCGGCGGCAGCGGCCCAGTCAGGCCCTGGGCAACGGGGCCACAAGCTCAAGTGGCTCCCCTACCGGCCGAGCGTGGCCGCTACCGGGAGCCGGCCAGTGGCAACACAGCCCGACGCGCCCCCAGCTTCCAAGGCGGCAATCCGCACGGCACAGCGACCCCAGGGCAAGGCATTTGAAGACCCCTTCGGCGATGTGGGCGGCAATCCCCGGACGCCCACGCTGGCCGCGGCTCCCGGTGACAAGGCGCCCAACGAGACTCTGCCCGAAGAACCTCCGGCAGAGTCGGCTCCGGGCGATTCGCGTCCGGAGTTCCCGCCGCAGAAGTCGCTTGGTCCGCTACCCGAGAAGGAGAAGCAACCATCGCCGGTTCCGGCGACGGATCTCCCCCCGGCAGGTGGCCAAGACGAGCCGGAGGAGAAGTGCCCTTCTCCGTACGATCCCAGCTACCACACGAAGATCAGCGAGTTGAGTTCCGACACTACGGCCACCAAGGGGGGGTTTCCCAGGGAGTGTGTCCTGACCCAGGAGACTATCCAGCCGTTTGTACCCGGCGAGGTCCGCCAGAGTGCGCTGGGACAGACCTGGGCGCCGACCACGTTCACCTGGAAGGCCTCGGCGTCATGTCACCAGCCGCTGTACTTCGAGGACGTGCAACTGGAGCGTTACGGGCACTCGTGGGGGCCGTATCTACAGCCGCTGGCGTCGGGAGCCAACTTCTTCCTCAGCGTCCCGGCCCTGCCGTACAAGATGGGCCTGTATTCGCCGTGCGAGTGCATCTACACGCTGGGCTACTACCGCCCGGGTAGTTGCGCCCCGTACATGATCGATCCCTTCCCGTTGAGCATTCGGGCGGCATTGGCCGAAGGCGGCGTCTGGACCGGGATGGCCTTCCTGATCCCGTAAGGGGGAGGTGGATTGATGATTGATGATTGACGATTGATGATCGACGAAGAGGTCGCATGTGAGGAAAAAGGGGACAGGTCCAATTTGTGCGAAGCACCCTTCGGGCCGTTCCGGCAAATTGGACCTGTCCCCTTTTTCCCATCGTCAGTCCTCCCGGCATGTTAGTTCCTTGGCCGCCGCCACCACGTTCTCCACGGTCAGGCCGAAGTGCTTCATCAGCACCCCGGCCGGGGCCGATGCGCCGAAGCTGGTTAAGCCGATGAACCGGCCGCCGGGGCCGAGATACTTGCTCCAGCCCTGCTCCACGCCCGCCTCAACGCCCACTCGGGCGGTGATCTCGGGAGGCAGGACCGAGTCGCGGTATTCGGCCGGCTGCGAGTCGAAGAGTTCCCAGCAAGGCAGGCTGACCACCCGGGCGTTGATCCCCTCGGCACCAAGCTGCTCACAGGCCGCCACGCAGAGCGATACCTCGCTGCCGCTGGCGATCAGGATCACGTCGGGCTTGCCGTCGGGGGCATCGGCCAGGACGTAGCCGCCCCATTGCAGGCCCGAGGCCGGGGCGAATCTCGCGCGGTCCAGCGTGGGCAGGTTCTGGCGGGTCAGCACCAGCGCGGCCGGCTGGCGCTGAAGCGACATGACGACCTTGTAGGCCTCGGCCACCTCGTTGGCGTCGGCCGGGCGGATCACGATCAGGTTGGGTATCGCCCGCAGCGCCGCCAGGTGTTCGACCGGCTGGTGCGTCGGCCCGTCCTCACCCACGCCGATCGAATCGTGGGTCAGGATGTAGAAGACGGGCAATCCCATCAGGGCGGCCAGCCGCATCGACGGGCGCAGGTAATCGGTGAAGACGAAGAAGGTCGCCCCGTAGGCCCTTAGCCCGCAGAGCGTCATGCCGTTGCAGACGGCGGCCATGGCGTGTTCGCGGATGCCGAAGTGGAAGTTGCGGCCGGCGTAGTCGCCGGCCTGGAAGTCGCCCGCCCCCTCGAAGGTCAGGGTCGAGTTGTTCGAGGGAGCCAGGTCGGCCGAGCCACCCAACAGCCAGGGCACGTGCTTGGCCACTAGGTTCAACACCTTGCCGGAGGAGACCCGGCTGGCCATCCCCTTGGCGTCGGCGGGAAACTCCTGGATGTCGGCGTCCCACCCCTTGGGCAGCTCGCGGCGCTCGATCAGTTCGAGTTGCTCGGCCAGGTCGGGGTACTTTGTCTTGTACCGGGCGAACTGCTCCTCCCAGGCCTCGCGCAATTGCCGGCCCCGCCGGCCGATGCCCTCGCGGAAGTGGGCCAACACCTCGTCGGGCACGAGGAAATGTGCGTCCTCCGGCCAACTGTAGACCTTCTTGGTCAAACGGACTTCGTCCTCGCCCAGCGCAGCACCGTGGGCGCCGTGGGTATTCGCCTTATTGGGAGATCCCCAGGCAATGACGCTGCGGACGATGATCAGCGTGGGACGATCATCGGTCTGCTCGAAGGATTTCAAGGCAGCCCGCAAGGCCCCCAAATCGTTCACGTCGTCCACCTTGACCACGTGGAAGCCGTACCCGGCGAACCGGCCCGCCACGTCTTCGCTGAAGGCCAGCGACGTCTTGCCCTCGATGGTGATGTGGTTATCGTCATAGATCCAGCAGAGATTCGAGAGCTTCAGATGTCCGGCGATCGAGGCCGCCTCGGAGCCGACCCCTTCCATCAGGTCGCCGTCGCTGCACAGCGCATAGACGTTATAGTCGAACAGTGTGAAGCCGGGCCGGTTGAAGTGGGCGGCCATCCAGCGGGAGGCAATGGCCATGCCCACGCTGTTGCCGATCCCCTGCCCCAGCGGCCCGGTCGTCGTCTCCACGCCGCTGGTCTGGCCGTATTCGGGATGCCCCGGGCAGCGGCTGTGGAGCTGGCGAAAGCGGCGAATATCCTCCAGCGACACGGCCGGCTGATCCGTCGGCCGGCCGGGGGTACCCTCTCGGGCACCCTCTGGGTGGCCCAACTGCCTCACGCCGGCCAGATGCAGCACCGAGAACAGCAGCATCGAGGCATGGCCGCAGGATAGCACGAACCGGTCCCGGGCCGGCCAGGCGGGCTGGGCGGGGTCGTAGCGGAGCCGCTCGTTGAAGATCACGTAGGCCGCCGGCGCCAAGGCCATGGGCGTGCCGGGATGCCCGCTATTGGCCGCCTGCACGGCGTCCATCGACAGGGTACGGATCGTGTTGATTGCCAGTTGTTCGATTCGCTCAGTGAAAACAGACATTTTACTCCTTCTTGAGCCCTTTCCAGGACGAACTACAACCGTAGACGGTCAGGCAGCCCCTCCTAAAGGGAGAGGCTGCAGGCTCAAAACGGTAGCGTAGAGCCATCTGCCTCGCTCGTCAACTCATCCAGCAAGTCGATAAAGATGCCCCTTCTGGACCATCTTCGCGCGCCAATGAAGGTCGCGCTGGCGCGGACTACTATCTTCGCTGTTAGATGCACGCTACAATAAGGTGCTGGGGAATAGCGTGGTATGCGTGCGAACACGACAACCGTGAAGCTAGTGGGCTCGGACGAGGATAATGGAATCGTCCAATTCGAGGAATTCACAGACTTCTGCGAAACTGTGTCCAGGTCTCTTCGGAAAGCCGAATCTCTCGTCTCCGGTGAACCACCTCGGATCCGTTACCGAATTGCCGAACTGGGAACTGCCAGCGCCAGCATTACGTTGGAAGCCGTAACGCCGAAGCAGGGACACGATCACCGAAAGGAGGTATTGCACCTCTTCCACGAGAGCATTCGAAACCTGCAGGCGGGACAAGATCTCGATCCTCGGGTGGATTATGACGCCTTGGAAACATTTCGTAACCTAGCCAAGCCATTGCGTCGGCGGACTAAAGAAGTGTGGGTCGGCCCAGCGCGTCTAACCACTCAGTTTGAAGCGAACATCGAAGCAATTCTGAGTAAGTCGATCCCCTCGGAAGGCTCTGTCTCCGGCTTTCTTGAGCGGGTAAACGTTCATGACCGCTACGAATTCGTATTGTACCCCCCTATTCCTGGGTATCGCATCACGTGCATATTTCCCGAATCAATGCTCGCACAAGTCCGTGATGCCATAAAAGGCAACGTGACTGTGTTGGGAAGCCTCCACTTCCAACCAGACAGCCCCTTCCCTCATCGAGTTCACGTAGCGAAGATGGAACTTCACCCGCTTGATACGGAGCTTCCGACACTTAGCGAACTGAAAGGGATGGCCCCGGATTGTACGGGTGGCTTGAGTTCAGTAGATTTCGTCCGGGCCATTCGCGATGAGCACGCCGACTAAGTATTCCTGGGACACTTCTGTGTTCATCGCGTGGATAGCAGAAGAGCAGGACAAGCCTCTCGCGGATATCCAGGTCGTTGTCGAGGAGATCAACTTCGGCAAGGCAGTGCTCATCGTGCCCGTTACCGTCTACACAGAAATACTGCGTACGAAGTATACGCAGGAGCAACTTGACAAGTTTGATGGTTTCCTGAAGCGATCGAACGTCATCAGAGTTGACACGACGTTTCCAATCGCGCAGAAAGCGAGTCGTATCCGCGGCATGGGCGAGGCGGAAAACCGCAAGATCAAGACCCCTGACGCAATCATAATGGCTACGGCGATCCTCTATAAGGCCGATGTTCTTCACTCATTCGATCCGGACCAGCTAAACCTACACGAAAGCATAATTGTTGACGGCTTGCGCATTACGCGACCCATTTCCCTCACCGGCCAGCGCGGCCTACTCTAGCTTTTTCTGGCCGCCCTCGACCTGTCTGCCGGAAGCGAGAGATCAATTTCGAAAGGGTACCGGAAGGGCGAACTGACCCGTGTTCGTCCCCACTCTGCGCGGCCGGGCTGCAAGCGGTGGTCACCAGCCAGGGCGAGTCTTAAAATGCCGCCCTCTGGCGCAAAGTGCCTTGAAGCCGAACACTCCGATCGCTTGGCCCAGCGTCGCCCCGGCGCCTCTGGCTGCTGAGGGAGCCCTCAGGGCGACAGTCGAGAATGAGAAGGCTGCGGAGGTCGTCGGCGGGGAGCAGCGCGAGCAACTGCTGCGGCTTGATAGACTTCGTTTACGGGAGGGACTTGTCAAGAGGCGTCACTTGACGTGGCGCAGAACGTTTACTAGCCTGGTCATTGGATCTTTCGACTGGGTAAAGGGGAGCCCCGTGCGACCATCCCGCGAAACCGCTTTCACGCTGATCGAGCTCTTGGTCGTGATCGCCATCATCGGCATTCTGATCGCCCTGCTGTTGCCCGCCGTGCAGACCGCCCGTGAGGCGGCCCGGATGACGCAGTGTGCGAACAACCTGCGGCAGATCGGCCTGGCGATCCAGCTCTACCAGCAGCAGCACGAGGTCTACGTGATGGGGCGCGACACCTCGACCCAGTGGGGCGTCTCCTGGGCCTTCCGGCTCTTGCCCCACCTGGAGCAGACCGGAATCTACGAGTCGATGGACTACCGGCAGAGGGTGGACTCAGCGGTCAACGCCTATGCCATGCGGACGCCCGTGACCACGTTCGTCTGCCCCAGCCGGCGAAGCCCGCAGCCCGACCGCAACTTCGACGACAACGACCAGTCGAGCAAGGTGCGGGGCGTGGCCGCGCCGGGCGACTATGCCGCCAATAACGGCAGGATCTTCAATTACTACCTGGAGAAACCCACGTGGAGCGCGAGTGTGGCGGGACCGATCCACACGTACTCGCGGGTCACCCCCGTGCAGGTGACCGACGGGACGTCGAACACGCTGGCGGTGGGCGAGCGCTACATCCCTCCGCCGCGGGCTTCCAGCCCGGGATTCGAGCACTACGACATCGGCGATTGCGCGTTCTTCGCGGCCGACAACCCCTGGACGATCTTCGCCGCCACCGGGGCGGGCTTTCCCACCGGTCCGCTGGACAGCGACCGGGGCAAGTTCGGCAGCGAGCACGACAACATGGCACAATTCGTGTTTCTCGACGGCCGCGTGTACACGCTGAACTACTCGGTTTCGCTCGGCGTGCTGCAGGCACTGTCGATCGTGGGCGACGGGGTCGCCATATCCAGCCATGACTACTGAGTTCCTCTGGCGGAAGTGTTGGGCGATGGGTGGCATGGGCAAGCTCACTTGGCCATGCCGCCATTTCCGGGCATGCCCACGCGAGCGTGGGCATGGCACCCGGCGTGGGCATGGCACCCGGCGTGGCACCCGGCTCTTCTTGCCGCTGGCGTTGATCTTGTTGGCCGGCTGCTCCAGTTCGCCGGAGAAGACCTACCCGGTGCAAGGCGTGGTCAGGCTGGACGGAAAGCCCCTGGACGGCGGCAGCGTGCTGTTCGAGTCGATCGAGCCGGGCAGCAGCGGCCGGCGGTATACGGCCCGCGGCACCATCGACGGCCAGGGCAATTACCGTCTGAGCACCTTCGGCCGCTACGACGGCGCCGTGGCCGGCCGCCATCGCGTGGTGGTGCTGCCCGATCTCAGTCAGATGACCGACAATCCCAACGCGCCGCCCTTGCCGATCACCGTTCCCGTGAAGTACTCTGCTCTGGAGACGACCGATTTGGAGCACGAGGTCGAGCCGGGCGACAACCGGATCGATATCGAGCTGCACAGTGGCGACACCTCCAAATAGCCGGACGCGGCAACCATGTGAATGTGCAGGAAGGGGGGCTGCTTTGCTCTGCTGCCGCGGCCCTCTGGTGCTTAATACTGCAGCGCTAGGTTCAATGGTTGCAGACGGAGTTATCAGTGGTCAGTTCTCAGTTTTCAGTTCCGCCTTCTGGGTCTTCCGCTCGCCGTGGTCACGAACCGATAGCTGACAACTGAAGACTGAGAACGGATGACTGAGAACCTCTGGCCACAAGTGGTGTGGCGGCCATGCGTCGCGACAAATGATCGTATAGGACCAGGCGCAGTAGGATTAAGCGCCTGCGTCACCTTTGCTGCCGGGACCTCGAAAAGCCATGAATCACGACTGTGCCGTGATCTTCGACATGGACGGCGTGCTGGTCGACACCTACCGCGCGCATTACAGGAGCTGGCTGGCGATGGCCGAACCTCACGGCCTGAGCTTCACGGAGGCCGAGTTCGCCCATACGTTCGGGCGGACCAGCCGCGAAATCATCGCGTATTTCTGGGGCGACGGCCGCTTCACCGACGCCCAGATCGCTGCCCTGGACGAGAGGAAGGAAGCGGCCTTTCGCCGGATCATCGAGGCGGGTTTTCCGGCCATGCCCGGCGTCCGCGGGCTGCTTGAGGAACTGCACGTCGCGGGCTTCGCCCTGGCCGTCGGTTCGTCCGGGCCGCCGGAGAACGTGGACCTGGTGCTGGAGAGGCTCGGCGCCCGGCGGCTGTTTCGGGC
>Ga0315291_10006627_pt1 | contig 14375 bp, 8 predicted proteins | sample YL17G12_20_MG_FD_203070 | JGI IMG/M metagenome (GOLD analysis project Ga0315291, IMG submission 203070) | Sediment microbial communities from Yellowstone Lake, YNP, Wyoming, USA - YL17G12_20 | ecosystem: Environmental > Aquatic > Freshwater > Lake > Sediment | place: USA: Wyoming | collected...
CCCGAGGTTTTATCCCTAAAAGGTTTGAGGCAATTACGCATTGCGGAGACTGAGAAGTATGCTCACGTTACTTTCTTCTTCAATGGAGGCGAGGAGAAACCTTTTGAAGGGGAAGACAGGATCCTTATTCATTCTCCCAAAGTTCCAACTTATGATTTAAAACCGGAGATGAGCGCTTTTGAGGTGACAGAAAAAGTAGTTCAGGAGATTGATTCAAAAAAATATGATTTTATACTTTTGAATTATGCTAATCCGGATATGGTAGGACATACCGGTGTTTTAGATGCGGCCATAAAGGCGATAGAGGCAGTGGATACCTGTGTGGGAAGAGTTGTTGAGGCAGTGCAAAAAGTAGGTGGCATTGCTATGGTTACCTCAGACCATGGTAATGCGGAGATGATGGTGGATTATAAAAACGGCGAGCCGTTTACCGCTCATACCACAGATTTAGTTCCCTTTGTTTTAATGAAAGATGGTTTCAAAGGAAAATTAAGAGAAAAAGGGATACTTGCAGATGTAGCTCCCACGATTTTGTATTTAATGGGAATCGAAAAACCTGCGGAGATGGATGGGGGAAATTTGATTCTTTCGTAGAGACGCATAGTCATGCGTCTCTGGGGTATGACAAAGTGGGTGGTTGTATTTAAAGATTGGAGGCTCATATGAGCAGTAAGAACAATGATCAACTTAAAAGTACTGAAACAAGTTCAGCTTTGTGGAAGCTTTGGAATGAGTGGAGAATTTTTCTATGGGGCTTTTTTCGCCCCCTTGTAATTATTCCGTTAGTAGTCACTGTTGTCTCTTTAATTATTGCTAATAAGAAAGATGTTGATAAAACATTATCATTGGTTTTACAAATTGTCGCTGCTCTGCTGGCAGCAATCGCAGGAAAATTTTTCTATGATGTAATTAGAAATGTCTTTGAGAGCAATATTCTTATAAAGAAGGGGCTTTCTGCAGTTCGTAATTTAGCTTTGGCAAGAACAAAAACTAATAATATTTCTGATAGGGTTAAAGCGAATGCCTTAGCAGAGGAAATAAGAAATTTGCTTTCTTTATTAGAGAAAGACATTGCCAATGCAACCCAAGAATGGAATGATATTCTTCCCGGAGTTGATAAATTAGAAATTGTTTATACATTATTAGCTGAGAAAGAGAGTGAATTAGAGCATGTTGAAAGACAAAGAGAACAATTAGATAAGCAATCTAAGGAAACAAGAGAACTAAGTGAAATTGAGAAAAAACGCTTGAGTGAAGAGATAGCAGAAAAAGAAAAGAAAATCTCAGACTTATCATATGAAATCAGTAGATTACGTCTAAGGACTGAACCAGTTACATCAACTGCAAGTGGAATAGGTAGTTTTCCTATTAAGTTAACTTTTGGATCTCCTCAACCTTATCAATTCTTCAAAACCTGTTCTGAGTGCAAGAAGACGTTTCTAACTTCAGATTTAAATCAAGAAAAATGTAATGAATGCCAATCTAAAAGTGGATCACAATAGTTTATTTAACATATTTTAAGTTGGTTCGGGAATTGGATTTCCCGAACCTATTCCATACAAGACGTGCGGGAATTCCAATTCCCGCACAAACGATACAGAAAGCTTAATATCCTCATGACCTATAAAAAACCCCTTCTTTTCATCTTTATCTCCGCTCTGTTTTTTGCTTTGTCTTTTCCTCCTTTTCCTACTGGGTTTCTGGCTTATTTTGCTTTAGTTTTTCTTTTTTTTGCTTTAGAGGGTAAAGGCGGGCGGGAATCTTTTAAACTGGGTTATATCTGGGGGCTGGTTACTAATTCTCTGCTTCTATTCTGGATTGCCTGGGCGACGCTTCCGGGAGTTATAGGAGTGATTTTGGCTTTATCTTTTTATACTGCTTTACTTTTTCTTTTTTATTCCTGGATTCAGAGAAGCTTTAAAGATAAAGCAATCTTCTTTATACCTTTTCTCTGGATACTGTTGGAATATGGAAGGTCACTTTTTGACATAGGCTTTCCCTGGCTAAATCTATCCTATACCCAGACCTATTATCTAAGTTTAATTCAATATGCTTCTTTAATAGGGAACTATGGTGTATCCTTCTGGATCGTCTGGATTAACCTGCTTATATTTTTATTTATTAAAAGTTTCGGTTATCCCAAGAAGGTTTTAACTTATGCTGTTATGGTTTTTCTTTTATTTTTAATTCCGTATTTTTACGGGAAGATGGTTTTGAATCAAAAAGAAAATAGTGAAAAGATAAGCGTAGCCTTAATTCAGGGGAATATACCCCAGGATATTAAATGGGATGAGAAGTACCTGGATTATAATTTTAAGGTTTTTGCAGATATGACTAAAAGGGTTTCTCAGAAGGTTGACCTGATCTTATGGCCGGAGACTGCGGCTCCTTGTTATCTTAAAGCTGAGCCAAAATATTTTTCTTTAATCAAGTCTTTAGTTGATTCTCTGCAGACTCCCCTGATTTTAGGTACTAATGATTATCAATATATCGAGAGAGGAAAATATCTTTACTTCAACTCTGCTTTTTATTTTATGCCTGACAGTTTTACCACTTCTTATCAGGATAATCTGGGGGTTTATAATAAAATCCATTTAGTTCCAATATCCGAATGGGTGCCATATTCCAAGGTCCTGGGCTGGCTCTATAAGATAAAATTTGGCATTTCGGATTATACTCCGGGAAAAGATTACGTTATCTTTGCTAATCCAAAAGGGAAGTTTGCCACTTTGATCTGCTTTGAGGCGGTTTTCCCGGATTTAGTTCGAAAATTCGCGTTAAGAGGAGCAGATTTCCTGGTGAACATAACCAATGATGGCTGGTGGGGAAAGACCAGCGGACCTTATCAACATGCCCAGATAAATGTTTACAGGGCAATTGAAAACCGGATTAGCATTGCCAGATGTGCCAATACCGGAGTCTCGATGTTGGTTGATCCTTATGGCAGAATTAAGCAAAAAACTAAAATCTATGTCCAGGATATCTTAACTGGAAAGATTTCCAAAAGAAAAGAGGTCACTTTCTATACCAGATATGGTGACTGGTTTGCTAAAGGTGTTTCTTTGGTTTCTGTTTTGATTTTAGCGTATAGTATTTTAAGAATAGTAAGACGTAAGATGTGAAAAGTGAGACGATAAGGTGATAAAAATGAAAAGACTTGTTTATATTTGGTTTTGGATTTTAATCTATTCGAGTTCGGTTTATTCTGCAGTGGGAGATTGGGCTACTTATACTAATATGAATTATGCTAAACAGCTCCTCTTAAAAGATAACTTCCTCTGGGTGACTACTACGGGTGGTTTGATAAAGTTTAATCTTTTAGATAATACTTATCAGAAAATAACCAATGTGGAAGGTTTGGGTGGAAATTATCTTTATTCTTTAGCAGTTGATACAACTGGAAATTTCTGGTTTGGAGCTAAGAATGGGACATTAACTAAATATGATGCAGAAGGGTTCGCCTTGCGGGTTTATGATTTCATCGACCGGGATGGACAGAGACTCAGGATAAAATTTATAACTCCAGATGGAGACAATCTCTGGATTGGATCAAATATTGGAGTGAGTCTTTTTTTGATAAACAAAAATGAAGGGGAAATAAAGGAAACTTATCGGCATTTCGGAAATATAGATGAGGGAACCGAGGTTAATTCAATTGCCCTTACACCAACAAGGGTCTGGGTGGGATCAGCTAAAGGAGTAGCTTTTGCTCCTAAGGACGATCCTAATCTCTTAGATTATTCTCACTGGTATTCCTTTGTAGCTGATCAAGGAGGACTTTCAAACGATTCTATCCTTTCTATTTTAAACATTAACGAAGAAGTATATATCGGAACAAAAGATGGGGTTTTTAAATTTAATTACACTGATTCAAGCTGGGCTTTTTGGGGATTGGACAATCTGATGGTGCGCGATTTAGTTTATAACTCTGGTAAAATCTTCGCCGCTACAAGCTGGGGGGTTTATGTTTATGAAAATGGAACCTGGTCTCAAGTAAATATGTCTGGATTAGAGAATGGCAATCTAAACTCAGTGAGAATCGATAATTACGATAAAATCTGGGTAGGGACTGAAGGGTCCGGGATTTCAGTTTATACTAATTCTTTCTGGACTAATTTCGAAATAGATGGTCCCCCTGGAAATATCTTCAATAAAATAGCTGTGGATGAGGGTGGCAAGCTCTGGTGTTCAAACTGGTCAGGCGGAGGTTCTTCATTTGATGGGACAAAATGGGAATCATTTCAGTATATTCTCAACCACTGGCCCTGGATGTCATCTGTGTCTTCAGATAACGAAGGGAATGTCTGGTTTGGCTCCTGGGGAGATGGGCTTTTCAGATTAGATTCACAAGGGACCTGGTCCAGGTATGATTCCAGCAACAGCGAGCTGAGGCCCATTCATCCTAATCCTTTATACACAGTGGTAAGTGATGTAGTGGTGGATGGGGCTGGAACAAAATGGATAGCTAATTGGGAGGCGGTAGAAGGAAGACGCGTGGTGGCTTTACAGAATAATATCTGGACACCTTATCTTATTTCAGACGGGATAAGAGATAGTTTGATTAACTCACTTTACGTTGAAGGAGGTCATCTGTGGATCTGTCACCGGAATGCTGGCTTGGGTTTTCTTGATTATATGAGTACAGTTCAGGATAAAAGAGATGACACCTTACACTATTATACCCCGGCAGAAGATTATCTCTCCGGGAGTGAAGTTAAATCTGTTATAATCGACCTAAAGGGGAGCCTCTGGGTAGGCACAAATGCAGGATTAGATAGATATGATCCGGATATTCGCAGGTTCAGAGGGGTACAGATGCCAGAACCTTTAGGTCCTCAGGTTAATTGTATAGCAGTGGATGAAATGAACAATAAATGGATTGGCACAAAAAATGGTTTAGGGGTGATAAATGATATAGATTCCTTTGTCTTTGTATTCACCACAACCAACAGCAAATTGGTGGGCGATCAGATAAATTTCGTAAATATAGATGGTAAAAGAGGAAGGGTGTGGATCGGAACGGAGAATGGACTTTCCTCATATCAATATAAAATTCCAGCAGAGAATCTCTGTCAGATCCATCCTTATCCTAATCCAGTGGTCGTAAGAACTGGTGAGGAGAAAGTTACTTTTGATGTCCCGCTTGAAGCCAGAGTCAGGATATTTACTGTGGCTGGCGATTGGGTAGCTGAGGCCGAATCTAAGACAAGAGGAATCGGCAAGGAATGGGATCTGAGGAATCGATCTGGAAAACTGGTGGCTTCAGGGATTTACCTTTTTCTATTGTACGATGACCAGCGAGGTAGTTGCCCTGGTAAAATCATGGTTATTCGCGAATAGGAAATTATGGAATGTAAGCTTCTCTATTTAGGGGAGCTGGATGAGAAGAAATGGGAAGAGCTTTTATCAGGTTCTCCTTTCAGCACTTTTTATCATAAGTCTTCCTGGGCTAAAATCTGGTTTTCCAGCTTTGTTTATTTTACCCCTCTTTTTATGGTTGGTATAGATGAAAAAGGTGATTATATCACCGGGTTTCCCTTTATCCTTTCTGATAAATACAGGTTGAAAAGGGTATATTCGATGCCTTTTGGCACCTATGGAGGGTTTGTGCCCGGAAAGGATTTAACTTCAGAAAAAGAAAAAGGATTTTATGAAATACTCGAGAATGAGTTTAAAGAACTCAAGGTAGTCAGCGCAGAGGTGATAGATTTTTTTGGAAACCAAAATAGCTTGAGCGAATATGGATACAAATCAGTTAAAGGATATACGCATATACTGGATTTATCTAAATACGTTAATAACCCGGTGCATAAAGCTAAACGGGGGGCAATCCAAGCAGAGAAAAAAGGGGTGCAGGTAGTTTCTCTTTCCTCATCTGAAAAAATCAGAGATTGTTATAATCTAATTCGGAAAAGAGATAAACGATTCGGATTGAAGAAGTCGAAATATACACTGGGCTTATATGAAAATATCTGGAACATCCTGAAATCTGAAAAAGAGATTTTGTGGAGGGTGGCTAAAATTGAAAATCAAATCATCGCTTTTCAGATAAATTTCCTTTTCAAAGATACGCTCTATTACTGGGAAGGTGCCTCCGAGCTTGAAGCTTTGAGTCTCAGACCGAATGATGCCTTATTCTCTGATACGATCCAGTGGGGGCTTTCTCAGGGATATAGACATTATAATTTTGGAGGCTCTCCTAAAAGTGCAGAAGGGCTAATCAGGTTCAAGGAAGCCTGGGGGGGTGAAAAAAAAGATTATCTTATCTATTCCAAGAAGAGATTCTGGTATAAGACTGCTGAAAAACTGAAGAGAATCTTGTAGGGACAGAATAATGTTCTGTCCCTACTTAGTATATGAAGACAGTAAAGGATGTTGAATGAAGTTTTTGTTCCTTTCAGATGCGAGAAGCTTTCATACCAAAAAATGGGTGGATTATTTTATAAATCGGGGATATGATTCATATCTTTTCTCCTTGGAGAAAAGTCAAGGGACCAAAGCTTTTGAGATTTTTATTTCTCCTAAAATTGAATACCCTTTGTTTAAATATCTTTTAGCCCTGCCTCAATTAAAAAAATTTATCAAAGAGATTGAGCCGGATCTGATCAATGCCCATTTTATTCCCAATTATGGATTTTTAGGAGCGTTATCTAAAAGAAAGCCTCTGGTGGTATCAGCCTGGGGTTCCGATGTTCTTATCTCCTCAAAAAAATCTTTTCTTCACAGATTAAGAGCCAAATATGTTCTTTCTAAAGCTGACCTGGTAACCTGTGACGGAATGAATATATTCCAGGAGTTAGGCACTTTAGGTGTGGAAAAAGATAAAATAGTTCTTGTTCCGATGGGGGTTGAACACAAAATGTTAAGAGAATGTTCTATTACCGGCGGATTTGAAAATAAAGAGGAGATTATTATTTTAAGCATGAGAAGTCTTGAACCGGTTTACGATTTAAAAACCCTGATTAAGGCAATACCATTAGTTATTAATCAGAGTCATAAAAATATTAAGTTCTGGATAATTGGAGAGGGGAGTCAAAAAGAAGAACTGGTCAAACTGTCATTAAATCTGGGTATTGAAAGAAATATTGAATTCAGAGGGTATATCTCTAGAGAAGAATTAGAAGACTGTTTCCAGAAAGCGGATATATATATCTCAACTTCTCTATCGGATAGCACCTCGGTCTCACTTTTAGAGGCTATGGCTTCGGGGCTTTTGCCAGTGGTTTCAGATATTCCAGGTAATCGGGAATGGATAGAAGATGGAGAGAATGGTTTTCTTTTCCCAACCGGAGATTATCAGGCTCTGGCTCAGAAAATTGTCTGGGTGATTAATGATTTTAAAGACATAAAAAAACTCCGGATGGAAAATCAGAAAATTATTAAAGAAAAAGCTTTGTGGGAAGAGAATATGCAAATGATCGAAAATAAATTCTTAGAGTTATTAAAAAGATGAATATAACTGGCGGGCATAAAAAAAAGGTCCTGGTAATCGCTTACTATTTCCCGCCTTTAGGTATGGGAGGGGTGCAGAGGGTCTCTAAATTCGTTAAATATCTTCCTTCTTTTGGCTGGGAGCCAATTGTTCTAACGGTGAAAGATGTCGAGTATTTCAGCCGTGATGATTCGCTTTTGCAAGAACTACCTGAAGGGATAAAGATTAAAAGGACAGGCTCATTTGATCCCTTAAGGGTCATATTTCTTTTCAAAAAATTGTTTAAAGGAAAAGATGGTTATGAGAGGCATAAAAACGACCATAATCCCGCTTACAGCGGGACAGGTCGGGTCGCACTACGAAATCAAAAGAAAAAAAAGGACAAAGGATTCTTCCCCCGCCAGAGTCGGAGTCAGAATGACATTCCCCTTTTTTCAGGTTTGCTAAAGTTTATTAACTTGTTTTCTTTTCCGGACAATAAGATCGGATGGTTTCCATTTGCCTTAATAAAGGGAATAAAACTCTGCAAAGAAGAAAAAATCGACCTTTTGTTTTCTACTTCTCCACCTCTAACCTGTCATTTAGTGGGTTATTTTTTGAAAAAGATTACCGGCACAAAATGGGTGGCGGATTATCGGGATTCATATATAAATAACCAGGATGGAAAGAGAGTAGCTTCTTTAAAGAAATTCTTTTTAAAAAGGCTACAAAAACTGTTTTTAAAGCATGGAAATGGTTTTATCGGAGTTAATCAAAGGATAGTTGAAGAGCTAAAAGGAATCTATCCAGAGGCTAAGAAAATAGAAGTAATCACCAATGGATATGATCAAAAAGATTATGATTTTAAAGTTGAAAAGAGAAAAGATGTTTTTAAGATAATCTATTTCGGCACATTTAGCATGGATTGTCCGGCTGAGCCTTTTTTTAAAGCACTGCATAATCTTCTGCAAAAAGGGAAACTCAATAAAGATAAAATTAAATTTATTGACGTTGGACTTTCCATCGGTATAGATATTGAAGGATTAATTGAGAGGTATGAATTAAAAGAGACAACAGAGTTAAAGGGGTATTTGCCACATAAAGAGGGTGTTTCAGAGTTACTCAAAGCGGATCTGGCTTTGCTCGTCGTTTCAGAGTCTGCTCCGGTGATAACCACAGGTAAGATATATGAATACTTAGGGGCTCAAATACCTATCCTGGCTTTTGTTCCTCAATCTGGCGAGGCAGGTAGATTAATTGAATCACTTAATGCAGGCAAGGTCGTTTCACCAGAAAATATTTCAGGAATAGAAGAAACAATCTTATACTACTATCGAGAATTTGAAAGTGGAAAATCTTTTTTGAAAACCGAGACAGTTAAATTAAACAAGTTTGAAAGAAAATATCTGACTTCAAAACTGGCTCAACTCTTTGATGCAGCAGTGAAAGAATAAATTATGCCTTTACTTTCTATAATCATCGTTACCTGGAACAGTGAAGAGTTTATCAAAAACTGCCTACAATCTATTTTCAATACCAGAGGCTCTATAGAGTTAGAGGTGATAGTTATAGATAATGGTTCTCAGGATGAAACCGTAAAGATTGTCCAGGAATTTAAGCCTTTGGTTAAACCTGTTTTCAATCAGACAAATCTGGGTTATGCCAAGGGGAATAATCAAGGGATAGAAATTGCCAGGGGGGAGTATATTTTACTTTTGAACCCGGATGTGGAATTGAAGGAAAATAGCCTCAGACTTATGCTCGATTTTATGGAGGAGCATAAAGAAGTTAATGGTATGGGACCCCAGCTTTTGAATCTAAATGGCACCATTCAGCCTTCTTGTAGGGAGTTCCCGGATTTTTCAATTCTCCTCTGGGAGATTTCAGGTTTAAGTTTTCTTTTCCCGAAAAGTAGACTTTTCGGTAGATGGAGGATGGGATATTTCGATTTTCAATCCTCAAGAGAGGTTGACCAACCAATGGGCTCCTGCTTGCTTCTGCGTCGAAAAACATTGGAGTATGCAGGGGTATTGGATGTGAACTTTCCAATCTTTTTTAATGATGTGGATTTATGTTACCAGATAAAAAAGAGTGGAGGAAAACTTTATTTTTTTCCTGATGCTAAAATTTTTCATTATAAAGGAGGCTCGACTCAGAAGGTTAAACCCGAAATGATATTATCAGCTCATTTGAGTTTTTTCAGATTTCTTTCCAAGTATAAAAAGGGGATTTTCAACAAGATTTTAGTTTATTTGTCTGGGGTGGCATTACTTTTAACTGTTTTATTCAGACTAATCTTTTATGTCCTGAGAAAGGTCTTCGTAAAAAATTAAGCAGAATTAGAAAATAAAAAGCATATTTTATAATCCACTTCTGCAAATTTCCCTGGAAAAAACGTAAGGGCCATTCTAATTCACTCTTTTCGCAGAGGATTGAATCACAGGTTAAATCTGATTGGGTTTTAAGTCTTTTAAACTCAGCTTCATCTCCTGCGGATCCAAAGTCGGACATGTTATTCCCCTCCTCGATCATCCGGTCAATTTTTCTCATTACCAAGACCGCTGTTCTTACTCTATTTTCTATCTTTTTATAGGTTCTCTCATTAAGCAGATTGTGTTTATATTTAATATGATTCATCTTAGATGCGGCATTATAAGTGCAAGAGACTATCTCCTCCCGGCTCATCCATTCGGTCTGATAATTGAGCATATATCTCCAGCTCGGGCTTTCTAAGGCTTTTCTATGTTCCTCCAAGGTTCGAAATAAGAGCTTATATCCGTATTTTTCAGGATTTTCAAAAATCAGACTGCCCGGGTCGAGAAAGGGAGCTAAGGGCGAGATATAAGGAAAAAGCCTTTTTTGAGAATTAAATTTATCCAGAAGATAATCGCAGTATTTTATAGTCTCCAACACAGAGTCATAGGTCTGATGGGGAAGCCCGATCATAAAGAAAAGGTCGAATTTTCTACAGTTAGCTTTTAAAGAATGTTCAATAAATTTTTCCAGAGCAGAATTATCATAATTTCTCTGAAAAGAGGATCGGACCAGCGGGTCGTGAGATTCGGCTGAGATCTGGATGTTGAAATTCGGGATGGCTTGGCCTACCTTGTATAAAAATTTTTCAGGGGGGATGTCAAAGAATTCTATCACCACCTGATTTTTTATCTTCGTTTTTTTGAGCAGGCTCAAAATCTTATAAGCATAGCTTTCCCCTGGCTGAAGCAGGTCTCCCAAGAGGAAAATCGGTCCCTTGAAGAAAAAGGAGATCCTCTTCAGGTCTTTAACCACCAACTCCGGATCTCTGAAAGCTGGCTTATCTCTCAGGCAGAAATTAGAATAGGCAAAGGAAGAGCCACCACAGGAAGTGCAGTTTTGAGTACACCCCTTGCAGGTAAAGATAGCGGTGATAGGGTATCTTCCCCAATCATAAAACGGGAAATAACCTAAGAGGTCTTTGTCTCTTAAAATTGCTCTTATCAGATGAGGGTAATCCAGCCCAACGCCATTTAAATTTTCAGGAATGAAACTTAAAGAGTTTATCCGCACCTCATTTTTTTTATCCTTGTAAGTAAGATTTGGCACGGAGAATAACCCTTCTTTTCCTTTGAGTGCCTGAATTAATCTGAACAGAGGATTCTCAGCTGAGTCACCCCTTATCACAAAATCGACCTGCGGATAAAGAATAAGCTCTTTATGAAAATAGGTGGCAGACAGTCCTCCGAATATGACTTTAGATTCTGGATGATATTTTTTAATGAGCTTTGCAATCTCCAGTCCTCCCTGAGCATGAGGGAGCCAGTGTAAATCTATTCCAAAAGCTAAGCTTTTTAAATTTTTTATCTCCTTTTCTACATCATAATCCGGGCTGGAAAGCATTTTTACGGCTAAGTTGACTATCCTCACCTTTAACTTTTTGCTGGTTAAATAGGAGTAAAGGGAGACAAAACCCAGAGGGTACATGTCAAATACAGGAGTTGAGGGGATAACGTCACTTATGGGTCCGAACATAATCGAGCGTCTGCGAAAATCGTATACGCTGGGTGGATGGAGCAAAATTAAATCGTACATCAGCTACCTCAAAAATAGAAGTTCAAGTTTAATTTAACTTCAGATTGCTGAAAATACAAGGGGTTTGTTGGTTCGCGATTGGCTATTTACGATTAGCTGTTCGATAAAAAAGAGTTCGGTTCGATAAATTGAATCTGACTAAATCGTAGTGCGATCCTTTTCCTAATAACGGATCCGTAGGACAGGGTCGCCAAAAAAAACGTAGAGACGCATTGCGATGCGTCTCTACATCTCTTTCTAAGAAGAAAGCGAGGGTGAGGTTCTATCGCAACAAAACCATCTTCTTTGTATCAGTATAATCTTTAGTTCTCAACTGATAGAAATAGATCCCACTTGCCAACTCTCGACCGTGTCCGTCTTTTCCATCCCAGTTCACTGACTTATATCCAGCGGTCTGATATTCATTAATCAAGACTCTCACTTTTTGCCCAAGGATGTTATAGATACTAAGCGTTACTTGACAGTCAATTGAAAGAGCATATGCGATGTTACATACGGGATTGAAGGGATTGGGATAGTTCTGATTCAAGGCGTATTCCTTGGGAATTCCGTCATGCCCGGCCACCTTGTATCTCTTAGGCGATTCAGGTATGATGCCTGCTTTAACCATCTGGCGGTTATTAATCAGGTCGCAGATTGTTTTAGCCAACTCATCATTTGCTGGATCACCGTCGCTGATCAGAATAGTGGCATAAGTAACCGCCTCGGCAGCTACTCGCCCATCCTCAGATACTACTGTTTCGTTGCCGATTCTTTCCGATGCGAAATTCAAAAGCAAGCCAAACAATTGCTGCTTAGCCCGGTCCTCCATCAATTGTCCACCGCTTACAGTCAGAACATTTTTAGCGTCCACAAAATCAAAGTTTTCCAAATCGGTATATATGCCAAGGACATCGAAATGCAAATGAACCAGGTCCAGATAATCCTCAAGGTCGGTGGAGTCTTCCTGAGCACTGCCCCGACCGGAAAGGCAGACGTCAAACTGATGTTTCCAGTATCCAATAGTCCGACAATCGTTTGAAGTAATGATCGGCGTCAACACAAAGCTCACTTCGGTGCAAGGATAACCTGTTACCTCAATTCCGGTTTGTGTTTCACCTGGCGATACTGAATATCCCAGCGGGGTGACTATCATCACTGAATATGTTCCAACTGGTAGCAAGTCGAAATAGAAACTGCCATCTGCTCCAGTGACTATAGGATCACCCACCTGATTGTTGTCTGAGTCTATGACCTTAACAGTTACATTTGCAACCGGATTTCCATTGTCATGAGTAACATCACCGCAAATTGCACCAACCATTGGAATAATAGAAACCACGCCATTGGTCCTCGTGATTTCAGGAACACTGGGGAAATAGACCGTCGCATAGTTAATAACATCTGTTCCTTTCGGGGCATCACCTCTGATATTGACACTAAAGTTGAATTTACCGCCCTCACCCGGGCCAACTTCACCAACAAACCAGGTAATTGTGCGAGTGGAAGGATTATAGGTACCTTCACCGCCCAGGATTAAAGTTAAATCGTCCAAGTCTTCATCTAACACGTCCGTAATATAGACCCCGAAAGCTATTCCTTCGCCTTCGTTCTCAAATTCAACCTCATAGTTTAGCGTTTGCCCCGCCTGGACATAGCCTTCGGGACCATATTTGATGTTGGGGTCGTGGGCAGTTGTAACCTCAATTTGGTTCCAGTTTGTTGTCTCATCACGTACTTTTTTCACTTTGTAAGCTTCTTCTAACAATTGCAGATGCCCGCAATCATCACGCCTTACTACTTCAAGCCAATCTTCTTGCAATCCCTCTGGAACTTTCACCTGATTATCCTGCCAAAAACCGAGTGGAAGTTTATCTCTTTCAGACTGCCATATTTCTATTTTTGCATTTGGACACTTTTGGCGCAGCTCGTATATCACTCTCCATGGATCATTATGAGGCTCGGGATCATATTGTGGAAACCAAAAAGCTGAAATTAAAACTATTCGGTCTTTTACTTTTAAATGCCCGTCTAAAATTTTACGAATAAATATAGTTGTATAACCAGAGAAACCATGAACCTCATTAACTTCACGTGGATTTTGTTCAGTTCCTAATCTTTCATCTCCGAGGAGATTGGTCTCCGTTGCCTCACCTTTATAAGCTTTAAAAACATCTAAGCGATCTTGTATAGAGGTTCCTTGGAATGCATGAATCCACAAGAGGTTATTTTTATGTGCATAAGCTCCAGATATTTTCTGTTCATGCTTGTTCCCGCCGGTTACCCAGTCAAAAGCTCCTACTCCATTACCAAAAAATCCGTTATCCGTATCGCTGTAAAATTCTATATTTGCGATTGAGGCAGAATAGTCCAAAGTAGTCCCAAATGGCAATCCCCAAGGGATATAGGCTTGTATACTCAGGTAGCCGCTCGTCTTGGGTGCCGCTCCAAATAGATTCCAAGACACCGAATGTGACCACTCGTCGTAGAAGCCCCCTTCCGAAGTACTCTTGTACTCAACCAAAGGGTCAAGAGAGAAAACAACAACAACCTCATCAGCTGCCTTTAGACCATCATTTCGATATTCAATAACGTAAGATATGGTCTGTCCAGGACTAACTCTTGTTAGTCCCCAGGTTTTGACCTTTAGGTCCACCATTGGGGGCAGACCAAGATCAACTCTTTCTATGTTTACAAAGAGGGTTCTTGGAAGGCTACTTTCATCTAAAGTAGCGGTAACAATGCCAAAGAGGGGGTTATTAAAAAGCCCCTTCAATCTTACTTTACCCGAAGAGACAAGGTTATCGTAAGTCCAGCCTTCCCCTGAGCCAGATTCAGAGGTATAAGAGATTATTGAAAAGCCTTCACCCCAATATGGGTTGGTTTCCTCAACCACTCTAAGATGCGTCAAAACAGT
>Ga0315291_10006631_pt1 | contig 14371 bp, 16 predicted proteins | sample YL17G12_20_MG_FD_203070 | JGI IMG/M metagenome (GOLD analysis project Ga0315291, IMG submission 203070) | Sediment microbial communities from Yellowstone Lake, YNP, Wyoming, USA - YL17G12_20 | ecosystem: Environmental > Aquatic > Freshwater > Lake > Sediment | place: USA: Wyoming | collected...
GCGTTGATGACAGTGTCGGTCTTGTAAGTTTTGTCCTCGACCTGCTCTCCGAAGACCCGGACGCACGAGCCCAGGTCCTTATCGTACATGAACCTGAAGTGGAACGGGATATCGGCCGCGAGCACGACCGCCCTCGGGATGACGGTCTTCCTTATGTCTGGGACGAGCCATGGATATGTGACCACCACGCGCTTGCACTTCTTCTTCTCGCCCTTGTACAGAAGCTCGCAATCCTCCAGCCGCCTGACACGTTCATCGTTCTGGAGCATCTCGACGATGTCAGGTGGTGGGTCGACAACATGGAAATACGGCTCGAACCCCAGGGATCTGACAGCGACCGACTTACCTTCCTGGGTCTTGCCGTACAGGTGTACGGCGAGGTCGCCTTCCACCTTCTTGTAGGAGGCGCTGATGATCCGGATGTCCCACTGCCCCATGAGCATCAAGCTCTTGCGACTATCTTGATCACGTCGCCGTCTTTGAGCACATGATCATGACCTATGGTCATGTGGGTCTTTCCGTCGATCGCCCTAATAAAGTTGTCACCTAGGTCGGAGTGGACCTTGTATGCCAAGTCCTTGGCGTTCGTCCCCCTCCTCATGAGGTACGCATCGGGCAACACTCGGTTCTGCTTGTCCACCCATTTGTGCTCGTCCTCGACGGGGTAGATGATCATCATGTCCAGTACTTTGAAAACGATCTGCTCGAGGATCTCCTGCACGCCGGTGTTGCCATGCCCCTTGAGCCAGTCGCCCATCTTGCTGCACGCGGCTATCTGCTTCTCGTTAAGCTTCGACTTGTCCACGAAATCGTAGCAATCGTTCCCTGGCACGTAGCTGATCAGCCCTGCCTTCGCAGCTCTTCTCAGCGCAAGCTCGTACTCTGCGCTGGTCGGCACAACGGGATAGCCCGTGGCTCGGAGCCGCTCGATGTTCTCCTGGGGAGCGATGTCTGCCTTGTTCGCCGCGATGATCATCGGTTTGGCAATCTTCTGCAGCTGCTGGCAGAACATGAGCAAGTCGTTATCGGTCCAGAGCGTCGGGTCGGCATCGGACGGCGTCTGTCGGAGCGCGGCCAGTATCTGGTTCTCCGTTATCGAGAGCCCCGTGAGCTTCTCGTGGAGGGCCTTCTCCAGCTTCGTCCCCGCGAGCTTAGACTGCTTCGCTATCTTCTGGAAGTTCTTCTCGAGTATGCCGTCAATCCAGTAGGAGATCTCCTTCTCCAGGAAATTCACGTCGAGCACCGGGTCGTGGTCCCCTATTCCGACGGGGTTGCCCTCGAAGTCCGTCCCACCGCTCGCATCGACCACATGTATGAACGCGTCCGCCTGCCTGAGATCGTCCAGGAACTTGTTCCCTAGACCCCTTCCGGCATGCGCGTCGGGGACGAGCCCAGCGACATCGAGCATCTCGATCGGGACGAACCTGGTCCCGCTGTCGCACAACGAGTTGTTCGGGTTGCACGGTTTGCCAAATGCGACGTGCGGGCAAGCGCCCCGGACGTATCCGACCCCTCTGTTGGGCTGAATCGTCGTGAAAGGATACGAGGCGATCTGAGCCGTCGCCATCGTCAAGGCGGAGAAGAAGGTGGACTTACCGACATTGGGCTTGCCAACTATTCCAACAAGCACTTTGCTCCCCCAGAAGGCCAATGACCATGCACGTAGAAATATTGCTCGGTATACGAGCCAGTTACACCATGGCCTGTACCTTCTCCAATGCGGCTATCAAGTGGTTCTGTTGCATTAGCGGGTGGTGATCTCTAAGATCACCTCACCGGTGCAACTCGTGCCATTCGGCTCCGACCGTGCGCCCGTCGCCGGGTCGTAGAGGGTCATCATCACGTCATGCTGGAACGCGCCGGGGTTGAACCGTAAGCCCCCTGCCACCTCCAATCCCTTGGAGACGGCTGTCTGCAGCAGGTTCAGGCTGGCAATTGGACAGGCACATCAACGCCAGCCTGAAGTCCTCGAGAAGAAACTTCGCCTCAGAAGGAAGCTCGCCTTTGAGGCGGAAAGCGACTCCCCTGACCAGCATATCTGACATCACGTTGCTCACTGTATATGTCTCTCGCCACTGCACGCAGTGTCTGGCGGATTGAATCCGCCGCCCATCCACCATCTTCACCACCCGATTTGTGACGGAACCCTATCACGTCAAGAGATTTATACGGAGAAGCGATTGCGGCTCACCATGGAAACGGCCATCGTGCTCAGCGAGAAGGCTTTCGGCAGGCCTGTCGGCAAGACGACACACGGACTTGTCCGGCACTCCCTGCGGTTCAAGATACTCGGCGTGATCGACAGCACGAGGGCGGGACATGACGCTGGCGAGTTGCTCGACGGCAAGAAGAACGGCATCCCCATATTCAAGTCGGTCAAGCAGGCCCTCGACAACCTGTCAAAGAGGCCTGACTACCTCATCGTAGGCGTGGCGACGGTCGGTGGCATGCTCCCGAAGGAGTTCAGGCCGGCGCTCAAGGAAGCCATCAAGCACAAGGTGAACATCATTTCCGGCCTGCACGAGTGGCTTGCGCTCGACCCAGAGTTCAGCAGACTAGCGAACGCGAACGGAGTCGCAATCACTGACATCAGGAAGGAGCCGCCCCTCAAGAAGATGCACTACTACAGGAACCTGGCCTCGAAGATGAGCGCGGTCAGGATACCGATTCTCGGGACCGACGCGGCCTCAGGCAAGAGGACGACGGCGGTGATCCTGACAAAGGAACTCAACGACAGAGGCATCAAGACGAGCTTCATTGCCACCGGCCAGACCGGCCTCCTCCAGGGTTCCAGGTTCGGAGTGCCCGTAGACGCGATCCGAGGGGATTACGTGGTCGGCGAACTCGAGAATGCGATAGACAGGGCCTACAGGACGGAGCACCCCAAGGTCATCATCGTCGAAGGACAGGGGGCGCTCAGCCATCCCGCCTATGTGACCGGCTCGAGGACGATAGTCACTGCCTCCTCGCCGAACGCAGTTGTACTACAGCATGCGCCCGCACGGAAGTGGAGGACATATCACACGGCTGAGCTCCGCCTTCCGAACGGCACGATCGACCGCGAGATGGAGCTGATCAAGGTCTACGCAGGATGTGATGTGATTGCGATCTCGATCAACCACCAGGGCATGACCCGCAAGCAGGTCCAGCAGAAGGTCGCTGAGTACGAGGAGAAGTACGGCATACCCGCTTGCGACCCGCTCGTGGACGGCACTGGCAAGATAGCCGACGCGATAGTCAAGAAGTTCTTCCCTAGGAAGAAGTGAGTTCGAGGAATGCGTCTGATAGCTCGCCGATCATCTCTGGCGTGAGTTCCTCGGCCCTTCTCGAGGCATGTGGAAGCGAACCGAGTTTGTCTTCGTGATTCGGCTTGATCATGCCCGCCACCGAGGGATCGGTCCTGAGAGAGTTCGAGATCTTCTTCCTCCGGTGAGAGAATATCGCCTGGGTCACGCGCGAGAATACTTCTTCGCTTCTGACCTTGAACGGCGGTGGCCTGGGCACGAGCGTCACCACACACGAGTCCACCTTCGGCTGAGGCCAGAATGCGTGCCTTGGGACTTCAATGGCGATCTCGCAGTCGGCTCGGAAGAACACGCCCACCGACAGGCGGCCGTACTCCGACGTCCCTGGCTTAGCTATCATCCTCTCCGCGAACTCCTTCTGAAGCATCAGCACAGCGACATCGAAGCCGAGGGCGAGCAGCTTGAATGTGATAGGCGACGAGATCTGATACGGAAGGTTCGAGACGACCTTGTTGAACTCCGGAAGGAAGGCCTTCACAGCGTCCGCCTGCACCAGCTGAATCCTGCCTCCGAACCTCTTCGTCAGGAACCTGCAGAACTCCGCATCCTGCTCTACCGCGACCACCTTCGCGCCGGTCTTCAGCAACTCCTCGGTCAGGTTTCCAATTCCGGGGCCTATCTCAAGTACCGTGTCTCTGTCGGTCAAATGCGCAAGGCCGACGCTCCGCCTCACGACCGAATCATCTAACAAGAAGTTCTGCCCGAGCCGCTTGGTCGGTCTTTTGCCGATGGACTGCAGGACGGCCTTGACCTCTTCGGCTCTCATCTCACACGCTCATCTCGCTACGAACAGGCGGTATTTCTCGTCCGGATTCACTAGCTCCGCCTCGATTCTCTTGGCGACGTGCTTATCTATCTGGTGGGCGAGAGGCACGCGTGTCTCCAAGTCACCAAGGTCCTTGAAGGGCCCTTTCTTGCGCTCCTCCACGATGGCCCACATGGTCTTCTTCCCCAAGCCCGGCAGCAGCTCCAGCATGTGGAACCGCGAGGTTATCGCCTGGGCCTCGTTGAAGAACTGGACAAACCGAGGCTCCTTGTTCCTTATGATCTGTATGATCACCGTCTCGAGCTCGCTCCGCGAGGCGTGCGTGAGCTCGTTGAAGCTTATCCGCTTCTTCACGTGGAGTATCTCTTGTCGAAGGTTGAGGTCCTTGCCTATGTAGACCCTGTCCCCGACTGCCAGGTTGGCGCCCTGCTTGGGCACCAGCTCGAACAGCTTGAACTGGTCTTCCCCTAGGGCATACGCTACGGGCTCCCTCCTGAACATCTTCTCGTCCGGGAGCCCTTGGGGCAAGTAGTCTAGTATCCTAGCGTAGTCCTCCACGACAATCCCCTCCAGCTCGTCAGAGATACTTCTGTACGACGCTAAGTATCTTTTCGATGTCCTTCTTCTCCACGCTGGCTCTCTCCTTCGAGAAGATGAGCCGGACATCGTCAGGGTGAGATGGCAGAATATCCGCTATCTTCACCGCGTTCACCTCTGACACAAACCCTAGCTCGGTCAGCTCCTTGATGAGCTTCTTGGCCTTTTTGGAGTCGAGCCTCGAGAACTTCTGGGAGTGCTCGAGCGCCAGCTTCTGCTCACCCGTGAGCTCGCCATCGCCCTGTCGCTCAGCAAGTATGTCCTTTACCTCTGCCAAAGAGACCATCTTCTTGTCTTCCACGAAAACCACCTGGTCACTTGGCCGCTTTCCTGAGGTGCTCTGGCCTCACTATAATCTGCTTCTTCTTGTTCCCTGCGTAGACGTCGAGCAAGTAAGCCTTGCCCTGCATGCGCACCACGCGGGCCGTCAAGCCCTGAAACCTAACATGTGGCTGTCCCTTGTGTATGCTCGGGTCGATATTGACATGCACGTTGTCGCCGACCTCGAACTTCTGGAACGCCCTCGTGATCGGAGAGAGTCCTCTGTCTCGCGCGCGCTTCTGCATGACGTACCTCGTCCTGCGCCTGTACCCTTTGGAAGCTTTCACCATGTCTTCACGCCCCCGTGTCTCCGATGCCTATGACGTCTAGCTCAAGCACCTGACAGGGCACGCCGACGAACTCGGCAACGTTTGGATTCGTCCTGCCCTCGTCCCCGTGCATCAGTTCCTTGATATAGGTCCCGCTGTCCGCCTCGACGACGAACACCACCTCGGGCCCTTCGATTGACTCGACCTTGATGTCTCGCACGGTCCTCTTGCGCTCGAGATGCGCACGTCGATGAGCTACCCTGTTTGGAGTGAGCTGACTTATGGGCTTTCCAGCCAATGCCGCAACTAGCTCATTAAGCTTTCCGTGGTCCACAGCATGCTGGAATCGCACCCTGACCCGGTAGGTCTTGGGGTGCGTGGACTCCTTGATCCCCCTCATCTCAGTCCTGTTGGACGAACGGAGCCCCTCAATCTCGATTAGGCCTTTTGCCCCGGCGTTGATCTCCCTCTCGATCGAGGGGAGGTCGAGAACCTTTTTCCTCGGCTTGCGCACCTCGGCCACGAAAGGCCTTCCGTTGCCGAGCATGCGAGCGTCGATGTCCTCCCTGCCCATGCCGTGGAAGAAGTCCTCGGTTCCATCCGCGTGCTTCATCACTATCGGCCCGATGAGGTCCTGCACGCTGCTCTCGTACATCCTGCCCTTTCCGCCGCACCTCGGACAGCCCTTGCCCCTGCACTCCCTGCACGGCCATCTCGTCTGAGGAAGTTCCCTGGAGTACTTCCGATATCGGCCGTAGACGAACAGCGGAGTGACGTCGAGGATGACCCTGTCGAACCTCGTGTCCATCAGGAACACGATCTCGGGGTTGCCGAAATCCACGATCTTCCCGAGCTTCCGCTCAAGTACCTTGCCAATCTCCCTGTTCATCTCGGCCTTGATGGACTCCGTCTCCTTCGCCCCTACCTCGGTCCAGAACGCCTCCTCTCTTTCCACGATCTCAGCATCGATCTTCGTGCCGACCAGGAACGTCGAGAACTCGTACCCCTCCGATTCCTTTAGGCACAGTTCGGCGAACTTGTCTATCTCCCCGAACAGGCCTCTACAAATGCCGCAATCGGAGATCCTATCTGGAGATGGAGGGGCGTCGGCCATTGACGTCCTGATCATTACCCCGCGTTGCTCGTTTGAGAGCCCTCTGGACACGAATGCAAAAAGCCTTCCCAGGCAGTGGTTGCACAAGGGGCGCTGAAGCGCTCGCCCTGCGAGCTCGAGCCTATCTGACATTGTTGCCAACCAGTAGACTCCTCGCTTATTTATTGGTTGGCGGAGGCTTCGACATTCCCCTCCTGTCCGATCACCCCCTCGGACAGAGGGTCCCAGGCCGAGGCCATCCTAAGAAAGGATTAAGCTGTATCTGGAGCAATAGCCCATCGATAGAAGTGGCCAGCAGCATGCTTCCCATAGCGTTCGGAACGCAAACAGGATGGGGCAGTCACCACGGCGAACCCGGGTCGTTCACCCCGGGCAATTCTCCGATTGATACTAGTCCTTCACTCCTCACTTTTGGAGCTCTTCCAGCATCCGTTTCGTCTGGCCAGAACCAGAGACCTGAAGGCTTTTTGGTCATCGGATTCTTGCTGATTGTTGTAGCAATCGCGTTCGCCGCCATGGGTGCGCCTGGCTTCATGGTCCTTTTCGAATTCTTGTTCAGCCTGGTCATGTTCGCAGGGTATTTCATAGCAAAGAGCCGGGAGCAAGAGCGGATCAGACGAGAGGAAATGGCCGCTGCCGAGGCGAGAGAGCAGCTGAGAAACGAGGTGTCTGAAGCGGTCAAAGAAACCTTGAAAGGTGCGATCAAGGTTAGGTGCCGGTACTGCGGTTCGCTCAACGAAGAGAACTCATCCAAGTGCGAATCATGCGGCGGCAGCCTGTGAAAAGGAAATTGCCGATGGATATGGCAGGGTGTTGCCCAGGGATTTGGCGCTGAGGAGATGTTTCATTGCATGCGGTCGTGAGTGAAATGGGAGGCCAGAAACGAAAACCCACTGACGATGAGGTCATCAAAGCCTGGCCATGGTTCGGCGGAACCCCTGGCAGAGCTGCGAGAAAGGTCTTCGCGCTCTGGGTCGTCGCCCTAGTTGCTCTGATGCTTCTGACGATCTATGCGTTTGTGACCCTGAACATCTGTCTCGGGGTTGGCCTAATCTTCGTCATCGCGCTGATTGCCGTACTGCCCAGTCTGTTCCTTATAGGCTCAAGAATCTGACAACACCGGGCCGGCCGGACTTAGATGCCCACGCATTCCAGTTTTTCCTTGCAGTAATCCCACAACGGCGCGTCGTCCGCGGAGGTGATCGTTTCGAGCCAAGCTGGCAGCACAGGCTTGAGGGCGTCGACCGCGGCCTTCACATCGAACTCCTTCATCGCCACATCGAAGACTAGATAGTTCACGAGCACCGGCCGAGTCTTGATCTCTTCCTCCTCGAGAGCGAAGAAAAGTCTCACCCTGTCATCGCCCTTGAGCTCGTAGGTCTCGGCGACTAGCCCGTGCTTCTTCTTGAACTTCCCTCCCAGCTCGAGCTGCGCTATCCTCTTGAAATCGACCGACTCGTTAAGATGCCACTTCATTTGGCCCTCGTATGTCCCGAGCACGAACTGCATAGGCGAGAGTCTCAGCCTGAACCCGGACTCCAAGGCCAAACGAGTCCAAAGCCTTAGATAGGTGTGAGCCAGGAGCTTCATGACGCGGTCCCGCTCAGTGTCTCCCTTTGACACCGTCACGGTGGGGATCGTCGTGATGTCCGCATCAATCGCCTTGGACAAATTCTCCGGCATACAAGAAAAGAATGCATCTGATGCTATTTCAATCGTGCGAGTGGGATGCGCTTAGAAGCCCAAACCGTCCACTTTCAGATGGGCCCTTCTCCCCTCGAGGTAATGGTAGACAGCTGCGTGCTCGCTCCCCGAAAGGAGCATGTCCATACCCTTGCCCGCAATCTCAATCTGAAGGCTCGTGCCAATTATCCCGACCGTGTTGCCATAAACGGAGATGTCGGCGCCTGTGATCTCCTCGAAAATCGCTCTTGTCCTGCCGCGTGTGCCGATTACGCGCGCCCTCATACGCGCGACATGTTCGACCTTCTTGCCCACATAGTCCCTGATGTCATAGATCTCGAGGTAGCAGTCGTTCTCCAAGAGCTTGAAGGCCTTCGTCGGAGGGAATCCTCTCCCGATGGCCATGACGATGTTGCCGACGACGATGGCCATCGAAGGGTCCGTTGCGTGAGTGTGGTCGATCTCGACATCCCCTTCCTCCGAGTCGATGGTGAGCTTCACACCGGTTAGCTTCTCCAGCTTTTCTTTTGTGTCACCGCCCTTGCCGATAAGGACGCCGACCCTCTCGGCAGGGATCTTGACGAGCTGCGTCATTTCTTCCTAATCTCCTTCAGCTCTTCTGCGGCATCTAGCTTCACATCGTACTTCCTGAAGAACCTTACCATGTTCTTGACATCTCGCTCCAGCCACTCCTCCGCCTGCGGATGGCCGAGCACGACCGCCTGGCCAACATCGATTATGACGGGCTCGTCGCCCAGCATCAGCACGTTGAACTCGCTGAGGTCGGAGTGCACCAGCTCGACCTTCCGATAGGCGAGCTTGACATAGCCGAGTATCTTCCTCGCGACGGCCTCCGGCTCTTCCAGCCTGACATTCCTCATCTCTTTGGCGGGAGCGACCGCGTCCCCGACGTATTCCATGATGACGATGTTCGCGACATGCATTATGGGTCTCGGGACCCTGACGCCAGCGTTCTGGAACAGCTTGAGGTTCATGAATTCCTTGTTCGCCCAAGCGTAGATCAACTTGCGCTTCCTGCCCGTGAGCCCCCTGAACCTCGGGTCTCCCACAACATACTTGGCCATATCCCCGAAGGTCGAGGTCGAGGTCCGGTAGATCTTGACCGCCACCAGCTCATCCTTCGGGGTGCTAGCCCTGAAGATGTTCCCTTCCTTGCCAGTGGATATCGGGAAATCCAGCCTGTCGATGACTCCGTCGGTGAACAGCTTATAGATCCGCATCAGGTTCTGTCGGTCGAACACCTCGTCGTAGGACTTTCGATCGTTGGTGTCCTTCCGGCGGATGCGCCAGTTGTCAATCTCGCGCTCAAAACGATGATCTTCTTCTTCGCGCGACAAGAGTCACCTACCGGCCGCTCAGAAGATGTCGATGCTCTTCGGGAGCATCTTCTTCCTGCTCAGGTACATCGCCTGCGTGCGCGTGTATCTGTACTGTATGTTCGCCTTCTCGTCCTGGAAATCCCAGGGTTGCACAATCACGAGGTCGCCTTGCCTGATCCACATGCGCTTCTTGATCTTGCCAGGTATGCGCCCCATCCTGAATTTGCCGTCCGCGCACATGATCTTGATCCTGGAGGCTCCGAGGAGCTGGTCAGCGATGCCGAATATCTCGTTGTCCTTCTTCCGCGGAAGACGCACCCTGACGAACTCCGGCTCCCCGTCAGGGCCTAGCTTCATCGGCTCTTCTTCGCGTCTTCTGAATGGCAAGTAATTCAATCCGTGATGCTGGTGAGTATTATGGTTGACATACTTAATGATAGTGGGATTGTGAGCGCCAGCCAGATACCTCAGAACACGGGTTTCCGTACGAGCCTTCAGCAAGCGTGATGTGTCCGAAATGCGACATCGCGGAATCTCGCATGTTGAGGCGATGTCATCACCCCCAAATACGCCAATCCTCTTGGAAAGCTCGGAGGCGACTAGCCATGGAAGGCTCGGCCCAGAAAGAACAAAAGAAGATCCTGTTGGCGTACTCAGGCGGCCTGGACACGTCAGTGGCGATCCACTGGCTGAAAGAGAAGTACGGCTGCGAGGTCGTCGCCGTGACCGTAGATGTCGGTCAATCGGACGACCTCAAGGACGCCATGAGGAGGGCTAAGACGATAGGGGCCTCCAGATCGTGGGTCGTGGACGCGAAGAAGGAATTTGTCGACAAGTTCGTCGTGCCCGCGCTCAAAGCGAACGCCCTTTACGAGGGGAACTACCCGCTCGGGACGGCGGTTGCGAGACCGATCATCGTCGAGAAGCTGGTCGAGATGGCCAAGCGGCTCGAGTGCGACGCGATCGCTCACGGGTGCACCGGGAAAGGGAACGACCAGGTCAGGTTCGAGGTCTCCATAATGGCCCTCGCACCTGATTTGGGGATACTAGCCCCGACGAGAGACTGGAAGATGTCCAGGGACGAGGAGATAGCCTATGCGAAGGAGCATGACATACCGATCCCTGTCTCCGTCGAGAAGCCGTACAGCATCGACGAGAGCCTGTGGGGAAGGGCGATAGAGTGCGGAGTGCTCGAAGACCCTTGGGTCGAACCGCCGGAGGACATATTCGAGTGGACCAAGGGCATACACAATTCACCCGACGCTCCCGAATATGTCGAGATCGGTTTCGAGGAAGGGGTCCCAGTCAGCCTCAACGGCGCGGACCTCGAATTCATCGACATGATAGCGATGCTGAACGATATCGCTGGCAAGCACGGAGTCGGGAGGATAGATCACATCGAAAACCGGCTGGTCGGCATCAAGTCCAGAGAAGTCTACGAGGCTCCTGCCGCGATCGTCCTCATCAAGGCCCATCAGGACCTGGAGAGCATGGTAATGACGAAGGACCTGCTGCATTACAAGAAGATCGTCGAGCAACACTACGCCGATCTCATCTACAACGGGCTCTGGTTCTCTCCTTTGAAGGTCGCGCTTGACGCGTTCGTAGAGAAGACTCAGGAGCTCGTGACCGGCAAAGTCAAGCTGAAGCTGTACAAAGGGAGCGCGGTGGTGGTCGGAAGAAACTCGCCGTACTCGCTCTACAGAACATCGCTTTCAACATACGCCAAAGGCGATGAGTTCGACCATTCCGCGGCGAAGGGGTTCATCTATGTGTGGGGGCTGCCCCTGAAAATCGCGAGCTTGGTCAAGGCCAATGGGAACGGGGGCGGAGGGACTGATGAAAGCGCGGTCATTGAGGAGTCGACGACAGTCTGCAAATGATGATTTCCTCAGCTTCACGGCATCGATCGATTTCGATCAAAGGCTTTGGAGACACGACATAGCGGGGAGCATCGCGCATGCACACACGCTAGTTGACGCGGGCGTGCTTACAGGGACTGAATGCAAGGCCGTCGTTGATTCGCTCAAGGATATCGCCGGAGGAATCTCCGAAGGGAAAGTGGTCTTCGACAGATCGCTGGAAGACATACACATGAATGTTGAGAAGTTGCTCGTGGACAGGATCGGCGAGTCCGGCAAGAAGCTCCACACTGGCCGCAGCAGGAACGACCAAGTCGCGCTCGACATGCGGCTGTTCGTCAGGGACGGGCTTCTGGAGATCGTCTCCGAGACGATCGAGCTGCAGAACCAGCTGATCCACAAGGCGAACCAGCACGCGTCGGCGATCATGCCCGGGTACACGCACATGCAGCACGCGCAGCCGGTGCTGTTCTCGCATCATCTTATGGCCTACTTCTGGAAGCTGCAGAGGGACATACAGCGCCTCGAAGAATGCTACAAGAGGACCAACATCTCACCACTTGGAGCGGGCGCTCTCGCGGGCACATCGTACAAGCTGGACAGACATATCGCCGCGAAGATGCTGGGCATGGAGGGCGTGACTGAGAACTCCATGGATGCCGTCTCCGACCGGGACTTCGCCGCGGAATCCGCCTTCGCGCTGTCGCTCCTCATGATCCATCTATCATCCCTTAGCGAGGAGCTAGTGCTCTGGTCATCTCAGGAGTTCGCTTTCATCAAACTGCCTAAGGAGTTATCGAGCGGCTCCAGCATGATGCCTCAGAAGAGGAACCCAGACCTCCCGGAACTCGTCAGAGGGAAGTCCGGGAGGACCGTGGGCGACCTCGTCGCGATCCTCACCCTGCTCAAATCTCTTCCCCTCGCGTACAACCGCGATATGCAGGAAGACAAGGAGACCCTCTTTGACGCGTTCGATACCGTCAGAGACTCACTCCATGCCCTCACATCCTTCCTGCAAGCAATGCAGGTTGACAGGGTGAGGATGAGGAAGGCGGCCGGGGCCGGGCTTATGACCGCAACCGACCTCGCCGACTTCCTCACACAGCACGGGGTGCCTTTCAGGACTGCCCATGGCCTGGTCCAGAGGATCGCCGAGGAATCGGGCGGGGACTCGCGCAAGTTCATGCACATGGCAGGCGACATGATGAGACAGAATCTGAAGGACTACAAGACCTCGGACCTGGGCTTTCTTAGCCTCGAGAAATCAATCGCCAGGCGGAATGTCGAGGGCGGGACCTCGAGCTCCTCTGTCAAAGCACAGATGCAGAATGCGGCCGCAGCCCTGATGAAGAACTTACGCTCCGCCAACGGCATGAGAAGACAGGCCCGAAAGGCCGAAAAGCTGCTCAAATGAAGGATCACTGCGTGTTCTTCGGGACGATCCTGTCCTCGATGCATGCGGAGAGGATGTCGAACGCGCGCATCATCTCCTCCCTACTTACGATGAAGATGGTGTCCGTGTAACAGCTGACCGCTTCGATAAGGTTGATCCCCTGATCCGAAAGCATCGACATCACATAGGCGAACGCGCCCGGAGTCTCCTCTATCCTGGCAGGGCTCTTGACCGTGATCTCTCCCAGGTTTTCCCTGACCTTTATGATGTGATCCTGGCCGATGGCCTTCACGATGATCGGAAGGTGCTTGTCCTCGGAGATTACAGTGATCGCGCTCGTGCTCTGGAGCACCTGCATCGTGCTCTTCTCGGCGAGAATCTTCTTGACGACGTCCTCCAGGTTCCTCAGGACGATCCACTCGTTCTTCGCGACGACGATGCATATCTTCGTCTTGAGTTCGAGCCGGCTGTCCTCGAAGAGGTCGGTGATGGCCCTCTCGGAATCCGTCTTTGCGAGCTTCATAGCGTAGCGTCTGCTAGCCGCTAGCACAGCCTCCTCGTTCTTCACCCCCGTCTCTTTCATTATCAGGCGGGAGAGGGATGAGTAGTTGATCAGTTCCTTGCTGATGCAGTCCTTTATGCTCGGATGCCTGTCGATGTACTTCCTCGAGAGTTCCGCAGCGCTCGGCTTCTCTTCCGGCTCGTCCATGCAAGAGCGGAATTCGTCCGACCGACTTTAAACTTTGGCACTGCCAGTTGCCATCTCGGAGGGTATGCGAGCAACCCAGAAACAATATATATGGACACTTAATAGGGCGAAGAAGTCATACTGACGCCAGAGGAGCTCCCGTAGTGTAGTCCGGTTAATCATTCCAGCCTTTCGAGCTGGCCACCCGGGTTCAAATCCCGGCGGGAGCACACCCTTATGACTGGCTTGAATTCAATCAGAGGGGATGACACACTTTGTCTCTGATTGAGCGTGGGCCTCCTTCCGCACTCTCCGTATGTCACTGCGGGCTGCATGTAGCAGGAACGGCCTTCCCGATTTCGCCATCTGGGACACTATCGAAGGAGCATCGATTGAAGCGACATATCATCAACACTTCATATCTTCTGTTCAAACCGACGGAAAAAGATGATATAAAGGACCGCCTATGCTCGGAAATGTGGAAGCACAAGATGAACCACTGGTGGAACAGAAGCCTGAAGCTCCCTCCGAGGATGCCAGTTCTGCTCGACGCTCTCCAAAAAAGAGTATGAACAGAAAACAGAAGATCGTTCTTGTTGTGAGCGTCGTTTTGATCGTTCTAGGTTTGATACTCAGCGTTTATTTCCAAGCCAAAATGGACGAAGAGCTTACTCTCTCTAAGGATTTTGACCACGATTTCACATCGAACGGTCTGACCACAAATGTCAATCGCGATTACCTATTCCCATACAACCCGATGTACAACGGCACTGGCACGAGCACAGCATTGTCGAACTATACCACCACGACAGAAACAACTATCAAAGGTGTGGATTCTGGCGATGGCTACGTAGAATTCAGTTATGTGAAAGAGATCATTGAACAGCCCACTCTGCTTATTGATGTGAACACTGGATCACTACCAGGCGGTGTAGCAATGCTTCCTTCAATGGCCCCTGGGATGCCTGAAATACCCTACCCATTCGAGCCATACCAGCCAACAAATTCTACCTTGTACCTCGACGAGAAGAAT
>Ga0315291_10006632_pt1 | contig 14370 bp, 12 predicted proteins | sample YL17G12_20_MG_FD_203070 | JGI IMG/M metagenome (GOLD analysis project Ga0315291, IMG submission 203070) | Sediment microbial communities from Yellowstone Lake, YNP, Wyoming, USA - YL17G12_20 | ecosystem: Environmental > Aquatic > Freshwater > Lake > Sediment | place: USA: Wyoming | collected...
TCACCGGCTTCCTGTGTGGAGGAATGTTCACATTCAGCAGGGTATCTTTAGGAATTCCTTTTTTCAGAACAAATTTAGCCAGCCTTCGGATGAACTCGGCTGGGTATCTATAATCTTCAGAAGAGGCATCTGTGAGGGAAACTGCAATAGAAGGTATTCCCAATATCGTTCCCTCAATTGCAGCGGCAACTGTTCCTGAATAGGTTACGTCATCTCCAAGATTTGGACCGGAGTTGATGCCTGAGATGAGGATATCCGGTCTTCTCTTGAGAAGCTTATGAAAAGCTACCATCACCGCATCCGTGGGCGTTCCATCAATTGAATAAGCCCTATCTTTGACCTTATTTACTCTCAGAGGCCGGGTTAGAGTTAAAGAATGGCTGGTGGCGCTCTGTTCCCTGTCCGGGGCTACTACCCAGACCTGAGCGATTTTCGAGATCTCTTTTTCTAAAGCCTTGATGCCTTTGGCTTCGATACCGTCGTCGTTGGTCAATAGTGCGATCAAATTTCCTCCGGAAATGAGTGATCAGTCAGTAGTAGGTCGGGCTGTCGAAGACTGCCCGACAAATCCTTTGTGTCGGGTAGCTCACCAAAGGCGGGCAACCCGACCTACTCCCTTTTCACCAGAAAATGCTTTTCCACATTAATTTAATAAATCTTCCTGTATCCACAAGTGGATTTATGAAACTTTTGCTTCCGTGATAGATTGTGCTTATCGGCACAGGTGCTATTTTGAATCCTTTTCTTCCGGCTTTGATCAGGATTTCAGACTCAAGCTCATATTTTCTCGTGGACAGTTTGACAGCTTTCAAAACATCTGTTGAAATATACCTGTAACCGGACTGGCTATCCCGGACCTTTGTGTCTCCCAAGATAGAAACGATGATAGAGGTTACATTATTAGTCAGCCACCTGGGAAAAGGCATTGTTTTTAATTCGATATGCCGTGTACCGACGAGTATATCAGATAAACCTGCTTCCGCTACTCTGATAAATTCCGGGATAAATTTCGGGTCATGTTGTAAATCTGCGTCCAAGGTAATTACTCCTGAATATCCTTCTTTAATGGCATATTCAAACCCGGTTTTCAAAGCCTCTCCCTTGCCTTTGTTTTTCTTGTGTTGAATACAATTCGCTCCGCTCTCTTTGGCTAACTGGTAAGTTCTATCCGTGGAGCCGTCATCTATTACCAGAATATCTTTTCCTGGGATGAATGCCGAGATTTGGTCAATAAGAGAAGAAATAGTTTTCTCGGCATTAAAGGCTGGAATGAGGATTAAGATTTTTTTCATTAACTTGCTGCAAACAGATACTCAAACAATTTTATAAAATCACGAACTTTCACTGAGTTTCGTCATTTCGGATATTTCGCCTAACGGTCGGGGCTTAGCGAAGGCGGGCATTTACTTGCACTTCACTGTCACCCGCTACAAAAGTATATTAGAAGTTATACAGTTTAATTTTGCACTGTCTACTCGCTTTTCGCCAAGCTCTTGTTATGTGATGTTGGATTTTCGTTTATTAATGACTAGCCTAATCATTCATATAAAAGCACTGTTAACTTAATTCCTTAATGCCTTCGTAGTATTTGGCTGCTACCGTATCCCAAGTCCACTTCTTTGTTTTTAAATAGTTTGCTCGCATCATGTGTTCTCTTATCGGTACATTTTCTGTCAAATGCTCAATCGCTGAATAAAAATTATTTTCATTGTTTATTTCAGCTAATATTCCATTGTCTTTTTCCACTTCTGAAACAGCATATTGGAAATTCGTTGATACAATCGGTCTCCCACAAGCCATAAATAAAGAAAGAATACCACTGGAGCTCTGTTCTTTGCGTGTATATGGAACTAATGCAATATCGCTAGCTTGAATATATTCGATTAAGTCTTCTATCGGTAGATATTGATTTACGAAAACAACATGGTTTTCAAGCTCTAATTCGATGATTAGCTTATTCAAGTGTTCGCGATATTGTTCGGCCGTTTGATTTTTTGGATGATTTGCACCAATAATTAAATATTTAAAGTTCGTGAATCGTATTTTTAATTTATGAAGGGCAAATAAGGCGATCTCAATTCCTTTAGATTCACGCAAGTGTCCAGCCGAAACAAAAACTATTTTCGTGTCTAACTTTTTGCGAAATTTTGAGTAGTGGGGTAAGCAAAAAGTAATATTCGGTACACCATGTGGAATTATTTTAACTTTATGAGAAGATATTGAATAAGTGTTGCAAAGAATGTCTTTTGCTCTCTTTGAAAAAATATAAATTAAATCACTTCTATTAGCGATGGATAGAAAGATGGATTTCCTGTTTTCGGGCAACTCGGGATTGACTGTATGAAAAGTTGTTAGCAATGGCTTATCTAAACCTTCAATTAAATGCAAAATGTTTTCACCATCTTTGGCTCCAAATATTTTGAACTCATGTTGTAGATTTACGGCAAGAACGGATGTTCTGTTAATTTGTTTTAGAGCCATTTCATAATCGGAAATATTTGAAAAAACCACACTGATTTCATTGCTTTCTTCATACTCAAAAGAATCGCTATCGAATTTCATCCTTACTTTAAGAGGAGTCAACTGTGGATATAATTTGTGAAAATGAGATATGAGGTCTGATGTATAGGTAGCAATTCCGCATTGGGTGGGCGGGAAGGTACTGACATACGCAATTGTGGGAGTACCCATAATAATATGGTGAAATAAAATTTGTTTTAAGTGACTTTAACTTTAATGTCATTAACTAAAACTCTGTATTCCTGCCCGTCACTCCAAGCCCATGTTAACAGAAGGTGTCTTCTTTTTTTTATTTGCCACATTAAGTTTAAAACGGAAAATATCAAACACTCCATCTTCTGAACAAGCCGTTATCCAAAAGTCATATTTCCCAATATTCTCGGGAGTTGTTAAAAATAATTCAATCTTTTCTGATGGTTCACCAAACATTAAATAAATTCCATCCGCTTTTAAATAGTTGCTGTTTCCTTTACCTATCAAAATATTCGTATTTACTCTTTCTTGTGATGAGCCAAACTTTATTTTATTAAGTTTAACTGGGGGTAAAAAGGCAAAGTTGAAAATAATTTTTTTCGCTGCAGGTTTCCCATACCAATGTCCCGTATTTGATAAATAGAATGATAATTGGTAGTCAGTACCCGAAGTAAAATTCTTGTTCTTTTCTGCCCATTCAATTTTAATTTTAGGTTTAGCAGTATGTTTAAGTGCTAATAATGTAAGGTATACGACAACTATGGTTGTTATAATATTGAAGATAAGAGAGATTAAGTCCAGATTCATTTTATATATGATAGATAATGTGTCAATGTTATGCATTTATTTTCCATTTTTGTTCTTATCCAAAGTATTTGCTCATTGTAAAGGTCTAAGAAACAAATGCACTCGATCGTTTATCTCTTCACCATTAAAGGCAGTTGGTTCTATATTATCAGTCCATTGTATGAAGCACTCAAATCCGAATATCTTAATCAATGACAACAAATCATCAACTGTTGATTGATATTTTTTCATTTCCTTTGGGTGAATCTCTATTGAGAATCTTGTGTGCCCTGCAGACAATATTTTTGATGCTCCTTGAAGAACTTTCATCTCAAATCCTTCAACATCAATTTTAATAAAATTTGGTTTAAAATCAACATAATGGTCAAGGTGAATCATTTTAGTTTGTACCCCATTCTCACGATTTACAACTTTTGAATTACTCTTTGGCGACATATAACATATACCATCTTGATTGCCCAAAGCAACATTGTAAGGAAATATATTTAATGAATTATTTAAGCGAATATTCTCGCAAAGGATATCAAAATTACCGGGATGAGGCTCAAAGGAGTGGACTTTACCTCTTGCACCTGTCCAATTTGAAAACATTAAACTTGTATATCCCTGGTGTGCACCGCAATCAAAAATTAAATCCCCAGCCTTAATCATGTATTGCTTTATGAACTTCATTTCATTGGAATTCCCTACACAATCCACGTCATACCAATTCTGACCACAATGATCATAAATGCCAAACTTAAATTTTGTGGATTCTAAACTCTTCTCAATTATGTATGTTCTAAATGAACTCATAAATTAACAAGATACATATTTTTTCCTGACTCTGTCGCCAAAAAATTGTGCTGTTATAACACTTCATCGTAAGCCATGAATGCCCAATTTCACATAACTTGTTCATAGCCGAACGATTCATTTATCTTCCCAAATTAGAAGATAGACGAAGTATTTCATTTATACAAACTCTGATTTAATAGCCAACTACCCCTTGAAGAAGTTTTAATCTTTCACAATAAATCCCCAAACTTTATTTTTATCGGGGCGATCCGATTTGAACGGACGACCACTTGCACCCCAAGCAAGTGCGCTACCCAGGCTGCGCTACGCCCCGATACTTCGATTTCCTCAGTATCCGGAGGACAGTTCGAATTCCTCACTGTCCGGAGGATTATGTCAACTTATTATCTTCAATATCTCGCCCAGCTCCTGCTTGATATCCCGCAGGAGATTTTTCATCTTGTCCTTGTCTATCTCCTTATCTTCTACCTTCTCCACATTTACTGCTTCTGAAGCCTTGAATCCCCTTAGCTGAGACCTGGCTCCTTCGATGGTATACCCCTCATCATACAGCAGGTTTTTTATCTGCTTTAACAGCTCAATATCTTTTAACTGATACGTGCGGTTGCCAGCCCGGTTCTTTTTCGGTCTAAGAGTGGGAAATTCCTTTTCCCAGAATCTCAGCACGTAAGACTTGATGCTGGTTATCTCGCTTACTTCCCGGATGGAGTAGTAAAGCTTCCCGGTTAGCTTATCTTCTGATTTATGTTTCATACAACTTACCTTTTACCCTTGAAGGGACTGTTGGAAAAGTTCAGAAAACTGTCATTGCGAGTCCGTAGGACGAAGCAATCTGGCTTCATGTGAATCAAGGGATTAGAGATTGCTTCGTCGTCCAGAGGACTCCTCGCAAAGACATCAAAAGGGTTTTTCGACACGCCCTAAAGACAAACTTTATATGTCAGGCTTAAAGATAAACTTTAATATTAACTTGTCAACTCCAAATTTCAGATTTTGGCCCGCGGGTCATAAGCTCCATTAAAGCTTTTTGGGGCCCGACATTTTCAAATAATATCCGGTAAACCTGATAGGCAATCGGCAGCTCGACTTTATGTTTTTCAGATAACTGGTAAGCCGATCTCGTGGTCTTTACCCCCTCAGCCACCATAACCATTCCTTCAAGTGTTTGTTTAAGGGTTTTACCTCTTCCGATCTGCTCTCCCACATATCTGTTTCTGGAGTACTGGCTAATACAGGTGGTAATCAGATCCCCCATACCGGATAGTCCGGCGAAAGTCGAAAGTTTAGCACCAAGCTTTGTCCCTAACCTGGTCATCTCAGCTAAACCTCTGGTCAGAAGCGCGCCCTTGGCATTATCCCCTAATTTAAGCCCGTCGCAGATTCCTGAGGCAATGGCAATGACGTTTTTCAAAGACCCGCCCAATTCCACGCCTGTCAGGTCATCGCTGGTATATACCCGGAAAAAATTATTCATAAAAATCTTCTGAACCTCTGTGGCAGCTTCCTCTTTCAACCCAGCGACAACTACTGAAGTCGGCATCTTTCTGGCGACCTCTTCTGCATGGCAGGGACCGGACAAAGTGACGATATTTCCGTGAAGATTCTCAGGCAGCTCCTGAGACAGGACCTCGGACATTCGATTCAGGGTATCGTTTTCAATTCCTTTAGATAAGCTTACGATCAAAGGGTCATCCAGGGAAATTCGGGCTAACTTTTTCGCGACTTCCCGGACTGTATGTGACGGCAAGGCCAAAGCTAAAAGCTCTGCACCGGTAACAGCCTCTTCCAGTTGGTCAGTGATTTCAATTTCCTCCGGAATTACGATGCCGGGAAGTTTACTCTTATGTTCTCTCTGCTTTTTCAGGTGGAGCATATCCTCGGAATCAAATTCCCATAAAGTAATCTTATGTTGATTTGAATGGAGGAGTTCAGAGACCCCTATCCCCCAGCTGCCCGCTCCTAAGACTGCGATTTTTGTCATTTATTCTAAGAACTTTGGTACAAGATTGTCATTCTGAGGGAGTCTCCCTACGGGAACGACCGAAGAATCTACCTCAAGGTCAAATTCGACAGATTCTTCGTCCTGCGGACTCAGAATGACAGTCGTTTGCTCACTTCCGTCCAAATTTATTCTCAGTTCCATTCAGCAATCTTTTAATATTCGAACGATGAGTGTAAAAAATAAAAATAGCTATTACCAAAACCATAATCAGTAGCACAGCCGAAATCGGTTTATGAAGATAATATTTTTCAAAAATTAAGGCAAGAAGTATAAATGTGGCTGAAGATAAGGATCCCAGGGAGACGTAACGCGTAATTCCTACAATTATCAGGAAAAGTAACAGAGCTATGATAGTTTCAACTGGAGCAAGAGAGATCAACACCCCAAGGCCAGTAGCGACCCCCTTCCCTCCTTTGAAGCCAACAAAAACGGGAAAAACGTGACCCAGGATGACCGCAATGCCTGCTAGTATCATCAGGCTGACCGGATTAAGAAACGGCTGGCCAATCGATATTCGACCCAGCCAAAGCGTGGCGACCAGTCCCTTGCCTATGTCTAAGACTAAGACTATAAGAGCGGGAATTGGTCCGATGACTCGATAGACATTTGTAGCTCCCGGATTTTTGGAGCCGTGCTCGCGGATGTCAATTCCTTTCCAGAGTTTGGAGACGATTATTCCGAGAGGAAGCGAGCCTAAGAGATATGAAAAAACGATTATGAAAATAAGTGAGAGCATTTCAATTTCTCTTGTAAAAAAATGACGAGGGCACGGCACAGTTCGACAGGCTCACTGCTCTGAGCGAAGTCGAAGAGCGCCGTGCCCCTACAAAAACGTTTATTTTATCTTCTGATATAGAAACCATTCCCCTTCTTCTCTACGAGGAGCAAAGCCCGGCGTAGCCGCCGTAAAGCCTTTATCGGCTTTTTTGCTTTTCCTATCGAGATAGATCTCAAACACCTCGTCCTCCGTGGTCTGGACTCTATAATAATTACGGTGATGCCTTAACCTCCAGGTTCTGGCTTTAGGTGCGCCCTCAGAAAATCCCCAGTCGTGCCAGGCGGCTATTATCTCGTTTATTTTGTATTCCTTCTTATTCCAGATAAATAATACCGGTGCTCTTTTAGCCTTGTCAATTGTCACCTTAATCTTTTCCGAAAGGAATTGGGGCATATTTAACAACTGTTGGAGTATAAAGCTTTAGCTTTATTTTTGGTCCCGCCTTTAGGGGGACGCTCAAATTCTTTCCTGTGTCCGTCAGGTCCCCTGACCTGACGGAAAGATTCTGCTTTTTGTTCGTAGTGCGAGACCGTCGAGGTCTTGAGACTTTTAGCCTCGCCCAGCGACCCTGGAAGGGTCGCGCTACGAATACGCTCGATAAATCGAGCAACTACAATTACCAGGGTAAACCTAAAGGTTTACACTCCAATCACCCTTATTCTCTTTTGTTCACCTTTATTTTTATCGGACATCCTATGAAACCGAAATGCTCTCTGATTTTGTTCTGCAAAAATCTCAAATAAGGTTTTTTCAAATGCTCCGGATAGTTACAGAAAAAGACAAAGGTCGGGGGTTCTAAATCGGTCTGGGTACAGTAGTATAGCTTTACATGTTTTCCCTTGACTGAAGGAGGAGGTTGCCTTTTTATCTCCATCTCCAATTTTTGGTTCAGCTCGCTGGTCTCTATCCTTTTCCTTCTTTCCAGATAGACTTCTTTGACCAGCTCAATCGTTTTCTCCACTCTCTGCCCGGTTTTGGATGAGATGTAGATCACCGGGACAAAATCCAGGAAAGGAGCATAAGACTTTATCCATTTGGAATACTGGTCAGCGGTCTTGGTTTCTTTTACGATCAGGTCCCATTTGTTTACCCCGATTACCAGCCCTTTCCACATCTCTACTGTTTCCTGGGCGATTTTTAAATCCTGATTAACCATTCCCTCTTGAGCCTCGGTCAGAAGCAGACAGACATCTGCTCTCTGGATAGACCTCAAGCTCCTCAGTGAGGTATGATATTCCAAATCATCTATGATCTTGGATCTTTTTCTCAATCCGGCAGTATCAATGAAGATAAAATCATCGTCTTTAATTTTGAGCCTGGTATCGATTGAATCTCTGGTTGTTCCAGGCATTTCACTTACGACTAACTTCTCCTCGCCTAAAAGGGTATTAATAAAAGTGGATTTGCCAACATTAGGCCTGCCGATGATCGCTACTTTAATCCCTTTTTCCTCTTCCACAGGTGTGGTTTCCGGAATCAGTTTAGCTACATCGTCCAAAAGCTCAGTGGCATTTCTGCCGCTGGTTGCTGATACTAGATAAGGAACACCCAAGCCCAGTCTTTTCAGAGAATAGGTCTCCAATTCTTCCTTTTCATTATCCACTTTGTTAGCCACCAGGAAAACCTTTTTGTCGATTCTTTTGAGTTTTTTTGCGATTTCAAAGTCTACATCCTGGGCTCCGACTTTGTTGTCAATCAGGAATAGAATGAAGTCTGCTTCCTCGATAGCGCTTTCAGCTTGGGCTTTTACCTGCCTTTCCAGCTCATTCCTGGTCGAGGGCAACAGTCCTCCGGTATCAACCAGATAGAAACTCTTGCCGTTCCAGGTACAGAGAGAGTAATTTCTGTCTCTAGTAACGCCGGGGCGATCATCCACTACTGCGAGTCTTTTTTTCAACAGTCGATTAAACAGAGTGGATTTCCCCACATTTGGACGACCGATTATGGCAACTATGGGTAATGACATGGTGTCTTTATATTTTGTAGTTGCCCAATTTATTGGGCATTATGGAGCTCGATAAATCGAGCGACTACAATTCTTGAGGTAAACCTATCCGCATGACGGATCCGTAGGAAAGGTTTACACTCCAGAGTTTCTCTCTGATAATACATAGAGCAAAGATTTTATCAAATCATAAGAACCTGAAACAACCTTTACCCCTAATTTTTCTTCCAGGTATGAAGGTTTTAAATCATCTAAAAAAACTCCATCTGAATTCAAGCAGTTGGGTGGTAACATTACCAAATCTCCATATTCTGATTTTCTTAAGGTATGAAGTATATCTTTACCAGTCAACAGGCCAGTAACCGTAACGCTCTTTCCTAAGAAATTGTTTTTCACGGGAATCAAATTGATCTCAAGGTTTTTAATCTGTTTCAGCCTGTTAAGGACATGACCTCTCAAAAACTTATTTGCCAGTATGCCCGTTACCAGAGTCAAGCTGGATTTGGGCTTTAGGCTTCGAGGCAGTAATTTCTGTTTCCTTTTAAACTTGTCTAAAAATTCCCTCACCATCCCCACACCATTCTCGACTTGATAGAATTCATCATAATATTTTTTCGGGGGGATGTCAAGTCCGGCTAAAAGATAAAACTCATCCGCCGCATAGACAAAATTCGATTTGTATTTTCTTCTGAAATAGCTCTGCCATTGTTCCGCTGACTTTATGAGCTTTCTTGGATATTCTTTATCAGCCGTTTTTAATCTTGGCAGTCCCTTTCTGAACCTGGTTAGACCAACCGGCACTATGGCTAATGATTTTACCCAAGGATAAAATAAAGAAAGATCGTAAACTGTCTTTTCCAGATAATGTCCGTCATTGACTTCTGGACAAATGACTATCTGGGTATGCAACTCGATTCTGTTCTCAGTCAATCTGCGAATTGAAGGTAGAATGTCGGGTGCTTTTGAATTACCCAGTATTTTTTTCCTGAGCGATTCATCTGTCGTATGCACAGAAACATACAGTGGGCTTAATCTTTGACTTATTATTCTCTGAAAATCCTCCTCAGAGAGATTAGTCAAAGTGATGAAATTGCCGTGCAAAAAAGACAGGCGATAGTCCTCATCTTTAAAATAGAGCGGCTTCCTCAAGCCCTTTGGTAGCTGGTGCACAAAGCAGAAGATGCATTTATTGCCACACCCTCGGTATCTTTTTTCCTCGAAAGTTATGCCCAGGTCCTGGTCCGGCTTTTTGACTATTCGGACTCCCCTTATCCTGCCTGATTTGTCTTTAATCCTCAGATCGAGTTTCTCATCACTGGATTGAAATTTGTAATCTATAAAATCCTCGATCGGAGAGTTGTTAATCTCCAAGATTTCTTCTCCGGGGTTGATGGAATATTTCTCTGCCAGACTTCCTTTTTCAACTGATTTTATCTTCACTTTTGCTCCCGAACCAGATACGAAAAAAAGCAAATAAAAAAAGCGGGCGAAGGGAGTTGAACCCTCGACGTCAAGCTTGGGAAGCTTGCATTCTACCGCTGAATTACACCCGCTTAATCGGTATCTATATATAATTTATAAGGATTAGTGTCAAGTATAATTTTAGCAAATACTGGAGTGTAAAGTTTTAGCTTTACTTTAATGTTTTAGTAAACCTAAAGGTCTACACGCCAAATCAGTATCCCCACGTTGCCTATCAGCCGTAGGTCGACCATGTCCGAAGGACTGGTCGACTCTTTGATTTGTCAAGCAGTCCGTCAAAGGCGGACATGCTTGACCTACATATCTTGAGGGCAAGGTGGGGTCACTGATTGGACGGGCAAGGGTGCCCGTCCTACTAAAATCTATGGGTCAGCATCGTAGGCAGGGCTCCCAGCCTTGCAGGTTTCTAGCTCTTACCGTCTCACTATGAATTTTTTATCCAACTCTTTAAGCTTCTCTACGATTCCTCCATATTCCAGTTCCGAATAGGGAAGCATCGCACAGCCTGAAAAACCCTGGCGCCGCATTTCAATAGCCTTCTGCGAGACCATATTCCGGATATAATCCCAGAAAGGCTGGTCAAAAGCATCTGCCGGCTCAGTTAGTACTCCTTCTCTCATAGAAAAGGCTTGAGCAGATACGACCGGAGGACCGTCAAAGAATGAAATCGGGGAATTAGCTCTTACCGGCATTAAAGGACCTGTATGACTGCCTCTCATAAATCCAGCCACGTAGTGACCTATACCATACGGCGAAAGCACCTCACCGGTAGCTGGAAAGCTTCCCTGGACTCTGACCAGGCAAACCGGATCGTCCTTACCGGTATATTTGCCTGCAATGTTATGTAGTCTGGTGGTGCTTACTGCAACTGACTGTTCGCCGCTATTTCTGCAATGTATAGATTCAATCACAAATCTCTGATTATCTCTCAAGAGAGCAGCTATGTCATACAGATTTTCAGGTGCTGAAAGCTCGATCACCCTGTCCGCATCAACATGCTCGACGTCCATAATGGTGAACTTAAATCCTTTGCTCATGCCGGGAGAAAGCAAAAGCCCGGCATTATGCATCGGGTCAGCAAAGCTCAAATAAAGCGGCAGATTATAAGCACCCGGATCAGTTTTATCTGCGGCAAAGAAAAGGAAGGATTCATTCGGTCTTTCATCTATCTCTAACTCAGCCACTGCTGGTCCCATCCCCCTGACATTGCCGGAGAAAGCATCTTTCAGAAGGTCTTGTCCTGCGCCGTATAACCCCTGGCTCTTTGCTACAGCGGTTCCAGCTACAAATGAATCCCAGGCTAACTTGTGTATTTCAGAATTTGATTTCCCCCTGGTGTGGGTCATAAGAATTGCGATATCATCTCCGGTAGAGCTGATGTAACTATCTATAACCAGACCCTTTTTCAAGCCGTTTTCCTGGATGAAATCCCTGACCGAATCTTTTAACTTCTGGCTGGGTTTTATGTGACCGCCGATACTGCCTATATCTGCCTTGATTACGCTGATTGTGATCTTCACCTCTTTACCTCCGTAGGATTAAATTTGTTTTAACGACGATTAATATATCAAATGAAAAAACTAAAAGTCAACTTCAATTTTCAAACTTTAGGCTGAAAAATTATGTTAGGAAAAATGGTAAGGGCACGGCGTGCCGTGCCCCTACGCTATAATCCCTCTCCTCTTCAGGAAGAGAAAAGGTACAAGGTTTTACCATGGTTTTACCGCAACAAAACCATCTTTTTAGTATCAGTGTAATCCCTGGTCCTGAGTTGATAGAAGTATATTCCGCTTCCCACTTCTTTGCCCGAGTCGTCATTCCCATCCCAGTTGATTTCATATTTCCCTGGCGTTTTTTCTTCATCCACCAAGGTCCTCACCAACTGCCCAAGTATATTGTATACTTTCATGGTGGTGCGGACGGGGTCTCCAAACTCCAAACTCCCAACTCTAAACTGTATTTTTGTGGTAGGGTTAAAGGGATTTGGATAATTCTGGGATAGCTCAAATCCCTCTGGCAAATTTTGCTCGTCATCCTTTACCAGAGTTGGGGTATGCGGATAATAAAAAGCACCAATATCTGCAATAGTGCTGTCAGGGTCTAAAGGCGATTTTGGATCGCCGGCATCAATACAGGGCGAGTTGGCTCTAAGCTGAAAATCATTTGTCCAATCTACAAAAAGTGGATCTTGGATGATATTATAAAAGCTATCACAAGGTGTCCCATTTAAATTGAATCCCCAGACAATATAACCAATTTCCGGTGGAAACCCATTAAAATTTCCTTGGACATTTTGCCAAAAGTCATTATGGGTAACAATCGGTGCAATGAAGAAAGTGTCGGTCCTTATCCCTTCAGAATTAAGTGCAATAATATTATTATAAATTTTGGTTCCAGGCAGAAAGGTCCAAGTGAAAATCCCCCCTCCGCCTGCACCAGCATAATTATAGACGATGGTGTTGTTATAGATAGAAGCGGCTATAGAGTCACTAAAATAATTAATACCACCTCCAAATCCCCTAGGTCTAAATGGATTTTCAACTCGATTAAAGGCTATTAGGTTATATCTGATAATTGGAGATCCTGTCCCCCAGTAGAAAATACCCCCTCCCCCTCCTCCAACTTCCAAATCGGCAACGCACTGGTTATTAATTATTTTATTATATTCGATTACAGCTGAACAATCAAAACAACAAATACCAGCACCGAAATGCATTACTGGACCACCTGTGGTTTCTTTTGCAACATTTTCTTTGATTATATTGTGAGCAATCTTTGGAGAAGAGCTTTGACAAAAAATACCCCCTCCATCAGTATTAATTCCATGTCTTATTGTAAATCCTTGAATTGAAGCGGTCGAATCCTCTCCAGAATCAAAAGTGACAACTGAGGCTTTATTACCGCCATCTATAATTGTTTTCAGAATTGTGCTATCATTACCGTCGAAAATAAAGTTGCTCGTGACCAAGATATTCTTCCCTTTGAAATTTATGTTCTCGTAATAAATCCCTGGCATAACCAAAACTGTATCCCCATCCTTGGCGACGTTTATCCCTCCCTGAATGGTACCTATGAAGGCGGATGGAACCTGGTAAATTCTGGCAAAAGCAGGCGAAAACAAAAAGAGAATTAGAGCCAAAAACATAACTGTCTTTTTCATAATTCCTCCTGTGGCTGGAAAGTTTAATATTTTATTAATTCCCTCAACTTTAGAATAATTAATTTTTAGCGTTTGTCAATTGGTTTTTAAGGAAAAAACGGGAGGGGACCCCGCAGGTGCGGGATTTCGCTAAACTCAACAAGATATGCAGATCAACTATGTCCAACGGACTGGTTGACAACTTATTTTTTTGTCAAGCAGTCCCGCCTTTGGCGGGACATGCTTGACCTACGTGGCTTCAGGGCAAGGCGGAGGCACTAATTTATCCGTCATTCGATATTCGTCATTTGTCATTTATTTTCTCATTTTTCCCTTGACAACTGCACATCCGTGCAGTATATTATAATTGGTTCATTATAGGGTAAGAGTAGAATATGTAGGTCAACCATGTCCCCTACGGGGGCTGGTTGACGACTCTATTATTTTGTCAAGCAGTTCGCCAGCCGCGAACATGCTTGACCTACAGAAAGGATATGGAACCAAAGAAAAAAAGAACCATTTTGCACGTGGATATGGATGCCTATTTTGCCTCTGTGGAACAGAAGGCTAATCCCCATTTAAGGGGTAAGCCGATTATGGTCTGCGGCGACCCCAATGGTAGAAGCGTGGTTACCACTTCCTCTTATGAGGCCAGAGCCTGGGGGGTAAAGACCGGAATGACCCTGTGGGAGGCAAAGAAAACTTGTCCCCAGGGAATTTTACTCCCCTGCGATCCGGACAAATATGTAGAGGTCTCCTTAAATCTCCTGAGTATCTGTAAAGGATTTACTCCTACAGTTGAAGTCTTTTCCATAGATGAGTCTTTTTTAGACATAACCGGAACTGAAAGATTGTTCGGAAGCCCGCTTCAGTTAGCTGAAAAACTAAAGAAAAGAATAAGAGAAGAAACAGGCTTAACCTGTTCA
>Ga0315291_10006633_pt1 | contig 14367 bp, 13 predicted proteins | sample YL17G12_20_MG_FD_203070 | JGI IMG/M metagenome (GOLD analysis project Ga0315291, IMG submission 203070) | Sediment microbial communities from Yellowstone Lake, YNP, Wyoming, USA - YL17G12_20 | ecosystem: Environmental > Aquatic > Freshwater > Lake > Sediment | place: USA: Wyoming | collected...
TTGAAGGCACATCCCGACTCCCTATGGAGCACGACCGTGTCCGGGTCGCCGTAGATGATCCGCATCTCCCTGACCCTGAACTCGCCTGTCCTCTCTGAGCCCTTGGAGAGGACGCTGACGACGTTCCTATGGACCCTCATGATGGCCTTGGCGAGCTCCACCTCGTACTGGGACAGCTCCTCAGGGACCTCGACTATGGCCACAGACCTGCCCCTTGAGCCTATCACGTCGAATGATCTGGGGACGAGGCCCATGAGGAGCTCAGGGATGATGCCTGTCAGCTCGCTCCTGACATCGTGCTTCATGTACGGTAAGAATAGGCTTATCGGGTATATTTGGCTGCGGTGGGGCGGCTAAAAGATTGTCCGGTCTCCTATCTTCTTCGCGAGCTTGCCCCGCGCCCTTATCTCCAGCACCTTGAAGTCCTCAGGGTTGGAGTCGTCCTGCGTCCTCCGCTTGATGGTGAGACCGCATACGCCGTTGTCGAGGAGCTGCCTCTTGGAGCAGACGGCGTATGTGCACTTCGTCGGGTCGCACTCCTCCTCGCCCCATGTGCACCATGTCGATTTGCCCCTGAAGGACATCGCCCTCTTGGTACAGTTCAAATCACGGCACCGAGAAAAACAATTTTTAACACCTGACAAGATGCTAAACCTCTATCGTCTTGGAACGAAGTAACCTTAATCTTTAAGGGATGGAGAGAGGTGCAATTTAAACTTTTTTCAAACGACGATGACACCGTACGCACACGCGGCCGCGCCACTAATAAACAGGCGCAGCCTCCTAGACGTGGGGATGCAGATGAATATGCCCTTACTCTCCATAATCTCATCCTCAGCTCTACCTGATAGCGGGTTTTGTCCATCATAGGCTCATAAAGATACACGGTGTCATGATTAGCTGACTTTGCGCGTGCGTGCGAAGTAATCGCTAGAGTTAAATTATTCTGACGATAAATTTTGTATTGTTACGTGTCCAACTGTGGAGAGGGTGGGGCTGAAAATGGGGATATTTCATATATTTAGAAAAAAGAAAGAGGAAAGTGAGAAACCTTCAGGTCTCAAAAATGATTTCTTTGAGAAAGATAATAGGGGGACTAGATATGAAACTCTGGATCAGGCTAGTGCATATTGGATAGCACGAATGCAAAGCACCAAAAAGGATCCCTTTGTGCTATTTATTTTTGACACGAAAGAGGCGGCTAATGATGCGTTAATAGCTCTCAATTACATCCATACGGCGAAAGATAGCGGAAAACTAGTGTGCATTAAAATTCTGCAATTCGGTTATTATCCAACGGGGGACGGAAAATTCGAGGCGTGGGTATGTGGATCAGAACTTACTCATGACATGTGGAAAGAAGCCATGGAGAAGTTTAAGGAACATGGCGGTAAACGAAAGAACGATCTTGAACCCGAGAAATCACCTCCCATTAAGGAAGAAACCGCTAAAGGCGACATATCCAAAGTAATTTTTGTCAGGGAAGATAAACAAGTGATACGTGGACAAATTATGACTTATAGAGTCCATAAGGCTCCCAATAAGTCATCTGCAATGGCATTTCTAGAAAAAAATCCAGTCAGCAGAGCCTTGTATTATCTAGTAGTTGAAACGCCTGAAGGAAATTTCTGCAGAGATATCCAAGGAATCTATAAAGAATGAGAAAACGCGCGCGCAAGGATGTCTCTTCTTCCTTTTTTCTAAGTTCCTTTTAATTAGTTTAGCCTACGCTACCTTACTCTAAGTTCGCGCGTACGAATGTAAGAGTCACTCCTTTCGACTGATAGCGATAACATTCATGCTAAAAACGGGTTTCAAACAGATGGGGAGCTATGATATGGCTTCCTCGAGCTCCCTGAACGCCCTTCCGAGGTCCTGGCTCCTGATGATGTAGGAGCCCGACGCGAAGATGTTCGCGCCGGCCTCCCTCGCCGCCCTTGCGTTGTCTGGGTTCATCCCGCCGTCCACCTCAATGGTCATGCGTCCGTCCATCACCTTGAGCGTCTTGACCTTATCCAGCGTCCACGGAAGGAAATCCGCGCCGTACTTGCCCGGCTCGACGGTCATTACGAGGACGCCGTCGATCTCCCTCAGGTATGGGGCCACGAATTCTACTGGGGTCCCGGTTGATATGGCGAGCATGACCTTGAAGCCGGCTCTCCTCGTGGAGACGATGGCTCGCCCGACATCGTCCAGGGTCTCGATGTGTAGGATGACGGTCTCAACACTACCGGCGAGCCTGGCGAGGTAACTTAGGGGGCGCCTAACCATGAGGTGGGCCTCATATGAGAAGCCCTCCGGGAGGTGGAGGTCAAATTGGAGCGATGTGCCCGACACAAACTCGCCGTCCATGAAGTCCAGCATCACCCTGCTCGCGACGCCTCTGAGCCTAGAGAGTAGCTCGCCGAGCTCGTTCTGGTCACGGGCGATGACTGCGGGCACTATCATAGGCTCCATACAAGTGTAGAGTCACCTGCCCACCCTTTTAAATAAACTCGGGGTGAGGACGATGCCCACGAGACGCCCAGGACATAAAAAAAGGGGTAAGTTAACGTGCGTAGGCCTCGACAAGGTCCCTGGCGGTCACGATGCCGACTAGCTCGTCGCCCTCGTCGACCAGTGGGAGCCTTCTGACCCCCTTGGTGGACATCACGAAGGCGGCGTCTAGGACGCTTATCCCCGACGGGACGATGAGGAGGGGAGAGGACGCGACTTCGCCGACGCGGCTTTCAAGCGATCTCCCCTTGGCGACGAGGGCCGTGAGGAGGTCACGCTCCGTGAATATTCCGGTCGGCCTCCCCCTCCTGGTGACGACGACGCTCCCGATCCTCTCCAAGCCCATCACCTTCGCGGCTACGCGGGCCGTTGTCTCACTGTCAACGGTGACCACATTCTTGGTCGCGTATTCAATTACCTTGCGAGTCGTCTCCTCGGTCTCCGGTAGGCTCTTGACGAGGTCCGAGGCGGTCACGATGCCGAGGAGTTCGTCTCCCTCGACGACGAGTCTGCCCCTTTTCCTGATCATCGTGCGGGCAGCCTCCTTTATCGTGGCGGAGGGGCCGATGGTTACCAGCGGCGAGGACATGATGTCGGCGACCCTCACCCTCACAGGCTCCCTGTCCAGTGCTATCACTTGGCTGAGCAGGTCCCTCTCGGTCACTATGCCAACCGGTCTTTCGCCCCTCTCCGCTATGATGCTGCCTATACGCCTCTCGCCCATGACTCTGGCGGCTTCCCACATGTTAGCCTCCGGGGAGATCGTGATGACAGGCTGCGACATGATGTCCTTGACAAGGTATAACTTCTTCGAATGCAGGATGGCCCTGTCCAGGACGCTTGGGAAGATTCTCCTGAAGTCTTTCTGGGTCTCCAAGTAGATCCCCGAAGATTAATACGACCACTGATTTTTTAATGTTTCAAAAAGGTAAGACTACGTCAAAAGCCATTCTTCACGTGAAGAGAGGTCTCCAGAATGATACTGAAAAAAATGCTCTTAATTAAGGAGGATTGTTCTCTTTTTTAATGAACCTCTCCCCGTGTTACAATCAAGAACATTTTGTAAAACGTAACACTACAAATGGATCGAAGTGTTAGCCGAAACCTATCCCCTGTTGTCTATCGATGTCATCGAGGAAGTCGGTCTCTTTATTCTCACTTTAATCATAGCTCTGTGGATCGCCTGGCAGAGGATCTTCGCCTACTCGCCCGACGAGAATTACTGCCTGAACAGGTTCAACGGCGTCCTGGAGGAGGCTACGTTGGCGAAGGCCTCGTATCAAGCTGACGGCAGCTTCATCGCCTGGAATAGCCTCGGCGTCGTCCGGGGCAAGGAGAGGCTCCAAGAGATGTGGGGGCAGGGCAGCAACGTGGATGTCGACATTATCTCGAGCCGAAGGAGAAGGATAACCTGTGGGGGGCTCATGATCCGCACCCGTATTTGGCAAAACAGAATGTAGATAGTCTCAGGTTGGAAGACCTTTAAGACCTTATATGGCTAGCCCAATTTGTCGGAGGTAAATCTGGCCACCCTTGTCGCTTCCTCTAGCGCATCCGAGACGATGTTCCTCGCCCTCACTAGCTTTGTCTTCAGCGCCTTGTACTGGCTCGTGTCTGGGTCGAATGTTACGAGCTCTGAGACGGGCTGGAGGAAGGGTATCGGTTTGATGTACTCGGCGCCGTAGTGGTCCTGCCCGTACTTGCCGTGGAGGGTGTAGTTAATGGGGTTGAGGACCCTGCAGATCCTAAGTAGGCTCTCGTTGGTGAGCCTCACCTCTTTTTCAAGCCTCTCAGCTTCCTTCGAGTCCCGGCACCTCTCAGACAGCAGCGCGGTGGCACCGTCGAGGCTGGACGCAGCATCTTTGAAGACCTCGGCCTTTCCCACAAGCCCTGTCAGGTCCAGCACTCCTCCCGCGCTCACACTTAACTGTTTCAAAGTGTCGAGAGTCCAGTCGGCGGTGGCTTGGACCTTGTAGGGGAGCACGGGGAAGGTGCAGAGCCTGAGGATGACCAGGATCTGGGCCTTGTTGGCCATGTGGAGGGTGTCGGGGTCGCACTTGTCTAGAGTATCTTGGTCACTGTGATACCACCATCCTCCTAGGGGAACTTTCTCCTCGGGCGGGTGAACGGTGATGACCCTGACGGAGGGTGCGCCAACGCCGTAGAAGGACTGGTCCCCCGTCTTGTTTGGGAGATACTTGGTCGGAGGCTCCCTGATGGGCGCCCCCTCCTCCTCGGCGAGCTCAGCTACGGTGGACCATACGAACTGTTGGAGGACAGGGTCCGCCTCGGCCGAATAGACGGTGGTGCCGATCATGCTCGGGGTGTCGTTGTTTAGGTAGGCGACGCAGCCGGTGTGGAGCCTGCCCCAGTAGTTGTCGACGTACCAGGATGATCCTGTCATGATGCCCGTCTCGTGGCCTTGGAACCAGAGAAGTTCGACTCCCCTCCTGAGGCTTGACCGGAGCCTGCTGAGCACCCTCGCGGACTCAAGGGTAGAGGCGCAGCCTACTGCGTTGCAGCTCGCCGCCCCTCTCCAGGCGTCCAGGTGGCTGCCGAGGAGGACGAAGCCCGGCTCACTCCCGCTAATAGTGGCCATTGGTTGCCTGGTCGCGGCCCAGCCCCTCCGACTCCCTGCCTTCATGCGGACACGGACGGCCTCCTTCCCCAGAAGCCCTTTCAGCCGCTGCCCGTCCTCGGCTGAGATCAGGAGGGCTGGAATTCTGCCTATCTCGTCGATGTCTTCAGGCGTCGGGTTCCCCCAGACCGATTTTACTGTGCCCCAGTTGTAGACCTTCGTAGGACCGGTGTAGCCGATGACTATCATGCCGATGGCCCCCTTCAGGATACCCGCGACGTAGTTCTTCCAGGGGCGGGCCGGAGGCCTGCTGAATTCGGCGAGGACGACCTTGCCCCGCGCGTCCACCTCATCATAGTCGCGGAGCCCTCCCCCTCCGACGTAGACCAGCTCCCCCTCCACCCCCTCAGGGGGGGTAGGGGCGGCCTGGGCGAGGGGCATCGCTTTAACGACCTGTTTCTCTGGTGAGAGCACCCTCAGCTCGGCCTCCGAGGGGTTTGGGAAGTCGAGCCAGGCTTGGAAAGCCGGGGCCGACGCTTTGACGCCGTACCCCTTCAGCCTATCGAGGACGTAGTCGACGGTCCTCTCGTTGGCTGGCGTGCCGGAGAGCTTCTCCCCGACGCCGGCGAACCACTCGACGTGCTCCCAGCACCTCTCCTTCGAGACCTCCACCAGGGCCTCCCTCTCGAAACCTGTTAGAACCATGTCTGGTAGAGACAGGGTGAACTCTGTTTATGTCATTTTCTCGATCTTGGCTGGCGAGGTGACGGCCTATTCGAGGTCAGGGAACTTCTCGGGTGGGCGCCTGTGGCGTGTCGCCTGCTCGTAGGCGTAGGCGATCCTTATCATCTCGGGCTCGGCGAAGAGCCTCCCTACTATCTGGAGCCCAGCGGGGAGGCTGCCGTAGGTGAACCCCATTGGGACGCTCATCCCCGGGAGCCCCGTGTGGGGCGGTATCTTCTGGCTGTTGTCACCGTGGGGGCTCTCAAGGTCGCCTACTCTCCTCGGCGGGTTGCTCCAGGTTGGGTAGACGAGCACATCCACACTCTCAGCCTCCATGGCTCCGAGGACCGCCTTCCTCAGGGTGACGTTCCTTGGCTCCACGTAGATATCCCCGAACGGCGGTGAGCCCGGTGGCTCCTGGACGCTTCGCTTGAGCCTAGCCTCGTTCTGAGGCAGGTACAACCCGGAGGCTACTATCTCCGCCAGGCTTCTGTACGGGGCTCGGTCGCCCAGCGACGCGAGGTAGTTGTCCAGGTCGTGGTGGAAGGTGTCTCGCCAGAGATTCTCGGTAAGTCTGTCGAAGTCCGGGACCGTGAGGGGGTCGACGACCTCGGCTCCTCCTACCTCCATGTCCCTTATAGCCGTCTCGAAGAGGGCCTTGACCTGCGGGTCCGCCGTCGGCGTCTCCAGGTAGTGCCTGAAGACCCCCACACTGGTCCCTTGTAGCCCATCACGGTCCAGGAACCCCGTGTAGCTCTCTGGCACCCTGGCGATGGAGGCGGCTGTTATCGGGTCTGCAGGATCGTATCCAGCCATCGCGTTAAGGAGCCTCGCGGCGTCCTCGACCGTCCGCGTCATGGGTCCACCCATGTCGTTCCTGAGGAACAAGGGCACTATGCCATCCCTGCTCACCAGCCCCATGGTCGGCCTTATCCCCACGAGGCAGTTGTAAGATGAGGGACCTCGGATGCTGTTCCCCGTATCCGTGCCGAGCCCCACGGCGCCGAGGTTCACCGCCACCGCGGCCCCTGTCCCACCGCTCGACCCGGCCGGGACTCTTTCGAGGTCGTAGGGGTTTCGCGTGGTCCCGGCGATGGAGCTCACGCTCTCGTAGGGGCTGAACGCCCACTCTGCCATGTTCGACTTCGCCAGCACTATCGCCCCAGCCTCCCTGAGGCGCCGGACCGTGAAGGCGTCGTCCGGCGGCACCGAGCCCTTGAGGGCGAGGGAGCCGGCTGAGGTCTGCAGGTCGAAGGTGTCGTAGTTGTCCTTCACTATCACGGGGACGCCGTGGAGCGGGCGTAGCTTCCCGGTCCTCCTGAGTTCCTCGTCCAGCTCCTCCGCCTGCATAAGGGCGCCTGGGTTGACCACAACCAGCGAGTTGAGGCCCGTGCGCTTGTCGTAGGCCTCTATGCGATTGAGGTACGCTTCAACGAGCCGACGGCACGAGATGTTCCCCGACCTTAATGCTCTGTAGATGTCGGAGATCGTCGCCTCGATGACGGAGAATCCTTCATTCGATGAACCGTTCTTCCCCATGGAACCGCCACGAGTACAGTCTTTTAACGGGATGCTCCACCCCGGAGGTATATATCAGTGACGAGCCGGGCTCCTATCTCAGGTCTCTTCGAGGTCGGAGACGAGGAGCTGGGGCAGCCTCTCCCTGCTCTGGTACGAGACGCCGATGAAGGGCATGTGGCCGAGGATGAGCTGATCAGAGGGGTTCACGAAGCCCACATCACTGGCACCGGATCTGGTTACCGTCGATATAAAATGGGTTCATCGATACCCACTCGTCTCCTCGGGGGATGGACTTTTACGAGGGAAGGCCCGCAGTTACATTGATGTGAGATCATGGAGGCTTTGGAGGCTATACTGACCAGGAGGAGCATGAGGAGGTACACAGAGAAGCCTGTCTCGGACGAGGAGGTTCAGCGGCTGCTTGAGGCGGCGATGGCGGCGCCATCGGGCCATAACAAGCAGCCCTGGCACTTCATTGTCGTCAGGGACAGGGCCACCCTCCTCGAGGTCCCCAAGTTCCACCCATACTCGAAGATGCTCGGCCAATGCGCCCTCGCCATCGTCGTCTGCGGCGACCTGGAGCTTGATGGCGGGACGGGCTTCTGGGTCCAGGACTGCTCGGCCGCGACGCAGAACATCCTCGTCGCGGCGCACGCGATGGGCCTCGGCGCGGTCTGGCTCGGCGTCCACCCCCACGAGGAGCTCGTCAAGGGGGTTAAGGAGCTGCTGGGCATCCCGGAGAAGATCATACCGCTCAACATGATATCCGTGGGCTACCCGGCCGAGGGGAAACCCGCGGCGAACAGGTACAACGAGGAGAGGGTACACAGGGGGAAATGGTGACCCGGCCACCAACAACGTATACACATCGCCTTCCAAGAGCCCCCTTCTGATGCGTGGAGCCGGTTTTATAGGCAGGCTCACGTCCCTGTTCATTGATGTTCTATGGGCGAACCCGCGGGGACGAGCTGGGAGAGGTTCGGCCGCGCCAGCAAGGCCGAGGCGCCTGAGATATCGGAGCTGAACCGGTGGAGGAGGAGCCCGACGTCCTTCGACGTGGCCTCATACTACTGCCAGGTACTGATCCACAGGGCCCACACGGTGATGCTCGCCGAGGAGGGGATAATAGGGCGGGACGAGGCCGCCAAGATCCTCGGAGGAGTCAGGGAGGTCGAGAAGATGGCGGAGGTCGACGCCTCACTGGTCGGATACATGTCCACGGAGACGGCGCTGATCAAGCGGATCGGCGAGGTCGGCGGTAGGATGCACATCGGCCGGAGCCGGAACGACCTCGGCCACGCCCAGCGTAGGATGTATTACAGGGACCAGACGGAGAGGCTCATCGGGGCGGTCATCGACTTCCAGGGGCTGCTGCTGCGGAAGGCTGAGGAGAACGTCGAGACGGTGATGCCCGGGTACACCCACCTCCGCCAGGCTCAGCCCGTGACCCTCGCCCACTACCTGGTCGCCCACGTGGATGCCGCGGCGAGGTCGGTGGAGCGCCTCGAGGACGTATACGGGAGGACGAACCTCAACCCCATGGGGGCTGCCGCCCTCGCTGGGACTGGCTGGCCTGTCAACCGCCGCAGGACGACGGAGCTCCTCGGCTTCGACGCCCTCTGCGAGAACTCCCAGGACTGCGTCGCCGCCATCGACTACGTCATGGAGCTCGGCTCAGCGATGGTGATCCACATGTCGAACCTCAGCCGGCTCGCAGAGGACATCCAGATCTGGTCCTCCGACGAGCACGGGATGATCGACCTCGACGAGTCCTACGCTGGGACGAGCAGCATAATGCCCCAGAAGAAGAACCCGCTCATCCTGGAGTCCGTGAAGGGTTACGCCGCCGAGGCGATTGGCAGCCTGGTCTCCACGGTCGCGTCGGTGAAGGGGGTCTCGTACTCGAACACGTATGACCGCGTCCTCCTGGAGCCGGTCAGCCTAGACACCGCCGTGGGCGGCACGAGAGTGATGGCCGGCGTCGTCTCGACCATGACGCCGATGAAGGACGTGATGCTTGAGAGGCTGAGGGAGGGCTACTCGACGGCTACGGACCTCGCCGACACTCTGGTCAGGCTACACGGCATCTCCTTCCGTCAGGCTCACGATGTCGTCGTGGATGTCATTACGGAGTCCTTGGCGCGGGGGGGGAGAGCGGCGGAGATAACCCCGGGGATGGTCGCCGAGTCCTCAGAGAAGGTCGTCGGCAGGAGGCTCGAGGTCTCTGATGAGGAGCTCAGGTCAGCGATCGACCCCGTCCAAAACCTCTTGCGGCGGAGCTCCGTCGGCGGACCGGCGCCGAACTCAGTCAGGAGCATGATCAGGGATAGGCGGGAGAGGATCATGGCGCAGGAGGAGGGGCACCACGAGCGGGTCGATAGGCTGAAGAAGGCGTATGACGAGCTCGCCAGGGCGGAGAAGAGGCTACTCTAAAACTCCTGCCGGAGCCGGACTCGTTACACATTCACGGTGACGCGGGGGAGAGGAAGAGTCTCCATCAAGACTTTAAACCTATCCCGTGATTTGATGCTCATGCCGAGGCGCGGTGGAAGACGGGGGTACCCCCTCGCGGTACTAATCGGGCTTGAGGGGGGTCAGGCCTTCGTCTGGAGCGTGTTCAGCGAATCGGTCAAGCCGGGTGAACGGGTGCTGGGAGACGACGAGTACAACTTCTACGAATCGGTTGTGGACGTGTTGCGCCCTGTCATCAGGCAAGGGATCAAGAGCGTCCTGATAGCCGCGCCTGATGAGAAGGACTATAAGAGATTCATGGATCACGTTGGTGAGCATCAGGGCTGGCTGTTGAATGGCGGCCTGAACTCGGTAGCCTTCGAGCACCTGCCGAAGCCTGCGACGAACGCCGACCAGGTGAGAGGTCTGGTTAAGTCGCATGGCTTCAGGGAGAAGCTCTCAGAGGTTTACGAGGGGGATATCAGGCAGGTGATGGGCGCCCTTGAGAAACGTTTGAACGACCCTGAGGGCATCGAGACGCTCCTCTTCACACTGAGAGAGGCGGAGGATGCTGTATACAGGGACAAGAAAAGCCCCGGGTACATCCTGGTCACCGAGCATTTCAGATCCCAGAACAGGCAGAGAACCGATAGACTCCTCCAGATAGCCGCCAACAAAGGGATTAAAACAAGGATCATCAAACCCAACACGCCCGCCGGAGGCAGGATAGCACAGTTCGGCGGCCTCATATGCCTGCTAAGTGAATAGATGTTGATCATCACGGAGGTTGAATGATTGTCAAAGCTCGTTGCCAAATGTGGCATAGATTGCGGCGCTTGTCCATGGGGGCCTTACCCGCGGAAGGGCATGACCGCCGAGGAATTCGAACAGTACAGGAACGACGCCAAGAGGATTCTAGGGTACATGCCGATCAAGACGCCATGCCCGACATGCCAGACTCCAGACTCGGAAATCCCAAGAGGATCTAAGCTTCCCAATAGAATGTGTCTGATACGCCAATGCGTGGACAGGGCTGGGGTGGCGAATTGTGCTCATTGTTCTCGATTTCCATGTGACACTGTGAAGGCAACGGGCGGCGTTTGGAACCGCGAGAACATTGAGGGCAGGCTTGGTGCACCGATTTCTGACGAGGAGTACCACGTGTTCGTCGAATCTTTCGAGGGAATAGGTCGTTTAGAGGCCATCCGTGCTTCACTGAAGCCAGAGGAGATTGTGGAGCCTGCCAAGGTTCCAACGTCTGATACAAGAATCGCTGACTTTCCGGGGAATCTTCCCTTCTCCAAAGAAGAGATGGCTTCGTTCAAGGCGGTTCACAGGCTGTTGTCAGCCATCATACGCTCTCCATTGGGGCTACGGGATACCGACACATTCGCTCAACGGCACAGCCTTGAAGACCGAAGGGCGAACGTCCTGAGGTTCCTGTGGATACTTGGACGTTACGGCGAATTCGAGAAAGAGAACAGCGCGTATCTGATGGTTGACGCCGGAGCCTTTGAAGCTAACCGGGGCAGCGAGAAGAGGCTGGTGATCTGGGCTTTTGTGAAAGACACCGTCTTTGAGGTTTTATCCGAGTTCGGAGTTCGTTGCGAGCGTGCTGCGTTGAAGGGGGTGAATGAGGAGGACCTGGCGACTGGCACAGGTTACCTTCGAAGCAAGGGCTGGGTCATGAAGATGTCGTTTGAGGAAAAGATCGGGGGCACGGCTGCTCTCAGGGCGCTCCAGGCTTACACGCGGAGATTAGACGAGAGGTACGGTGAAAAGGCGTTTCGATACTTCGACGCGGACATGCAAATCTTGTTCGAATAATGATATCTGAGAAAATGAAACGTGGTGCGGGGGGTGGGGTACCCACACCAAAGTTCAAGGCACGCGCAGAATAAATGAAATTAGATATTCATGGCAGAAAAATAGCCCATGTGAATCGCTTCCATAACCGTTGCTGGCTGTAGACAATCTCCAATCACTACAAAATCGGGTGCGCAGTTGCGCAGGGACTCAACCATTTCTGTTCTCGGCATCAGCCCCACTGCCAATAATATCGTATCCGCCTCGTAGAACCTTTCTTCTCCTTTCTCATTCACTGCAAACACGCCCCCTTCCGTTACTCGTGTACACTTTACACGTGTTTCCAGCCTGACACTCTTTTCAAGCTCTCTCATCAGCCCCAGCCAGTGCAGGTAAGGTGCATCCGCCGCCGCCTTCTCAAGCATCTCTAGAATGGTCACTTCCTTACCCAAGTGAGCGAGATGTAATCCCTCCTCACAACCCACCAGCCCGCCTCCGATAACTACTACCTTCCTACCTATAGCGTCTTTATCATACATGCTTGCTGCAACAACTACGTTCTTGTTCTTTACCCCGGGTATGTCAGGAATTAATGGCTCGGCTCCTACTGCGGCAATTAGAACATCGGGAGAGATTTCTCTAACAACCTCAGGCGTAACTTCCGTATCCATCATTAATCTTATCGGTCGTTCCTGTACTCGCCGGATAAGTACTTCAGTAAGCTTCCTTGTATCCTCTTTGAAGTATTCACGTTCAGCATACACCAACGTCCCACCAAGCCTCTTACTTTTTTCACAAAGGATCACCTCATGTCCCCGGTCTGCGGCTGTGATCGCCGCCTGCATCCCTCCCGGTCCGCCTCCGACCACCATCACCTTTTTCTTTCCGCCACTTGTTTGAACAAATCGGTTCTCATACTCCCTGCCTATGATCGGATTAACGACACACCTGGCGACACCCCTCGGATATTTCACATAGGGAGTAAATGACTGGCTTATGCAATAATTACAACGGATGCATGGCGTAATGTCTTCCTCGTTCCCTTTTCTCGCCTTCTCCGGTAAGTAGGGGTCAGCCAAAAGCGCCCTCCCTAGGGTTACCATATCCGCCTTTCTACTCTCCAGGATCTCTTCCATCTGAGCGGGATAGTTCAATGCCCCGACTGTGTTCACCGGAGTCTTCACAACTTTCTTGATTGCTTCAGCGAGATACACATTACAGCCCCGGGGGAGAAACATACTTGGAAACATTCTGAGGCCGGCAGTTCGATCATTAAATGTTGCCGCGGATACATGAATCAGGTCGACCTTACCATCCAGTACTTTTGCTAGTTCGACTGTTTCCTCTAGCCTCATCCCGCCTTCCGTGAACTCGTCGCCACTCAAGCGGATCTCGATCGGGAAATTTGGTCCGCATTTTTTCCGTATGTCTTCGATGATCATCAACGCTATGCGTGCCCTGTTTTCGATGCTTCCTCCGAAGCGGTCCTTCCTGTGGTTGTGCAGTGGGGAGAACCACTGTGACAAAAGCCAGCCATGTCCCCCATGGATCATGCACATCTGTACGCCGCCCAGCTTAGCCATCTCAGCCGCGTCTCCGAAGGCATTCACTACCTGTTCGATTTCTGCTTCTCCCATCTCAATGATTTGTTTGCCATAGAATGATATTCCCGCACTTGGACCATACACCGCCCCGTCTGGCAGCTGTGTCCTCGACCGGATTCCGGCGTGCAATAATTCGATGGAGGGAACTGCACCATGTCTCTTAATCGCATCTGTGGTATTGATCAGAGAGTGCAGGATTCCCGTGTCATCCAGTGGAGTTACCCTCCCGTGAGATGTTCCTTTCGAATCCACCATGCTTTCTCCTAGGGTCACAATGGCTGCCCCGCCTTTCGCCCGGAGTTCATAATATGCTGTACCCTCAGCGGTGATGTACCCTTCCGGTGTGCCATGTACACCCATAGGTGCCGATTCAATCCGATTCTTTAACATATAGGGCCCTAATTTCATCGTACTGAAAAGTTTTGGAAAACGATTCATAGTATTCCCTCTGTACAATATTGATTAGCAAAGTATTCGCATTTAAATAATCATCACATAGAAAATTTGCACTCCCATCAATTTGCTTAATTGCGCGCGCAGCTAAGACTGATGATGAGGTCTCTGAGTCAATAGAGCTAGACTTTGAATACGTAGGTCCCACTCCATCCGGGAATTCTGCCTTCCGAAAGCGAAGGTAGGAGGGTGTATCCCATGGTGCGGGGGGGATCGAACCCATGGAGGACAAACCATCAGGTCCTAAGCCTGCCCCTTTGGCCACCAGTGAACCCCCACCTAGACACACAGTCACCAGCCCCAAACAAAGCCTCACCTACCTAGCGCACCAGGCAAAAGACTCACCCGCCCAGCCACACACCACCCGGTAAAGTCGGAGGAAAAGCGGCTCAGACACACCCCCGAAAGACCAAGGCAGCGAAGCAACCCACCCATAACCAGCCAAATGCGGCACCATAAAAACCACATCCCCACATACCCCCAAACCACCACCAAACAACCATAATGGTCAACCCCCGCAACCACCACCACAAAAGAGCCCCTAAAAAGCCTCCAAACCAATAAATGAGCCGAAAAACGGGGAATCGTGACGGCGACGACTACCACCCCCCTCCCCCCACATACACACGCAACAAAGGTGCGGGGGGTGGGGTTCGAACCCACGGAGGACTAACCATCAGGTCCTAAGCCTGACCCCTTTGGCCACTCGGGAACCCCCGCACGGCGAAGATAGTT
>Ga0315291_10006635_pt1 | contig 14363 bp, 14 predicted proteins | sample YL17G12_20_MG_FD_203070 | JGI IMG/M metagenome (GOLD analysis project Ga0315291, IMG submission 203070) | Sediment microbial communities from Yellowstone Lake, YNP, Wyoming, USA - YL17G12_20 | ecosystem: Environmental > Aquatic > Freshwater > Lake > Sediment | place: USA: Wyoming | collected...
GGGGAACGACAACCCGTACGCGGCGCTGTGGACCCTCGCCGCGGCCGTCCTCTTCTCCCGGCCCGACGGGACGAGCCCTCTCGCCGGCTTCAACTGGGCGAACTCCGTGACGAACGAGACGATCGAGACCGGCGCCAGGGCTCGCAAGGCCCTGGGTCTCGAGAACGTCGTCCGCTTCGAGCACCACGTCACCGAGACCTGGAAGTCGATCGTCCTCCAGCCCTACGACCGGACGGACGAGCTCGTGGCCCTCGCCGAGCGCGTGCCGAACCTCGCGGCCAAGCACGAGGGCGGGATGCCCTGCGTGGAGGAGCAGTGCGGGCACCCCTCGGACATCCTCGACTACTTCGTGCCCAAGGCCGAGATCGAGGCCCAGGCCCTCATGCCAGCGATGGAGCGGAACTACCTCGACAAACACGACGCCCTGAACCGGACGGCGGTCGAGCTGACCAAGGCCGGCCTGGCCTTTCTCGCCGCGAGGAACCTCCACCGCTAGTCCCTTGCCCCGGCTCGGTCTCTGTGCTATCTTCCTGGCCCTTTCCTAGCGTGAGGTGAAGACGATGGACTACCCGGAACTCAAACGGACCCTGGACGAGGAGGGAATCGAATTCGTCGACCTGCGGGTCGTCGACCTCCTCGGACGGCTCCGTCACGTCACCCTTCCCGCGTCCCGGTTCACGGAGGACCTCCTGAAGCGCGGCGTGGGGTTCGACGGCTCGAACTACCGGTACCGCAAGGTCGCGGGAAGCGACCTCATCGTCCACCCCGACCTCTCGACGGCCTACGTCGAGGAGAGAGACGGGGAGCGGATCCTCTCCGTGATCGGCGACATTCACGACGCGGTGACCGGGAAGCCCTCGCCGAACGACCCGCGGGGGATCGCCCAGCGCGCCGAGCGCCTGATGGTCGAGTCCGGGATCGCCGACGAGGTCAGGGTCGGGCCGGAGCTTGAGTTCTACGTCTTCGACGACGCGGCCTACGGGTGTGGGCCGACGCGGACCTACGCCGAAGTCTTCCCCGCGGAGGGCCTTCAGCACGACGAGCGCCCCGCCGCGACCCCCCTCTCGGCCTACCACTCGCCGCTGCCGGAGGACCGTCTGTTCGGCCTGCGCTGCGAGATGGCGCGCCAACTCGAGGCGGCGAGGATCCCGGTCAAGTACCACCACCACGAGGTCGGACCCTTCGGCCAGCACGAGATCGAGCTCTCTTTCGGAGGCCTCGTGCGGATGGCTGACGCGACCCTCCTCTCAAAGTCGATCGTCCGGAACGTCGCCGCCGAGGCCGGGTTCAGCGCGACCTTCCTGCCCAAGCCCCTCTTCGGCCAGGCCGGAAGCGGCCTCCACCTCCACCAGTACCTCGTGAAGGGCGGGAAGAACCTGTTCGGCGCCGGGGACGGCCTCTCCGAGCTTGCGCTCGCCTACGTCGGCGGCCTCCTCACCCACGGGGCGAGCCTGATGGGCCTCACGAATCCGACGACGAACTCGTATCGCCGCCTCGTGCCGGGGTACGAGGCCCCGGTGCACCTCGTGTACGGGGCCGGGAACCGGAGCGCGGCCGTGCGCGTGCCGACCTACGCCAAGGGGAACGAGGTCCGGATCGAGCTTCGGACGATGGACGCGACCTCGAATCCCTATCTCGCCTACGCCGCGATCCTCCTCGCCGGGCTCGATGGGGTAGAGCGCGGCCTCGATGCGAAGAAGCTCGGCCTCGGACCCTTTGACTGCGATCTCCACGAGCCAGGCCAGATGGACCGCGACGCCCCGCACACCCTGGAGGACGCCCTGCGGGCCCTCGCCGGCGACCACGCCTACCTCACCGCCGGCGGGGTCTTCTCCGAGGAGGACCTCCAGCACTGGATTCGCGTCAAGGAGGAGGAGACGGCCGACGTCGCCTCCCGACCCCACCCCCGCGAGTTCGAACTCTCCTACGATCTGTAGTCTTCGACCGTCGGGATCGGCCCCGACACCTGTGGGGGAATTCGGTGTCGCGGCGCAGCTTCGGAGAGCAAACAACGATCACCTCTTGGTTGGCGTAGCGGGAAATCTGTACTCTGCGGTGAAGCACCCCGATCTTGGGCATGCGGGTGGGGCGGAGACCGCTTGGAGGTGGTCGCGTGGTGGCAAGGGAACGCGAGAATGTCTGGGACGAGCCGGGGGAATTCGTCGCGGAAAAGCTTCGGGCAATCTGCCACGACTTCGTGGAGCTGGCCCGGGAGAAGCAGAACCTTGATGACTGCGAGTCAATGCACTACGAAGCCACTAATGCCCCGAATTACCGCGTAGCGATGGTCCAGCTTCTTTACCTTCTGCGGTATTTGCCGGCCTACTTGGCGGAGTACTACCAGATGTACAAGACCCTGCTGGAGAAGCACTTTCTGATCGCAGATCCTGCCGTCCTGTCGATTGGATGTGGCTGTGGAATTGACCTGTGGGCGCTCGCGATCGCACTGAAAGACGTCAAGCGCGATCCTCGCGACTTGCGGTGGACGGGAATCGATGCCGTGGAGTGGCGGCACTCCGACGACGTTGGGCTCGAGGCCTGGTTCCTCACTCCTCGCAGCATCGGCGAGTTCGACAGGCTGCCTGAAGAAGACTACAACGTGATTCTGTTCCCGAAGAGCATCGGTGAGCTTTCCGAAGACGAGCTGCACAAGCTGCTCGTGGCGATGGGGCGAACGCGGCTCTCGCAAGGCCGCATCGCAGTGATGGCTTCAATGACAGCGAAGTGGAGAGAGGAGGAGGAGAGGTCTCGCCTTCATCGGTTCTCCGATGAGTTGCGCCAGAACCACTGCTACAAACTGCGGCGGGAGAGAACGATCTTCAGCGGTGAGAGCGACGCGAAGTCCGTCAAGAGTGTGCACGAGGCCTTCTGCTACCCGCCAAGCATGCTCCGTACACTGAGCTCGTTGCCGGACTCACTGTGCGGAGTTGCACAGAGCGAAGGCAAGCGCTGTGCCGACTGCCGTTTCCCGGAGCGCACCATGCCGATCACCACCCTGAAGTACTTCCGTTACCTGGGACTAATGCACGAGGCGAGGTAGGTCCGATGGCGAGTGCGAAGTGGACGACGACCCGCGTGCAGACGCCGTGCGGGCAAGTGCCGGCTGTGGCGCCTGAGATCATATCCGCAAGCCGTTCAACAGACATTCCAGCCTTCTTCTCGGAGTGGTTCATGAACCGCCTCCGAGCCGGGTACGTCAAGTGGACCAACCCTTTCAACCAGCGGCCGCAGTACGTCTCGTTTGAGAGGACGCGGGTGGTCGTGTTCTGGAGCAAGGATCCGCAGCCGCTTCTCCGCTACCTGGATGAACTCGAACACCTGGGGATCGCGTACTACGTGCAATTCACCCTCAACGATTACGAGCGGGAGGGACTTGAGCCCGGTGTGCCGCCGCTTGGGAAGAGGATCAGGACCTTCGCCGAGTTGTCGCGGAGTATTGGGAGGGACCGCATCGTCTGGCGGTTCGATCCGTTGATCCTCTCCGAGGACCTGACCGTTGACGAGCTGCTGAAGCGGATCGAGAAGGTCGGGGACCAGGTTTCCTCCTGGACTTCGCGGCTGGTATTCAGCTTCGTGGACATCGCACTCTATCGGAAGGTCCGCAGCAACCTGGCAAAGCACGGTGGGGCCTATCGAGAACTCGATGAGGGAGAAATCGCTCAGGCAGCGGCAGGGATAGCTACACTCTGCAGAGACTGGGGCATCCGGGCCCTCACATGCGCGGAGGCCGTGGACCTCGCTGAGTACGGGATCGGCCACAACAAGTGTATCGATGATGACCTGATCCTGAAGATCACCAGCAACGACCTCGCTCTGAGGCGGCTCCTCCGAGGGCCGGGAGCAGAAGAGCGGTTGCCTCTTGGGGAGGATGGAGGCCCAGCTTCAGAACATGTGAAAGACACCGGACAACGCGAAGCATGTCAGTGCGCGCCCAGCAAAGACATCGGGCAGTACAACACCTGCCCGCACCTCTGCATCTACTGCTATGCGAACACGTCGGCAACGGCTGTACGGCGCAACGTCGGGAAGGCGGTACTGGAGAGCGAATCAATCACTGGGGCCTAGACGAGCCACACTTCAAGAGAAACCGCAGGAACCGGGGACGGGTTTCTAGTCGAGTCGTCGCGCGAGGTCGGCGTAGAGCTGCGCGACCTGGACGAGCTCGCTGACGGGCACGGCGTCGTCCGGGCCGTGGGCGAGGGCGATGTCGCCTGGGCCGAGGATGATCGTCTCCGTAGCGGTGGCTGAGAGGTGGGTCCCGCCTTTCCAGTGGGAGGAGACCGATCGGATTGGGGGTCGAAGCGTAGTAGTCACTGAGGGCTCGATTGCCCGGCATGCCTGTTTCTGGTAAGATGTAGTACGAGATCTGGTGCAACACGGTCCGGGAGGCTGGTGCCTGTGAAGATGGATAGCGATCGGGTGGTGAAGGTCTCCGAGCTGCGCGACGACACCGCCAAGTGGCTGGCGGCAGCGGAGGATGGGCCGGTGTTCGTCCTCCGGTATGGGACTCCGAAGGCCGTCCTGATCGGGACGAAGGCGTTCGAGGAGTTGGTCGACCGTGTCGCTCTTCGATCTGAGCTCGAGCGCAGGGAGAGGGAGACAAAGGGCAAGGTCTCGCTCGAGGACCTCTAGAAGCTTATGTCCTACCGAGTCACCCTCCGCGACGTGGCAGTGAAGGACTTCCGCGGACTGGAGGCGGAGACACAGCGCCAGGCTCGACGGCAGCTGGAGAAACTCAAGGAGCGGCCCGAGTTGGGAGCGGATCTGGGAAACAGGATGGGGGTGGATCTCACCGGGTATCGAGGACTTCACTTCGGGAGGAACCGGTACCGGATCGTCTATCGCGTCCTTGAGCGCGCGAGAGAGGTCGAAGTCTGGGGAATTGCGCGGCGCGAACGCGGCGCCGTCTACCACATGGTGGCGAAGCGTCTCGACCGAGAGGGGGCCTGAGGCCGGGACGACGGGGCGGCGAACGCGATGTGGGGCCGCCTTGCAGAAAGGCGGCTAGCCTCCTATCCCAACAGCCGGCGGGCGAGGTCGGCGTAGATACGGGCGGCTTGGACGAGCTCGCTGACGGGCACGGCGTCGTCCGGGCCGTGGGCGAGGGCGATGTCGCCTGGGCCGAGGATGATCGTCTCGGTGCCGGTTGCGGCGAGATGGGCTCCGTCGGTCCAGTAGGTGAGGCCGACCGGTGTCGGGTCGAGGCCGAGGGTCGCGAGCGCGTCGGCAGCGGCGCGGGCGACGGGCGATGAGGGCGGCGTCTCGAGCGGGACGTGCGGGACGATCGAGCACTCCTCCATTAGGGCGACCTGCGCTGAGACGCCGCGGACCTCTGCGCAGACGCGCTCCGCGATCCGCTCGACCTCGGCCAGGAGGTCCCTCCCGCCGGGCAGGGTCCGGCAGTCGATCTCCACCTCGCAGCGGTCAGGCACGATGTTCGGCCGCGTCCCTCCACTGATCTTGCCAACGCAGACGGTCCCCTTTCCGAGGAGGGGGTGCGAGCGGGCTGCGAGCTTCGCCCCGAGCTCACGCTCGATCTCGAGGGCGAGGCGTGCCGCGGCGAGGGCGGCGTTTGCGCCCTGGTGGGGGACGCTCCCGTGCGCCGCTCGACCCGTGAGGGTGATCCGGATGAAGGCGAGGCCCTTGTGGGCAAGGCCGAGGCGGAGGGCCGTCGGTTCTCCCACGACGGCGAAGTCGGCGTGCGGCCCGCGGGCGACGAGCTCGCGCACGCCGATCGACCCTGTCTCCTCTCCGACCGTTCCGCCGAAGACGACCTCGCCGCGAAGTGGCGCGCCACGCAGGGCGACGAGGGCACAGGCCATCGCCGCGACGGCGCCCTTCATGTCGCACGCCCCACGACCCCGGAGGATCCCCTTCTCGACGCGCGGGGAGAAGGAGTCCTTCATGCTCCCAGCAGGAACGGTGTCGAGATGTCCGCAGAGGAGGAGGCGCTTCCCCTCACTTCGCCCGACGCGGGCGAGGAGGTTCGCGCGTTTCCCTTCTACGGGCTCGAGCTCGGATTCGATCCCGCGCTCGCGGAACCAACCGGCGAGGAAGCGCACCACCTCGGCCTCGCGGCCGGGGGCCTCGGCGTGGCTCTCGATCCGGATGAGGTCCTCGGTGAGGGTGACGACCTCTGCCTTGTCCTTCGCGTGGCGCGTCACTTCTTGCTCGGGGAGAGCTTCGCGACCCTTCCGGCCTTGACGTCGGCCGCCGCCTTGTCCCGCAGCCGGAACTTCTGGATCTTCCCGGACTGGGTCATCGGGAACTCCGAGACGACTTCGACGTAGCGAGGGACCTTGAAGTTCGCGATCCCCTTCGCGCAGAAGTCGACGACCTCCTGCGGGTCGATCCTCTTCCCCTCCCGCGGGATGAGGTACGCGATCCCGACCTCGCCCATGACGTCGTCCGGGACCCCGACGACCGAGACGTTCTGCACCGCGGGATGGGTGAACAGGTACTCCTCGATCTCAGCCGGGTAGACGTTGAACCCGCCGGTGATCAGCATGTCCTTCTTCCGCCCCACGATCTTGACGTAGCCCGCCTCGTCTATCGTGGCGAGGTCGCCGGAGTAGAGCCAGCCGTCGCGGTCGATCACCTCGGCTGTCTTGTCCGGCATCTTGTAGTAGCCGAGCATGACGTTGTACCCGCGGCAGGCAAGGTCGCCCATCTCGCCGGTGGGGAGAGCCCTGTGCTCGTCGTCTGAGATCTTGACCTCGATCCCCGGCAGGGCGCGGCCGACGGTTTCCACGCGCCGCTCGATCGGGTCGTCGAACTGGGTCATGGTGATGACGGGCGAGGCCTCGGTGAGGCCGTAGGCGATCGCGGCGTTGCAGCGAAGCTCCTCCATCGTCCCGCGTAGGATCTCGACCGGGCAGGGCGCGCCGGCCATGATCCCGGTGCGTAGGCTCGCAAGGTCGTAGCGCGACCCGTCCTCCTTCCCCTTCCGCGCCTCCTCGAGCTCGAGGACGAACATCGTCGGGACGCCGTAGAGGATCGAGACCCGTTCCTTCTCCACGAGTTCGAGGGCCTCTTTGGGCTTGAAGACGGGCATCGGGACCATCGCTGCGCCCCAGGTGATTGCGCCGAGGATCCCCATCACGCAGCCGAAGCAGTGGAAGAAGGGGACGGCGAGGAGGAAGACGTCCTTCTCGCTCGTCCTGAGGACCTCGGTGACCTGTCTTGCGTTCTCTCCCATGTTGTGGTGGGAGAGCATCGCGCCCTTGGGGTTCCCGGTCGTCCCGGAGGTGTAGAGGATGAACACGTTTTCCTCGGGCCGGAGCGTCGCCTCGCGCTCGGCAAGCTTCCGGTCTTTCAAGTGCGCCGCGCCGAGTGCCAGAACCTCGTCGAAGGTCTTCATCCCCTTCCCGGCCTTCCCGACGACAAGGACGTTCTTCACCCGCGGGAGCCTGGGCCAGATCTCGTCGACCAATGGGAGGTACTCGATCCCGACGAACGAGTCGACCATGACGAGGGTCGTCGCCTCGGAGTTCTCCAGGATGTAGTGAACCTCGTGCGTCTTGTAGCGCGTGTTCATCGGGACGACGACCGCCCCGATCCGCGCCACGGCGAAGTAGGTGACGACCCACTCCGGGACGTTCGGCATCCACAGGCCGACCTTGTCGCCCTTCTTCACCCCGAGCTCGAGGAGGCCGCGGGCGAGGCGGTCGACCTCGGCCGAGAGCTCGCGGTAGGTCAGCCTGCGCCCCTCGGCGAGGATTGCCGGGCGGTCGGGGAAGGAGGCGGTCGTGTCGGCGAGGACCCTGGAGAGCGTTCTCATGTTCACCTCATGGGATTGGTGATTTGGGGCGTGATTATCCCGTAGGGATCGGGCGGCGGCAACTGGTTCCCTCGACGGGCTCTGTCTAGAATGACGGCGTGAAGACCGCTCAGCAGAAGGGACCCCAGATCGTCTCGATCGTCGGACGCCAGGGGGGCGGGAAGACGACCCTGATCGAGGCCCTTGTCCCCATCCTCTCCCGGCGGGGCCTCCGCGTGGGGACGGCCAAAGACGCTCCTCACGAGGAGGCGCTCGATGACGCCGGTTCGGACAGCGCGCGCCACCGCGCGGCCGGGGCAGAGCGGACGCTCCTCCTCGGGAAGAGCGAGAGGGCGCTCTTCTGCCGAGTCGCCGCGGACGAGGGGGTAGAGGACGAGATCCGCCGCCTGTTCGCCGGGCTTGACCTCGTCCTCGTCGAGGGGCTGAAGCGTGGGCCCTTCCCCAGAGTCGAGGTCTGGCGCTCTGGATGCGAGCCTCCCCTCGCCTGGGAGCTTCCGGTCCTGGCGGTCGTCACCGATGCGGACGTCGCTCTCCCACCCGGCACCCCTCGCCTTTCCCCGGCCGACCCGGGGAGGGTGGCGGACTTCCTCCTCGCGCCGGGGACACGCAGCTAAGCCCGTTGCTATCCGTTCCTTCCTGTGGTACCCTCGTCGGATATGGGCGCAGGAACCGGAGTCCTTGAAGCGACGCGCGACGCCGTCTCGACCCTCCTCCTTGTCTCGCACGGTGCGGATCGGCTGCGGGAGGGACGGGAGGCGGCGGTCGCCCTCGTCGCCAAGGAGAAGGCGGACGAGGGGCTCATCCTCCGGGGAGCGCATCCTGATCTGATCGAGCTTCTCTCCCCGGAGCGGGGCAAGGTCGGGATCGACCAGGTGCGGGAGGCGGTCCGCCAAGGGCAGTTCACCCCGGTGCAAGGGGCGCGGAAGGTCTGCCTCGTCCCTCGCGCCGAGGGCCTGACCCCTGAGGCGGCGAACGCCCTCCTGAAGGCGCTCGAGGAGCCCCCGCGCAACCTCGTCTTCCTCCTCCTCGCCGAGGCCCCCGGCTCTCTCCTCCCGACGATCGTCTCCAGAAGTCGTGTCGTCCGGTCCTCAGCCTCGCTCGGCGCGACCCTCGCGGCCCTGGCGGACCTCGGGTACCGGGAGGAGGAGGCGCGCTACGTCGTCGCCGCGGCGACGCGGCCCGGGGACCTCGACCCCTTCCTCGCCGAGCGGATTGACCTCACGATGCAAATCGGTGAGGCGCGCCAGGCGCTCCGAGAGGCGGGCGCAAGTCGGCTCCTCGCGGCGGCGACCGGGGAGGACCCCGTCCTCCGTCGCGAGGGGGTGCGCGCCCTCCTGGACCGGCTGGCCCAGGGGGACGTGAGGCTCGCCGTGGCCGCGGCGAGGGGGCTCAGCGCAGGGCGCGAGGCGAGGGAGGTCGCCCTCGGCTTCCTGGAGGACCTCCTTTCCGTGACGGCATCCCTCCTCCGCTCAGCCGTCGGCCTCGCGGACGAACTCCTCAGTGGGGGAGGACCCGTGACGGCGACGGAGCCGGAGGGTCGGCTCCGCGGGTTCGTCCGAGCGACCGGCCGCGCGCGCCGGGCGGCCGAGGTCTACACCCCTCTCGAGCCGGTCCTCCTCTTTCTCTTCCTCTCCGCGGGAGGGATGGGCCGTGGCTGAGGAGCGTGTCGTCCACGTCCAGCTCTTCAATCTGGAGCGGGAGAGCGCCTACTTCCGCGCGGCCACCGTCGAACTCCAGCCGGGAGATCGCTGCGTCGTCGACCACACCGGCCTTCGGTTGGGGGTTGTGGTCGGGATCCTCGCCGCGGGCGAAGGGCTCGGCGGGCAGCTCGAGCGCGCCGTGCGCGTCGCCACGCCGAGCGACCTCGACGCCTTCTCTCGCAACCTGACGGACGCGGAGGGGATGCTCCGCGCGACGCGCGAGGCGGTCGCCCGGCACGGCCTCCCGATGCACCTCGTTGCCGCGGAGTACACTCTCGACCGGACGCAGCTTCGCATCTACTTCACCGCGCCGCACCGCGTCGACTTCCGTGGCCTCCTACGCGAGATTGCCGGCCGCTACGGGGTGCGGATCGAGTTGCGCCAGATGGGGGCTCGCGACGAGGCGCGGATCAAGGGCGGGGTCGGGCGGTGCGGTCGGGTCGTGTGTTGCCACGCCTTCCTCGGAGAGCCCAAGCCGGTTCCGATGGAACTCGCCTACGACCAGGAGCTCTTCGTCTCCCCAGAGCGGATCACCGGGATCTGCGGGCGCCTGATGTGCTGCCTCGCCTACGAGCACGAGGCGTACAAGCAGGAGCTCGCGCGGATGCCGCGCCTGGGCGCGTGGGCAGAGAGCGGGGAGCACCGCGGGAAGGTGATCTCGCACAACATCTTCCAGGGGACGGTCACCCTCCTCACCGAGAGGGAGGAGCGGGTGGAGGTCTCTGCCGAGTCGGTCACGCCCCTCACTCAGCAGAGGAAGGCGAAGAGCCCGTCTCCGTCGGAGGAATGAGCCGGGCGACGTCCTCCGGGCAGAGGGCCGATTCGATCTCGATCCCTGACTCTCTGTAGCCGAGGACGGTCACCTGCCCGCGCGCCGCGAGCCGGCGGACGAGGGGACCAGCGGAGTAGGGGACGAGGAATCTCTTCTTCTCTTTGCTGAGGACCGAGCGGATCCGGTCGAGGAGCAGGTCGATCCCGGTCCCCTCCTGCGCGGAGATCCGGACCCCATCAACGAACGAGAGGTCGGTTCGGCCTCGGGCAAGGTCGAGGTCCACCTTGTTCAGGGCGTCGATCGTCGGCGGCCGAGCCCCGTCTGTCTGGAAGACCTCCCGATCCAGGGTGAAGAGGACGGTGCGGTGCTCCTCTTCCGCAGCCGGGCTCGCCAGGTCGACGAGGTGGAGGAGGAGGTCGGCCTCGCGCGCCGCCTCCAGGGTCGAGGCGAAGGCGGGGATGAGGTGGTGCGGGAGGTCGCGGATGAATCCGACCGTGTCGATGAAGAGACCGGTCCGCCCCTCTCCGAGGTCTCCGCGTCGGACGGAGGTGGCAAGGGTGGCGAAGAGCTTGTCCTCGACCAGGGCGTCGCTCTCGCACAGGCGATTCAAGAGGGTCGACTTGCCGCTGTTCGTATAGCCGACGAGGACGATCTTCGGAAGGGGGCTCGCCGTACGGTGTTTCCTCTGAATCCGTCGCTCGGCCTCCGCCTTCACGAGCTGGCGCTCCAGGGCGTGGATCCGACGGTTGATCTTGTCCCGATCGACCTCGAGTTTCGTCTCCCCGGGGCCCCGCGTCCCGATGCCTCCTCCCAGGCGGCTCAATGCCTCGCCCCACCCGCGCAGGCGCGGAAGGAGGTAGCGCAGCTGGGCGAGCTCGACCTGGATCCGCGCCTCCTTCGTCGCCGCGCGCTGGGCGAAGATGTCGAGGATGAGCTGCGTTCGGTCGATGACCTTCCGCCCGAGGATCTCCTCCAGGTTCCGCCCCTGGGCCGGGGAGAGCTCTTCGTTGAACAGGACGACGTCCGCGCCAAGCTCTTCGGCGGCCGCCTTCAACTCGTCGACTTTCCCCTTCCCGATGAAGGTGGAGGGGTCGGGCCGGTTGCGCGCCTGGATCATCTCTCCCAGGGGCTCGACCCCGGCTGTGCGAGCGAGGGACGAAAGCTCACGCAGGGCGTCGTCAACCGGCGCCTTGGGTGTCTCGACAGCGACGAGGACGGCGCGCTCCGCTCCGTAGACGCGCGCCCGCTCTCCGGTGTAGTCCTCGACGAGCGGCCCTTCGGCTCGCCTATCCTGCTCGTCGCTCAACCGCGCCTCCGAGTCGGCGGAGCTTCTCGTCCATCCGCGCGTACCCGCGCTCGATTCGCTCCACGCGGCTGACCGTGGTCCTTCCGGGAGCGGCCAGGCCGGCCAGGACCAGGGCCGCCCCGGCCCGGATGTCGGGCGCCTCCACGTCCGCCCCGCGGAAAGAGGGGACGCCGTCGATCGCGAGATGGTCCTCTTCGACGAGGATCCGCGCCCCCATCTGCTCCAGGGAAGGGACGTACTCGAAGCGCTTCTCGAACACCCTCTCCCGTACCGTGCTTCGCCCCTCGCCGAGGGCAAGCCAGGCGACGAGGGGTGGCTGGAGGTCCGTCGGGAAGCCGGGGTGAGGGGCCGTCGTCACGTCGACCGGGCGTGCCCGACGGCCCGTGATGGCGATCTCGCGCGTCCCCTCCTGGACGGAAAGGCCTGCCTGGCGGAGGAAGGCGAGGAACGGGGCCAGGTGCGCCGGCACGGCGCGGCGGACGATCACCTCGCCGCCGGTGATCGCGCCGGCCAGAAGGTACGTCCCGGCCTCCAGGCGGTCGGAGATGACCGTGTGCTCGGCCCCGTGCAGGCGCGGAACGCCGCGCACGCGGATCGCGCCGTTCGGGACCTCGATCCTCGCCCCCATGGCCTGGAGAAGGGCGATGAGGTCGAGGACTTCCGGCTCATGCGCGGGGTTCTCGATCGTCGTCTCGCCGTCGGCGAGGGTGGCGGCCATCACCAACTGCTCGGTCGCCCCGACGGAGGGGAACGGGAGTCGGATCCGCGCTCCCCGCAGGCGCGTGGCGCGCACGGCGACCGCGTCCGGGCGCTCCTCGACCGCTGCCCCGAGGGCGCGCAGGCCGTCGAGGTGGTAGTCGATCGGGCGGCGGCCAATCGTGCAGCCGCCCGGAAGCGGGACCACGGCCTCGCCAAGGCGCGCGACGAGGGGGCCGAGGACGAGGATCGAGGCGCGCATCTGCTCGACAAGCCTCCCGTCCGGCTCGCCCCGCGCCGGGCTTCCCTCGAGGTGTACCGTCGGGCCCCCGTCTTCGACCCGCTTTCCGAGCGAGGCGATCGTGGAGACCATCGTGGCCACATCGCGCAGGGCGGGGACCCTGTGGAGGACGACCGGGTCGTCGGTGAGAAGGGCCGCGGCGAGCGCGGGAAGAGCAGCGTTCTTGGCGCCGTCGACCTCGACCTCGCCACGGAGGGGGCGACCCCCCTCGATCGACAGGGAGAGGCTCGGTTGAGAGGCGGCTGCGGCGCACGTGCGGAGGTGACCGTTCTTTCCGACGCAGACTTCCTTCCTCTCCTCGACCGCTCGCTCTGTCATCACCAGCCCCCGACCTCGAAGATACACGGAGCGAGAGGGCGTCGTCGGAGGAGCTTTCCCGACCTTGGGTGAGCCCTGTCCCTCGGGGCGTGAAGACACACGCGCGGGGTGACCTGCGCCCTCGGCCGAGGGAGGGGCCCCCAGGTCACGGGAGGTAGCGCGCCGGGTCGATCGAGAAAGCGCTGTTGCGGATCTCGAAGTGCAGGTGCGGCCCGCTGGAGATCCCGCTGTTTCCGGACAGGGCGATCGCCTGGCCGGCCTCGACGAACTGCCCCTTGCGCACGAGGGCCTTCGAGAGGTGACCGTATCCGGTGACGTACCCGTCCTCATGCTCGATGGCGACGTAGGTCCCGTACCCCTCCTGGTCTCCGGTGAAGACGACCCGGCCGTAGCTTGCCGCGTGGACGGTCGTCCCCTCCTGCACGTCGATGTCGATCCCGTTGTGCTCGTGCCGGTAGCCGAGGACCGGGTGCGTCCGCCAGCCGAACGGGGAGACGACGTCTCCGAGGAGGGGCCAGATGAAGCGACTCTCGGCGCCCTTCGATAGGTGCATCACGCTCGCCCACGGTGAAACGACCGACGGCGGGATGACGAGCTCTTCGCCGGCGCGGATCAGGCTCGGATCAGCGATCCCGTTCAAGGAGACGATCTCCTTCAGGGGGACGGCGTAGGTCGCCGCGATGTCGGCCAGGGTCTGCCCAGCCTTGACTAGGTGAAGGATGCCCTTGGCGGGGGTGCGCAGGACCTGTCCGGGCTGGATCGAGGCTGGATTGAGGATCCGGTTGCTCGCCTCGAGCTGCCCCACGGTCACCCCCAGGCGGGAGGCGATCTGGGTCAGGGTCTCTCCTCGAGCGACGGTGTGCTCGACGACGAGCGGCCCATCCGAGCGGGAGGACGGGGGGGCCGCGCGCGGCGTGGTTTCGGTCGCGGCTGCTGGAGCGGGGGACGATGAGGCGCCCGAGGGGGCAGGCGTCGTTGCGCTCGTCGGAGACGCACCGGCAGCGGCCGGCGCCGCCGTAACCCCGGCCGGAGAGGGTCCTGCCGAAGGAGCGGTTCCGCTTGGGGTCGACGACGAGGGCGTTCCCGTAGGTGCCGTCGAGGTCGTCTCGGCGCCCGTGAGATCCGTCGGCAGGAGCGTGGGTTCGGGCGGAGACCCCCCGGAGCGGAGGAGGAGGACCACGACGATCACCCCCACCAGGATGACCGCCGCCACGAGAACCCGGTCTTTGCGGATCGGCCGTTGCCTACTCACTTTTCATCAGTTCCAGGAATTGCTCGTTGTCTTTCGTCGCCTCCATCTTGCTCTTGATGAACTCCAAAGCCCGCTGCGGGTCGTTCAGCTCGCTCATCATCTTACGGAGGATCCACACGCGGTTCAATACCTTCTCCGGGATGAGGAGCTCCTCCTTGCGCGTCCCGCTCTGCTCGACGTCGATGGCCGGGTAGATGCGCTTGTTGGAGAGGTTGCGGTCGAGGATCAGCTCCATGTT
>Ga0315291_10006636_pt1 | contig 14362 bp, 26 predicted proteins | sample YL17G12_20_MG_FD_203070 | JGI IMG/M metagenome (GOLD analysis project Ga0315291, IMG submission 203070) | Sediment microbial communities from Yellowstone Lake, YNP, Wyoming, USA - YL17G12_20 | ecosystem: Environmental > Aquatic > Freshwater > Lake > Sediment | place: USA: Wyoming | collected...
GCCGGCCCGGGGTATGACAACAGGGAGAGGGATAATCGGCGAGCTTAAAGCCCGGGCGCTGCAGCCATTGGTAGAGCTTGCCGCACTTAGTACATACTACTTGGGACATGGTTTTACCCTCACTATGTCGATAGTAAGGCGCTGACTTAGGGAGAGCTGGTAGTCTTCTGATCTTGAGCTGCCGCCGTAGCGGGAACGTCTGTCCCCTACCTTAAAGGCAAACAGATTCATGCCCCTGCCGAGTGCTATACGCGGCGAACCTCCACGAGCGGTGACCTCAATCACCCTAGCAACTTCGTCACAAGACACGGGATGAGATTCAAATCTTATTGCATATTCTCGCATAGTTCTTTCCCTTCCTTGAAAACTGTTGTTATTTGGGTTGCGGCGGAGGCGCTTTTCTGAACCAGTGCATAATGATTGTAGCCATCCAGGAGACCAGGGCGCCCAGCAGCATACTGGTGCCGGTGAGCTCGAAGATGTTGGCTCCGGAGGGCTGAACGGGCAGTGCTTTAGCTACGTCCAGGGTGTGATAGGCCCACCAGAGCGTAGCGCCGAGGAGCGCGAACGTGTAGATCCACTTGGGGATGTCGCCTTTCATGCCGCCACCTCCTTCCCAGTCCATTATTTGAAGGCCCCGCGGATCCGCGGCGGGGACTTCGCGGACTAGCTTCATTTTAGGGAGGCGAGTCTGGCATGGTCGCACTATATATCTTTAGGTAAGGACAGTCCGATGCGAGCACATAGGGTTATCCGCCTCCCGGGGACTTGCGGCGGCGGCGCCGGCGCAGGGTGATAACCCGCCAGGCCAGGGGCGGGAGCATGAACGGCCCTGTCAGCCCGAAGGCGATGCACCATAGGGCGATCTCTATCCCTCTCACTACCCCTTGCCTCCTCATTTTAGTGCGGCAACTTTAGCCAATAACTCGCCAGGGATCCATAACGGCGACACGCTATCACAATGTGACGGCTTTGTCAAGGGGGTAGGAAAAAGCGGGGTACCCCGGTTGGGTAGGGAGCTGACGGCAGGGGGATCCCCGTCAAAAGGGGGTTGCCGGTTTGAAAATTTGTTGGCCAAGAAAATTGAGCGTGGGACGGCGCTGATCTGCTCAGCGGAGGAGGAGGAAGAGGGCGGCGATGGCAAAGCCCCAGAGGTAGCCTTTGAGGTCCTTCCATGCCTGGTCTTTTATGTGGAGGCACTCGTCGAGCTGGTAGACAATAAAGGCAACAAAGAAAACGACGCCGGCGGCCGGCGACTCGCTGATCAGCCAGGCGTTAAAGGCGCCGACCGGCAGGTGGATTAGGGCTCTCATTTTCCCCCAGGGGGCTCAACGTCGCCGAGCTGCTCGTCTATTTCGTCCTGGGTTAGGCCAATTTCGTCAGCCCCCGCGTCCTCGAGCTCTGCCAGGTCTTCTTCTATGGCCCCGTCCTTTCATGCCCCTTAAATCGAATCCTAGGGGCTCGATTCTGCGTTTCCAGTCTCAAAAATCCAGGCCGCGAGTTTGGGCCCCCTCCACAGCGCTGCCGGCAGGGACCCGAGGACGGAGCCAGCAATAGCACAGGGCCAGAACAGATCCGGACGGAAGGCCAGGCTGAGCTCGCCCAGGCCGTAGCCTATCTGGATCCCGCCGAAAAGGGCGAGCACAAACAGGTCGTCTTCGTCCCACCGGGTCGGCGATGACAGAGCCCTCCAGGCCAAAAGAAGCATCATAACGCCGGCTCCGACTCCGCCCATCAGGTAGACGATCCAGTCGTTAGGGGGGGAGACGGTCCAGAAGCAGCGGCCGGAAAGGAAGTCGGGATAGGTGACATAGAAGCCCTGGCCGCCCATCCAGGTGCCCACCTGATAATGCCAGAACTCGTGCAGCGGGGCGATCACGACAAACCAGACCGCTGCGGTTATGGCCAGGTCGAGGAGCTTCTGCTTCACGCCTACCTCTCAACCTTGCCTTTAACGACCAGGTAGGCGAAGTACCATTCCTGATATTTCATATCATAGCCCAGGGCGTCGTACTCTGCGCTCCAGTCACCCAGGTCGATGACGCCGGCGCTGACAAAGTTATCCAGGTCGGTACGAGTAGGGCGGCGCGGATCCACGGGCTGGGTCCAGTCCCAGAGGGCGAAAAGGTTACTGATGGCCGCGGCGTCATAGTTCATGGCGGCCAGCCAGGCGGTGCACTCCTGTTTAGACCGGATCCCTGCCTGGTAGAGGGTCTTGACCTGGCTCAGGGTGAGTGTCTTGAGCTTGACGCCCTCGCTGATCTGCACGGCGTCGACTATGAGCTCAGCGTCCTCGGTGCTGTAATCGAGGAACCCGAGCGCATCGATGCACTCCTCACGGCTGTAGATCCCGGCGCGGTAGGCGGTGAGTATGTCGGCCTTGGTGAGCTCCTTTTCCGTCTGGGTGCCGGTGCCGGCGTTGAGCTGCTCGGTAAACTTGGTCAGGGCCTCGGCTTTCTCCGGGCTGTAGCCAATGTCCTGGTAGGCTTGCAGCACCTGGACCCGGGTGAGGATCCCCAGCTTGTGCATGCGGCGGACGTCTACCCGGGTGAAGGGGGCGTAGGAAAGCTGGATGAGCTTGTCTCTCCAGAAGGGCATAATGTCCAGTGCCCGCATGAGGAGCTCCAGCTCCGACTTAGTGATGATTCCGCGGTGCAGCATATCGAAGCCCTGCATGGTCGAGGGGAGATCCCAGTGAGCAGCCCAGTATTGCCGGGCGATCTCCTCGGGTATCCCCACCTTGGCCGCCTCAGTGATGAACGCGGGGGGGATATCCAGGTACTGCCCGAACTTCTCCGCAATCTCGGGGGTGTAGGCTTCCCGGACGGCCATGCGCACAATATCCGAGATCCCGGGGTAGGCGAGCAGGGATTTGTAGAGGTCCTCCGCCTCGGCAGCGTCATAGCCGAGGGCATACATGCGCAGGGTGTACTGGTCTTTGGTGATGATGTTCCTGAGACGGAGGGTTACCAGCAGCTCCTCTTTGAGCCGGCTCCTGGCCACGTCCATGAGCAGCTCCGACCGCTCCTCGGACCAGCCCTGATCCTTGAGGTCGGATTCGATGAGCTTGGCCTTGTCGGGGCGTCTGAACTTAATGGCCAGGGCGGTCTTAGGGTCGAACCGGGCCATTATTGCGGAACGCTGCACCTCATACTGTAGCAGCAGCAGCCAGGGTCCTATAGTCGACGATACCAGGCCGCCGGCCATACCGCCGCCCACGGCGTTGCCCAGGAGGGCGCCGATCGGGGCTGACGGGTTTTTAATCTCGTCTGTTATGGGCTTGAGCTCGGGCGGGATCTTGCCGGTCTTCTCCATCTTCTCGATCATGGGCTTGAGCTTGGGCGCGAAGTCGGTCTCTATATGCCGCATGACGATGAGAACGAACTCGGCGTACATGGCAGCGGTCCAGTCAAGGATTGTCGAAAATATGCTCTTAGACGCGCTGACCGGGGCGCCGAAGATCGCGGAGAATATGCTGGTGACAAACTTCTGTAGCCTGGTCATTACTCAACCCTCTCATTCAGCCAGTTGTCGATCTTATCGAAGATCCACCCGGGCGGGTCCTTAAAGAAGTCGCCGATGTTCTTGAGGTGTACGGCAAAGAAGTTCTCCATCTTATTGTAGCCGCCTATAAGCGTATCGATAGGCGAGAGGCTGGCCAGGGAGCCCAGGAGCCAGGTCTGCCAGCTGCCGGTCGTGGTCTGGAAGGTGTCGAGCTTTGCCCCGATATTCATAGCGTCGTGGTATACTTGATGCGCATAGGCCCGGACGGCTCCCGCGGCCGAGGATATCGCCGACTTGACCCATTCCTGGGTACCGGACCACCAGCTGGTGATTAGGGAATCCCACCAATTAGCAGCGTAGCTCAGCCAGTCGTTGATCTTGGTGAGGGCGGTGCCGGCTGTGATCGCTGCATTGTACGCTTTGTCCCATATCTCATTCGCCCGGGTAATAACCGCATTGACGGCGTTGATGATAACGTCAAGCCCTTTAAGTGCCCAGCGTCCGGGCTCGAATCCCCACGGCGGGAGGTTGACGCCTAGGAAGTTGCCCCACTCCCCTACAGCCAGGTTACACCAGCCCGATGAGAGGGCACTGCGGACCGCCGCGGGCAACTGTAAGGTGCCCACGTTTGGCGAAGGGACCGGCGTAATGCCCTTCACGGTGAACGCGATGGTGGTTGAGCCCACACCTTCGACTTGTATCGATACCCGATAGGCTCCGTCCTCGGAGATCTCGTTGGCAGTCCAGCCGATATAGGAAAAGCAGTAGTACCAGCCCCAGGGGGAGAGGTCGTCTCTGAGGGGGATTGTTAAAGGATAGCTAAACAGTAGCTTATTGTCTCTTGCCCTGTACCAGTCGAACTGTACCTGCTGACCCCCTGTCAGGTCGGTCAAATTGAGCAGAGCTACGGCAACCTCGTGGTTGATTGTAAGTGGGGCCAGGTCGAATACTGCGGTCGCAAAGACGATCTCCGGTGCAGAGCCGAAGGCCGGGGAGCCGGGGATCTGGTTTAGCTCTGCCCCAAACACCTCGATATAAAGATAGGGAAAGCTGGGATCGCGCATCCCCTTTCCCAGGGAGTAGGCTACAGACATGGTGCCGCTCCTATGACTCCCGGATAGCGTCGAGCTGCTTGGCCTTGGCCTTCAAGATCACGGCCGCCTGCTTAGGGTCAGTCTGGGCCTCGGTGAGCTCCAGGCTAAAGAAAGTGCCTCCCGCGGTAAGAGCCTCGATCTTGTAGAGCTTCTCGATGGAGCCGTCGCCGGCAAGCCGGGAGCGCTCCGAGATGTGTTTTACTACATACTCTGCTGCCATTATTTGCCTCCCTTCTTTTTGCGCCCTATTCTGGGCGGGATGATTTCAATGCCAAAGTAGCCGCAGACTACACCCAGCAGGGAGTAGCCCACGATGGAGTCTCTGCCACACGCGATGAGATAGGTACAGGAGATCAGGGTTACCAGGGCCACGATGTCGCGGTTTTTGATCCGGATGCCTTTCAAATCAGCCCCCCCGAGCTCCCTTACACCATAAAGGTAAACGTCAACCCTGCCCGCCCTGCGTTCCCGTCAAGCCCTGCAGTTCCGTCAACCCCATTCCCACCCCCATCATAGCCGTTGCCCTTCAACCCCCCTGCCGCTCCGAGCCCCTTAGCCCCGGCGCTTACAGTAATCGTCCCCACTCCCGATAATGAGCCATAGACCAGGACCACAATCCCGCCGTTGCCGCCATCCCCGCCTGAACCTCCACCCCCTCCGCCACCACCACCCGAACGCCACTCACCGCCGTTTGACCCATTCCCTCCAGCCCCACCTTGGCCGCCAGTAAAACCGTTAGCTGATATAGAGGGGGTCGAGTTGAGAATTGCAATTTTGGCGCAAATAACGATATAGCCACCATCCCCTCCACCGCCGCCACTCCCTCCACTCCCACCCCCACCTCCTGCGCCTAGACCTACTACGTTGAACTGATAGGCTCCTCCTCCTCCTGAGCCCGAGCCTCCTGGCCCCCCATTTCCCCCATGACCCCTAAAGGCCGTATGTGACGGCGGAGTCCTCCACAGTACGATTGTGGGAACAAAGCGAACACATCCCTCCGTTGCTGCCAATGCCGTAGCTGCACCGCCAGCGCCAAGAGCCCCTGCCCCTCCACCCGCTCCTCCCGTAAAACTGGCAGTATCTCCCCCTTTGCCGCCAATAACACCCGCAACACCCGCAACTCCAGCACTCCCAATACTGGCAGCCTGGGTAGTACCAGTAACTCCCGCATCTCCTATAGTACCTGGTAAGCCGTTGCCAGCTATCCCGTCATGTTTGCCGTTCCCCCCGATTTCCCCGGGTGCTCCTACCGCGCCAACCAGTGTCGCAGGCAGATAACCAGCAGCTGCGACCCCGCCAATTCCGCCAGTCCCGGCAGTCCCAGCGACTCCACCATGTGGTGTAACTGCATTACCCCCAGCCCCACCAGCTCCTCCGACCCCCCCGGAGCAATCGATGAGGCCGTTGACTGTGAGTGTGCCTTTGACGAAAATCCTAAAGCCCTTGGTGTAGAGGACCTTGCCTGCGTCGATGGTGAGATTGTTGTAGCACATATCGCGGGCCAGGTTAGTGTTGACGGCGATAACGACGTCGCTGTCGGAGCCGTCTCCGTAGAGGCCCGTTTGCCCCGCTCCGGACACCTTGAGCTTGCCCGTGGTGTCCACGAGCATAGGTATCCATTGGGCGGAGGCCGAATCGTAGCCGTAGAGCAGTTTAGCAGCGCCCATGTCTAGGTAGTCACCTCCACCTGACCGGTAGCGTCGACCAGGATAGGTATCCACTCGTCGTTAGTGTCATCGTAGCCGTAGCAGAGCACGGCGGCTTCGCCTTCTGGCATGTTCCCTCCTAAGTCGCGGGCTCGTTCGTAGAGGCTATGACATCGGTTAGATATGCTGGCGTGGCAGTTGTAGCCCCAGCCGTTTTGAACAAGAGGTCAACTATAAGTTTAGGGGATTCCGCATCTGCGAACGAATAAAGGCCCTGGGCGCTCAGGTCATAGAGCTCATCGTTAAAGATCGCCCTGATATATTTCTTGGCGGAGAAATCGGCAACCACCTTGACGGTGTTAAAGTAATTCAGGTTGAATTTTGCCGCGGCTGAGAGATCGACATAAGCAGCCGCATTGGACATGTATTGTACCTTTGCATTGGTCACATCCCACCTCAGCCGTGCCATCCAGGCAGTGGTACCCGTGTAAAGGTATAGGGTCATATCCAGTGTTACCGGCTTGTCAGCTTCACAGCAGAACGAAACCTCGAGACCCAAATTAGAGAGTATGGGGTAAGGCAAACGATGAGATACATAAGCCTTGTTGCCCACGTCCGTCCCTGTGGTTAGAATTAGCGAAAATGCGCCACTCCGACTGCGGACAGTAGTTATGCCAACTGAAGAAGTAGCTCCCACGACGCCAGAGATCCAACGCGGACTATAGGTACCGCTCTCAAATCCATCCTGAAAGATAATCTGGCCTCGGCGGTCGTGAGTGCTGATAGATCCCAGCCGCACAGCCAACTCCGCAGCTCCCATGTAGTTAGGGTTGCCGAACACGTCCTCGGGATCGGTGAGGACGGCAAGCATGCGGCCCTGGGCGTCTACAGCCAGGGTTTTGACTGCGCCCATGTAGTCACCCTTTAGTATGCCGATGATATTGCCGGAGGCGTCCACGGCGATGGTGCGAAGGTTAGCCCCCTCGATCCCCTTCATTACGCTGGACAGGTAGCCGTTAGCGTCGACGGACATGTAGTTGCCCGAGGCACCGATAGGGACCATGATGAGACGCCCGGAGCCGTCCACTACCAGGGTACGCAGCACAGCGCCGTCAAGCCCCTGCACCGTGCGCGTGCTATCGATCTGATTGACGTCGACCGTGCCGATAACGTCCAGGACGCCGTAGGGCAGCATGATGATCCGGCCGCTAGCGTCGACTGCCACAACCCGTAGTGTGGTCCCGTCTAGTCCCTGAATCGCTGAGAGCTTGTTATAGTCCGGCCGTTCTCCCGGCATAGTCTATTCCTCCGGTGAGAGCCCGAAGGCCTCCCGTAAAGTAGCAATATCCGACTTGCTCATCTTGCCGTAGACGTGGTCCGCGACCGCCTTGGGCAGCACTCCGATCCTCACTGTGACGGTGTGGGAATACTCCAGCGCCTCGCTCCAGCCCTCGATCTTCAACAGGTAGGGCGGGCCGTAGAGCTCAAAGTAGTCATCGATGACGATGACATGGCCGTCCGAGGTAAAGTACTCGTTGGGGTTGGTGGGCCAAACCTGGTGATCGAGCCACATGACCCTGACGTGGACCAGGCCGCCGCAGCCGTCAGGAAACTCGACTTCCAGGCGGTGGATCAGGCCGTGAGTGAGCTTGATCGCCTCGATCTCCGGGTCGGTCTTAGTCTTGCCCACGGCTACAGTTATGGGAAACTCGTAAAACATGGCTCACCACCAAAAAGGGGGGCCCGGAAGGACCCCCCTTTTAAGACTTGCTTACTGCCTGACTCCGGGCGGCTACTCGGTCTGCTGCATCTTGGCAAACTCGACGGTAACCTTGCCGTCAAAGGTCGTAAACGCGACATACAACCCGTCCCTGAGATAAATGGGGATCCCCGGGTTGTATACCAGGCTCGATCCTTTGGTTATGTCAAAGTATACCTTGGCTTCGCCCAGCGTGGTGTTGCCGTCATAGACGGTTACCTGGCCTGACGTGGTTACCGGGGCCAGTACCAGACCGACTAAGAGGCACGGCGCTTTGCAAACCAGGGTGCTACCCGTCAGCAGGCGCGTTTGAACGTCCTTCGGATTTAGGGGATACTCCATCTGGCAGACTCCTCTCTATCCGATTTTCACGTTAGGGCGGACCTGCTCGAGCAGGATGCCGCAGGTTGCCGCTTTGCCCTCGGTCACAATGGCCTCGATCTTGCCGTATTCCCGGGGGTTGAACCAGGTCGACTCCTCGTCCATTAGCCCGAACGGGATAGGGATGATCGAATAAGGGGCGTGCCCCTCTTCTACCATCGTGATATTGCGGTCGGTGTCGTCAACGGCCCCGGCATGGGTGTACAGCCCTACGAAGATCTCCGAGCTCCACTCCCAGACCTTCTGGATGATGTCGGCGCAACCGGCATCAGAGAGCCAGAGGGAGCAACCCGGGTCCTTGTTGAATACGAGCTGTACGGTCTCACCGTTCGAGCAGAAGATGTCGTGCTTCACCCGCCCCACTCCAAACTGCGCCTGGGCCTCGCTGTCGAGGTCTCTCACAATGCGGTTGAGCATGACATACTTATCCGTGTCGCACGTGATCTTGAGGTAGGTGAACACGTCATTGATGTCCTCGGCTGTCACATAGCCCCTGAGCAGCATCATGCGGTACGGATAATCCGTAGGCAGCTCGATACGCCGCTCGCCCGATGTCGCGGAGGTCCACCTGTTGATAGACCTGGGCATAAGGTACCGGGAAGGGCGGCTGCCCATGTTTTCCATGATCTTGGCCACGACGGTGACCGCTATGTTGTCCCCGGTGTGGAAGGCGGTTGTGTCGCTGGCAGCTCTCACCGCGGCCTTGTTCAGGGTGATCTTGAGCTGCGGGTTTCTGAACGCTGCGGGGTCGAACGCGAATTGCTGGTCCCACAGATAGCGCCCGAACAGCAGATAGGCCCCGGTCTTATTGTACTTACTGGCCCACTCGCTCGGGAAGATTGCCGGGAATTTCCCGGTCTTATAGAACTGGAGTGCCTCGAGCTCGAACTGATTGAGTGAGCACAGCACCTCGGAGCCGTCCACGATCTCGATCTTGGTCACTATGTTTTCGAGTAGGTTAGCCTTGTTGGACGTGGTGCCGTTGGGGCAATCGAACTCTATCCACAGCGCGGATATCGGGTCCACGATGTCGAGATCCTTCTCGTACACCGCTGTGTCGCTTTTCATGAGTCTCTGATCCAGAACTGCGTCTCGATTTCTCATACTTTCATACCTCCGTTTAAGCTATGGCCCCCGGGTTACCCTCCCGTGGCCAGGACGGCGAGCCGCTTGGCGTTAAGGGTAGAAGTGATGGCCTTGACCCGCTCCAGGTTGCCGGCATCTCCCCTGGGCTTGCGTGCCGGCAGGGAAACGTTGGCCAGGGCCTGCTGGTAGGGTTCGAATCCCGCCCTCCAGTCCTCTTTCCCGGCGCTGACGCCCTCGGAGAAGCGGCTCTGCCCTACGGCGCGGATCTTGCGGGCAAACTTGCCGCTGGACGCTGCCTTGCCTACACCCCGGGCAAAGCGGGCGGCGACGTTGCTGCCTGAAATCGCCTGGCGATAGTTGCCCTCGGCGGCCTGGGTGTTACGCCCCCAGATGTCCGCTGCAGCTGCAGCGTTTTCCGCGAATTCCGTCGCGGCGCTGGAAGCGCGATCTCCCCACTTCTGGGAGCTTTTGCCTAGGTCCTTGACGTTGATAGCCATGTCTGTACACCTCCTGTTGATTTGTGGGCTCACCGGGGGGGAAGGTGAGATAACGGACCCCCCGCGGCGAGCTCGGCTATTGACAATATGGACGCATTATGGTAGTTATGTCAAGGGGAGTTATGTTTTGTGAGGTGCCAGGACTGCCACAGGGTTATCGAGCCGGAGGACGCGATCTATTGCAAGGTGTGCGTGGGGATGTTTTGCCCTCCGTGTTTTGCCCGCCACCAAAATAGCCCGACGCGGATCTGCGCGGCTCAAAAGTCAAGAAAGGGGCCTAAAGATGGGTGAGCAAAGGGAGCGCCTGCTGCTGACGGAGTACGTTAAGGCCAGGTACATCCAGCACAAGGTAACTTTCAACTGTCCGCTGGGCCCGGTGCCCGAGGCGCTGGTATTCGAGTACGGCGCGGGGAAGGCCTATAAGATGGCCAGGAGCATGAGGCCCGAGGTGGACGCCCTGGTCTATGACGACGGGACCTTGATCCTGATCGAAGCTAAGATTGTGCGCTGGGTGGACGGCATATCGAAACTGCCGCTTTATAAACTTCTGCTGGCCACGACGCCGGAGATGCAGCCCTATTTGAGCTGGCGCGTGGAGATGGAGCTGGTTATCCCGTTCAAACAACCTACTATGGTCGCTGTGGCTCACTCGATTGGAGTCAAGATCGTGGAGTTCAGCGTCCCCGAGATCGATAAGTACGTTTCGGAGACGCTGCCATTCTATCAGACGGCGGAGTACCGCCAAAAGCGTAAGGATCTGGTGGCTACCCGCAAGTCTCTGGGATTGGAGTAGGGCGATGGGTTGTCGTTGGTCTACCCGCGGCGGGAAGAGGATCCGGACGGCGCCGGTCGGCGGCGCACGTGTGGCAGTTCTAAGCGCGTCCCTTAATGTGCTCAGCGCCTTGATGAACTTAGACCTGAGCTTCGTGGAGGCCTCTCCTAAGTTCACCCGCGAGGAGCTCCGCGAGGCGACGCTGACTCTGTGGCATGACCCGGAGCTCGGGTATTTTATCCAGGCGAAGATGACACCCCTCTCCCTCCCCATATACCACTCGATCACCACGGCGGAGGCCACGGCGTTTCAGGCCGGTAGGTACTCGGGTAGTTTTATAGCGCGGATGTTTCACCCGGTGGACCCTGTAGCGACTTCTAATTAGGGAGGCCCCCATGGTTATGATGAATTATCTGGTGCTGGAGGAGAACAAACCGACGCAGCTGCACTTCACCGATCACCTGTTCGCCGATCGTATGGTGTACGATAAAGACATGGGCAAGGAGAAGCCAGTGAGGTCGCTGGTGTTCTGGGTGGACGAGGTGGACGCCTCCCCTGTGTTCAAGACGTTCTCGATTCTGAGCCCCAGGCTAGCCGCTCTGTTTGAGCCGTACCTGTTTGACAGCCGTTTTCGCGATTATGATTTCCTCATTACGAAACGCGGCGGCGGTTATTTGACAACATGGAGTCTGGAAGCCACGCCGCGACCGGTGCACAAGGTCTAAAACCACCTTTACATAAAGCCTCGATTTTCCGCGGGTTTACATAAAAATTTTGTGTCCGTTGGTACCCCCGGATCCCTGGAGTAAATCATTCAGCACAACAAGGGGGAACGCCTTAGCTTGTAGGCTGCCTAAAACCCAAGGGCTCCCACTACGATCGGAAGCGGTCGCCGAGCCTAGGGGCGTAAGAGAGAGAGCCGCCAGGGACTCTCCCCTGGCGGCTCCTCTTTGCAGAAACGGATGCGGCTTAACATAAAGCGAGGCTATTGGCACTGCTTAACATAATATGGCATCTTTCACCTCGAGGGCTCCGGGGCAGCTGCCGCAGGGTCCGCTGCGGGCTTGCCGGGCTTGGCGGCTTGCCATGCCAGGGAATAGCAGCCCGGGCAGATCTGAATAGAGCGCAGATCGCGGGGGTTTTGCTGCCCCTTGCACACGTCGCAGGTGTATACAGGCGGAGGCCCCGGCGGAGTCGGAGATGGCGGGTTGTTCCTGATGTCCTCCACGTAGTGCAACACCTGGTCTACATACTCTTTTAACTGTTTCACCGTGAGTTTCCAAATCGCCGCGCGGGACACAAGCTCGGATTGAGAGATGTGGTTAGGGAGGCGTGAGATCTCAAAGGCCGCCCCTACCCCGATGATCTCGGCGTCGAGCGCCTCCTGTACCTCCGGGCAGGCCTCAGATACCTTTTGCAGCTTCTCGACGTACTCGCGGCTAAAGCCGGTGCGAGCGCAGATTTGATCGGAGTCCAGCTTGTACTCTTTCCACAGGGATTGAATCACCTTCACCATCTCGCTGGCCTTGGTCTTGCCCCTCATGCGGTTGGTGATGATGTTTTTCAGCAGGACGTCGGCGGGATCCCCCTCGTAAACAACAGCGCCGATCGCCTTGTCTCCCCGGGTCTGAGCTTCGCGGAGCCGGTGCAAGCCGTCTACCAGGTAATAGCGGCCATCGGCCAAAACCACTACTATAGGCTGGACCTGACCTACATCTTGCAGGGATTGGTGCAGCTGCTGTGTCAGCTCCTCATCGTACACCGCGGTGATCCTGACCTCGGGCACAATGACAGAGGCGCAGGGGAGTTGCATAATCTTGCCCATTGATCCTCCTTTGTAGAACGTGTTCTAACTTTTAGTGCAAGGAATAAGGACGTTACTTCTTAGTATAACCATAGCCTTTACGGGTGTACGTTATATATTACGGGCCCCGTGCCCAGTACCTACGTTTGAGTATATATATAAAGTAGGTGGAGAGAGAATAGGTAATAATCATGGTGTGGATAACCTGCCTCCTTTGAAGTAATCTCGGGTGCGAACGCACGTCTTTCTACCGATTAAGCGCGCTATTTCGTTGCCCGACAGGTGGGTTTCTAGTTTTAGACGGCGTCCAACCTCTGCACGGCAGTGTGCAACTGTGGTGGTTCTGGTGCCGGACTGGAGTATTTCTGGTGTTAAACCGTATTTCCAGCAGGTTTCCTCTAAGATAAACACCGCTTTTCGAAACATTCACACCGCCTTTACACACTAGTTACACCGCGGTTCCCCACATTCACACCATCGCAAAACTGTGGAAAGATGGTGTAAAACTGTGGAAAACTTTGGTAGAGTTGTGGATAACTTTAGGGCTCCGGGGGGGCGGGTTTTGCCGTCTCCGGGGCTGCCGCGCCGTCCTCCGGGGGCTCCGCGCCGCCCTGGGCCAGGAGATTGACTGTCTCGGCAAACAGGCACAGGGTGAGAAAGGCGGCTATAAGCATATTGCCCATTTTCTGAGTGAGGGGCTCTCGGTACGCTGTGGAGTCGAGAGCGATAACATAGGTCTCAGTTATCTTGTCTAGGATCACTTTGTCTTTCTGTGTTATCGTGATGTGGTACATTCAGATGCTCCTTTAATTTCGTTAATCCGGGGTCTTCGGCGGCGGGATCGGACACTTTAATTGTGAGAGGGCGCTCTGTGCCCTCGAGGGCCGGCTCCGAGACGGGGCCCCAGACGTTGAGATAGTTGTCGAGGCCCTCCCCAATGGGAGACGGCAGATTGCCCCTGAGGTAATCGAATTTTCTGGCGCTGTTAATCTCGCGGAATGAGAGCTCGATCTCCTCGGGGCTCTTGGCCAGGACGCCTTCATTGCTCTGCATGAACAAAGAGAAGGCGACGAGCTTAGCGATGGCAAGGTCCATGGTGATGCCTCCTTCTATGTGCTATAGATTTGCCGTGCCTCGAGCCAGTGCTCGAGGGCTATTACGCTGGTAAGTACCAGGGCGTCCACTTGCCCCGGCTCACTCAGCAGGGCAATAGGGAGATTGCCGGGCTTGGCCAGGGCCCGGGCTACCTCTACCCCTTTGCGCAGGGGCTCGAGCTGCCCCTCCCGGGCGATCAACTCAACCTGCGCGGTTATCGATTGCATGGGGCACCTCCGGGGGCGAGGGCTAGCTCCTGCAGGGCTTTGACGGACTTAAGATCCTTAGTGCCGGCCCTATGGAGCAGCATGGAGCCCAGATACCAACGGGTGACCACGTCGTTAAAGGTATCGTTGCCCCTCATCTGGGCTGTGATCGCGTGGTAAATCTGGTCGCTGACTCTGATTGTGTGCAAATTAGGCCTCCTTTTCATGTTGGTAGCGCGGGCCGTTGGCTGTGGGCCCGAAGGGGATCAGGGGGAGCTGGGCGTTTGCATAGTCTGACTTTTTGGCCCGCCGGCCCGGGGCATGACAACAGGGAGAGGGGTAATCGGCGAGCTTGAAGCCCGGGCGCTGAGACCATTGGTAGAGCTGGCCACACTTAGTACATACTACTTGGGACATGGTTTTACCCTCACTATGTCGATAGTAAGGCGCTGACTTAGGGAGAGCTGGTAGTCTTCTGATCTTGAGCTGCCGCCGTAGCGGGAACGTCTGTCCCCTAC